>Ga0315902_10000083_pt1 | contig 150127 bp, 140 predicted proteins | sample LakEriMetagenome_9_FD_203523 | JGI IMG/M metagenome (GOLD analysis project Ga0315902, IMG submission 203523) | Freshwater fungal communities from buoy surface, Lake Erie, Ohio, United States - Buoy 12 MA117 | ecosystem: Environmental > Aquatic > Freshwater > Lake > Lake biofilm | place: USA...
AAGAAGATCCCGCCCGAGATCCTCACCTCCATCTCCAGCATCGACGACCCCGGCCGCCTGGCCGACACCATCGCTGCCCACCTGCCGCTCAAGCTCGATAACAAGCAGGTCGTGCTGGATCTGGCCGACGTCAAGGAGCGCCTGGAAAACCTGTTCGAGCAGATCGAGCGCGAGGTCGACATCCTCAACGTCGACAAGAAGATCCGCGGGCGCGTCAAGCGTCAGATGGAAAAGAACCAGCGCGATTTCTACCTGAACGAGCAGGTCAAGGCGATCCAGAAAGAACTCGGCGAAGGCGAAGAGGGCGCCGACATCGAGGAAATCGACAAGAAGATCAAGGCCGCCAAGATGCCCCAGGAGGCCCGCAAAAAGGCCGAGGGCGAGCTCAAGAAACTCAAGCTCATGTCGCCCATGTCGGCCGAGGCCACCGTGGTGCGCAATTACATCGACGTGCTCACCGGCCTGCCTTGGAGCAAGAAGACCAAGATCAAGCACAACCTGGCGAATGCCGAAGCCGTGCTCAACGAAGATCACTACGGCCTGGACAAGGTCAAGGACCGCATCCTCGAGTACCTCGCGGTGCAACAGCGCGTGGACAAGGTCAAGGCCCCCATCCTGTGTCTGGTGGGCCCCCCGGGCGTGGGCAAGACCTCGCTGGGGCAGTCGGTGGCCAAGGCCACTGGCCGCAAGTACGTGCGCATGGCCCTGGGCGGCATGCGTGACGAGGCCGAGATCCGCGGTCACCGCCGCACCTACATCGGTGCGCTACCCGGCAAGGTGCTGCAAAGCCTGTCCAAGGTCGGCACGCGCAACCCGCTGTTCCTGCTCGACGAAATCGACAAGCTCGGCACCGACTTCCGCGGCGATCCCTCGTCCGCGCTGCTCGAGGTGCTCGACCCCGAGCAGAACCACACCTTCGGCGACCACTATGTCGAGGTCGACTTCGACCTATCCGACGTGATGTTCGTGGCCACCTCCAACTCCATGAACATTCCGCCGGCCCTACTGGACCGGATGGAAGTGATCCGCCTGTCGGGTTACACCGAGGACGAGAAGGCCAACATCGCCATCAAGTACCTGCTGCCCAAGCAGATGAAGAACAACGGCGTCAAAGTCGAGGAAATGAGCCTCACCGACGATGCCATCCGCGACATCGTCCGCTACTACACCCGCGAGGCCGGTGTGCGTTCGCTCGAGCGCGAGCTCTCCAAGATCTGCCGCAAGGTGGTCAAGGGTCTGCAGCTGAAAAAGATGACGCCGCAAGTGGTGGTCACCCCTGAAAACCTCAACGATTTCCTGGGCGTGCGCAAGTACAGCTACGGCCGTGCCGAGGCACAGAACCAGGTGGGCCAGGTGGTTGGCCTGGCTTGGACCGAGGTGGGCGGTGATCTGCTCACCATCGAGACGGCGCTGGTGCCGGGCAAGGGCAACTTCCTGCGTACGGGCTCGCTGGGCGATGTGATGAAGGAATCGGTCGACGCCGCCCGCACCGTGGTGCGCAGCCGCGCCCGGCGTCTGGGCATCCCCGACGAGGTCTTCGAGAAAAAGGACATCCACATCCACGTGCCCGATGGCGCCACGCCCAAGGACGGACCCAGTGCCGGTGCCGCCATGGCGACGGCCATCGTGTCGGCGCTGACCGGCATCCCGGTGCGCGCCGATGTGGCCATGACCGGCGAGATCACCCTGCGCGGTGAGGTTACGGCCATCGGCGGCCTGAAGGAAAAGCTGCTGGCGGCCCTGCGTGGCGGCATCAAGACGGTGCTGATCCCCGAAGAAAACGCCAAGGACCTGCAGGACATCCCGGACAACGTCAAGAGCGGTCTGGAGATCGTGCCGGTCAAGTGGATCGACAAGGTGCTGGAAGTGGCGCTGGAGCGTCTCCCGACACCCCTGCCCGAAGACGAGCCGGTGGCGGCCGCCGCCGTGCCGCCCAGTCCGGACGGCAACACCCAACCGGTTACGCCGCCCCTGTCGGTCAAGCACTGAACCCCCGCAGAAAGGGGGGCCTAAAAATCCCCTATAATGCGAGGCTCTGCGGGAGTAGCTCAGTTGGTAGAGCGCAACCTTGCCAAGGTTGAGGTCGAGAGTTCGAGACTCTTCTCCCGCTCCAGATTCAATAAAAAAGGGAAGCTTCGGCTTCCCTTTTTGCTGGGCGGCCCTGGCAGACCGCCCTCCCAAAGTCCTTTCAGTACTGCCGGTACGGCAGGTACTTCCCAGACAGCACCACATTGACGCGGTCACCCATCGGATCGGGTTGGCGCTGGATGTCCATGCTGAAGTCGATGGCGCTCATGATGCCGTCGCCGAATTCCTCGTGAATCAGCTCCTTGATCGTGGTGCCATAGACGCTGACGATTTCATACCAGCGGTAGATCAGCGGATCGGTGGGCACCGGGGTCGGCAGCGAGCCCTTGTACGGCACGATCTGCAGCCATTTCTGTTCTTCGGCGGTGAGACCAAACAGCTTGCCCACGGCCTTGGCCTGCGCGGGGGTGGCGGTCATCTGGCCCAGGCACAGGGCGGTGGTCCATTCCTTGGACTGGCCCACCTTCTTGGCGATGGCGGCCCAGTTCATGCCCTTGGCAACTTTGGTGCTGATGATTTTTTCGGTGACGGCGAGTCGGTTCATGAAGTCCTCGAGGAGATGATGGAAAAGAAAAGTGGGCGCGTCGTCTGCGGTCTCAGTGAGCCTTGGCCCGCGAGACCAGGAAGTCGACGATGTGGTTGCGAAGGTCGTAGTAGCCGTCCAGGTGGTGCAGCTGGGCCCGCGTGCGGCTGCGCGGCAAGGGGTTGCTCACCGTCTCGGCGATGCCGCCGGGTTTGTACTGGCCGTCCACCTCGGCGCCATTGCTCATAAGCAAGATGCGGTCGGCCAGCAAGATGGCCTCGTCCACGTCGTGCGTGATCATGAACACCGTTTGCTGCGTTTGGCCCACGATGGCCATCAGCTCGTCCTGGATGGTGCCGCGGGTGAGTGCGTCCAGCGCGCCGAAGGGCTCGTCCAGCAGCAGCATCTTGGGCTGGATGGAGAAGGCGCGGGCAATGCCCACACGCTGCTTCATGCCGCCCGAGAGCTGGCTGGGCTTCTTGTCGATGGCGTGGCTCAGGCCCACCAGCGCGACGAACTTTTCCACATGGGCGTTCAGATCGGCGCGGCGCATATCGGGCCAGCGCGATTGCACCGCAAACGCGATGTTCTGGCGCACGGTCAGCCACGGCATCAGCGCATGGCCCTGAAACACCACGCCGCGTGACAGGCTGGGGCCGGCAATCTCGCGCCCGTCCATGAAAGCGTGGCCGCTGCTGGCCGTGTCCAGGCCCGCGAGCACGTTCAGAATGGTGGTCTTGCCGCAGCCGCTGTGGCCGATGATGCAGACGAACTCGCCCTTGGCGATGTCAAACGACACATCGGCGAACACCGGCTTGTCGGCCTGATAGGCCTTGGCGAGTTTCTCAACCTGCAGGAATCCGGTCATGGGGCGCTCTTTGTTCGAGGTGGGGGCAGGGACCGCAGAAGAGGGCGGCGCATCGACACGCGACTCACTCCACATAGGTCACCGCCTTCTGCGCCTGGGCAAACATCAGGTCCAGCAGCATGCCGACCACGCCAATCACCAGGACCGCAAAAATCACATTGGTCAGCGACAGGTTGTTCCACTCGTTCCAGACGAAGTAGCCCACCCCGGTGCCGCCCACCAGCATTTCAGCCGCCACGATCACCAGCCAGGCGATGCCCATGCTGATACGCATGCCGGTCAGGATGGTGGGCGCTGCCGCCGGCAGGATCACCCGCAGCGCCTTGCGCAGCGGCGCCACTTCCAGCGTGCTGGCGACGTTGAGCCAGTCGCGCTTGACCGAGGCCACGCCAAAGGCGGTGTTGATCAACATCGGCCAGACCGAGCAGATGAAGATCACGAAGATGCCGCTGACGCTGCTGTCCTTGAGCGTGTACAGCGCCAGGGGCATCCAGGCCAGTGGGCTGATGGGTTTGAGCACCTGGATGAAAGGGTTGAAGGCCTTTTGCATCAGGGGCGACATGCCAATCAAAAAGCCGAGCGGAATCGCCACCGCCATGGCCAGGAAGAAACCCAGTGCTACACGCGCCAGGGAGTGGGCCAGCTGGATGCCGATGCCCTTGTCATTGGGGCCCTTGTCGTAGAAGGGGTCTGAGAGATGCTTCCAGCTGGTGCGCGCCACTTCAAGGGGCGGCGGAAAGCCGGTGGCCTTGGTGGCACCGGGGTCCTTGCCCATCATCTTGGCGTACTCGATCTCCTCGGCTGACATCGCGCTTGAGGCGGTGGTACCGGTTGCGGTGTGCGATCCCAGTTGCCAGGCCCCCAGGAACACGCACAGCAGGAGGAAGGAGACCAGCGCCGCGCGCAGGTTCAACGCAGTGGTTTTCATGGGGATCAGCTCTTACGAATGGCGAAGCTGTCCAGGTATTCCTGCGGCTTGGCCGGGTCGAACACCTTGCCCATGATGGTGTGCCGGGCGTAGCCGGTGCCGGCGGGCAAGGGCATGTCCAGATCCTTCATGTGCTTGCGGGCGTCGGTGAGCAAGAACACCTTCTCGGCGATCTGCTTGTAGTCGACGTTGCCCTTGATGTAGCCCCAGCGCTGCATCTGGGTCAGCATCCACACCGCCATGCTTTGCCACGGCATCGGATCAAAGTCGGCGCGGTCCGGCACGTTCTGGATCTTGCCCAGACCGTCGGCGAACTTGCCGGTCAGGACCTGTGCCAGCACCGTCTCCGGTTGGTTCAGATAGGCCTGGGGCGCGATCACCTTGGCGATCAGCTCGCGGTTCTTGGGCTGACGCGCCATGGCGGCTGCGGTCAGCACCGAGCGGAACAGCGCGGCGAAGGTGTTGGGGTTCTGGCGGATGAACTCGCTGCTGGTGCCGAAGGCGCAGCAAGGGTGGCCGTTCCAGAGGTCTTTGGTGAGCAGGTGGATGAAGCCCACTTCCTCGAACACGGCGCGCTGGTTGAAGGGATCGGGGCCGAGGAAGCCGTCGATGTTGCCGGCGCGCAGGTTGGCCACCATCTCGGGCGGCGGCACGACGCGGATCTGGATGTCGGTGTCGGGGTTCAGGCCCGCTTCTGCCACGTAGTAGCGCAGCAGGAAGTTGTGCATGGAGTACTCGAAGGGAACCGCGAACTTGAAGCCCTTCCAGCTCTTGGGATCGCGCTTGTCCTTGTGCTTGACATGCAAGGTGATGGCCTGGCCGTTGGTGTTCTGAATCGTGGCCACGTTCATGGGCACAGGGTTGGAGCCGATGCCCATGGAGATCGCCAGCGGCATGGGGGACAGGAAGTGCGTGGCGTCGTACTCCTTGTTGATCATTTTGTCGCGGATCAGGGCCCAGCCGGCGGTCTTGATCACTTCGACGTTCAGGCCCTGCTTGCTGTAGAAGCCCAGCGGGTGCGCCATGATCAGCGGCGTGGCGCAGGTGATGGGGATGAAGCCGATCTTCAGATTGGTTTTTTCGAGCGGGCCTTTTTCCTGAGCCATGGCCTGCAGGCTGGCCACCGGTAGCACGCTGGAGATGGCGGCCATTGCGGTGCCCTTGCCGACCGCGCGCAGGAAGCGCCGACGCTGCGCGTCATGCGGAAACAGGGCCTTGACCAGCGTGGCTTCGATGAACTCGTTGCTGTAGGCCTCGAAGTCGGCCGTCTCGCTGCGCCGGCGCAGCTCGATGGCGGCCGCATCTGCAGCCACCTCGGCATGGTGATCGGCTACGGTGTGATCGCGCCCGCAGCTGCACTTCATCATCAGCGGGCGGTCGGCGTTGTAGGGGTCGAAGAAAGCGGGCATTACAGGCCTCCAGAACATGGGATGCTCAGCAATATGCAAGCTCTGGGCCAGCTGTGGTTTCCGTGGGCGGGGCCTGCGCAAACCGCTTGGCACACCGCCCCTGGTGCCCGGGTCAAGCGTTAGCGCAGCCGAATCAGCGCGGGTGCGTCAACCTCCGCCTGTGCCTTGACCTGGTGCGTCTATGCGGGTCGGGGGCTCGCCAAAATGGTGCGCGCACGGATCCGCGCACCGACACGACGATCACTCGGGCTCGATCCACGCGTCGCGCACCACCTTGCCCCAGCGCGGTGACTGGGTCCGGATCGGGTGTGCCGCCGCCCAGTTCATTACCCTGACTGATGATCTTTTTCTTGGCGTCGGCGGTCTGCAGGGCCTGAGGGTTAGGGCGTAAAAGCAGGGCGCCGAAATTTTCCCCGACAATCTCGGGCTGAGGTGTGCGCCTACCTGTGCGCCATCCCATCCACGATGAAAAGAATCGCTTTTTTTTGGGTCGCCGACGATGCCGCGATCCCCACCTGCTTGGTGCAATCCATCCGCGCTACAAACGCGGATCAAGTGGAGGTCGTTCAGCTGACGGATCATCGAACGCCGCCAGTCGAAGGGGTCGATGTCGTTTCGCGGCATGACCTCCCGCCAGACATCATGCTGGCGCGACTGCAGGCCTACCGCGCCTTGGAGCCGCATCCCGAATTCACCTTTTACTGCGACGCGGACAGCCTTTTTCTCAATCCCTTGCGTGTTGAAGCGCCCGAGCACATCCTCCTGACGCCGCGCCTGCAGGACTTTCCGATCAACCCCCACTTTCCTGAGCACTATCCAGAGTTCGAGGGAAAGATGATCAGCGAGGTCATGCCGTTCCTGTTCGGGGCCCTGGCGGTGCGCGGAGATAACCCCCTTTTTGAGCAGTTACAGGCGCGATGCCAAGCGCTACCCGCAAGATTTCACCGGTGGTACGGCGACCAGTTCGCCCTCGCTCTTGCGGCTCGGGCCAAGGCGTTCGACTACGGCTTGCTCGATCCCAGGGTCCACCTGCATGTCACCAAAACCGCGCTGACGATCGACGAGTTACGCAGCCTGAGGGCGCAGGGTACTCAGATGATCACCTTCAAAGGCCCCGACAGCGGCAAGTCGACGAATATTCCCTTGACTCTTTCCAGGCTGCTGAGCCTTCTTTGAAAGCGCATCACACCATGCCCCTGCACCCACACGATTTGAAGTCCCAAGCGCTTGCCGTTCGCCAAGCGCTCCCCGAGTATGGAAATCTCGCCATCTCTGACCTTCTCGGACAGCCGAAATTCTTTGACTGGGTCGATTGCCGGCCTGCACAAGATGCTTCCTTCGCTATGTACCTTGCAGGCGCCGACGACGGCGTTGCCTTGAGGTTTTTCTGGAACGGCCATTACGAAAGAACCACGCTGAGGGCCTGGTCGCATTTCGCACGGAAAAGTCAGATCATTCTGGACATTGGTGCTCACACTGGTGCCTACACCCTGGCTGCGTTGGCCTCGAACGGCTCTGCTCAGACGATCTCGTTCGAACCGTACTTCATGAACTTCTCCCGCTTGAACATGAATTTGCGAGGCAACGGATTCAGTCCGGCCCACGCCTATATGGTGGGCGTGGGCGAGAAAAGCGCGGTGATGCCCTTCTCGGTTTCCAGTGACGTGAGTTATCTGAGCTCGGGGGGCTCAGTCGGTGTTCGCGAAAATGCTTTCACCACCCATATTCAGGTGGTCGCGCTGGATGATTTCATCCCCGATGAAATGGCTTCACGCATCAACCTGATCAAGATTGATGTCGAGGGTTTTGAGGCGGCATGCCTGCGCGGCATGGCAAACCTGGTGAGGAAATCGCGCCCGATCATTTTCTTTGAATGCACGAACTTGGCCGCTGGTCGTGAAGTTCAACAGCAGCTGAGTCAACTGGGGTACGTCTTTTTCGTTTCGGACGAAGTGACCGGTCAGGTCACCCGCGCCCTGGACGTGACGCCGGTGACCCACGAGAAGGGCGGGCTGCTGATGAATCAGCTAAACCGCATTGCGCTTCCCAACGAAGGTCTCATCGAGGAACTCAGGGCGGCTGTGGGTTGATGCACGCTCTTGCGGCGTCAGAGTAGCGACCCGGCCTGCTGAATGCCGCGCGTAGCGCGCGTCCACCACTGCGAAAAGCTGTGGCAGCGTCGCTCCACGTGGGGAAACAGCGTCGGCGCGGGATCAAGCTGCACGAATGGCGCCAGCCACCGCGTGATGTGCGGGTCGGCCACCGCACGCACCTGCGTCGCGCCCGCCAGGGCCGCAGCCAAACCCGCAGCGTCCACGAACCAGCGTCGAGGGGCCCAGGCCGCCATCGCCGCGTCCACCCAGCGCCAGCGCGCCTCGGGCCAGGGCCAGGCTGTGTGATGTTCGCGCAGATACACCCCAATCACCTCGGTGTCGGGCGGCAGGTCGGCAGGGGGTGCGCGCAGGGCCCAGGGATGCACCAGCCAGACCGTGCGCCCTTGCCAGTGAGCGGCTTGCGCCGCATCGGGGGCTCGCACGCCGAGATCGGGTGGGGGCGCCGATCGCAGCGGCGGTTCCGCCGTGGGCCCTGGGGTGCGCGCTCGATCCTTCGGGCGCGATGCGCCGCGTGCGATGCGTTCCAGCGCCTCATAGGATTGATCGATCACAGTGCCCGGGCTGTGCCAGTGCGCGGGTGCGTAGCGCGCCACGTTCTGCGCGTCAAACAAATAGGGCTTGTGGCTGCCGGTGCCCGCCACCCATTGCCAACTCAAATGGTTGCTGGCCAGATCACCATCGAGCAGGTGGGCCACCATCCAGTCCGCGCCCGCACGCCAGTGCACACGCCGCAGGTGCACGACGTAGCTGGCCAGCCACATGCGTGCGTGGTTATGCAAGGTGCCGGTGGCATAGAGCGTGCGCACGGCCTCGTCGATCACGGGCACACCGGTGCGCGCCTCGCGGATGTCGGGTGGCAGCACCGGGTCGTAAGCGTTATCTGGAAGCGGACCCGGATGCAGCGAGGTCAGGATGTCATCGCCTGCATGCGCCCAAACATGGCGGAAGAACTCGCGCCACCCCAGCTCGAACACCAGCTTGTGCCCGATCGCCAGCGGCTCGCGTTCGAGCACCCCCGCCAGTACGTCGCGCAAGGTGACAACGCCATGCGTGAGGTAAGGGGAGAGGCCGGTGACGGCCCCCTCCAGGTGATTGCGCGTGCGCGCATAGTCGGCGGGGTGCACCCGCGCGATGCGCGCCAGCGCCGCGTCGCGGCGAGGCAGCAGTGTGTCAGTCCCGGCCACGCGGGCTGCGGCTTAGGCGGCTTGCAGTCGGCCGCGCGCGTCTTGCAGGCAGTCCTGGGCCGCGGCCTCGGACGAACGCCAGAAGGGGCTGTCGGCCTGCTTGTCCTCGAACTGGCTGGCGACGCCGCGTGACTCAAAGGCCAGGTGCAGGGCGCGGGCCAGCTCGCGGTCCACACCGAACAGGCTCCAGTTGCGGCCCTGAGCGCTCAAACGCACCGTGTGGCCAAAGCGCCCCCGCACCGCCTCAAAGGATTGCACCTGGTCCAGCGCGATCACCTGCACACCCTGCTGGCTGGCGTCGCGCAGCAGCACGGCGCGCTCGGTCACCGCCCACACGCCCCGCCCCGACATCACGATGCGGCCCACCCCATAGGCCTGCAGGGCCTCGCCGGTCTGCATGGCCTGGCGCAAGGCATCGACGTCGGCGGTCTCGAGTTTTTGCAGGGCGTAGGGGTTGTGGCCTTCCATCAGGATCTGGGCCAGTGCATCACCGTGGATGAGGGAATTGAAAACGTTCATGGGGGTCGGGGAATAGGGACGAAGTGACTGATTAGTCACTAATGTAACCAGTCAGTCTTTGTCGGGTGCGGGCGGGGTGATTAGGGGCCCTGGGTCCGACTTCGGTAGTCCTGTAACCAACGCAAGGCGGTGTCGCACGCCTGTCGATGGCGATCCTTCGGGCTGAAGTCCGGCCGCAGGTACGTGGGCAAGTGCCTGCCAAAGAACCAGACCAGCCCTTCGCGGCCCCAAAAAAGAACGAAAGCGTCTCGCCATGTACGCGGTTTGAAGAGTTGACCGTCGAGTGCAAGGTTGGTCAACGTTTGCGCCATCACCAAGGCATTCGCGGTGAAGACGATGAGAAAAAAATACGCGATGCGACGCAGGTACCCACCCTCTGCTGCCCGATAAACATCCAACGCCAAGCATCGATGTTCGATCTCTTCTGCAGCGTGCCAAAGCCATAGGTCGCGCAGGCTGGGCGGCACAGGGTTGAAAAGGCTCGGCTGACGAAACACATAGACCGACAGAATGGTCGTCACGTGCTCGACCGCGCAGGTCCTTGCGAGGTTGGACAGCCAGTGATGTTGCGCAATTTTTCGCCGAGGCCAAAGGTTCGTCAGGACGGGCCAGTTGGGGTTGATCCGCTGCACGTTCAGGCGCGCGTGTACGAGGCTGTGGGAGGCCTCCTGCGCGATGAAGTTTTGTGCGGGACCCCGCAGGTGGCGCGCCTGTGGCGTATCCCCCAGTTTTGCCATGGCCGTGCGCACGCTGTAGATCATGCGTCTTTCCATCTCCGGGAAGCCCATGGAGAGCGCATTGAAGTACTGGGTCCTAAAGGCACTCCCGCCATGCCAGTGATGGCTCGCGTGCTCGCGATGTACGGATCCGTATGGGTTGAAGGGGGGGTACATACGCAGCTCCTGGATGAGCTAAAGAGTATTAATGGGGCGGGCTGTGTGGATGCAAAAACTTTGTGAATCCACCCGCCTCACGCGCTGCGCTGTCCAAGGGGCGTCCACGCGTTCGCGCCGTGCCAAGCGATATGCGCTAGAATCGCTGGCTTCGCGGGAGTAGCTCAGTTGGTAGAGCGCAACCTTGCCAAGGTTGAGGTCGAGAGTTCGAGACTCTTCTCCCGCTCCAGTCATTCAAAGGGAGGCTTGTGCTTCCCTTTTTTGTAGACAGCGGCGCGGTAGCAAAGCGGTTATGCAGTGGATTGCAAATCCATCCAGGGCGGTTCGACTCCGCCCCGCGCCTCCAAGACCCACAGCCCCGACAGCGCCTTGCCGGGGCTGTTTTGTTTTACAGTGGCCCTCGGGCCTCGATGGTGAAATTGGTAGACACAGCGGACTTAAAATCCGCCGCTACTCGAAAGAGGGCGTACGAGTTCGATTCTCGTTCGAGGCACCATCGCGGCCAGGCGCAAGAAATTCATGTCCAGCTACAACGCCCCCTTTGAAATCCACGTGCACGGCGAGATCCCCCTGCGTGCCGACGTGGGTTTCGCCCAGATTCAGGACGCCCTCAAGCCCCTGTGGAAGTACGCGGGCGCCAAGTCCCTGGCCGACGCCAGCGAGAGCGCCTACGAAGAAGAACCCGGCATCCGCTTCGACGCCACCCAGCACCTGCTGACCCTGTGCTGGACGATTCCCGGCAATGACGACTTTCGCCAGGCGCTCGACGAGATGTGCATGAACCTCAACGAGCTGGCCGCGCAAGGCGCCGCGCTCGAGGTCACTTTCTACGACACCGAGTTCGACGAAGAGGAAGAGCCGCCCGAGGCTCAGGCCCGCGACGACTTCGTCATGCTGTTTGTTGGCCCCACGCCTGCGGCCATCATGCAGGTGCAGCGCGACCTGCTGGTCGAGGATGTGGTGCACCTGATGGAGCGCCACTTTGACGGCGCCGAACTGGGCGGGGTGGTGACCGAGATCGATCGCCTCTTCAGCCAGCGCTTTGATGAATTGGTCAGCTCGCTCGAGCTGGGCAAGCCCCCCCGGGGCAGTGGCGGCGGCTCCGGCGGCAGCCACGGCGGCGGACGCCGCCCGCGTCACCTGCACTGATATCCCTCGCGCGCCCGCGCCCCATCCCGTATCGGCTGAGCGCTCCGCTATGCTGGCGGCATGGCTTTCTCCTCCGATTCTTCCCCTTCTGATCGCACCCTGAACCCCGGCGTGCGCCGCCGCGAGGTGTTCGGCTGGGCGATGTACGACTTCGCCAATTCGGGCTACACCACGGTGGTCATCACCGCCGTGTTCGCCGCCTACTTCGTCGGCGGCATCGCCGGCAAGGCGGCCTGGGCCACCTTCGCCTGGACAGCGGCTTTGAGCGTGTCCTACGCGATCGTGATGCTGACCATGCCCAGCCTGGGCGCCTGGGCCGACCAGCGCGCGGCCAAGAAGCGGCTGTTGGCGATGGTGACCGTGGGCTGCGTGCTCAGCACCGTGGCCCTGGCTGCGGTCGGGCCGGGGGCGGTGGCCTGGGCAATCGTGGGCATCATCATCTCCAACACCTTTTACGCCTGGGGCGAGTCGCTCACCGCGGCCTTTCTGCCCGAGCTGGCGCGGCCCGAGGCCATGGGCAAGGTCAGCGGCTGGGGCTGGGGCCTGGGCTATATCGGCGGCATGCTCACGCTGGGTCTGTGCTTGGCGTATGTGCTGTGGGCGCAGGGGCAGGGCATCCCCGCGTCCGAGTTCGTGCCGGTGACGCTATTGATCACCGCGGGCATGTACGGCGGGGCGTCCTTGCTCACGTTCTGGCTGCTCAAGGAGCATGCGCAGCCCAATCCGCAGGCCGTGCAGGAGCAGGGTCTGCGCGCGAGCTGGGCCCGCCTGAAGGCCACCTTTGCCCAGGCTCGCCAGCATCCGGATTTCATGTGGCTGATGGCGTGTGCGGTGTGCTACCAGGGCGGGGTGGCGGTGGCGATTTCGCTGGCTGCGATCTACGCCGAGCAGGTGATCGGCTTTGAGCCGCAGGAGACGATGGTGCTGATCTTCGCGCTCAATGCGGCGGCGGCGGCCGGCGCGCTGGCCTGGGGCTATCTGCAAGACCGTATCGGCCACAAGCTGGCCTTGGGCAGCACGCTGGTGGGGTGGATCCTGACCTGCGTGATCGCGGCGCTGAGCACCAGCAAGGGCAGCTTCTGGTGGGCCGCTGCGATTGCGGGTGTCTGCATGGGGTCGAGCCAGTCGGCGGGCCGAGCGATGGCAGGGCTGTTCGCGCCGCCGCGCCAGCTGGCGCAGTTTTATGGCCTGTGGTCGGTGGCCCTGCGCTTGGCCGCGATCATCGGCCCCCTGAGCTACGGGGCGATCACCTGGGCGGCGGGCGGCAACCAGCGAGTGGCGATCTTGTCGACCGCCGTGCTGTTCGTGGCGGGGCTGATTCTGCTGGTGAAGGTGAACATGGCGCGCGGCCGCGAGGCCGCGCTGGCGGCCGACGGGCTTACGCCGCCGACCACTGCCGATACCAGGACTTGAACAGCGCCAGCTGATGCTCGGCGTAGCGCTTCTGGCCCGGCGTCAAGCTGTCGGTGGGATTGAGGTGATGCGTGTACTCGGCGTTGCCTTCGAGCACCATCAGATGCTTGTAGTACAGCACCAGGTCGACGCCCTCGTCGAAGGAAGACAAGACGCCCAGCGCCTGGTCCAGCGCCAGGGCCCGGGCGCGCGCATTCGCATCGCCCGCCGCCGCCTGGCGGCACAGGGATTCCAGGTGCAGCACCTCGCGCGGGAGCACGTTGCCAATGCCGGTGATCGCACCCGCCGCGCCGCAATTGACATAGCCGTGAAAGACCTGGGTGTCCACGCCGACCAGCAGCGAGACGCCCGCGTCCTCGCCCACGATGTGTTCGGCGGCATAGCGCAGCGAGGCGGCCCCACCGAACTCCTTGAAGCCGATCAGGTTGGGATGGCGACGGCGCAACTCGAAGAAAAGATCAGCCTTGGTTTCGTAGCCGTAGTAGGGGCTGTTGTAGATGACCGCAGGCAGGGCGGGGGCGGCTGCGAGGATGCCCTCGAAGTGCGCGCGCTGCGCCGCGATCGAGCTTCCGCGTGAGAGCACGCGCGGAATCACCATCAAGCCACCGGCACCACAGCGCTGCGCGTGGGCGGCAATCGCCGCCGCACGTGCAGGGTTTTGTGCGCCGGTGCCTACGATCACCGGCACCCCCGCCTTGACCAGACGCTCGACGCCGGCCATGCGCTGTTCGTCCGAGAGCAAAGGCCAGTCGCCCATGGACCCGCAGTAGACCACTGCGTTCATCCCGAGATCGACCAGCTCGCGCCCCTTGCGCGCGAGTGCATCGAAGTCGGGTTGACGGTCGGCCCCGCAGGGGGTCATGAGCGCCGGGATGACGCCCGAAAAAATAGAAGCGGACATGGATCGAGTCTCGTGGGCTTAGATGCTTTGACCCGCTTTGCGCAGTTCAGCCAGGATCGGTGCCTTGGGCAGCCAGATCTTGTCGTACTCGGCCACCACTGCCTCGGCGTCGGCGCGGTTGGCCGCGCGAAACGGAATGCCGGTGGCCCGGAACTGCTCGATCAGCTTGGGCTCGTTGCCGGCCAGTTCGTTGATCTGTGCATCGAGCGCGGAGCGCACGGCGCGCGCAATCAGATCGCGATCACCCGCCGGCATGCCTTGCCAGACGCGACCCGAGACCAGGGCGATCACCGGCATGAAGATGGCGTTCATCTGCAGGATCGATTTGGAGACCTTGTCGAAACGCTGGTTCCAGGAGAACTCGAGGTCGGCCTCCAGGCCGTCGACCTGGCCGTTGGACATGGCATCAAACACCTGGGGCGTGGGGATCGGCGTGGGGGCGGCACCCAGCAGCTGATAGAAGTCGCGATAGGCCGGGGTCGGGTTGATACGCAGCTTCATGCCGCGGATGTCGGAGATCTTGCTCACGTCGCGGGCGGCGAAGATGGCGCGCATGCCGGTGATGCCCCAGGCCAGGCCAATGGTGCCGGTCTCGCCAGGCAGGGTGTCGAACAGCTTCATGGCCACCGGATGGCGCACCAGGCGCGCGATCTTGGGCGTGGAGTCGACCACATAGGGCGCGGTGATCGCGGCAATCGCCGGCACGCGCGAGCCGAGTTCGGCCGCCATGATCCAGCCCATGTCCAGAGCGCCCGATTGCATCTGCTGCAGCATGGCCGCTTCGTTACCCAGCTGACCGGAGTGGAAGACGGTGAGGGTCAGACGGCCTTTGGTTTCCTGATTCAGTTGGTCGGCTACCTTCAAGGCGGCGACGTTCCAGGGGTGGCCGTTGGGCGTGAGGATGCCCAGGCGAAGCTGGCGCGTTTGCGCCACGGAAATTGCGGGGAAGCCAAGGGAGGCAATGGCCGAGGCGGCAAGCAACTGACGACGGGCAATGGGCATGGAAGTCTCCTGGGGTGGTTGTGGGTGGGAACTTACTTGAGCAACATCAGCGAGAGCGAGGGATACACGCACAAAGCGGCCAGCAAGATGCAGGACGCAATGAAGAAGGGCAGGGTCACGATGAACATCCTGCCGGGGTTGGCGCCGGTGACGGCCGATGCCACAAAAAAGCACAGGCCCACGGGCGGCGTGAGCAGCCCCAGCACCAGATTGACCACCACCACCACGCCGAAGTGGCGGGGGTCGATGCCATAGACCGCGGTGGCAATGGGCAGCAGGATCGGCACCGTCATGATCAGGCCAGGCACACCGTCGATCACCGTGCCAATCAGGAGCAGCGCCACGCTGACCAGCAGCAGGAAGGTGACGGGGTCGGCCGCGATCTGTTGGACGGAGGCGGCAATCGCCTGCGGAATCTTGCCGTAGATCAGGACCCACGAGAACACCGAGGCGGCCGCCACCAGGAACAACACGATGGCCGAATACACGCCCGCGCGCAGCAGCATCTGGGGCAGTTGCCCGAAGCGAAACTCGCGGGTCCAAAAGCGTCCCACCAGGGCTGCCACCACGGCGCCCACGGCAGCCGACTCGGTGGCATTGGCCAGCCCTGACAGGATCGAGCCGACGATGACGATGGGAATCAGCAGCGTGGGGGCGGTCTCCAGCACGGTACGGGTACGTTCACCCCAGCTGCGTTTTTCTGCGCGCGGGAATTGGTGGATCACGCCCAGGATGGCGATGATCACGCAGAAGGTGACGGTGAGGATCAGGCCCGGCACGATGCCGGCGATCAGCATGTCGCCCACCGACACCTGCGCCAAGGTGCTGTAGACCACAAACATCACCGACGGTGGAATGATCGGGCCGAGCATGCCGCCATAGGCAGTGAGACCCGCGGCGAAGGTCTTGTCATAGCCCTTGCGCTCCATCTCGGGCACCATGATCTGCGACATGATCGCGACCTGCGCAGTGGCCGATCCGAGGATGGAGGACACCATCATGTTGGCCAATACATTCACATAGGCCAGGCCCGCGCGCATGGAGCCCACGAAGGCCATGGCCATGTGCACGATGCGCTGGGTGATCCCGCCGCCGTTCATGATCTCGCCGATCAGGATGAACAGGGGAATCGCGATCAGGCCATAGCTGTCCACGCCGCCAAACAGCTGCAGCGGATAGTTGTTGAACAAGAGCGGGTTGCCCGAGTCGGCGATGTAGACCACCGCACCGAGGCACAGCGACAGGCCGATCGGCACGCCGACCAACAGCAAGAGGGCGAAGGCGCCGAGGGTGAGCATCAGTTGATCCCCTCGTTGCTGCCGAGATCGAAGCCGCGTGCGCGCGCAGCGGGCGCCCATCCCAGGTCTTCCATCACATTGGCCAGGCCGTGGACGAACAGGCTGATCGAGAAGATCGGCACGATCAGGTACAGCGACCAAGATGGCCAGTTCAGGGTCTGGGTGCGTTCGGTGTAGACGAAGTTGAAGCTGGCGGCGGCGAAGCGCTTGGCGTCAAAGCCCGCCTGCGCCAGACCCGCCGGGTCCAGCCAGAGCCAGCACATCGCGGCCAGTGCGAGGGCGAAAGCCACCACGCCCAGACCCGCCGTGATCTTGGCGCGGCGCGCCCAGGTGGGGGACAGCTTGTCGGTGAGCAGGGTCATCGCGAAATCCAGGCGCAGGCGCGTCATCGCGGAGCCGCCGATGAAGGCCAGCCAAACCACCGAGTACACGGCCGACTCATCCACCCAGTAGAGCGAGGCCCCGGCATAACGGGTGACCACGTTGAGCAGGATGAGCGCGACCAGCAGGCCCATGAAACCCATGATCAGCATGCGCTCGAGGCTGAGGATGCCGGCCGATACGGCGATCACGGCCCTGACGGGCGCTGCCACCCGGGGGGGCGAACCCTGCGGGGCGGAATCTGATGCGTTTGCGGGGGCCATGCGATTCATTGTATATTGTATAAAATATGCATGTCAACGCAGATCGCAGCCCGCTCAAGCAGCACCGAACGCTCGCCAGTGCGGTGGCCGATCGCCTGCGCGAGCAGATCCTGAGCAGCGCCTACCCTGCCGGCACCCAGCTGCGCCAGGACGCCTTGGCGGCCAGCTTTGGTGTGAGCCGCATCCCGGTGCGCGAGGCGCTGTTTCAGCTGGAGGCCGAGGGGCTGCTACAGATGGTTCCCCACAAGGGGGCCGTGGTGACCGAGTTGTCGCCCGAAGAGGTCAACGACATCTTCGATCTGCGGGTGATGCTCGAGACACGCCTGTTTCGCGATTCGGCTGCGCGCCTGACGCCCGAGGATTTCGCTGCATTGGATGCGGTGCAGGCGCGCTTTGACATCGCGATTGAGGAGCGCGACCTGGCCCAGTGGGGCGTACTCAATCAGCAACTGCATGCCGCGCTGTATGCGCGTGCGCAGCTGCCGCAAACCAGCGCGGTGGTGGCCGCCTTGCTGCAAAAAAGCGATCGCTACACGCGGGTTCAGCTGTCCTCGGATGCCGCGCGTCGCCGAGCGGCGAGCGAGCATGCACAGTTGATTGCGCTTGCACGCCAGGGGCAGGTGGAGGAGGCCTGCACCTATCTCGCCGCGCACATCGAGGCGGTGCGTACCGACCTCTTGAATATGGTCAAGCGACCTGTGATCCGTCCAGCCAGCGCTGCGCCGCCGCTTGCAGAGTCGGCAGGTCGCCCGAGCTTTGCAGGGTGAGGCGTCCGGCTTGCGGGCCTGATCGCAGTTGCTGCGCCTCCTGCAGCAGCTGGCGTGTGCGGCGCGCGACGGGCTCTCCGGTTTCGAGGATGCGCACCTGCGGTCCCACGAGGCGAACGAAGTCCTCCATCGCGAAGGCGTAGTGGGTGCAACCGAGTACCAGCGTGTCGATCTGACCGGCCTGCGTGCCCAGGGGTCCCAGGGCGTGCACATAGCGCTCGCACAGCTCGCGCGTGCGCACGCTGTCGCCGTCTTCAATGGCGGCGGCCAGGCCGTCGCAAGGCTGTCGCACGAAGTCGGTCGCACCCGCGATCGAGGCCTGCAACTGCGCGAATTTCTCGCTGGCCAGCGTGCCGCGCGTGGCCAGCACGCCCACGCGCTGGGTTTGGCTGATGGCGGCGGCGGGCTTGAGGGCCGGCTCGACGCCCACGATCGGACATTGCGGCCAGCGCGCGCGTAGCGCCTGGATCGCGACCGCCGTGGCGGTGTTGCAGGCCACTACCAGCAGCTTGATGCCTTGGTGCTCGATCAGGTCCTGGGCGATGTGGGCGGCCCGCGCCTGCACGAAGTCTTCACCCCGCTCGCCATAGGGCGCGTGGCCGGTGTCGGCGACGTAGATGAAATCTTCCTGCGGCAGGGTGTGCCGCAACGCGCGCAGGATGCTCAGGCCGCCGATGCCGCTGTCAAAGACGCCAATTGGCGCGTCGGCGGACACGGGCTGGGGCATGTTCTGACCGCCCGGCCTCAGGCCGAGGCGACCGGGATGTTCTTGAACTCGCCGGTGGCGATGCGTTTGCTCCACTCGGCCGGGCCGGTGATGTGCGCGCTGGTGCCGCCGGAATCGACCGCCACGGTGACGGGCATGTCCACCACGTCGAACTCGTAGATGGCTTCCATGCCCAGGTCCGCAAAGCCCACGACCTTCGCGTGCTTGATCGCCTTGGACACCAGGTAGGCGGCGCCGCCCACCGCCATGAGGTAGGCGCTCTTGTGCTTCTTGATCGACTCGATGGCAACCGGGCCGCGTTCGGCCTTGCCGATCATGGCGATCAGGCCGGTCTGGGACAGCATGGTCTCGGTGAAGCCGTCCATGCGGGTGGCGGTGGTGGGGCCGGCGGGGCCGACGGCTTCGCCCTTGACCGGATCGACTGGGCCGACGTAGTAGATGACGCGGTTGGTGAAATCGACCGGCAGCTTCTCGCCCTTGGCCAGCATGTCGTGAATGCGCTTGTGCGCGGCGTCGCGGCCGGTGAGCATCTTGCCGTTCAGGAGCAGCGTGTCGCCCGGCTTCCAACTGGCGACTTCGGCGGGCGTGAGCGTGTTCAGGTCGACACGCTTGGATTTTTGGGTGTCGGGCTTCCAGTCGACGTTGGGCCACAGGTCCAGCGACGGCGGGTCGATGTAGGCTGCGCCCGAGCCATCGAGCACGAAGTGGGCGTGGCGCGTGGCGGCGCAATTGGGGATCATGACCAGGGGCTTGGAGGCCGCGTGCGTGGGGTACAGCTTGATCTTGACGTCCAGCACCGTGGTCAGGCCACCCAGGCCCTGCGCGCCGATGCCCAGGGCGTTGACCTTCTCGTACAGCTCCAGTCGCAGTTCATCGACCTGCGTGAGCTTCTCGCCCTTGGCGGCGCGCGCTTGCAGCTCGTACATGTCGATGTCGTCCATCAGGCTTTCCTTGGCCATGAGGGCGGCTTTTTCGGCGGTGCCGCCGATGCCGATGCCCAGCATGCCCGGCGGGCACCAGCCCGCGCCCATGGTGGGCACGGTCTTGAGCACCCAGTCGACCACCGAGTCGCCGGGATTGAGCATGACCATCTTGCTTTTGTTCTCCGAGCCGCCGCCCTTGGCGGCCACCGTCACTTCCACGGTGTCACCAACCACGATCTCGGTGAAGATGACGGCGGGCGTGTTGTCCTTGGTGTTCTTACGGGCGAACTGCGGGTCGGCCACGACCGAGGCGCGCAGCATGTTGTCCGGGTGGTTGTAGCCGCGGCGCACGCCTTCGTTGATGGCGTCCTCGAGGCTGCCGGTGAAGCCCGCCCAGCGCACGTCCATGCCCACTTTCAGGAAGACGTTGACGATGCCGGTGTCCTGGCAGATCGGGCGATGGCCCATCGCGGACATCTTGCTGTTGGTCAGGATCTGCGCGATCGCGTCCTTGGCCGCCGGGCTCTGCTCGCGCTCGTAGGCGCGCGCCAGGTGGGCGATGTAGTCGGCCGGGTGGTAGTAGCTGATGTACTGGAGGGCCGCGGCGATGGATTCGATCAGGTCGGCTTGCTGGATGGTCGTCGGCATGGGGCAGGGTGGGGGTGTGATATCTGCGCGATTATCCCAGCCGTTGCAGGCGCCTGCGGCCCGGCTGTCTGCGGCGGGAGCGGTTCGGCTCACGCCGTGAGCTCCGGGGGTACTCCAACCCCGTATTTCATTATCAAAGTGAAAACTAGATTTCAAAATAAATACCCGCCGGGCGCGGACGCTGCGGCGGGTATCGGGTGTGGCGCGGCAGGGTTGCCGCGCTTGGGCGCGTGCCCGGGCCCTTACTTGGCGATCAGGAAATCTTCTTTTTTCTTGCCGGCGGCGAGGTAAGGCTTCATCCAATTGGGCGGCTGACCGCGGCCGCTCCAAAGTTCACCCTTCGGACCTTTGTACTTAGGCGGCGTGACCGACCCTTTGTCGGCGCGCGGCGCGCGTCCACGTCGGCCACCGCCTTGACCCGAGCGGGCGCGCAGTTCGGCCATCACATCCGCGGCACTGTAGCCCACGGCTTGTGCGTCGGCGAGCCAGCCGGCGACCATGTGCTTGAGCTCATCTTTCTTACGGCTGTTGAATTTCGCGCTGGCCGCTTCCGCCAGTTTTTTCAGCGAGGCCAGGTCGATTTTATCCAGGTCGATGTCGTTCAAAGTGACTCCTTGAGGGTTGGCTATTTCAATCTATTCTTGTCGGAAAATATCCGATTCGGGTATCTGTAAACCCGACGGAAGCGGACTATATAGGATTTTCAGGATTTATGTTGCTCATCTCGCCAGGGTTTCACATTTGAAAACTGGTTTGATGGGCATATGGTTTCGCATATGGGAATAAGCTGGCCCGCATGGCCCGCACCCTGACTCGCACCGAAAGGGATGCCCTGGGGGCGATCGAGGTCCCCACCGAGCGTCTTTGGGGGGCGCAAACCCAGCGCGCTCGGGTGCATTTCGCGATTTCCACGGAGCGCCCGCCGCCCGAGCTGATCGCCGCCTTGGCGCGGGTCAAGCGGGCGGCAGCCGCGGTGCATCGGGAGGCGGGGCACTTGGATGCGGCCAAGGCCGGCGCGATCATGGCCGCGGCCGACGAGGTGCTGGCCGGCCTACACGCCGACGAATTTCCGTTGGGGGTCTGGCAGTCCGGCTCGGGCACCCAGACCCACATGAACATGAACGAGGTGCTCGCCAACCGCGCCAGCGAGTTGCTGGGGGGTGGGCGCGGGGATGGGCGCTGCGTGCACCCCAACGATGACGTGAATTGGGGCCAGTCGACCAACGATGTCTATCCCACGGCCGTGCACCTGGCCGCGATGCAGGCCTTGAGCGGGCGCGTGATGCCGGCGCTGGAGAGTTTGACCGCCGCCCTTGAGGCGAAGTCGCAGGCCTGGGCCGGCATCGTCAAGATCGGGCGCACGCATTTGCAGGACGCCACGCCTCTGACCCTGGGGCAGGTGTTCTCCGGCTATGTGGCGCAACTGGCCCAGGCCCGACATCACCTCCAGGCCTGCCTGCCGCATCTGTGCGAGCTGGCCCTGGGCGGCACCGCAGTGGGCACCGGCCTGAACGCGCCGCCCGGCTTCGCCCTGCGCGTTGCCGAGGAACTGGCGCGCGAGACCGGGCTGCCGCTGGTGAGCGCGCCCAACAAGTTCGAGGCGCTGGCGGCGGCCGATGCCCTGGTGCAGGCGCACGGCGCGCTCAAGGGCCTGGCGGCCAGCCTGATGAAGATCGCCAACGACATCCGTTGGTTGGCCAGCGGTCCGCGCTGCGGCATCGGCGAGCTGAGGCTGCCACCGAATGAGCCGGGCTCGTCCATCATGCCGGGCAAGGTCAATCCGACCCAGTGCGAGGCCCTGACCATGGTGTGTGCGCAGGTCTATGGCAACGACGTGGCCCTGGGCATCGGCGGGGCCAGTGGGCAGTTCGAGCTCAATGTCTTTCGCCCATTGATCTCCCACGCCTTTTTGCAAAGCTCCCGCCTGCTCGCTGATGCGATGAATAGCTTCGAGCAGCACTGTGTGGTGGGTATCGAGCCCGATCGCGCGCGGATCGCGGCGCTGGTGGCAGGCTCGCTGATGCTGGTGACCGCCCTGAGTCCGCACATCGGCTATGACCAGGCGGCCGAGATCGCCATCAAGGCCCATCACGAAGGCACCACGCTGCGCGAGGCGGCGTTGGCGCTGGGGCATGTGACGCCCCAAGCCTTCGATGCGTGGGTGCGCCCCGACCAGATGGTCTGAGCGCGAGGGCGACTCAGTGGTCGGCGCTGGCGGCGCCGTGCGACATCAGCTTGTCGGTGTAGGCGATGGCGATGGCCGACAGCAGGAAGACGATGTGGATGGCCGTTTGCGCGATCAGCACCTTGTCGGTGTAGTTGTCGGCATTGATGAAGGTCTTGAGCAGGTGGATCGAGCTGATACCGATGATGGCGGTGGCCAGCTTGACCTTGAGCACCGAGGCGTTCACATGACTGAGCCACTCGGGCTGGTCGGGATGGCCCTCGAGGTTCATGCGACTGACGAAGGTTTCGTAGCCGCCCACGATCACCATGATCAGGAGGTTGGAGATCATGACCACGTCGATCAGCGCCAGGACCACCAGCATGATGATGGTCTCGTTCAGCGAGGTGACCGGTGCGGTGGCTTTGTAGCCGATGCTGCTCACGAGCTCTTTCAGGGCGGTCTGGCTGCCAAAAGCCGCCTCCAGCAGGTGGACCAACTCAATCCAGAAGTGGAAGACGTAGACCGCCTGGGCCGCGATGAGGCCGATGTAAAGCGGAAGTTGCAGCCAGCGGCTGGCAAAGATGATGCGGGGCAGGGGACTCATGGGGCGGGGGGCTTGCATGGGGGGGGTCGGGCGGTGCGAAGCCCTCGATTGTAGGCAGGGCCCGTGACAGGGGCTTTTCCGGGGGTGCGCAAGACCTTTTTGGCGCTTAAATCGGGCCTGGGGCCCGTCAGTGGCAAGTAAGTCCCCAGCGAGACAGTCTCGCCCGAATCCTTGCAAACAACGGAGACAAGCATGAGTGCGATCGAGTCTGTCCTGGTTGAAAACCGCGTGTTCCCGCCTGCGCCGGCCATCGTGGCCGCAGCCCGGGTCTCGGGTATGGCGGCCTATGAGGCCCTGTGCCGGGAAGCCGAGCAAGACTTTGAAGGCTTCTGGGCACGCCAGGCGCGTGAGAACGTGGTGTGGTCCAAGCCCTTCACCCGTACCCTGGATGCGTCCAAGGCGCCCTTCTACAAGTGGTTTGACGACGGCGAACTCAATGCCTCGGCCAACTGCCTGGACAAGCACATGGGCACCCCGGTCGAAAACAAGGCCGCGATCCTCTTCGAGGCCGATGACGGCAAGGTCACCCAAGTCACCTACAAGGAGCTGCTCGCACGCGTGAGTCAGTTCGCCAACGCGCTCAAGGCGCAGGGCATTCAAAAGGGCGACCGCGTGATCGTCTACATGCCCATGACCATCGAGGGTGTGGTGGCCATGCAGGCCTGCGCGCGCATCGGCGCCACGCACAGCGTGGTGTTCGGCGGCTTCTCGGCCAAGGCGCTCAACGAACGCATCATCGACGCCGGCGCGGTGGCGGTGATCACCGCCAACTACCAGATGCGTGGTGGCAAGGAACTGCCCCTGAAGGCCATCGTCGACGAAGGTATCGCGATGGGCGGCTGCGACACGCTCAAGTCGGTGCTGGTGTTCCAGCGCACGGCCACGGCCTGCAATATGGTGGCTGGCCGCGACAAGACCTTTGACGAAGCGCTCCAAGGTCAATCGACGCAGTGCGCGCCAGTGGCCGTGGGCGCCGAGCATCCGCTGTTCATCCTCTACACCTCGGGTTCGACCGGCAAGCCCAAGGGCGTGCAGCATTCCACCGGCGGTTACCTGCTGTGGGCCAACCTCACGATGCAGTGGACGTTCGACATCCAGCCCTCGGACATCTTCTGGTGCACCGCAGACATCGGCTGGATCACGGGCCACACCTACGTCGCCTATGGCCCGCTGGCCGCCGGCGCCACGCAGGTGGTGTTCGAGGGTGTGCCCACCTACCCGGACGCGGGTCGCTTCTGGAAGATGATCCAACAGCACAAGGTCACGATCTTCTACACCGCGCCCACCGCGATCCGCTCCCTGATCAAGGCCTCGGAGGCCGATGACAAGGTGCACCCCAAGTCCTATGACCTGTCGTCGCTGCGCCTTCTGGGCAGCGTGGGCGAGCCGATCAACCCCGAAGCTTGGATTTGGTACCACAAGCATGTGGGCGGCGAGCGCTGCCCGATCGTGGACACCTTCTGGCAGACCGAGACCGGCGGCCACATGATCACGCCGCTGCCGGGCGCGACGCCGCTGGTGCCGGGTTCGTGCACATTGCCCCTGCCCGGCATCACGGCCGCCATCGTCGACGAGCAGGGCAACGACATGCCCCATGGCTCGGGCGGTATCCTGGTGGTCAAGCGCCCCTGGCCGTCCATGATCCGCACGATCTGGAACGACCCCGAGCGTTTCAAGAAAAGCTACTTCCCCGAAGAACTCAAAGGCTATTACCTCGCCGGTGACGGCGCAGTGCGCAGCGCCGATCGCGGCTACTTCCGCATCACCGGTCGTATCGACGACGTGCTGAACGTGTCGGGTCACCGCATGGGGACGATGGAGATCGAATCCGCCCTGGTGGCCAAGACCGACCTGGTGGCCGAGGCCGCGGTGGTGGGGCGGCCGGACGATCTGACGGGCGAGGCGATCTGCGCCTTTGTGGTGTTGAAGCGCCCGCGTCCCACGGGAGAAGAGGCCAAGAAGATCGCGACCGAGCTGCGTAACTGGGTGGCCAAGGAGATCGGCCCGATCGCCAAGCCCAAGGACATCCGCTTCGGCGACAACCTGCCCAAGACCCGCTCGGGCAAGATCATGCGGCGTTTGCTGCGGTCGATTGCCAAGGGCGAGGCGATTACGCAGGACACTTCGACGCTGGAGAATCCAGCCATCTTGGACCAGTTGGCCGAGAACAACTGAACTTTTCGGCTCCCAACAAAAAACCGCCCTCGGGCGGTTTTTTGTTGCGGTCAGCGTGTCACTTCTGACTCAAGGCCCACGCCGCCAGCTTCTTGGCCTCGGCCTCGGTGACTTGCTGGTTGGCCGGCATCACCGAGGTGCCCCAGACGCCACCCCCGCCCTTGACGATCTTGGTCGCGAGCCGGTCGGCCGCGCCCTTGTCGTTGGCGTACTTGATGGCGATCTTGCGAAAGGATGGACCGAGCACGTCCTTGTCCACCGAATGGCAGGTCATGCAGTTTTTCGCTGTGGCCAGCGCCTGATCGGCAAAGGCAGGACCCGCTAGAGCGGCTGCGACAAGGAGGACGAAGGCGTGCTTCATGGTGCGTGCCATCAGGGTGAAGAGACTGCTTGAACGTGCGCACAGGCCGGGCGGTTGACCGCCCGGCGCGGGCATCAGAAGTTGTCCAGCACCGCGCCCTTGCTGGCGCTGGAGGCATTGAAGGCGAACTTGGCCTGCACGCCGCGCGTGTAGCGCGGAGCGGGCGCCTTCCAACCTGCGCGCCGCTTGGCGATTTCGGCCTCGGACACATTCAGTTCCAGTTTCAGTTGGTGGGCATCGATGGTGATCGAGTCACCCTCATGCACCAAGGCAATCGTGCCGCCCGCCGCCGCCTCAGGCGCCACGTGACCGACCACCATGCCCCAGGTGCCGCCGGAGAAGCGACCATCGGTGATCAGGCCCACGCTCTCGCCCAGGCCGGCGCCAATCAGCGCGCCGGTGGGGGCCAGCATTTCGGGCATGCCCGGGCCGCCCTTGGGGCCCAGGTAACGCAGCACCATCACATCGCCCGCCTGGATCTTGCCGTCCAGGATGGACTGCAGGGCCGACTGCTCGTCGTCGAACACGCGGGCCGGGCCGGTGATGACCGGGTTCTTCAGACCGGTGATCTTGGCCACCGCGCCCTCGGGCGATAGGTTGCCCTTGAGGATGGCCAGGTGGCCCTGCTTGTACATCGCGTTTTCAATGGTGTGGATCACGCTCTGCTCGGGCGGCGCGTCGGGCACGTCCTTCAGCACCTCGGCAATCGTCTTGCCAGTGATGGTCAGGCAGTCGCCATGCAAGAGGCCGGCATTGAGCAAGATCTTCATGACCTGCGGGATGCCGCCCGCTTGGTGCAGGTCCACCGCCAGGGCGCGGCCACTGGGCTTGAGATCGCACAGCACGGGCGTCTTCTTGCGAATGCGCTCGAAGTCGTCAATGGTCCATTCCACTTCTGCGGCATGGGCGATGGCCAGGAAGTGCAGCACCGCGTTGGTAGAGCCGCCGGTAGCCATGATGACGGCGACCGCGTTTTCGATGGACTTGCGGGTGACGATGTCGCGCGGCTTGATGTCCTTCTTGATCGCCTCGATCAGCACCTTGGCTGATTCTTTGGCCGAGCGCACTTTTTCTTCGTGCACGTTGGCCATGGTCGACGAGTAGGGCAGCGAAATGCCCAGCGCCTCGAAGGCCGAGGACATGGTGTTGGCGGTGTACATGCCGCCGCAAGAGCCCGTGCCGGGGATGGCGTGCTGCTCGATGGCCTTGAGGTCTTCGTCGGACATCTTGCCGGCGGCGTTCTGACCCACGGCCTCGAACACGCTCACGATGTTCAGGTCTTGGCCATTCCACTTGCCAGGCAGGATGGTGCCGCCGTACACGTAGATGGCGGGCACGTTGGCGCGCAGCATGCCCATGAGGCCGCCGGGCATGTTCTTGTCGCAGCCACCGACGACGACCACGCCGTCCATCCACTGGCCCTGCACGCAGGTCTCGACGCAGTCGGAAATGACCTCGCGGCTCACCAGGCTGTACTTCATGCCTTCGGTGCCCATGGCCATGCCGTCGGAGATGGTGGGGGTGCCGAAGATCTGCGGGTTGCCGCCGGCCTCCTGGATGCCTTCAACGGCCGCATCGGCGAGCTTTTGCAGGCCGCTGTTGCAAGGGGTGATGGTGCTGTGGCCATTGGCCACGCCGACCATGGGCTTGCCGAAGTCGCCTTCGCGGTAGCCCATGCCGTAGTACATGGAACGATTGGGCGCGCGGGACTTGCCCTCGGTGATGTTGCCGCTGCGCAAATGCATCTTGATCGACTTGGTTTCCATGGTGTCTCGTATCGTTAAATCGGGCCGCGATGGGCCGGGCAAAGGCCGGCGAGCCCGACATTCTCGCATCCGGACGCGGCACAATCGCGCGCATGCTCACGTACCCCCAGATCGACCCGGTCGCCCTCCAGATCGGCCCCTTGGCCATTCACTGGTACGGCCTGACTTACCTGGTGGCCTTCGGCTTGTTCCTGCTGCTGGCGCGTCTGCGCCTTGCGCACGAGCCCTATGCCTCGGTCACTGGACCAGGCGCCTGGACGGCCAAGGACGTCGAGGACATGCTGTTTTTAGGCGTCTTGGGCGTGATCGCGGGCGGGCGCCTGGGCTACATCCTGTTTTACAAGCCGGGCGACTACCTGGCCAATCCGCTGGAGGTCTTGGCGGTGTGGCGCGGGGGCATGAGCTTTCATGGCGGCCTGGTGGGGGTGATCGTGGCGCAGTGGTGGTTCGCGCGATCGCGCGGAAAGCCGTTCTGGCAGGTGATGGACCTGATCGCGCCTTGTGTGCCCTTGGGTCTGGCCTCGGGGCGTGTGGGTAACTTCATCAACGGGGAACTCTGGGGCCGGCCGGCCGACCCCTCGCTGCCCTGGGCCATGGTGTTCCCGCACAGCGGCTCGCCGGTGCCGCGCCACCCCTCGCAGATTTATCAGTTTCTGCTCGAAGGCGTGTTGCTGTTCGTGCTGCTGTGGCTGTATGCACGTCGCCCGCGCGCCACCGGGCAGGTGGCGGCGGCTTTCCTGGGCGGCTATGGGCTCATGCGCTTCATCGCCGAGTATTTCCGCGAGCCCGACGCCCACCTGGGCCTCCTGGCCCTGGGCATGACGATGGGGCAGTGGCTGTGTGTGCCCATGGTGCTGGGGGGAATAGCCCTCTGGCACCGCGCCAGCCGGCTACGGGGATAATCCCGCCCGGCGCTGGCGTAGCCAGATGCCCAGGTCCAGAGACCCCAAGATGGAGACAAAAGCATGCATCCCATGAACCGACGAGACATCCTGCGCGTGGCCACTGCGGCCGGCGCTGTGGCCCTGAGCCCCTTGGCGCGCGCGCAAGGCGCGGCGGGCTGGCCCACCCGGACCGTGAACATGGTCGTTCCCTTCCCGGCCGGCGGCGGCACCGACGCCTTCGCCCGCCCGCTGTCCGTGCAATTTGCCAAGCAGACCGGCCGCCAGATGGTGGTCGAGAACCGCGGCGGCGCCGGCGGCACGGTGGGTGCCAGCGTGGCGTCCAAGGCAGCCCCGGACGGCTACAACATCTTCATGGGCGCGGTGCACCACACCATCGCGCCCTCGATGTACCCCAAGCTCGATTACGACCTCGAGAAAGACCTGATTCCCCTGTTGATGGTGGCCAACGTGCCCCAGGTGCTGGTGGTCAATCCCAAGAACATCAACGTCCCCGACGCCAAGGCTTTCCTGGAGCTGGTGCGCAAGAACCCGGGCAAGTTCAACTACGGCTCGGCCGGCACCGGCACCTCGCACCACCTGGCGGGCGAGTTGTTCAAGCAGCAGACCAAGACGTTCATCACCCACATCCCCTACACCGGCGCCGGCCCGTCGCTGCGTGACCTGGTGGGCGGGCAGGTCGACATGATGTTCGACGGCCTGGGTTCGTCTGCGGCCCATATCAAGGGCGGCCGCATCAAGGCCCTGATGGTCTCGGGCAATAAACGCAACCCTGCCTTCCCCGATGTGCCCAGCGCCGCCGAGGTGGGCCTGCCCGACTACACCGTGACCACCTGGTACGGCCTGTGGGCCCCCAAGGGTACGCCCGCTGACGCTCAGGCGCGCATCATCGAAGAAGTGCGCAAGGCCGCAGCGAGCGACGAGCTCAAGGCGATCTGGGCGAGCCAGGGGGCCGATTTCCCCGCCATGAACCAGCAGCAGTTCGCCGCCTTCATCAACGCCGAGATCAAGCGCTGGGCCACGGTGGTCAAGGCCTCGGGCGCCAAACTGGATTGATGAACCACAACCTGTTTGCGGCCCTGCGGGCGGCCTTCCCCCGCGATCTGGATGGCATCGCGGTCGAGACCGACGACGGTCTGGCCTACTCCTGGCGCGATCTGGACCGCGCCACCGCGATGATGGCTAACCTGCTGGCATCGCTGAAGCTGCCGGCGGGTTCGCGCATCGCGGTGCAGGTGGAAAAGTCGGTCGAGGCCATGATGCTGTATCTGGCCACGCTGCGGGCCGGTTACGTGTTCCTGCCGCTGAACACCGCCTACCAGAGCGCCGAGATCGCGTACTTCATCGGCAACGCCGAGCCGGCGGTGGTGGTGTGCAGCCCGAAGAATTTCGGCTGGGTCAGCAAGATCGCATTCCAGGCCGGCACGCGCCATGTATACACGCTGGGCGAGGACCGCACGGGCTCGCTGCTTGATCGCGCGGTGCATCACAGCGATCAACACGCCATCGCCGACAGCGGCGAGGACGATCTGGCGGCCATCCTCTACACCAGTGGCACCACGGGGCGCAGCAAGGGCGCCATGCTCACGCACGGCAACATGCTGTCCAACGCGCGCGTGCTGCGTGACTACTGGGGCTGGCGCAGCCAGAAAGACGGCGGCGATGTCCTGATTCACGCGCTGCCGATCTTCCATGTGCACGGCCTGTTTGTGGCCCTGCATGGCGCCTTGATCAACGGCAGCCGCATGATCTGGCTGAACAAGTTCGATCCCAAGCGCGTGATCGCTCGCCTGCCCGAGGCGACGGTGTTCATGGGCGTGCCTACGCTCTATGTGCGCATGCTGGCCGAGCCCACGCTCACGCGCGAAGCCGTGCGCAATATGCGGCTGTTCATCTCGGGTTCGGCGCCGCTGCTGCTGGAGACCTTCAACGAATGGCAAGGCCGCACCGGGCACACCATCTTGGAGCGCTATGGCATGAGCGAGACGGTGATGCTCACCTCCAATCCCTACCTCGCGCAAGACGGCGAACGCCGTGGTGGCACGGTGGGCTTCCCGCTGCCGGGCGTGGGCCTGCGCGTGCGCGGCGACGACGGGCGTGATCTGCCGGTGGACGAAATCGGTGGCATCGAGGTGCGCGGTCCCAATGTGTTCAAGGGCTATTGGCGCATGCCCGAGAAGACGAAAGAGGAATTCACGGCCGACGGCTGGTTCAAGACCGGCGATGTGGGGCGTATCGACGCGCGCGGCTACGTCACCATCGTGGGCCGCAGCAAGGACCTGATCATCAGCGGCGGCTACAACGTCTACCCCGCCGAGATCGAGGGCTACATCAACGACATACCCGGCGTGGCCGAGAGCGCGCTGGTGGGTGTGCCGCACCCGGACTTCGGCGAAGTGGGGGTGGCGGTGGTGGTGGCCAAGCCGGGCGCAAGCCTGCAGGGTGACGCGCTCATTGCGTCGCTCAAGTCGCAGCTGGCGAACTTCAAGATCCCCAAGCGCTGCTTCGTGGTGGACGACCTGCCGCGCAACACCATGGGCAAGGTGCAAAAGAACCTGCTGCGAGACCAGTACAAGGGCTTGTTCGCCTGAGCCTGATCGCAGGGCGCCTTACTTCTGGCGAACCACGTAGCGCACGAAGCCGTCGGCGCTGGCGTGGCGGTCATAGAGGCGTCGCGCCGCGGTGTTGTCCTCGCGCGTCATCCAGTACAGGCGGGCCCAGCCCTCGGCCCGCATCGCATGACGCAGCCATTCGATCAGGGCGCCGCCGATGCCGTGCCCTCGCGCGGAGGGCATGACGAAGAGGTCTTCAAGGTAGCACACGGGCTGGGTTTCCCAGGTGGCCTCATGCACCACGCAATGGGCGAAGCCATAGACCTGGCCGTCGACCTCAGCGATCAGGCACATCACCGCGGATTCGGGATCGAGGATGCGTTGCCAGGTGCGGTCAGTGACCTCGGGTGCGAGGACGGTGCCGTAGAAATTGCAGTAGCCGCTCCAAAGATCGCGCCAGCTTTTCTCGTCACTCGGTCGGGCCGCTCGGATGGTCAGAGGCGTCATGGCGGTCGATTGTGCCTACCGGCGCGAAGGGCTCAACTGCTCAGGCCCTTGTAGGCCATGTAGGCGCTCAGCGCATACAGGATGGCGGCGAACACCTTCTTGAGTGTCTTGATCGGGAGCGCGTGGGCCGCCTTCGCGCCCTGGGGTGCGGTCAGCACGCTGGCGCCGGCGATCACGGCCAAACCGGGCAGCCACACGTAGCCAAACGACCCTTCGGGCAGGTTGCTCACGCTCTGGCCCGCCAGCACATAGCCGACCACGTTGGCCAAGGCAATTGGGAAGCCCAAAGCGGACGAGGTGGCTACGGCGTTGTGGATCGCCACGTTGCACCAGATCATGAAGGGCACGCTGGCGAAACCGCCGCCGGCGCCCACCAGACCCGAGAGAAAGCCGATCACACCGCCGGCCGCGAGTTGTCCGCCGGTGCCGGGCATCTGCCGGGTGGGTTTGGGTTTTTTGTCTTGCAGCATCTGCGTGGCCGAGAAGCCCACGAACACGGCGAAGAACAGGGCGAGCCAACTGCCCTTGAGAAGCGAGAACACACCCAGACTGGCGATCAGGCTGCCCACGACGATGCCGGGTGCGAACCGTTTGACGATGTCCCAACGTACCGCGCCGCGCTTGTGGTGGGCGCGCACGCTCGAGAGTGAGGTGAAGATGATGGTGGCCATCGAGGTAGCGATGGCCATCTTGACGGCCAGCTCGGGCGCGATGCCGCGTGCGGCGAGCAGGTAGGTGAGGAAAGGCACCAGGATCATGCCGCCGCCGATGCCCAAGAGGCCCGCCAGGAAGCCCGTGCAGATGCCCAGGATGGCGAGTTCGAGCAGGAGGAGGAGGTCCATCGGAGTCTCTTGTTGTTCTTCTTGAAAAAGGTGCCTGCAATGCCACCGGACCGGCATCCTGAACCGGGGTTCAGGTGGGCGAGGTCACCCCCGCGTTGGGTTCATCTGACGCGAGACGATCACGCTCGCGGGGTTTGTTCCAAGCCCGTGCTCTAAGAGCATTGGTTCAAGGAAATATAAAGCCCGGCACGCATTGCAGACACGGACGATTGTAGGGGGTTCGATGCGCCGCAGGGCCGCGCGATCAGAGTAACTGACCGTCGTTGCCCAAGACCTGATCGATGCGCGCCACCAGCTGGTTCACCCGCTCCTGCGCCTGTGCGTCGGTGGGTGTGTGCGAGGACGATGCGGGTGCGGCCGCGGCCGCTGCGGGCGCAGCGCGGTCCGCGAGGTCGAAGGCGAGGTTCAGGGCGGCGAGTACCGCGATGCGGTCACGGGCCTTGACCTTGCCGGCGTCGCGGATACGGCACATCGCGCCGTCCACCTTGTCGACGGCTTCGCGCAGACGCGCTTCGCCGCCTTCGGGGCATCCGAGCAGGTAGCTCTGGCCCATGATCTGTACTTCGATCTGGTTCATTGCGCGCGGGCCGCCGCTCAGGCAGCGTTCTTGGCTTCGGGCAGGCGCTCGAGGAGCGCGTCGACGCGCGAGCGAGCTGCGGACAGACGCGACTTGAGCGAGTCACGTTCCTGGGTGAGGGCTTCGAGCTGCGACACCAGCAGCGCGTTGGTGCGTTGCAGTTCCTCGTGCCGCACCAGCAGACGTTCGACGCGTTCTGCGAGCGGGTCCAGGGAGGGGTCGGAGGCCATGGGTTGCGATTGTAGGGTTTGGATTCGCCTCTGGGCCTAGAATGGATGCGTTGGTGCTCGCGGTGTGGTTCTCATGCCGCAGTTCAACGGGAAGCAGGAAGGCCCCCCGGGCCCAACCTGCGCTGCCCCCGCAACGGTAAGCGGAGCGCGTAGATCTTTGGATGTACGCCCGCCCTCATCACGATGTGCCACTGGGCCCCTTGGGGCCTGGGAAGGCGATGAGGGCGATCCGTCAGCCCGGATACCGGCCAACAAGGTGGCGACGGCGCGCGCGAGCGCACCGTTTGCCGTAACGCCCAATGCACTGGCGGGGAAGCCGGTGCGGGCTGTTCATTGCTGGTATTCCATGAAACATCGTGTGCTTTCCGTACCGCGCCGACGCGCGTGCACGCTCGCACTGAGCCTAGCCGCGTCCTCGCTGGCCTGGGCGCAGCCCGCCACCCTGCCTGCCACCGTGGTCACCGCCACGCGCATCGACACCCGCAGCGACGACTTGGTCAGCGAGGTGCGCGTGATCGAGCGCGCCGCCATCGAGGCGTCCACCGCACGCACTCTGCCCGAGTTGCTCGCTCGCGAGGCGGGGGTGCAGTTTTCCAGCAACGGGGGGCTGGGCCAGTTCTCGAGTGTGTTCATTCGCGGCACGCAGGCGCGCCACACCATCTTGCTAGTCGATGGTGTCCGATTGGGCTCGGCCACCGCAGGCACGCCGGTCTGGGAGACCCTGCCGGTCGAGGCGATCGAGCGCATCGAGGTTTTGAAGGGGCCCGCCTCGGCGCTGTATGGGGCCGATGGCGTGGGCGGCGTGGTACAGGTGTTCACGCGGGCACCGAGGTCGGGCTTTCATCCCTACGCCAGTCTGGCAGCGGGCAGTTACGGCCATGCGAGGACTGCAGCCGGGGCCAGCGGCGGCGAGGGGGCTTTGAGCTACAGCTTCGGGGTTCAGCGTAGTGTGGAGCGGGGGTTTTCCAGCGCCAATCCGCGCGCGCCCTTCGGCAGTTACCAGCCAGACCGCGACCCGTTTCGCCAGAACGCGGTCAATGCCTCGTTGCGTTATCAGTTGAACCGGGACTGGTCGACCGATGCATCGCTGCTGTACTCGGATGCGACAGGACACTTTGATGACAGTGACCCCGTGGACAGTCGTAGCAAGCTGCGAGCCTCACTGACCCAGGCTGGCTTCAAGGGGCGCGTGCAGCCCGGATGGACCACCGAGTTACGTATCAGCGAGAGCGTGGACGCCAACCATCCGATCGTCGCTGCTTACCCGGACCCCTTCAAGACCACGCAGACGCAATGGACCTGGCAGAACACGGTGGACACCCGTGCGGGCATCGTCCTGGCGGGGCTGGAGCAACGCAGGCAGCGCGTGACCACCCCGGTGGCCTACGACGTCACGCAGCGCACGATCGATGCCGGGTTTGTTGGGCTCACCGGGCAGGTGGGCAACCACAGCTGGCAGGTGAACATGCGGCGCGATGTCAACTCGCAGTTCGGGGCGAGTCAAACCGGGTTCGCGGGGTACGGCTGGCGCTTTGCGCCAGGATGGCGCGTTCATGGCTCCACGGGCACCACTTTTGTTGCCCCATCGTTCAACGACTTGTACTACCCGCCCAGTGCCTGGGACTCGGGTGGGAATCCGAATCTGCGGCCTGAGCGCGGGCGCAACCGCGACGTGGGTTTAGCCTGGTCCCAGGGCGTCCACACGACCAAGCTGGTGTACTTTGATAACCTTATCCGGGACATGATTGCGTGGGGCAGCGGGTCTGAGCCTGAAAACATCGGCCGCGCGCGAATCGACGGTTTGACCCTGGGCTATGAGGCCCGGATTGATCGTCTGTCGCTGCGCGCGTCGCTGGAGGATATGCGTCCGCGCAATTTGGAGACGGGCAAGGCCCTGCCTCGCCGCTCCGACACACAAGCGACTTTGGGTGCGAGCTGGCGCGAGGGTGCCTGGCTGTTCGGGACTTCGGTGCTGCATGTGGGCTCGCGATTTGATAACTCCACGAACACACAGCCGCTGGCCGCCTACACCGTGATCGATCTGCACGCCAATTGGCAGTTCGCGCGTGACTTGAGCCTGCAGGCCAAGTTGAACAACCTGACCGACCGGGTGTACGAGACCACCTACGGCTACAACCAGCCCGGGCGCTCCGTCTATTTCACCCTGCGCTGGCAACCCAAGTAAGCTCGCCACGATGTCCGTCGATTACAGCCCCCAGCGCATCGTCTGCCTGACCGAGGAGACGACGGAGTGGCTGTACCTGCTGGGGCAGGAGGCGCGCATCGTGGGCATCTCGGGCTACACGGTGCGCCCGCGCCGCGCGCGCGATGAGAAGCCAAAGGTCAGCGCCTTTCTCAGCGCCAAGATCGACAAGATCCTGGCGCTGGAGCCGGACTGCGTTTTCGGCTTTTCCGACTTGCAGGCCGACATCGCCAGCGCGCTGGTGAAAAAAGGCGTGCAGGTGACGGTGTTCAACCAGCGTAGCGTGGAGGAGATCTTCTCCATGCTGTGGCAAGTGGCGGCCCTTGTGGGCCAGACCGAGCGCGGGCAGACCCTGATCGACGGCATGCGCGCGCGCTTGGCGCAGATCGGGCAGGCCGCGCGCGCCTTGCCCCGACGCCCGCGCGTGTTCTTCGAAGAGTGGGATGAGCCGCCGATCAGCGCAATTCGTTGGGTGAGCGAGCTGCTCGAGATCGCCGGGGGCGACGACTGCTTTGTGGAGCTCTCGCGCGAGCCCCTGGGCAAGGACCGCATCATCCAGGACCCCACCGAGATCGTGCGACGTCGGCCCGACATCGTGATCGGCTCCTGGTGTGGCAAGAAATTTCGACCGGAGCGCGTGGCGGCACGACCGGGTTGGCAGGACGTTCCCGCCGTGCGCAATGGCCAGTTGTTCGAGATCAAGTCCGCCGACATCCTGCAGCCTGGGCCCGCGGCCTTGACTGACGGCATCGAGCAGATGCACCGCATCGTGTCTGCGTGGAGTCGCTTGCATGGCTGAACGCGTGTGGCGTTGCTTGACCCTGGGCCTGGGGATGATCGCCCTCCTGGGAGCGAGTGCATCGCATGCCGTGACGCTGACCGACGATCGCGGCGCGCGGATCTCGCTGGCGACGCCGCCCCAGCGCATCGTCTCGCTGCTGCCCTCCTTGACGGAAACCGTGTGCGCCCTGGGTGCGTGCGAACGCTTGGTGGCGGTAGACACCCATTCCAACTGGCCACCGGCGGTGCGGGCCTTGCCTCATGTGGGCGGGATGGACGATACGCAGCTGGAATCGATCCTCGCGCTACGGCCGGATCTGGTGCTGGCCGCCACGTCGACGCGCGCGGTGGCTCGGCTCGAGTCGCTGGGTCTGAAGGTGCTGACCCTGGAGCCGCGCACGCTGGAGGATTTTCGGCGTGTGGTCGGCCAGCTCGATCGCGCGCTGGGCACATCAGCGGGCCCCACCTTGCTGCAAGGCGTCGACGCCGAGCTGGCCGCTGTCGCCACCGCACTGACCTCCGCCCAGCGTGGCACCCGGGTTTATTTCGAGGTGAGCAGCGCACCCTATGCGGCCAGTGAGGCCTCCTTCATCGGGCAGTTGCTGGCCCGGGTGGGCGCTGCCAATGTGGTGCCAGGCGCGCTGGGACCTTTCCCCAAGCTCAATCCCGAGTTCATCGTGCGCGCGGATCCTCAGGTGGTGATGGTGTCGGATCAGACCTCTGGCGAGCTGTCGGCGCGCCCCGGCTGGTCGGGCCTGCGCGCGCTGCGCGAAGGCCGCGTGTGCCGTTTCACGCCCGCGCAATCTGACATGCTGGTGCGACCCGGTCCGCGCATCGCCGAGGGCGCGCGCCTGATGGTGGCTTGCATACAGGGCCGACTCCCGGCGGGCCGTTCATGAGCGAACGTACGACCATCACTGCGGCACTGGCGCTTGCCGGCGCATCACTGCTGCTGGTGATGCTGGGTCTTTGCGTGGGCAGTGCGGGCTGGGAGCCGCTGTCCTTCACCCACGCGTCCGCATCGGCCATCGTGTGGGAGATCCGCTTGCCCCGCACCCTGGGCGCGTGGTTGGCGGGTGCCTTGCTGGCGCTGGCGGGCGCTGTCGCCCAGGGCCTGTTTCGCAACCCGCTGGCCGACCCTTATCTGCTCGGAAGCGCCACGGGCGCCAGCCTCGGGGTGGCTATTTTCCTCGTGGGGCTGGGCCTGTGGCCCGGCGTGGCGGTGGGCTGGGCCCTGCGTTGGGGCATGACGGGTGCGGCCTTTGTCGGTGCGATGGCGGCGGTGTTGCTCACGGTGGCCCTGGCACGTGGGGTGCAGCACACGTTGCGCCTCTTGCTGGCCGGTGTGATCGTCGGCATGGTGCTGGGTGCGCTGGCAGCCCTGGTGATGTTTCATGTGCCCGAGGTGATGCGGGCCCTGCAGAGTTTTATGTTGGGGACCACCGCCTTCATCGGCTGGGAGGCCGTGCACCTGCTGGCCCTGGGGCTGGCCCTCACGGGTCTGGTGGCCTGGGGCCTGGGTCGCAACTTGGATGCTTTGTCCTTGGGCGAGGCAACGGCCGCCAGCCTGGGCGTTGCTCTGGGGCCGGTGCGCATGGCGCTGGTGGCGACGCTGGCATTGGCCACCGGCATCGCGGTGGCCCAGGTGGGCTTGATCGCCTTCATTGGGCTGGTCGCGCCGCACCTTGTGCGGTCCTTCGCCCGGCCCACGCACCGGGGCTTGTTGCCGCTGTCGGCCGCGACGGGCGGCGTGCTGCTGCTATCCGCCGACGTGATCGCGCGCTGGGTGCTGGCGCCGCAGGAGTTGCCGGTGGGCGCGCTGACTGCGGTCCTCGGGGGCGGTTACCTGCTGTGGCTGATGCACCGGAGGTCCTGGTGAACGCGCTGGCGATTCAGGCGCAGGCCTTGCGCGTGGCGCGTGGCGGGCGCGAGGTGATCCCGGGCCTGGACCTGACTGTGCCCGCAGGCTCCTGGACATCGATCGTGGGCCCCAATGGCGCGGGCAAGACGACGCTGCTGCAGGCCCTGGCGTGCTTGTTGCCGTCGCAGGGTCGGGTGCTCTGGCAAGGCCGTGAGGCATCCCGCCTGAGCGCCCGCGAGCGGGCACGGCAGGTGGCCTGGTTGGGGCAAGGGGAGGGCGGAGGCGAGGACTTGTGCGCCCACGATCTGGTGATGCTCGCTCGCCTGCCGCACCAGGCCTGGCTGGCGTCGCCCTCGGCGTCGGATCTCGCCGCCGTGCAGGACGCGATGCGTCGCACCGGCAGCTGGGAGTGGCGCGAGCGTTCACTGGGGCAGTTGTCGGGCGGTGAGCGTCAGCGCGTGCTGCTGGCGCGGGCGCTGGCGGTGCAGGCGCCGGTGCTGATGATGGACGAGCCCCTGGCCCATGTGGATCCGCCGCATCAGGCCGACTGGCTGGCCCTGGTGCGCGCGCACGTGCGCGCCGGCGGCACGGCGTTGACGGTGTTGCACGAATTGAACCTGGCCCTGCAGGCCGACACGATGCTGATCCTGCAGCAGGGGCGCGTGATGCACCAGGGCGCATGCGCCGATCCGGCCACCCATCGCGCCCTGGAGCGGGTGTTTGAGCAGCGCATCGCGGTGCACGCGGTGGGGGCTCACTGGGTGGCGTTGCCGGTGCCGGCCGCAGACCCGGGCTGATGTCCTGCCGGCGCTAAGGGATACCCACTACGGGATTCCCTCCATTCACATAGGTTGCTGCGGCCCGTGCTGCGGACTATGCTGCCTTCCACACTCCAAGGAGGCTGGCCATGTACAAACGTATCCTGTTGGCGTATGACGGTAGCGAGGCTGGGCAGCAGGCCTTGCTCAAGTGCCGCGAACTTGCGCAGTGGAGCCAGTCTGAGATCTCGCTCGTGGCGGTGATGCCATCGATGATGGCCTTCGTGGGGTTGGAGGGCGGCGTCTATGACGTCGAACTCGAGGCGCGCGAGAAAGCCAAGTTTGAGGCGGTGCTGGCCGACGGCCTACGCCAGTTGCAGGCCGCCGGCTTTGGCGGTGCCCGCGGCGAATTGATCACCGGAGAGCCCATCGAGGAAATCGTGCGCCATGCGCGTACGATGGGCGCCGACCTGATCGTGGTGGGACACAAGCATGTGGGCAGTCGGGCGGCGCGCTGGTGGCGCGGGTCGGTGTCCAAGTCGCTGATCGAGCACGCGCCTTGCAGCGTGCTGTGCGTCGTATTGCCCTGACGTGCCCTAGACCGGAGCCGGCGTTTTGTCCTTGAAGTCGCAACAGGGTGCGACGGCGCATTCCCAGCAGCGAGGTTTGCGCGCCTGGCACACATAGCGCCCATGCAGGATCAGCCAGTGGTGGGAATCGACCGCATAGGCCGCCGGCACGCGCCGCTCGAGTGCCTTCTCCACTTGCAGCGGGTTCTTCCCCCGAGCCAACCCGGTGCGGTTGCTCACGCGAAAAATGTGGGTATCCACCGCCATGGTGGGCTGGCCGAAGGCCACATTCAGGACCACGTTGGCCGTCTTGCGGCCCACGCCGGGCAAGGCCTCGAGCGCGTCGCGCGTGCGCGGCACCTCGCCGCCATGACGCTCGATCAGGATCCGACAGGTCTCCAGCAGGTTGCGGGCCTTGGTGCGGTACAGGCCAATGGTCTGGATCGCACGCTCCACCCGCTCGAGCCCGAGGTCCAGAAGCGCCTGCGGGGTGTTCGCAATCGGGAACAGCTTGCGCGTGGCCTTGTTCACGCTGACATCCGTGGCCTGAGCCGACAGCAGCACCGCCGCGAGCAGCTCGAACACGCTGGTGTATTCGAGTTCGGTGACGGGGTGGGGGTTGGCCGCCTTCAAGGTGGCAAAGAACGATTCGATGGCCTGGGGCTTCATGACGGGTGAGTGTAGGGCCGCAGCCTGCCGCAGCCGGCCACTCGGGCTTTCAGGCGCCGGGATAATCGGGCCATCCTCACCGAGCGTAAGCTCCCCTCGGATTGACCATGCATTTCAATTTCAGCAGCCCCTATCCCACTGCGCGTCTGCCGGTATTCGCGCGCAACGCGGTGGCCACCTCGCATCCGCTGGCAGCCCAGGCGGGGCTGCGCATGCTCTGGCAAGGCGGCAATGCGGTGGACGCTGCGGTGGCCGCAGCGGCGGCCATGACGATCTGTGAGCCCGTGAGCAATGGACTGGGTAGTGATGCCTTCGCGATCCTGTGGGACGGCCAGTCGCTGCATGGTTTGAATGCCTCGGGTCGGGCGCCTGCGGCCTGGACGACCGATTACTTCAAAGGCAAATACGGAGCCGACGCCAAGACGCCGCCTAAGCGCGGTTTCGATTCAGTGACCGTGCCCGGTGCGGTAGCGGCGTGGGCGGCGATGTCCGAGCGCTTTGGCAAGCTGCCTTTTGCCGACCTGATGGCGCCGGCCATCGAGATCGCCGAGCGGGGCTACCTGCTGCCGGTGGTGGTGCAGCAAAAGTGGGCGGCGGCCACGCCGGAACTCGGTGGCTTGCCAGGCTTCGCGCAAAGTTTTCTGCCTTGGGGCCGAGCACCCCAGGTGGGCGAGTTGTTTCAGTTTCCGGGCGCGGCGCGGGGTTTGCGCGCCATTGCGCAGACGCGCGGCGAGGCCTTCTACCGCGGCGAGATCGCGCAGGCGCTGGAGCGTTTTTCCGCGCAGCACGGGGGCAGCCTCAAGGCCAGTGACCTGGCGGCCTATCAGCCCGAGTGGGTACAGCCTCTGGGCAAGAACTATCGCGGCTACACGCTGTACGAGATCCCGCCCAATGGCCAGGGCATCTCGGCGCTGATGGCGCTGGGCGTCCTCGAACACTTTGATCTCGCGGGTCTGCCAGTCGATGGTGTCGATTCGCAGCACGTGCAGATCGAGGCCATGAAGCTGGCCTTCGCCGATGTCTATCGCTATGTGGCCGAGCCTTCGAGCATGCAGGTCACGCCGGCCCAGATGCTGGATGACGCATACCTGGCCAGCCGCGCCAAGTTGATCGACATGAAGCGCGCCCAGGATTTCGGCGCGGGCAATCCGGTCAAGGGCGGCACGATCTACCTGACCGCGGCCGACGAGAACGGCATGATGGTCAGCTTCATTCAGAGCAATTACCTGGGCTTTGGCGCGGGCTGCGTCGAGCCGCAGTTCGGGGTGAGCCTGCATAACCGCGGCCATGCCTTCAGCCTGGCGGCCGGCCCCAATCAGGTGGCGCCAGGCAAGCGGCCGTTTCACACCATCATCCCGGCCTTCCTCACCAAGAACGGCCAGCCGGTCATGAGCTACGGCGTGATGGGCGCCAATATGCAGCCGCAGGGTCATATGCAGACGCTGGTGCGCATGGTCGATTACGCCCAGCACCCGCAGGCCGCCTGCGATGCCCCGCGCTGGCGCTACAACGCGGGCCTGGAGATCAACGTCGAACAGCAGATGAACCCGCTCACCGTGCAGGGGCTGACCGATCGGGGTCACCGGGTGGGGGTGATCAACGACAACTACCAGGACTTTGGCGCCGGCCAGTTCATTTGGCGCGCGGGCGATCCGAAGGTCGAAGGCTATGTCTGCGCCAGCGATTCGCGGCGCGATGGCCTGGTGGCAGGGTTCTAGGTTTCGACTTCGCTACCATCCCGATTTGCCCTCACAGACCCCTGCCGCCATGTCCTTGCCCTTCGCCGCCCGCCTCCAGAACGTCGAAACCTCCGCCATCCGAGAACTGTTCAAGCTTCTGGGCAAGCCCGGCATCATCAGCTTCGCCGGTGGCTTTCCCGACAGCGCGCTCTTTGATGTCGCGGGTCTGGGCGAGTCCAGCCAGAAGGCGCTGATCGACAACCCCGGTGCTGCCTTGCAATACGGCGCCACCGAAGGCCACGAGCCGCTGCGCGCCGAGTTGGCGTCATTCCTCCAGTCCAAAGGCGTTTCAGACATCGCCGCCAACCAGTTGATCGTCACCACCGGCAGCCAGCAGGCGCTGGATCTGGTGGGCAAGACGCTGATAGATCCCGGTGACAAGGTCATCGTCGAAGGCCCGACCTTCCTGGCCACCATCCAGTGCTTTCGCCTCTATGGCGCGCAAGTCATCGCCGCGCCCATCGACGCGCAGGGCGTGCAGGTGGATCGCCTGGAGGCCCTCATCACCGAGCACCGACCGAAGTTCGTCTACCTGATTCCCTCCTTCGGCAACCCCAGTGGCGCGATGCTGTCGCTGGAGCGTCGGCGCAAGATCCTGGCGTTGGCGGTCAAGCACCAGGTGCTGATCGTGGAAGACGATCCTTATGGCGATCTGTATTTTGGTGATGCGCCGCCGCCCAGTCTCCTTGCGTTGTCCCATGAAGTGCCGGGTAGCCGTGACCTCGTCGCCTACTGCGGCAGTCTGAGCAAGGTGCTCAGTCCGGGTCTGCGTGTGGGCTGGATGGTGGCGCAACCTGAATTGCTGGCGCGGGCCACCATGTGCAAGCAATTTAGCGACGCGCACACCAGCACGTTCGCGCAAGCCACCGCCGCCGAGTACCTGAAGTCGGGTCGCATGCCCGCCCGACTCGAAGAAGTGCGTAAGGTCTATGCGCAGCGTGCTAAGACCATGGGACAGGCGCTGCGCCGCGAGCTGGGTGACGCGATCGAGTTCACGCAACCCGAGGGCGGTCTCTTTTTCTGGGCTCGCCTGACCGGCAAAGGCGGCAAGCTGCAGGACGCAGGCGAATTCGCGCGCCGTGCGATCGAGCAGGGCGTGGCCTTTGTGCCGGGTGCGCCGTTTTTTGCAACGAACCCCGACATGGCGTCGCTGCGACTGAGTTTTGCGACCGCCGATGTCGCCAAGATCGAAGAGGGCGTGTCGCGCCTGGCGCGTGCGCTGGGCTGACGTTGGAGCCTGACTGTGCCCTCTGCTGTCCCTTGTTCATTCCCTCAAGCGGTAGCCCCGCGTGGCCGATGGCACCAGATCGCGCGGCTAGCGGGGATCTTGATGCTGGCCACGATGAGCGCCATGGGTGTGCGCGCCGACGAGGCCGGCTGGGCTGCCCTGTCCCGACCGGGTGCCATCGTGCTGATTCGACATGCCTATGCCCCCGGGATCGGCGATCCGCCCGGCATGCGCCTGGACGATTGCGCCACGCAGCGCAATCTGAATGACCAGGGTCGTGCGCAGGCCCGTCGACTGGGCGAGCGCCTGCGTCAGCGGGGGATACGCGTGGACGCCGTGCTGAACTCTCCCTGGTGCCGCACCCGCGACACCGCGCAGTTGCTCATGATGGGTCCGACGCCGCGCGACGAGCCGGCCTTCGGCTCCTTCTTCGCCGGCCAGGGCGATCCCGCCCGCCAGACCGCCGCGGCACGCGAGATCCTGCGGCAGTGGCGGGGTCCGGGTGCGCTGGTCGTGGTAACCCACCAGGTCAATGTGCAGGGCCTCACCGGTGTTTCGCCTTCGACGGCCGAAAGCCTGGTGGTCCGCGTGCCAGCCGGTAACGGGCCCTTGCAGGTTCTGGGGCGGATCGACCCGCCAGATTGAGGTCAGTCGCCTGCGCGCCAGGGCGCGGCGGACAGGCTGCGTAGACTGCGTGCCACACAGATTCGACAGGAGCGACCCCATGACTCTCACCTTGCACGGCTTTCCCGTGTCCAACTACTACAACAAGGTCAAGATGGCCCTGCTCGAAAAGGGCGTGCCATTTCAGGAGGCCTACGACACGCCGCAAAAGCCATCCGACGGCATGCAGGCCTCTTCGCCCTTGAAGAAGGTCCCCTACCTCACGACCCCTCAAGGCCCGCTGTGCGAAAGCCAGGTGATCGTTGACTGGATCGAGGCGGCCTATCCGACGCCGACGCTCTTGCCCGCCGATCCCTTTGCCGCCGCCAAGGTGCGCGAGCTCACCACCTTCATCGACTGGCACCTGGAGATTGCGGCGCGCCAGCTGTATGGCATGGCCTTCTTCGGCGCGCCGGCGCTATCCGACGAAAGCCAGGCCCGCATCCGCAAGCAGATCGAGCGCGCCATTCAAGGATTTCAGCAGCTGGCCCGCTTCTCGCCGTATGTGGCGGGTGACACTTTCACCCAGGCCGACCTGTCGGCTTTCAACACCCTGGGCCTGGTGGGCATGGTGACGCAGAAGGTCTACGGCGAAGACCTCCTGGCCGCTGCAGGCGTCGACTACAAGGCGTACCTCAAGCGCGTGGGCGAGCGCTCCAGCGCCCAGAGGATCGTGGCCGATCGCAAACAGTCGCAGTCGCCCAAGACCTGAGCGTGCGGGCTTGAACGCGCGGGGGCTGCGCGGCGGGTGCGGTCGCACCATAATCGGCCCGCGCATGATCCCCAATCCTTCTCTTTCTCACACGCCCCGGCCCGATCGCCGTCGCCTGCTGCAACTGGTGGCGGCAGCCGCGGCCGGTTCCTGGTTGCCACAGGGCGCCTGGGCCCAGCGGCGCTGGACGTTTGATCCCTTCAGTCTGGGCGTGGCCAGTGGCTCGCCAGCACCCGACGGCGTGGTGCTGTGGACCCGTCTGCGCGCGCCGGGCTTGTTTGACAGCCTGGGCGAGGCGCCGATCGCGGTGCGCTGGGAGGTCGCCCATGACGAAGCCTTCACGCAGCTCGCGCAACGTGGCGAGGCCGTGGCCAGCGCCGAACTTGCGCACAGCGTGCACGCCGAGGTGCAGGGGCTGGCCCCGAACCGGTGGTACTTCTATCGCTTCATTGCAGGCGGCATCACCAGCCCCACCGGCCGCACCCGCACCTTGCCGCTGCCCCAGGCGGCGGTCAAGCGCCTGCGTGTGGCCTATGCCTCCTGCCAGCGCTGGGAGCATGGCCACTTCGCGGCCTACCGGCATATGCGCGATGACCAGCCCGATGTCGTGATGTTCCTGGGCGACTACATCTACGAATACCCCAATGCTGCGGCGGCAGTGCGCAACTTCCCCACACTGGCCCGCGTGCTGACCCTGTCCGATTACCGCGAGCGCCATGCCCTGTACCGCAGCGACCCGCAGCTGCAGGCCATGCACGCGGCCTGCCCCTGGCTGGTCACCTGGGACGACCATGAGGTGCAAAACGATTACGCCGGTGTGCATGCGGGCGATGACCGGCCCGCCGGCCTCAATGGCGCAGAGGATTTCATGGCGCGGCGCAACGCCGCCTACCAGGCCTACTACGAGCACATGCCGCTGCGCGCCTCGGCGTTTGCGCGCTCTGTGGCGGGGGTGGGTGTGCGCCTGCATGAGCGTTATCGCTATGGCCAGTTGGCCGATCTGCTCCTGCTCGATACGCGCCAGTTTCGCGATCTGCAGGTGTGCGGCACGCCGCAACGCCGCTCGGGGGCCATCGACCCCACGGGCTGCGAGGCCTGGGACGATCCCGCGCGCACCCTGCTCGGCGCGGCGCAAGAGCGCTGGCTCGAGCAGACGCTGGCGAGCAGCAGCCCGGGTTGGACGGTGATCGGGCAGCAGGGCCTGTTTGGTCGGCGTGACAACCTGCCCGGGCCGGGCGAGCGTTTATGGAATGACGGGTGGGACGGGTATGGGCCCGCGCGCCGGCGCTTGACCGACGCTTTGCAGCGACAGCGGGTGGCCAATCCCGTGGTGCTGGGGGGCGATGTCCACGAGAACTGGGTGGGTCATGTCAAGGCCGATTACGCCAAGCCAGACAGCGCGAGCATCGGTGTCGAGTTTTGCGGCACCAGCATCAGCTCGCGCGCGAATTCGAGCGCCCGCCTCACAGCGCAGCGCCTGGCGGAGAACCCGCACTTCGTTTTCGGCGACGCCAGCCGGCGTGGCTACGGCCTGTGCGATTTCTCGCCCGCGGGGATGAACACCACGCTGCGCGTGCTCGATGACGCCACGCGCCCAGATGCTCAGGTCGAGACCCTGGCGCGTTTCGCCGTGGCGGCGGGGCGACCGGTGATTGAGCGAGGCTGAGTCGCGAGGGGCGCCGCCATGCACCTGCCACGCCGCCGCCGCGAAGACTTCGAGGAAAGTCGTGTCTACGACTACCCGCAGAATTTACGCGCCGCGATCGACGACGCGCCGGTGGCGGCGGGTGTCTATGTCTTTCACGGCCAGGCGGGTGACTTGCCCCTGTACATCGGCAAGAGCGTGAATATCCGTCACCGCCTGTTGTCGCACCTGCGCAATCCCGATGAGGCGCGGATGCTGCGCCAAACCCAAAGCATCACCTACTCGCGCACCGGCGGCGAGATCGGCGCCTTGCTGCTGGAGGCGCAGATGATCAAGCAGCAGCATCCGCTGTTCAATCAGAAGCTGCGTCGCAATCGCCAGCTATGCAGCCTGCAGCTGTCTCAGGGCCGCCCTGAGGTCGTCTACTCCAAGGACCTGGACTTCGCCACCGAGCCCGAGTTGCATGGCCTCTTTCCCAGTCGCCACGAGGCCTTGAACACCTTGCGCGATCTGGCCGACCAGCACCGGCTTTGCTATGGCGCCTTGGGCCTGGAGAAGCTCACGCCCGGCAAGCCCTGCTTTCGGGTGGGCATCCGCCAATGCGCCGGCGTGTGTCGGGGCGATGAAAGCCGCGAGGTCCACCAGGCACGCCTGCTCGAAGGCCTGCTGGCCCTGCGCGTGCAGTGCTGGCCCTATGAGGGTGCGGTGGGTCTGATCGAGCGCGATGAGGCCCTCACACAGATCCACGTGGTGCGCAATTGGTGCTATCTGGGCAGTGCCCCCACGGTGACCGCAGCTCGCCGTCTCAAAAAAGTCGCGGCGGGCTTCGATGCCGACGGCTACAAGATCCTCGTGCGGCCGCTTTTGACGCAGGCCGTCGAGATCGTGCCGCTTTGATCTCGGGCGTTTGCCTGGTGCTTAAGGCGCCACGACTTCCAGCAGTCGGTCCAGCCCGCCGCTGTTGATCGCCACCATCGCCTGCTCGCGCACCCGTGGCTTGGCTTGGTAGGCCACCGACAGGCCCGCCACCCCCATCATCGGCAGATCATTCGCACCATCCCCCACGGCAATCGCCTGATTCGCCGACAGGCCCAGCGATTCGCAGGTGGCCAGCAGCATGCGGCGCTTTTCTTCGCCGTCGCAGATGTCGCCCCAGGGCTGGTCCACCATCCGGCCCGTGAGCCGGCCGTCGGCCACATCCAGCACGTTCGAGCGTGTGTAGTCGATGCCCAGTCGATCGCGGATGCGGTCGGTGAAGAAGGTAAAGCCGCCCGACACCAGCAGCACCTTCAGGCCCGCAGTCTTGCAAGCGGTGACCAGAGCCTGTGCGCCCGGATTGAGCTGCAGACGCTGGTCGTAGACCTGATGCATGTGGTCCACATGCACGCCTTCGAGCAGCGCCACGCGCCGACGCAGGCTGTCCTTGTAATCGGTGATCTCGCCGCGCATCGCCGCTTCGGTGATCGCCGCCACTTCGTCCTTGCGCCCGGCGGCCGCAGCGATCTCGTCCACGCATTCGATGTTGATCAGGGTGGAGTCCATATCAAAGGCCACCAGGCCGAAGCTGCGCAGCGACAGCGGCGGCTTGAAACCCTGGATCACCAGGCCGGGAGCGATTTCTTGAGGGTTAGAGGTCATATCGGGGAGAGAACTTGCAGCAGGAGGGGGATGAAAGGGTTTCAGGTGGCCGCGGGCACCGGCTGCCCCAGCGAGCGCAGCACGTCGCGCACCATCTGGGCCCGGTCTTTGGGTTCAGCCAGCTCGCGCTCAATGCGCAGCTTTTCGTTGCCTGCCAGCTTGATGTGGCGGTTCTTTTGCACCAGCTCGATGATCCGCATCGGGTCGATCGGCGGATTGGGTCGGAAGGTGATCTGGATCACGCCCGGCGCGGCATCGACCTTGACCACGCCATAAGGCCGCGCCAGCACCCGCAGACGATGCACGTCGATCAGGCTCTGGGCCTGCGGAGGCAGCTTGCCGAAACGGTCGACGATCTCCTCGAGCAAGGCGTCGATCTGGTCGCTGTTCTTGGCGGTGGCCAGCTTCTTGTAGAAGGACAGGCGCAGGTGCACGTCACCGCAGTAGTCGTCGGGCAGCAGGGCGGGGGCGTGCAGGTTGATGTCGGTGGTCACCGACAACGGTGAGAGCAGGTCCGGCTCCTTGCCGGCCTTGAGGCTGCGAACCGCCTCCGAGTGCATCTCGTTGTAAAGCTGGAAGCCCACCTCCAGCATGTTGCCGCTTTGACTCTCGCCCAGGACCTCGCCCGCACCGCGGATTTCCAGGTCGTGCATGGCCAGGTAAAAGCCGGAGCCCAGTTCCTCCATCGCTTGAATGGCATCCAGACGCTGCGCCGCTTGCTTGGTCAGGCCCTCGGTGTCGGGCACCATCAGGTAGGCATAGGCCTGGTGGTGGCTGCGCCCCACGCGTCCACGCAGCTGGTGCAACTGCGCCAGGCCAAACTTGTCGGCGCGACTGATCACGATGGTGTTGGCCGTGGGCACATCGATGCCGGTCTCGATGATCGTGGAGCACACCAGCACGTTGAAGCGTTGCGCCACGAAGTCCCGCATCACGCGCTCGAGTTCGCGCTCGGGCATCTGGCCGTGGGCCACCGCGATGTGCGCCTCGGGCAGCAGCTCCTGCAGCCGCTGGCGGCGGTTCTCGATGGTCTCCACCTCGTTGTGCAGGAAATAGATCTGGCCGCCGCGTTTGAGTTCGCGCAGAACAGCCTCGCGGATTACGCCGTTGTCTTCGCTGCGTACAAAGGTCTTGATCGCCAGGCGCCGCTGGGGGGCGGTGGCGATCACCGACAGATCGCGCAGGCCCTCGAGCGCCATGCCCAGGGTGCGCGGGATCGGTGTGGCGGTCAGCGTGAGCACGTCCACCTCGGCGCGCAGGGCCTTCATCGCCTCCTTGTGACGCACGCCAAAGCGGTGCTCCTCGTCGATGATCAACAGGCCCAGGTTCTTGAACTTCACGCTCTCGGACAGCAGCTTGTGCGTGCCCACCACGATGTCCACCGTGCCATCGGCGATGCCCCGGGCCGCGGCGGTGATCTCCTTTTGCGAGCGAAAGCGGCTCATCTCGGCGATCTTCACCGGCCACTTCGAGAAACGATCGACCAGCGTCTGGTAATGCTGTTCGGCCAGCAGCGTGGTGGGCGCCAAAAACGCCACCTGCCGACCGCCCGTTACCGCCACGAAAGCTGCGCGCAGGGCCACCTCGGTCTTGCCAAAGCCCACGTCGCCGCACACCAGACGGTCCATCGGGCGCGGGGAGATCATGTCCTGGATCACCGCATGGATGGCGGCGTTCTGATCGGCCGTCTCTTCGAAGCCGAAATCGTGGGCGAAGGTCTCGTAATCCTGGGGCGAGTAGCGAAACGCATGCCCCTCGCGCGCGGCGCGGCGGGCATAAATATTCAAAAGTTCAGCCGCGGTATCGCGCACCTGTTCGGCCGCACGACGCTTGGCTTTCTCCCACTGGCCCGATCCGAGTCGGTGCAGCGGCGCTTCGTCGGCCGACACGCCGGTGTAGCGGCTGATCTGATGCAACTGGCTCACCGGCACATACAGCGACGACTGGTCGGCGTATTCGAGGTGCAGGAATTCGGTGTTGCCCTGGCCCATGTCCATGTTCACCAGCCCGCGGTAGCGGCCGATGCCATGCTGGGCGTGCACCACCGGATCGCCCACGTTCAACTCCGACAGGTCCTTGATCAGGGCCTCGACGTCGCTGACCTGTTCCTGCTTGCGGCGCCGGCGCACGCTCACGCTCGCGGCAAACAGTTCGGTCTCGGTGATGAAATCGATGCCGCCCTCGACCCAGGCGAAGCCCTGGGCCAGCGGCGCGGTGGCAATACCGATCTTCTCGTCGCTGGCTTCGAATTCCGCCAGCGAGTCGAAGGCCGGCGGCGTCACCTGGCTGGCCCGCAAGAAGTCCAGCAGGCTCTCGCGTCGGCCGTCGCTTTCTGCCAGCACCAGCAGGCGCTGTGTGGATTGCGCGGCGTGGGCTTTGAGACGGGCCAGCGGGTCCTCGGCGCCCCGCACCACCGCGAGATCGGGCAGGGCCGCCAGCCCCAGGTCGGCGGGTGCCGATTCCGCCGTCGCCGGACGCAGCGCCAACTGCGCATGCAAATTGGCGCGCGCATAAAAGTCCTCGGGCGCCAGGAACAACGCCTGCGGCGGCAGTACCGGCCGCTGCGGGTCCCCCTGCATCAGGCGGTAGCGGTCACGCGTGTCCTGCCAAAAGCGCTGAAAGGGCGGGTCCAGGTCGCCGTGGATCACCACCGTGGCCTGCGGGCCCAGGTAGTCGAAGACCGTGGCCGTTTCCTCGAAGAACAGGGGCAGGTAGTACTCGATGCCGGCGGTGGCTACGCCGTTACCGATGTCCTTGTAGATGCGGCTGCGGGTGGGGTCGCCCTCGAGCAGCTCACGCCAGCGGGTGCGAAAGCGCGCACGCGCCTCGTCGTCCATCGGAAACTCGCGCCCCGGCAGCAGCCGCACCTCGGGTACGGGGTAGAGACTGCGTTGGCTGTCGGGATCGAAGGTGCGGATCGAATCGATCTCGTCGTCGAACAGATCGACCCGGTAAGGCACGGGCGATCCCATGGGGAACAGGTCGATCAGGCCGCCGCGCACCGCGTACTCGCCCGGGCTCACCACCTGCGTCACATGGCTGTAGCCGGCGAGTGTGAGTTGCGCCTTGAGCTTGGCATCTTCGAGCTTTTGCTTGACCCGAAACTGGAAGGTGTAGCCCGCCAGAAAAGCGGGCGGCGCCACCCGGTACAGGGCGGTCGTGGCTGGCACCACCACCACATCGGCTTCGCCCTGCGAGATCCGCCACAGCGTGGCCAGGCGCTCGGAGATCAGGTCCTGGTGGGGCGAGAAGGTGTCATAGGGCAGGGTCTCCCAGTCGGGGAACAGGCCGCAGCGCAGGTCGGGCGCGAAGAACGCGATCTCGTCGACCAGGCGTTGGGCATCGGTCGCATCCCCCGTGACGATGACCGTGCGCTGGCCAGCGGCCTTGTCACGCGCGGCCTGGCGCGCCAGCAGCAAGGCGTCGCTGGAGCCGACGGGGCGGGGCAGGGCGTAGCGCTTGCCTGGGGTGAGCCTGGGGAGGTCCATGAAAAAAGGGGAAACAACCAATGGCAAACACCCCGCGCCGGCTGGCGAGGGGTGTCACGGCATGGATTCTAGAATGGGTGGCCTTGTCCCCGCCCATGACCGCCCCCGCTTCCACCCCCATCCCCCCTCGGCTGCACGCCCTGATCCCCTGCGCGGGCAGCGGCAGCCGGGCCGGGACCGAGGGGCCCAAGCAGTACCAGATCCTGGCGGGCCAGCCCCTGGTGGCCCACACCCTGGCCGCCTTTGCCCAGGTGCCTCGCTTGGCCAGCGTGCTGGTGGTCGTGGCCCCGGGCGATGACACCCTGGCGCGGGCCGGCGCGCTGCCTGCGCGCGTGCAGTTGGCCGACTGCGGCGGCGCTACGCGGGCCGCCAGCGTGCTCGCGGGCCTGCGTGAACTGGGGCGGCGGGGCGCCTCGCAGGACGACTGGGTGCTGGTACACGACGCTGCGCGTTGCCTGATCACGCCCGCCCTGATCGATCGCCTGATTGATGCCTGCCTGCCCGATCCGGTGGGCGGGCTGCTGGCCCAGCCCCTGGCCGACACCCTCAAGCACGGCCCCGAGGGGCGCGTCGCCGCCACCATCCCGCGCGAAGGCCACTGGCTGGCGCAGACGCCGCAGATGTTTCGCCTGGCCACGCTGGCCCAGGCCCTGCAGGCCGCCGGCACGTCGGTGACCGACGAGGCCAGCGCCATCGAGGCCGCCGGCCTGCAGCCCCGGCTGGTGCCGGGCTCGGCCCGTAATTTAAAGGTCACCTGGCCCGAGGACTTCGCGCTCGCCCAGGCCCTGCTTGCAACACCGAAGGACGCCTGAGTCATGAAGCTTCGCATCGGAGAAGGTTGGGACGTGCATGCCCTGGTGACGGGGCGACCCTTGATCCTGGGGGGCGTGACCATTCCGTACGACAAAGGCCTGCTCGGTCACTCGGACGCCGATGCCCTCTTGCACGCCATCACCGACGCCCTCCTGGGTGCGGGCGGCCTGGGCGACATCGGTCGGCACTTTCCGGATACCGACGAACGCTTTCGTGGCGCCGATTCCGCCGTGCTCCTGGCCGAAGCAGCGCGCCGCGTGCGCGAACAAGGCTGGCAGGTGGTCAACCTGGACAGCACGGTGATGGCGCAGGCCCCCAAGCTCGCCCCCCACATCGACGCCATGCGCACACGCATTGCCCAGATCCTGGCCATCGACCCCTCGCAGGTCAACGTCAAGGCCAAAACCGCCGAAAAGATGGGGCCGGTGGGTGAGGGCCGCAGCATCGAGGCGCGCGCCGTGGTGCTGGTGTCCGCAGTCTGATTCTTGATTCCCTTTGATGAAAGCACCGCCATGAGCTGGCCTGTCCTGGTTTTTGACATCGAGTCCATCCCCGACATCGCCGGCCTGCGGGCCGTGCGTGGCGAGCCGCCCGAGGCCAGCGACGAGCAGGTCTACGAAGCCTGGGTCAAGGAGCGCCAAGAAAAAGGCCAGAGCGACTTCATGCCGCACCACCTGCAGCGTGTGCTCGTGATCAGCGCGGTATTTCGCGGCAGCGACGGCCTGCGTGTGCACTCTTTTGTCGACCGCGACGGCACCAGCGAAGCCAAGGTGATCCAGCAGTTTTTCAACACCCTCGAAAAGCACGTGCCGCAGTTGGTCAGTTGGAACGGCGGTGGCTTCGACCTGCCGGTGCTCAATTACCGCGCGCTGCGTCACGGTCTGGTCGCCTCCAAGTTCTGGGACCAGGGCGAAGACGACCGCGACTTCAAGTGGAACAACTACATCGGCCGCTACCACACGCGCCATCTCGATCTGATGGACGTCCTGGCCCTGTACCAGCCGCGTGCCAATGCGCCGCTCGATGCCATGGCCAAGCTGTGCGGCTTTCCCGGCAAGATGGGGATGGACGGCTCGCAGGTGTACCCGGCCTACCGGGACGGCAAGCTCGAAGACATTCGTCGCTACTGCGAGACCGACGTCATGAACACCTACCTGGTGTACTGCCGCTACCAGCAGATGCGAGGCGGTCTGACCGAGATCGAATACGCCCAGGAGATCGACCGCGTCAAAGCCACGCTGGCCGAGCTCGCGCCCCAAGAGCCGCACTGGCAGGAGTACCTCGCGGCCTGGGCCTGAGCCCGGCGCGCGCGGCCCTCAGCCCTGCGGCGTGACCAGGCCGCGCCAGCAATAGTCCCAGCGAGACAACTCGTCGGCGATCCGGGGCTGCGCCAGGCAATCGGCCAGCAGCACCCGCGACGCATACCACTGCGTGCCATCCCAGTAGGCAAAGCCGCTGTGCCTCGGGTCGTGTTCGGTGGGGGAGATCTCATAGGCCCCCACGCGCGGGGGCGTGATCGCGCTGGGAAACCAGGTCGTTCTGCGGGCGTATGCGTAGCGTTCGAGCGTCTCGGTGTCTTCGACCAGCATCACATGCTGGCGGTAGTAATCCATGTTGCGCTCGCTACGCACCGCCTCGGCCACGCCCTCCGTGCTCCAGGTGTCGGCGTAGATGCAGTGCGCGATCAGGTTGCGCAGATCCTGAATGAACTGCGGCTGCTCGCTGGGCTCCACGTAGTGAAATAGCGCCGTCACACCCGGCACGAACTGCAGGTCCTCTTCGCCGTCCTCGTTGCCGGTTTCCAGCTGCAGCAGCCGCCGGGTGGCGTCCGGGTGCAGCTGCGTCATCACGTCGTCCAGGTTCTGGTGGATGTCTTCATGGACAAGGCCGTACCGCTCCATTTCATCGAGCAATTCGTAGAGGCGATCCAGATCTCGCTTGGGGCTGTTGGAATACTTCGGGTGCTGGGGCATGGGGTCTCCTGTGGGAGGCGATCTTACGAAAAACGATGTCCCTGGCAGGGGCGTGGGCTGCGTAGGGGACAATCTCCGGATGTCATCGCAAGCAGACAACACCGTGGAATTGCCCGAGGGCTGGCTGGCCGTCGATGCCCTCGATATAGACGCCCAGGGCGTGGCCCGCCGCGCCGACGGCAAGGTGGTGTTCATCGACGGCGCCCTGCCCACCGAGTGGGTGTCGGCCAACGTCCACCGCAAGAAAAACAACTGGGAGCAGGCCTCGCTCACGGCCGTCCATCGCCAGTCCTCGCAGCGCGTCACGCCGCAGTGTCCGCACTTTGGCCTGCACGAGGGCGCCTGCGGCGGCTGCAAGATGCAGCACCTGCATGTGGGCGCGCAGGTAGCGGTCAAGCAGCGTGTGCTCGAAGACAACCTCTGGCATCTGGGCAAGGTCAAGCCCGAGACCGTGCTGCGCCCGATCGAAGGTCCGGCCTGGGGCTATCGCTGGCGCGCGCGCTTTTCGGTGCGCCATGTGCGCAAGAAAGAGGCCGTGCTGGTGGGCTTTCACGAGCGCAAGAGCCGCTACGTGGCCGACATCCGCGAATGCCATGTGGTGCCCCAGTACGTCAGCGACCTGCTGCTGCCCCTGCGCGCGCTGATTGCCAGCATGGACGCGATCGAAACCTGCCCGCAGATCGAGCTGGCCTGCGGCGTCGATGCAGCCGATCCCGCGCAGCCCGTGATCGCCCTGGTGCTGCGTCATCTCGAGCCCTTGTCGAGTGGCGACACCGGCAAGCTGCGCGCCTTTGCTGCCAGCCATGCGGGTGTGCAATGGTGGCTGCAGCCCAAGGGGCCCGATACCGTGCACCTCCTGGACGCTGGCCCGCAACTGGCCTACACGCTGCCCGAATTCGGCATCACCATGCCGTTCAAACCCACCGACTTCACGCAGGTCAACCCGTTCATCAACCAGGTGTTGGTCGCGCAGGCCCTGCGTCTGCTGGCCGCGGCGCCGCACGAGCGGGTGATCGACTGGTTCTGCGGCCTGGGCAACTTCACCTTGCCCCTGGCCACCCAGGCCGGTGAGGTGATGGGCATCGAGGGCAGCGAGGCGCTGGTCGCCCGCTCGCGCGAGAACCTCGAGAAAAACCGCGCCCGTGCCGTCGCCCCCACCCGCTTCGCGGCGCGCAATCTGTTCGAGATCACGCCTGCCGTGCTCGCAGCCGATGGCATCGCCCACAAGTGGCTGGTCGATCCCCCGCGCGAGGGCGCCTTCGCGCTGGCCAAGGCCCTGGCCGACATCCACCAGGACCCGTCGCTCGCGCCCGGCTGGACCCCGCCCGCGCGCATCGTCTATGTCAGCTGCAACCCCGCCACGCTGGCTCGCGATGCCGGCTTGCTGGTGCATCAAGCGGGTTATCGCTGCACGGCGGCGGGCGTGGTCAATATGTTCCCGCACACCGCGCATGTGGAGTCGATGGCGGTGTTCGAGCGCGACGTCCTCTAATCTTCGGCATGCCGCAATGCAAAGGGGGCCCGAAGGCCCCCTTGTGCTTGAAGCGAAAGACCGGTTTCAGTCGTTGTTCCCGCTGGTCAGACCCAGCAGCGCCAGCAGACCTTGGAACACATTGAAGATGTCCAGGTACAGGGCCAGGGTGGCCGAAACATAGTTGGTCTCGCCGCCGTCGATGATCTGCTTGAGGTCATACAGCATGTAGGCGCTGAAGATGCCGATCACCAGCACGCTGATCACCAGCATGCCGACGCTCGAGCCGACGAACACGTTGATGATGCTGCCGATCATCACCACCATCGCGCCCACGAACAGGAACTTGCCCATGCCGGACAGATCACGCTTGATCACCGTGGCCAGGCTGGCCATCACGAAGAACACGCCTGCGGTGCCGGCAAACGCCGTCATCACCAGGCTGGCGCCGTTGGAGAAACCCAGCACCATCGCTATCATGCGCGAGAGCATCAGCCCCATGAAGAAGGTGAAGCCCAGAAGCACCGGCACACCGGCTGCCGAGTTCTTGGTCTTCTCGATGGCGTACAGGAAGCCGAAAGCACCCACCAGGAACACGATCAGGCCCACGCCGCCCGACAGGCTGCGGGTAATGCCCGTGGCCACGCCCAACCAGGCGCCCAGTACGGTGGGCAGCAGGCTCAGGGCCAGCAGCCAATAGGTGTTGCGAAGCACGCGATTGCGTTCCTGCGCGGGTAGGGCGGCGCCGTAATCGAGGGTTTGAACGGGGTCAGTCATGACAGCTCTCCTTGGAACGAGGTTGAACTCGGGTCGGGGTCATTCTAGGGCGCATCCCGGGCGCAGGGCCAGTGCCGGCTATGCTTAACCCTTATGAAATCCACACATTTGCTTGAACTGGCCGACGTCAAGGCCATCGCCGCCGCCGCCGAAGCCGAGGCTTTGAAAAATAAATGGGCCGTGACCATCGCCATCGTCGACGCCGGCGGCCACCTGCTTTGGCTGCAGCGCCTGGACGGCGCGGCGCCGATCTCCGCCCACATCGCCCCCGCCAAGGCGCACACCTCCGCCCTGGGCCAGCGTGAATCCCGTATTTACGAAGAGGTCATTAACGGTGGCCGGATCTCGTTCCTGAGCGCGCCCGACATCCGCGGCATGCTCGAAGGCGGCGTCCCGATCATGAAGGACGGCACCTGCCTGGGCGCTGTTGGCGTGAGCGGCGTCAAGTCCAACGAAGACGCCCAGATCGCCCGCGCCGGCATTGCCGCGATCGGGCTCTGAGCGCCCACTCGGCGCTGAGGCCGGGTCCGTCTCACTCCAGCACGAACTGGATCGGGACATCCATCCACATGGCCTCAGGCACGCCGCCGCGCTTGCCGGGGACGTACCGCCAGGCCAGCACCGTGGCCAAGGCAGCCCGATCCAGGCGCTCGTGGCCGCTCGTTTGGTGCACCTGCGCTCTCTGAGGCGCACCGTCTTCCCCCACCAGGACGCGCAGGACGACTTGGCCCTGCTCGCCCAGGCGCCGACTCTGGATCGGGTAGGCCGGCCTGGGATTGCGCAGGTGTTCGGCGACGCTGGAGGGGCCCTCGACGCGCGAGGCAAGAACGCCGGGTGTCGTGCCCGAGCCCGCCCCTGACCCCCCACCCGGTTTGGCGCCTGACTCGGCCCCTGTAGCCGCCAGGGCGGTCGGGGACTCCGATCCCCGCGCAGAGGGCAGGGTGCCTGCCCCAGGCACCGCGGCGGGCACCGACATCGAGGGCGTCCCCCCGCTCGCGGGGACATCGACTGTCGTCGGCGCCGCGGAGGGAAAAACCGATGTCCGTGCTGTGGATGGCCCCGCGTCGGCCCTTGCCTGTGCCTGTGCTTGGCGCGCCTCGGTCTGGCGCGGTGCCGGCGTCAGCGTGTGCGGTGCGGGGGTCGGAGGCGACACGTCGGCCACCCGAACCATCGCCACGACGCTCGGCTCCGAGGGCCGCTGCAGACCCGCGTAAAGGCCCCACAGGGCCGCTGCGTGCAACAGCGCCACACAGGCAGTGATCGCAAAAAGTGGGCGAGGCGCGGGCAAGGACGGGGTACAAAAAGCAGGGGCGCCCAGTTTACGTGGGCTTCAGGCGGCCGGTTCCCCCAGCTGAGACTGCAGGTAATTGGGCAGTCCGACCTTGTCAATCAGATCCAACTGGTTTTCCAGGAAGCCGATGTGGCCCTCGGTGTCTTGCAGCAGGTCCAGCAGCAGCTGCCGGGAGACGTAGTCGCGTGCCACCTCGCAGTGCGCGATGCCCTCCTTGAGCGTGATCTGCGCGGCGCGCTCGCCTCGCAGATCGCAGTCGAGGATTTGCGGAACATCCTGACCCACCATCAGCTTGCCCAGCTCCTGCAGATGGGGCATGCCCCCGAGCATCAGGATACGAGCCATCAGCCTGTCCGCATGCTGCGTCTCACCGATCGACTCGTCGTGTTCGCGTCGCGCCAGACGTTCGAGCCCCCAGTGCTGCAGGATGCGGTGATGCAGGCGGTACTGGCTCGTGATCGTCAGCTCGTTGCGCAGCTGGGCCTGCAGGTGGTGAATGGTCTTGGGGTCGCCTTGCATGAATCCTCCGACAAATGGGCCTTTCATTCTCACGCGGGCGCGTGCGTCTGGGGCCTCTTGTCGAAGGTCCTGTGCCTGCTGTTACTTCGTCATGCGTAATCAGGCTGCACCGGTGTTCGGATCAGAGGGTGCCTCAGTACACGAGCCGCTCGGGTCGCAGCTCTTGCAAGATCGTGGTGGCGATCTCCTCGATCGACTTGGTCGTCGTCGACAGCCAGCGGATGCCTGCGCGGCGCATCATGGCCTCGGCCTCGCTCACCTCCATGCGGCAGTTGTCCAGGGCGGCGTAGCGGGAGTTGGGCCGCCGCTCGTGGCGGATCTCGGCCAGCCGCTCGGGCTGAATCGTCAGGCCGAACAGCTTGCTGCGATGCGGCGCCAGCGCCGGCGGCAGCTGCTGGCGCTCGAAATCCTCGGGGATTAGCGGGTAGTTGGCGGCCTTCAGGCCGTATTGCATGGCCAGGTACAGCGAGGTCGGCGTCTTGCCGCTGCGGCTCACCCCCACCAGCACCACATCGGCCGAGGCCAGGTCACGATTGCTCTGGCCATCGTCGTGGGCCAGGCTGAAGTTGATCGCCTCGATCCGGTCGTGATACGCCTGGCTCTTGCTGGCATCCGAGAAGCGCCCGACCCGGTGACTCGATTTCATCTCCAGCTCGATCTCCAGGGGCTGCACGAAGGTGCCGAACATGTCCAGGATCATGGCCTGGCAGCCGGTGCGGATGATCTCCAGCACCTCCATGTTCACCAGGGTGGTGAAGACGATGGGCCGTCGGCCCTCAGTGGCGGCGGTGTGATTGACCTGCCGCACCACCTGGTGGGCCTTGTCCGCCGAATCGATGAAGGGCAGTCGCACATGCCGCGGCTGCATCTCAAACTGCGCCAGGATCGCGTTGCCGAAGGTTTCGGCGGTGATGCCGGTGCCGTCGGAGATGAAAAAAACAGTGCGGTGAGGCATTCCAAGCTTTCAGTTTCGAGGGCGCGCGGGGCCGCGGCGGCCTACAATCGACCGCAATTTAGCCGAATTCCCATGCCGGATCCGGCCATCCCCACACCCATCCCATGGCCCGCAGCTGCTCACAACTCCAACACCCAAGCCGGCTGCTTGGCCACCGGGACGCGCGTCCCTTGCGCGCCGCATCGCTTTTAACTTCCGGAGCCTTCCCATGTCAGACCGTTTTCCTGCGACCGCCCTGGTCGTTCCGTTTGAAAACCTGAGAATGAGCGATGTCGAGGTGGTCGGCGGCAAGAACGCCAGCCTCGGCGAAATGATCTCCCAGTTGCCCCAGGGCGTGCGCGTGCCCACGGGATTTGCCACCACCGCGCATGCCTTCCGCCAATTCCTCGCCGCAGGGGGCCTGACCGCCCGCATCCAGGCCCGCCTGGACGCTCTGGACACCGAAGACGTGCGCGCCTTGGCCGCCGCCGGCGCCGAGATCCGCGCCTGGGTCGAGGCCCAGCCCTTTCCCGCCGACCTCGAGGCCGCCATCCGCGCCGCCTTCATCACCCTCTCGGGCGGCAACGCCCAGGCCAGCTTCGCCGTGCGTTCCTCGGCCACCGCCGAAGACCTGCCCGATGCCTCCTTTGCCGGCCAGCAAGAGACCTTCCTGAACGTGGTCGGCATCGAGCAGGTGCTGCACAAGATGAAGGAGGTCTTCGCCTCCCTCTATAACGACCGCGCCATCAGCTATCGCGTGCACAAAGGCTTTGCCCATGCCGATGTGGCCTTGTCGGCCGGCGTGCAGCGCATGGTCCGCTCCGACCTGGGCGCCGCCGGTGTCATGTTCACCATCGACACCGAATCCGGCTTTGAGGACGTGGTCTTCATCACCGCCAGCTACGGCCTGGGCGAGACCGTGGTGCAAGGCGCCGTCAACCCCGACGAGTTCTACGTGCACAAGCCCATGCTGCAAGCCGGCAAGCGCGCCGTGATCCGGCGCAACCTGGGCTCCAAGTTGATCCAGATGGTCTTTGCCTCGCCCGAGCAAAAGGCCGCCAGCGGCAAATTGATCCAGACCGTCGACGTGCCCCTGGAGCAGCGCAATCGCTACTCGCTCACCGACGCCGACGTCGAACAACTGGCCCGCTACGCCCTGGTCATCGAGCAGCACTATGGCCGCCCCATGGACATCGAGTGGGGCAAGGACGGGCAAGACGGTCAGCTGTACATCCTGCAGGCCCGCCCTGAGACGGTCAAAAGCCAGGCTCAAGGCAAGGCCGAACTTCGCTACAAGCTCAAAGGCCGGGGCACCGTGCTGGCCGAGGGCCGCGCCATCGGCCAGAAGATCGGCACCGGCCCGGTCCGCCTGGTCCACAACATCGCCGAGATGGACAAGGTCCAGCCCGGCGACGTGCTGGTGGCCGACATGACCGACCCCAATTGGGAACCGGTGATGAAGCGCGCCAGCGCCATCGTCACCAACCGCGGCGGGCGCACCTGCCACGCCGCCATCATCGCGCGCGAGCTGGGCATCCCGGCGGTGGTCGGTTGCGGCGATGCCAGCGAAATCCTGCAAGACGGCGCCCTGGTCACCGTCAGCTGCGCCGAGGGCGACACCGGTTTCATCTACGACGGCCTGCTCGAGACCGAAGTGAGCGAGGTCGAGCGCGGCGCGCTGCCCCCGATCCCCACCAAGATCATGATGAACGTGGGCAACCCGCAGCTGGCCTTCGACTTCGCCCAATTGCCCAATGAGGGCGTGGGCCTGGCGCGCCTGGAGTTCATCATCAACAACAACATCGGCGTGCACCCCAAGGCCATCCTCGACTACCCCAATGTCGATGCCGACCTGAAAAAAGCCGTCGAATCCGTGGCCCGCGGCCATGCCTCACCGCGCGCCTTCTACGTGGACAAGGTCGCCGAGGGCGTGGCCACCATCGCCGCCGCTTTCTGGCCCAAGCCGGTGATCGTGCGCCTGTCCGACTTCAAGTCCAACGAATACCGCAAGCTGATCGGCGGCTCGCGCTACGAGCCCGAAGAAGAAAACCCCATGCTGGGTTTTCGCGGCGCGGCCCGCTACATCAGCGCGGATTTTGGTGAGGCCTTCGCCATGGAATGCGAGGCCCTGCGCCGGGTGCGCGCCGAGATGGGGCTGACCAATGTGCAGATCATGGTCCCCTTTGTGCGCACCGTCAGCCAGGCCGAGCGCGTGGTCAAGCTGCTGGCCCAGCAGGGTCTGCAGCGCGGCGTCGACGACCTCAAGCTGATCATGATGTGCGAGATCCCCAGTAACGCCTTGCTGGCCGACGCCTTCCTGCAGCACTTCGACGGCTTCTCGATCGGCTCCAACGACCTCACCCAGCTGACCCTGGGCCTGGACCGCGACTCCGGCCTGGAGCTGCTGGCCGCCGACTTCGACGAGCGCGACCCCGCGGTGCGCTCGCTGCTGTCCATGGCGATTTCGGCCTGCCTCAAGCAGGGCAAGTACGTGGGCATCTGCGGCCAGGGGCCCAGCGACCATCCCGACCTGGCCCTGTGGCTAGCCGAGCAGGGCATTGCCTCCATCTCCCTCAATCCGGACAGCGTGATCGACACTTGGAAGCGGCTGGCCCAGGCCTGATACAATGGTGGGCTTTGCCTTGCCACACCGGTGAAATGTCGAGCGCCCTTTGGGTGCCGCCGGGTGGCTTTATCCATAAGGAGTACCCATGCGACATTACGAGATCGTCTTGCTGATCCACCCGGATCAGAGCGAACAGGTTCCGGCCATGCTGGAGCGCTACAAGGGCATGATCACCGCCGGCGGCGGCAAGATCCACCGCGTGGAAGACTGGGGCCGTCGCCAGCTGGCCTATCAGATCAACAAGCTGGGCAAGGCCCACTACCTGTGCGTCAACATCGAGGCTGACCAGGCTGTCATGGCCGAACTCGAGCACGCCTTCCGCTTCAACGACGCCGTGCTGCGCCACCTGACCGTGGTGCGCAAGAAGGCCGACACCGCCCCGTCCGCCATGATGAAGACGGTCGAGCGCGAAGAGGCCCGCAAGGCCCAACAAGCGGAGTACCAGCCCTAAGGCAGTTTGCCCACTGCGTGAACCAGCTTGTCCTGAGTGCCCGTATCGCGCAGGTGAATGCCCTGCGATACACCCCGGCCGGACTGCCCGCCCTCGATCTGTTACTCGAACACGAGTCCGAGATGACCGAAGCAGGTGGCACCCGGCAGGTGAAAGTGGCGATCAAGGCGGTGGCTTTCGGTCCGATGGCCGAGACCCTGTCCCGACAAGCGGCGACCAGCGTCTGGCGTTTCGCCGGCTTTCTGGCCAACCCACGCAACGGCAAGCACCCTGTGCTGCATATCCAAGAGTTTCAGCCCGAATAATTTTTCAAGAGGTCCCACATGGCCACGTTCAAGAAGTTCAACAAGGACAAGCGTCCCAAGCGCAACACCCAGTCGCTGCTGTTCAAGCGCAAGCGTTTCTGCCGTTTCACCGTCGCGGGCGTCGAAGAGATCGACTACAAAGACGTCGACACCCTGCGTGATTTCATCGCCGAAAACGGCAAGATCACCCCGGCGCGCCTGACCGGCACCCGTGCCATCTACCAGCGTCAGCTCAACACCGCCATCAAGCGCGCGCGCTTCCTGGCTCTGGTCCCGTACAGCGACCAGCACCGCATCTAAGGAGCACCCCATGCAAGTCATCCTGCTCGACAAGGTTGTCAACCTGGGCGACCTCGGCCAGATCGTCAAGGTCAAAGACGGCTACGCCCGTAACTTCCTGATCCCCCAGGGCCGTGCCCGCCGCGCCACCGAAGCCAACAAGGCCGAGTTCGAAGCCAAGCGCGCCGAACTCGAAAAAGCCGCCGCCGCCAAGCTGGCCCAGGCCCAGGCCGAAGGCGAGAAGCTCTCTGGCACCACCATCAAGCTGACCCAAAAGGCCGGCGTGGACGGCCGCCTGTTCGGCTCGGTCACCAACTTCGACATCGCCGAAGAACTGGCCAAGCACGGCTACAAGGTCGCCAAGGCCCAGGTGCGCATGCCCAACGGCCCGATCAAGGCAGTGGGCGACAGCAGCGTCTCCGTGGCCCTGCACACCGACGTGGTCGTCGACATCAACGTGACGGTGCTGGGCGAGACGGCCTGATCGCCGCGCCGTGCCCCTCGAAAGGCCGCCTTCGGGCGGCTTTTTCTTTGATCCAGGGATGTTGTGCAGTTGCCCACAGCCTTGACCCGCTTGCTCCCAGCTTGGCCACCACTTTTCCACAGGGTTGTCCCATGACCGCGCCGCCCAGCCCGCATACCATAGTCGCTTCCTCGAGGAAATCATGTCTGCAGTCTTGAGCCCCGTCGATGACGACTTCCCGCGCGACCGCGAAGTGGCGCAATTGCGGGTCCCCCCGCACTCCATCGAGGCCGAATCCAGTGTGCTGGGCGGCCTGTTGTTGGACAACGAAGCCTGGGACCGTGTCGCCGACCTGCTCAGTCCGAGTGACTTCTATCGCTACGAACACCGCCTCATCTTCAAGGCCATCCAGGACCTGATCGACGCCAGCAAGCCCGCCGACGTCATCACCGTCTTCGAGGCCCTGCAAAGCCTGGGCAAGGCCGACGAAGTGGGCGGCCTGAGCTATCTGAACTCGCTGGCCCAGTACGTGCCCAGCGCGGGCAATATCCGGCGCTACGCCGAGATCGTTCGCGAGCGCGGCATCCTGCGCAAGCTCGTCTCGGCCTCTGATGAAATCGCCACCGCCGCCTTCAACCCCCAAGGCAAGCCGGTGGACACCATCCTGGACGAAGCCGAGCAGCGCATCTTCAACATCGGCGAGGAAGGCTCGCGGATGAAGGAGGGCTTCCAGGACATGGGCTCACTGGTGCTGGACCTGATGGACCGGGTCCAGGAGATGTCCGACAACCCCAACGACATCACCGGTGTGCCCACCGGCTTCTACGACCTGGACCGCATGACCTCCGGCCTGCAAGCCGGTGACCTGATCATCCTGGCCGCACGTCCCTCCATGGGCAAGACCTCACTGGCCATCAACATCGCCGAGCATGTGGCCTTGTACGAGGAACTGCCAGTGGCCGTGTTCTCCATGGAGATGGGCGCGTCCCAACTGGCCGTGCGTATCGTGGGCTCCATTGGCCGCATCGACCAGAGCCACCTGCGCACCGGCAAGCTCTCCGACGACGAGTGGCCCCGCCTGACCGAAGCCATCGAGAAGCTGCGCAACATCTCGCTGCACATTGACGAAACGCCGGGCCTGACGGTCAGTCAGCTGCGCACCAATGCGCGTCGCCTGGCCCGCCAGTGCGGCGGCAAGCTGGGCCTGATCGTGGTCGACTACCTGCAGCTGATGAGCGTGTCCAGCGGCATGAGCGACGAGAACCGCGCCACCGCCGTGGGCGAGATCTCGCGCGGCCTGAAGATGCTGGCCAAGGAACTGGGCTGCCCAGTGATTGCGCTGTCGCAGCTCTCGCGCGGTGTCGAGTCGCGGCCCGACAAGCGTCCGATGATGAGTGACCTGCGTGAATCCGGCGCCATCGAGCAGGACGCCGACGTCATCATGTTCATCTACCGCGACGACTACTACAACAAGGACTCCAAGGAGCCCGGCGTCGCCGAAGTGATCATCAGCAAGCAACGTAACGGCCCCACCGGGACCGCCAAGCTCGCCTTCCTCAAGCCTCTGACCAAGTTCGAGTCACTGGCCAGTGGCGGGGCGGGCTCCGACTACTTCTGAGGCCTTACAGCACCTCGGACGCGAAGTCCGCCAGGCGCGAGCGCTCGCCGCGCGCCAGGGTGATGTGGCCGCTGTGCGGCCAGCCCTTGAACTTGTCCACCGCGAAGGTCAGACCCGACGAGCCCTCGGTCAGGTAGGGCGTGTCGATCTGGGCCAGGTTGCCCATGCAGATGATCTTGGTGCCCGGGCCTGCGCGCGTGACCAGGGTCTTCATCTGCTTGGGCGTGAGGTTTTGCGCCTCGTCGATGATTAGGTACTTGTTCAGGAAGGTGCGCCCGCGCATGAAGTTCAGGCTCTTGATCTTGATGCGGCTGCGAATCAGCTCGTTGGTCGCGGCGCGGCCCCACTCGCCGGCGCTGGTCTCGGTCTTGGCCAGCACCTCGAGGTTGTCGTCCAGCGCCCCCATCCAGGGGCCCATCTTTTCCTCTTCGGTACCCGGCAGGAAGCCGATGTCCTCGCCCACGCTCACCGTGGCCCGGGTCATGATGATCTCGGTGTAGCGGCGGTCGTCCAGCACCTGGGTCAGGCCGGCGGCCAGGGCCATCAGGGTCTTGCCGGTGCCGGCCGTGCCGGTGAGGGTGACGAAATCCACCTCCGGGTCCATCAGCAGGTTCATCGCGAAGTTCTGCTCGCGGTTGCGGGTGGTCACGCCCCAGATCGAATTTTTCAGGTGGCCGAAGTCCTTGAGGGTCTTGAGCACCGCCGTCTTGCCGCGGATCTCGGTCACGCGGGCATAGAGGCTGGGCTCGCCCGGTGCCTCGAAATACACGAACTGGTTGATCAAGAGGCTGGGAACGATGGGCCCGGCGATGCGGTAGAAGGTGAAGCTGCCGCTTTGCCAGCTTTCCACCGTCTTGCCGTGGCGGGCCCAGAAGTCGGGCGGCAGGGCCAGCGCGCCGGAGTACAGCAGGTCCAGGTCGTCGATGGTCTTGTCGTTGCGGTAGTCCTCGGTGGCCAGGCCCAGGGCCCGGGCCTTGACCCGCATATTGATGTCCTTGGACACCAGCACCACCTCGCGCGGCGCATGCTGCTCGCGCAGGGCTTGCACCACGCCCAGGATCTGGTTGTCGGCCTTGCCCTGGGGCAGGTTGTGGGGCAGGGGGTTGGCAAAGGCCTGGGTCTGGAAGAAGAGGCTGCCGCCGGCCTCGCGGTGGCCGGTGGAGTCGAGCTTGAGGCCCTTGCCGATGTCCGCGCCCTGTTCGCCGGCCAAGGCGTCCAGCGAGCGGCTGGCCTGGCGGGCGTTGCGGGCGACCTCGGTCATGCCTTTCTTGTGGCCGTCCAACTCCTCCAGCACGATCATGGGCAGGAAGATGTCGTGTTCCTCGAAGCGGAACAGGCACATGGGGTCGTGCATCAGCACGTTGGTGTCCAGCACGAACAGCTTGGTCGGGCCGCTGCTGCGGGCCTTGGCCTTGCGGGGTCGGGCCTCGGCTGCGGGGGCTGCCGTGGGGGCCGCTTTGCGGCGGCCGGCGGCGGGCGCGCGGGCCTGGGCGGCCGTTTCGACCACCATCTCGGGCTCGGCCTCGAAGGCCAGGGCGGCACCGCCGCCACGGGGGGCGAAGTCCTCTACCTGGGGCCGCTCAGGCAGCGGGCTGCCCGTGGCGGAGACTGCTTCCGATTTTCGGGCCGCCTTGTGCGAGGAGCGGGCCGGCGCGTCGTAGGCTTGCACCGGGAGCAGGGCTGCGCGCTTGGAGGGGGCGGGAGGCAGGGGCATAGGGCAAGGAATTCTCGAAAGTGGAGGGGGGCGGAAAGCAAAAAAGCCGTCGGTCGGGCCGGACGGCTTTCTCGGGGCTGGCGGTGTTGACGCGGGGCGTCAGGAACAGCGGCATGGGCAGATTATGCACAAGCGCCTCCGGGAGGCAATCGGGCGGGCTCAGGCGGCCTTGGCCTTTTTGAGCAGCTTGACCGCCTTGAGGACTTCGTCGGAGTGGCCAGGCACCTTAATACCGCGCCACTCCTGCTTGAGAATGCCGTCGGGGCCGATCAGGAAGGTGCTGCGCTCGATGCCCTTGACCTTCTTGCCGTACATGATCTTGTTCTTGACCACGCCGAACATGTGGCACATCTTTTCTTCGGTGTCGGCGATCAGCTCGAAGGGTAATTCCAGCTTGGACTTGAAATCGTCATGCGATTTCATGTTGTCTCGGGAGACGCCGAACACGGTGGCGCCAGCCTTCACGAAGTCCTTGTACTTATCGCGAAACTGCATGGCTTCGGTGGTGCAGCCCGGGGTGTTGTCCTTGGGGTAGAAGTACAAGACGACCGTTTGGCCCAGGTGCGTGGTGTTGGACACCTTGACGCCGCCCGTGGCATTGGCTTCGAACTCCGGAATGAGTTTATTGACAACGATCGCCATGGGTAAATATCTCGTGTGACAGGGGTTTGTCGTTGTGGGCGGCCGCAGCAGTCCGCGAAGCCTCTGATTTTAACCCAAACGGGGTCCCATCCCGCTTGGGGCGCCGGGGGCGCGAATCAGGCCTGCGGCTCCAGCAGCAGTGCGGCCGCGACACTGCGGCCTTCCTGCGCCAGGATGTTGTAGGTGCGGCAGGCCGCCGCCGTGTCCATGGTCTCCAGGCCCATGCGGCGCGCCACCAGCGGGGCGATCCAGGCCGGACGCGGAAAACGGATGCGCGGACCACTGCCAAACAGCACGACCTCGACGCCCAGCTCGGCGAGCAGGGCGAAGTGGGCGGCATCCAGGGCTTCGTAGGCGCTGACGGGCCAGGCGATGCGCTGGCCGGCCGAGCCGATGATCACGCTGTGGGCGATCCGCTCCCCATTGACCGCCACCCAGCCCGGACCGTGGCTGGTGATCGTGGGGGCAAGGGAGCGGTCTGGCTGCAGCTTCATGGGGCGTTAACTATGGTCAAATTATAGGTTTTCACCTGCGAGAGCGCCTTCGGAGGGCCTTTGAAGACAGTCCAGAAATCGGCCAAGCTGGCCAACGTGCTTTACGACATCCGTGGCCCCATCATGGATGCGGCGCGGCGCATGGAGGAAGAGGGCCACAAGATCATCAAGCTCAATATCGGCAACCTCGCCGTGTTCGGTTTTGATGCACCCGAAGAAATCCAGCAGGACATGATCCGCAACCTGCCCAACTCGGCGGGCTACTCCGACAGCAAAGGCATCTTTGCCGCGCGCAAGGCGGTGATGCACTACACGCAGCAGCAAGGCATCACCGGCGTCACCCTGGATGACATCTACCTGGGCAACGGCGCCAGCGAGTTGATCGTGACGGCCACCAACGCCTTGCTCAATGATGGCGACGAGTTGCTCCTGCCCGCGCCCGACTACCCCCTGTGGACCGCTGCGGCCACCCTCGCCGGCGGCAAGCCCGTGCACTATCTGTGCGACGAGGCCAACGGCTGGATGCCCGATCTGGCCGACATTCGCCGCAAGATCACGCCGCGCACCAAGGGCCTTGTCGTCATCAACCCGAACAACCCCACCGGTGCCCTGTACTCCGACGCCTTGCTGCAGGAGATCGTTGCGATCGCCCGCGAGCATGGCCTGGTGCTCCTGGCCGACGAGGTCTATGACAAGGTGCTCTACGACGGCGTGCAGCACACCGCCATCGGCAGCCTGTCGCAAGACGTGCTCACGCTCACCTTCAACTCGCTGTCCAAGAGCTATCGCTCCTGCGGCTACCGTGCGGGCTGGATGGTGGTCTCGGGTGACAAGAAGGCCGCGGCCGATTACATCGAGGGCCTGAACATGCTCTCGAATATGCGCCTGTGTGCCAACGTGCCGGGCCAGTACGCGATTCAAACCGCGCTGGGCGGCTACCAGAGCATCAATGATCTGGTGGGCGAGGGCGGTCGCCTGCGTCGCCAGCGTGATCTGGCCTACGAGCTGATCACCGCGATTCCCGGCGTCACCTGCGTCAAGCCCCAGGCGGCCCTGTACATGTTCCCGCGTCTAGATCCCAAGATCTATCCGGTCAAGGACGATCGCCAGTTCTTCCTCGAGCTGCTGCAAGAAACCCGCGTGATGCTGGTGCAGGGTACGGGCTTTAACTGGCACGCACCGGATCATTTCCGCATCGTGTTCCTGCCGCACGAAGACGACCTGCGCGAGGCCATCGGCCGCATCGCCAAATTTCTCGAAACCTACCGTCTGCGTCACTCCAAATGAAACCCATCCAAGTCGGTCTGCTGGGCATCGGCACCGTCGGCAGCGGCGTCTTTCACGTCCTCTCGCGCAATCAAAACGAAATTCAGCGTCGCGCCGGCCGCGGCATTGCTGTCACCATGGTGGCCGATCTCGACACCGCGCGGGCTCAGTCCGTCGTCGGCTCGCAGGTCCAGGTGGTCAACGACGCGCGCGCCATCATCGCCAACCCCGAGATCGACATCGTGGTCGAACTCATAGGCGGCTACGGCATTGCGCGCCAGTTGGTGATGGAGGCCATCGAGGCCGGCAAGCATGTGGTCACCGCCAACAAGGCGCTCTTGGCCGTGCACGGCACCGAGATCTTCGCCGCCGCGCATCGCAAGGGCGTGATGGTGGCCTTCGAGGCCGCGGTGGCGGGGGGCATCCCCATCATCAAGTCGCTGCGCGAAGGCCTCACCGCCAACCGCATCGAATGGATCGCCGGCATCATCAACGGCACCACCAATTTCATCCTGTCCGAGATGCGTGACAAGGGCCTGGATTTCGACGTCGTCCTGAAAGAGGCGCAGCGACTGGGCTACGCCGAGGCCGACCCCACCTTCGATATCGAAGGCGTGGACGCCGCGCACAAGGCCACCATCATGTCGGCCATCGCGTTTGGTATCCCGGTGCAGTTCGACAAGGCCTATGTCGAGGGCATCACGAAACTGGGCGCACAAGACATCCGCTACGCCGAGCAACTGGGCTACCGCATCAAGCTTCTGGGCATCACCAAGCGCACGCCCCAGGGCATCGAGCTGCGCGTGCATCCCAGCCTCGTGCCCGCCAAGCGCCTGCTGGCCAATGTCGAAGGCGCGATGAACGCGGTCATGGTGCAAGGCGACGCCGTCGGCACCACCCTGTACTACGGCAAGGGCGCGGGCAGCGAGCCCACCGCCAGCGCGGTGATCGCCGACCTGGTCGACATCACCCGCTTGCACACGGCCGATGCCGCCCAGCGCGTGCCGCACCTGGCCTTCCAGCCCGATCAAATGAGCGACCAGCCGGTGCTGCCCATGTCCGAGGTGGTGACCAGCTACTACCTGCGCCTGCGCGTGGCCGATCAGGCCGGTGTGCTGGCCCGCGTCACCGGTTTGTTGGCGGACGCTGGAATTTCCGTGGACGCCATGCTCCAGCGCGAAGCCGGTGAAGGCGAGAAGCAGACCGATCTGATCATCCTGACGCACGACACCCGAGAGGGCACCATGGACGCGACGCTGGCCAAGATACAGGCCCTGCCCACCGTGCTCGCGCCCATCACCCGCATCCGCAAAGAAGAACTCGCCTGATGCTGTATTTGTCTACGCGCGGTCACCCGGACCGCAAGCGCTTTTGCGAGATCCTGCTCGAGGGCCTGGCCCCCGATGGCGGCTTGTACCTGCCCGAGCGCTATCCGCAGGTCGATGACGCCACCCTCACGCGTTGGCGCGGTCTGGCCTATCACGAGCTGGCCTTTGAGATCTTGTCGCTGTATATCGACGACATCCCCGCCGACGACCTGCGCGCCTTGTGCCGCAAGACCTATACCGAGGCCGTGTTCGGCACGCCGCAGATCGTGCCTCTGCGCAAACTCGAAGACGGCCTGTACCTGCAGGCCCTGTCCAACGGCCCCACCTTGGCCTTCAAGGACATGGCCATGCAGTTGCTCGGGCATCTGTTCGAGTACGAGCTGGCCCGCCGCGGCGAGTCGCTCAACATCCTGGGCGCCACCTCGGGCGACACCGGCAGCGCCGCCGAATACGCGATGAAGGGCAAGCAGGGCGTGCGCGTCTTCATGACCTCGCCGCACGGGCGCATGAGCCCCTTCCAGCAAGCGCAGATGTTCAGCCTGCAAGAGGCCAACATCCACAACCTGGCGATCGAGGGCGTGTTCGACGACTGCCAGGACATCGTCAAGGCGGTCTCCAACGACCTGGCCTTCAAGCGCAAGTACCGCATCGGTACCGTCAACTCCATCAACTGGGCGCGCCTCGTGGCCCAGGTGGTGTACTACTTTGCTGGTTACCTGCAGGCCACCACGTCGAACGACCAGAAGGTCAGCTTCACCGTGCCCTCGGGCAACTTCGGCAACATCTGCGCCGGCCATGTGGCGCGCATGATGGGCCTGCCAATTGCCAAGCTGGTCGCGGCCACCAACGAGAACGACGTCCTCGACGAGTTTTTCCGCACCGGCACCTACCGCGTGCGCGGTAGCGCCGACACCTTCGAGACCTCCAGCCCCTCGATGGACATCTCCAAGGCTAGCAACTTTGAGCGCTTCGTCTTCGACCTGCTCGGGCGCGACGCGGCGCGCGTCAAACATTTGTTCCAGGACGAACTGGCCGCACGTGGACGCTTTGAGCTGCCCGCCGAAGCGGCGGTGGCCCGCGATCGCTATGGCTTTGCCAGCGGCCGCAGCACCCATGCCGACCGCCTGGCCACCATCCGCGCCACCTGGCAGCAGCATCAGGACATGATCGACACCCACACCGCCGACGGCGTGAAGGTGGCGCGTGAGCAGCGCGATCCGCGCGTGCCGATGATCGTGCTGGAGACCGCCTTGCCGATCAAGTTCGCCGCCACCATCGTCGAGGCCCTGGACCGCCAGCCCCATCGCCCGGCCGGCTTCGAAGGCATCGAGGACCGACCCAAGCGTGTGCGGGTGATGCCCGCCGACGTCGATCAGGTCAAGGCCTATATCGCGTCTCACTGCGACTGAGGGCGCGACATGAACGTCGTGTGTTTCGCCGGCTACTCCGGCTCCGGCAAGACGACCCTGGTCGAGGGCGTGATCAGCGCGCTCAAGCTGCGCGGCTTGCGTGTCTCGGTGGTCAAGCATGCCCACCACAAATTCGACATTGACCATCCGGGCAAAGACACGTGGCGGCATCGCCAGGCGGGCGCCTTCGAAGTGGTGGCCGCCTCCAATCAGCGCATGGCGTTGGTGCGCGAGTTCGAGCAGGAGACGCAGCTGACCGTCCACCCCTTGATCGCCCAGTTGGATTCCAGTGTGGATTGGGTGCTGGTCGAAGGCTTTAAACAAAGCGACCTGCTCAAGGTCGAAGTCTGGCGTGCCGAGGCCGGCCAGCCTACGCGGTACACCGACGACGACTTCGTGGTCGCCATTGCTACCGACGACGCCAGCCGCCTGCCCGCGCCAACTCAGCGTCCCCTGCTCGATATCAATGACCACGATGCGGTGGCCCAGTGGCTGGTCGATCAGGGCGAGCGCTTCACCTACATCGCCGAGCGCTACGCATGAACGCACCCCGCCCCCCGTTACGCAGTCTCGATGACGCCCTGGCCGACCTGCTGGCGCGCGCCACGCCGCTCGCACGCGTCGAGTCGGTGTCCACCTTCGATGCCGATGGCCGCGTCTTGGCCCAGGACCAGGTGTCGGCCTTGCAGGTGCCGCCCCAGGACAACAGCGCGATGGACGGCTACGCCTTGCGCTGCGCCGACCTGGGCGAGGGCACCACGCCCGCGGCTTGGCCTGTGAGTCAGCGCATTCCGGCGGGCAGTGCGGCGCAGCCTCTGCAGGGGCGCACCCTGGCCCGCATCTTCACCGGCGCGCCCGTGCCCGAAGGCGCTGATGCGATCGTCATGCAAGAAGACACCGAGACGCTGGCCGACGGCACCGTGCGTGTGCTGCGCGCGCCGCAGCCCGGTCAGTGGATCCGTCGCAGCGGCGAGGACGTCACCCGCGGCGACGCGGTGCTGCGCGCCGGTCAGCGCCTGTCGCCCGCCGAGATGGGCCTGGCGGCCAGCATCGGGCTGGCGCAGTTACCGGTGGCGGCGCGCCCGCGCGTGGCGCTCTTTTCGACGGGCGACGAACTGGTCATGCCCGGCACCGTGCCGCCGCAGGCCATGAAGCCGGGCGCCATCTACAACTCCAATCGCTTTTTCCTGCGCGCGCTGTTGGCGCGTCTGGGCTGCGAGGTCACTGACCTGGGCATCGTCCCCGACCAGCGCGAGGCCACCGTGCAGGCCCTGCGTGAGGCCAGTGCCGGCCACGATCTGATTCTCACCAGCGGCGGCGTCTCGGTTGGCGAAGAAGACCACATCAAACCCGCCGTGCAGGCCCTGGGCACGCTGGATCTGTGGCAGATCGCCATCAAGCCCGGCAAGCCCTTCGCTTATGGGCGAGTGGGCGACGCGCACTTCATCGGCCTGCCGGGCAACCCGGTCTCCAGTTTCGTCACCTTCGCCTTGTTGGTGCGGCCCTTTGTCCTGCGCCTGCAGGGTGCGACGGCGCTCGTGCCGCCCGCCACGCGCCTGCCCGCGCATTTCGACTGGCCCCGCCCCGACAAGCGCCGCGAATTTCTGCGCGTGCGTCGCAATACGCAGGGCGGCCTGGATCTGTTTGCCAACCAGAGCTCGGGCGTGCTGACCTCCGTCGCCTGGGGCGATGGCCTCGTCGACAATCCGCCGGGCTGTGCGATCGCGCGAGGCGATGCGGTCTCGTTCATCAGCCTGTCCGACCTGCTTGCCTGAGGCGCCGTCATGAAGTTGTCGATCCGTTATTTCGCCTCCATCCGCGAAGCCCTGGGGCAGTCGCTTGAGTCCGTGGACACGTCCGCGACCACGCTGGGCGGCTTGCGCGATGAACTCATCGCCCGCGGCGGTGCCTATGCGCAGGCCTTGGCCCGCGGCAAGGCGGTGCGCATGGCGCTGAACCAGGTGATGGTCGACGAGTCCGCCACCCTCGGCGAGGGCGCCGAGGTGGCGTTCTTCCCGCCCGTTACCGGAGGCTGACCATGTCGCCACGCGTGCTGATTCAAACCGCCGACTTCGATCTGTCGCACGAGGTGGCCACCTTGCGCGCGGGGGATGGCGGCGTGGGCGCGGTGTGCGTGTTTGTGGGCACGGTGCGTGAGCGCAATGACGGTGGCGACATCCGCACGATGGAGCTCGAGCACTACCCCGGCATGACCGAGCAGTCCATCGAGTCCATGATCGACGCCGCCCACCAGCGCTTTGACATCCGCGCGGCGCGTGTCATTCATCGCATCGGCCTGTTGCAGCCGCAGGACCAGATCGTGATGGTGGCCGTGACCTCGGCCCATCGCGGCCAGAGCTTTGAGGCCTGCGAATTCTTGATGGACTACCTCAAGACGCGTGCGCCGTTCTGGAAAAAAGAAACCGCTGCCGACGGACAGCAGCGGTGGGTGGATGCGCGTGACGCGGATGAGACCGCCTTGCAGCGGTGGGGCGTGTGAGCGTGGGGCTAGGCTTTGCTTATGACCGAGTTTGCTTTTGCAGGAAAGGCCTGTAAACGTCCGAGCTGAAAGATTGAAGCAGGTTGTTGCAAGCCTGCGTGAGGACTTGATCCAGGTTGGTCGGGACGCGTCCACTGGCTAAATCGGACAAAACCAGTTGGACAGCCTTTTGATTTTTTCCCGTCAGATTCAGCGCTAACGGTGCATCCTGATTCGTAAAAGCGCGTTGCATTTTGGATGCAAGCTGGGTTCTTTCAGAACCGGTACTGGCCAGCAGATGTTGCGCCGAGAAAATGAAATAGAGGTTGTCGGCGGTCTGTCTATTCACGCTAAAACTGAGCAACTTTTCGAGAATGTCGGTGGGCATTTGGCGGAGGGAGGCCAGGTCCAACTGCTGTGGCAGCGTGTACTGAGCGGGATCCTCTGACCCTGCTGACTTACTGTCCCTGACCTCGGGGAGCCCAGTCGGCAGCTCCAAGTCGCTCGCAATCTTGTCCTGTTGGCTGGAACCTGCCATGTCATCGAAGCCGATCCGTTGCGCCGGTTTGCTGCCTATTGAATCCGTCGCCTTATGGTCGTGGTAGACAACTCTCTTGGAATTTTCGGCTGTAGGCATCCTGCTCGCTGTGTTTCTGAATGCGTCGGCCGTCACCGCTGATGGGTCACCGCGATCCGGCCTGACGCAGCAGCTCATCGCACGCAGCCCTCGGGAAATAGCTTGGCCGAGGAGCGCGAGAGGGATCGCTCCGAGCCGCCACTGGCTGGATGGGCGCACGCGGGCCTGGCGGACCTGCATCTGGCTGGGCGAAGTGGCTCTTTGATGTGGGGGATGAGTGGGCGCGACGCTGGGCGTGTGCCTGACGTTTGTCATCTTCGTTCCTTGATCGGTGATGGGACGCGGCTGAGTAGCCCTGCTGGGCGGATAGTTCCGCGCCGATCCCTCATCCAGGCTGACGAAGATGCGCGCCGCGCCCCCTGCGGCGCGAACGCCTTACTTGGGCTGGAAGCCGCTGGCCTTGATGATGCGGTCCCAGGTCTGCGTGTACTTGCGCACCACGCCCGCAAACTGCGCTTGCGGCTGATAGCCCACCGTCAAGCCCATGCCAGTCAGGCGCTCGCGCACGTCGGGCATGGCGATCACCCGCTGCAGGGCTTGGCCGAAACGCTCTAGGGCTGGGGCAGGCGTGCCGGCCGGGGCAAAGAGGCCGTAATAGGGCAGATCGTCCAGGTTGGTAAAGCCCAGCTCTGAGAAGGTGGGCGCATCGGGCACCACCGGCTGGCGCTTGTCGCCGATCACGGCCACGATGCGCAGTTTGCCGGCCTTGTGCTGCTCGATGAAGTCGGGCACCGAGGCCACCCCCGCGCTGATTTGGTTGCCCAGCATGTCGGCGATCAGGGGCGCGCTGCCGCGATAGGGCGCGGCTTGCACATCCAGTTTGTAGCGCGCGCCGACCAGACCCACCAGGAACTCGGGGATCGAACCCGGCGCCGGTACACCGATCGTGTCTTTGCCGCCGCGCGCCGACTGCACCCAGGCCACGTACTCCTGCAGGGTCTTGGCGGGCACGCCGCCCGAGACCGCCAGCACGTTGGCAAAGCTGGCAAAGCCGGCCACCGGGATGAAGTCGGTGGCGGGGTCGAAGCCGGCGTTGCGGGTGACCAGGGGCAGGATGGAGATGGAGTGGTCGTGACTGAGGAAGAAGGTGGTGCCATCGGGCGCTGCGGCCTTCAGGGCCTGGGCGGCGATCTGGCCGCCGGCGCCGGCCTTGTTCTCGACGATCACCGGCACGCCCAGGACGTCCTTGAGCTTGTCGGCCAGCGCGCGGGCGATGGCGTCGGTGCCACCCCCGGGCGGAAAGCCCACCAGGATGCGGATCGGGTTGCCAGACTGGCTCCAGGCGGGCGCGCCCGTGGCCGCCAGGGCCAGAGCGGCCAGCAGGCTGCGGCGCAGGGAAGAGGGGGTGTGGGGCATGCGGGTCTCCAGGTCGTTGGAATGAGGCGGCTCGAGCGGCCGAGACCCAAGAATACTGGAAGCGGTAGCCCCCTCGGCTACCGCACCCTTGAAATCGACGCAGACAGCCTAAGCTCTCAGGCAACCAGGAGCGTTTCCCATGCGACTCGACAAACTCACCACCAAATTCCAGGAAGCCCTGAACGAGGCCCAGACCCTCGCCCTGGGCAATGACCACGCCTATATCGAACCCGAGCACCTGCTGGTAGCCATGCTGCGCCAGGAGGACGGCCCGCGCGCCCTGCTGCAGCGGGCGGCGGTGAATGTGCCGGGCCTGCTGGCTGCCGCCGAGGCCGCCATGCACCGTCGGCCCCAGGTGCAGGGCCAGGAGCAGGTACAGGTCGGGCGCGAGCTGGTGGGGCTGCTGCAAGCGGCCGAAAAAGAAGGTCTCAAGCGCGGCGACCAGTTCATTGCCAGTGAATTGTTTCTGTTGGCGCTGGCCGACAGCAAGGCCGACATCGGCCGCATCGCCCGCGAGCAGGGTCTGGTGCGCAAGCCCTTCGAGTCGGCCATTGACGCGGTGCGTGGCGGCCAGAGCGTTAACAGCGCCGAGGCCGAAGGCCAGCGCGAGGCCCTCAAGAAATACTGCCTGGATCTGACCGAGCGCGCCCGCCAGGGCAAGCTCGATCCGGTGATCGGCCGTGACGATGAAATTCGCCGTGCCATTCAGGTGCTGCAGCGGCGCACCAAGAACAACCCGGTGCTGATTGGCGAGCCCGGCGTGGGCAAGACCGCCATCGTCGAAGGCCTGGCACAGCGCATCGTGGCCGGCGAGGTGCCTGAGAGTCTGAAGAACAAGCGCGTGCTGTCCCTGGACATGGCGGCCCTGCTGGCCGGTGCGAAGTTTCGCGGTGAGTTCGAGGAGCGTCTGAAGAATGTGCTCAACGAACTGGCTAAGGACGAAGGCCAGACCATCGTCTTCATCGACGAACTGCACACCATGGTGGGTGCGGGCAAGGCCGAAGGCGCGATGGATGCGGGCAATATGCTCAAGCCCGCGCTGGCGCGCGGCGAGCTGCATTGCGTGGGCGCCACCACCCTGGACGAATACCGCAAGTACATCGAGAAAGACGCCGCCCTGGAGCGGCGCTTTCAAAAGATCCTGGTGGGTGAGCCCACCGTCGAGGCCACCATCGCCATCTTGCGCGGGCTGCAGGAAAAATACGAGGTGCACCACGGCGTGGAGATCACCGATCCGGCCATCGTCGCCGCGGCCGAACTCTCGCACCGCTACATCACCGACCGCTTCTTGCCCGATAAAGCCATCGATCTGATCGATGAGGCGGCCTCCAAGATCAAGATCGAGATCGACTCCAAGCCCGAGGTGATGGACAAGCTCGATCGTCGCCTGATCCAGCTGAAGATCGAGCGCGAGGCGGTGCGCAAGGAGACCGACGAGGCCTCGCAAAAGCGCTTCGCGCTGATCGAAGAAGAAATCGTCAAGCTGCAAAAAGAGATCGCCGACCTCGATGACATCTGGAAGGCCGAGAAGGCCCAGGCCCAGGGCGGTGCGCAGATCAAAGAGGAAATCGACCGCCTGCGTCACCAGATCGACGAGCTCACGCGCAAGGGCGATTTCAACAAGGTCGCCGAGCTGCAATACGGCAAGCTGCCCGAGCTGGAAAAACGCCTGAAGGTCGCCCAGGCCCACGAGACCGACAAGGCCAAGGCCGGTCGCCCGCAGCTGCTACGTACCCAGGTGGGCGCCGAGGAGATCGCCGAGGTGGTGGCCCGCGCCACCGGCATTCCGGTGTCCAAGCTGATGCAGGGCGAGCGTGAGAAGCTGCTGAAAATGGAAGAACGCTTGCACCAGCGCGTGGTGGGCCAGGACGAAGCGATCAGCGCGGTGGCCAATGCGATTCGTCGCAGCCGCTCGGGCCTGTCCGATCCGAACCGGCCCACGGGCTCCTTCTTGTTCCTGGGCCCCACGGGCGTGGGCAAGACCGAGTTGTGCAAGGCCCTGGCCACCTTCCTGTTTGACAGCGAGGATCACCTGATTCGCATCGACATGAGCGAGTTCATGGAGAAGCACTCGGTGGCCCGCCTGATCGGCGCGCCCCCCGGCTATGTGGGCTACGAAGAGGGCGGCTACCTGACCGAGGCGGTACGGCGCAAGCCCTATAGCGTGATCTTGCTCGACGAGGTCGAGAAGGCCCATCCCGACGTGTTCAATGTGTTGTTGCAGGTGCTCGACGACGGCCGTCTCACCGACGGCCAGGGCCGCACCGTCGATTTCAAGAACGCGGTGATCGTGATGACCAGCAACATCGGCTCGCACATGATCCAGTCCATGGTGGGCCGGCCCTATGAGGATGTGAAGGAAGCGGTGTGGGACGAACTCAAGAACCACTTCCGACCGGAGTTCTTGAACCGAATCGACGAGACGGTGGTGTTCCATGGTCTGGACGCCACGCACATCGCGCGCATCGCCCGCATTCAGCTGAAGGTGCTGGAGCAGCGCCTGGCCAAGATGGACTTGGTGCTGCAAGTGCCTGAGGCGGCGCTGGAGGAATTGGCCAAGGTCGGCTTTGACCCGGTGTTTGGCGCGCGGCCCTTGAAGCGCGCGATTCAGCAGCGAATCGAGAACCCGCTGTCCAAGCTGATTCTGGAGGGGCGCTTCCCGCCCAAGAGCGTGATCCCGGTGGAGGTCGATCCGGTGCGCGAGCCCGGACTCTTCAAGTTCGGCAACGCCACACCGGTCTGAGACCGCGCGCGGGGCTCAGCGCGCGGGGCCCATGTGCTGCGCGTACAGCTTTTGCATGCCGCCTAGCCAGCGGTCGTAGTCTTGCACCTTGGCCTGCATGTACTGGGCGACCGAGGGGTGGGGCAGGGCCAGGAAGCGTTCCTCGCGCATCGTCTGCATCACTTCTTCGGCGACCTGGGCGGGTGTGAGCATGCCGTCGTGACCGGCCGATCCGGCGCCGCCGCGCGTCATCGCGGTGTCCACGCCTTGGGGGCACAGGCAGGCCACCCGCACCCCGCGCCGCCCATAGCCAATCCGCAGCCACTCCGCAAAGCCCACCGCCGCATGCTTGGTCACAGCGTAGGGCGCGCTCTCGACGATATTGAGCAGGCCCGCGGCCGAGGCCGTGACCAGAAAGAAGCCTTCACCGCGCGCCACCATGCCGGGCACGACGGCGCGCGCCGCCCAGACATGGGCCATCAGGTGGATCTGCCACATCGAATCCCACAGCGGGTCTTCCAGCTCGAAGCCGCCCGGGCGACCCAGGATGCCCGCGTTGGAGCAGAAGATGTCCACTTGGCCGAAGCGTTCGCAGCTGGCGGCTACCAGGGCCTGGATGTCCGCCTCGCGGCTTACATCACAGCGCAGGGCCAGGGCCTGCGCGCCGATGTCGGTGGCGACGGCCTGGGCGCGAGCCAGGTCCAGATCGGCCACCACCACACCCCGCGCACCGTCGGCTGCCAGACGCCGTGCCAAGCCCTCACCGATCCCGCTCGCACCGCCAGTAACGACGGCGACCTTTCCAAGCGCTTGCATGCCTGTCTCCTTGTTTTTGAAGCTACAAGTATGGCGCGACCGGCTCAGAGCGCGTTGATCGGGATCTTCAGATAGCTCACGCCATTGGCCTCCGCCGGCGGCATGTGGCCGGCGCGGATGTTCACCTGGATGGCGGGCAGGATCAGGGTGGGCATTTGCAGGCCTGCATCGCGCTTGGTGCGCATGGCGACAAAGGCGTCCTCGGTGATGCCTTCGTGAATGTGGATGTTGTGGGCGCGCTGCTCGGCGACGCTGGTTTCGCAGCGCGGGGCGCGGTCGGTGGGCGGGTAGTCATGGCACACGAACAGGCGAGTTTCGCCAGGCAGTGCCAGCAGCTTGCGCACCGACTGGTACAGGGTCTGCGCGCTGCCGCCGGGGAAGTCGCAGCGGGCCGTGCCCACATCCGGCGGGAACAGCGTGTCACCCACAAACACCGCATCGCCCACCTGATAGGCGACGCAGGCCGGGGTATGGCCCGGAACACTGAGCACGCGGGCCTGCAGGTCGCCGATGGCGAAGGCCTCGTCGTCGGCGAAGAGATGGTCGAACTGCGAGCCGTCGGTGGCGAACTCGGGCTCGAGGTGAAAGATTTTCTTGAACACGTCTTGCACGCCGGGGATGCGGCCACCGATGCCGATGCGCCCGCCCAGTTGATCGCGCAGCCAGATCGCGGCGCTGAGGTGGTCGGCATGGGCATGGGTCTCCAGAATCCACTGCACGCTCAGGCTCTGGGCCCGTACGTAATCGACCACCTGCTGTGCCGAATGGGTGCGGGTGCGTCCCGACTTGGGGTCGTAGTCCAGCACGGGGTCGACGATCGCGCAGGCCGTGCCCGAGCCGGCGTGAACCACATAGGTCCAGGTCCAGGTGGCGGGATCGAAAAAGGGCTGGACGGTCGCTTGCATGCGCAATTCCTTGTCAAACAATCTATGATTTGATAATATATACGAAATTTAATTGTTTGCAAGTCCTGCCATGCCCACTCTTGCTGCTGACCCCGTCCACGCCGCGCCGCCCCTGGAGGCTTTGCGCCAGGCCGCCGAACACGCCTGCGCGCTGATGAAGGTGCTGGGCAACCCAGACCGCCTGATGCTCCTGTGCGAACTCGCGCAAGGCGAGCGCAGCGTCTCGCAGCTGCAAGAGGCGCTGGGCATCGTGCAACCCACCTTGTCGCAGCAGCTGGCTGTCTTGCGCGAAGAGGGCCTGGTCGAGACCCGCCGCGAGGGCAAGGCCATTCACTACCGACTGGTCAGCCCGCAGGCGCTGGCCGTGATGACGGTGCTCTATCAACAGTTTTGCGCCCCCGCACGGCGCACCCCCACCCGAACCCTCACTTCAAGGAGCCGCACATGACGATCGATTGGACCCACTTCACCCCTTGGGCCTCGCTGGCCGGGGGCATCCTCCTGGGCTTGGCCTCGGCCCTGTTCATCCTCGTGAACGGCCGCGTGCTGGGCATTAGCGGCATTGTGGGGGGCCTGCTGCGTCCGCGCGCCGGTGATGCCGGATGGCGCATCGCCTTCATCGCGGGCATGCTGGCTGCGCCCGCCGTGTGGGCCCTGTTCACGGCGCCCGTGGTGCCCCGCATCGATGCCGGGCCCGCCGTGTTGGTGGTCGCCGGCCTGCTCGTGGGCTGGGGCACCCGCTACGGTTCGGGCTGCACCAGCGGTCACGGCGTGTGCGGCCTGTCGCGGATGTCGCCGCGCTCGCTGGTGGCCACGCTGGCCTTCATGGGCACCGGCTTTGCCACGGTCTTCGTCATGCGCCACCTGCTGGCCTGAGCCCCTTATTCAACGGAGATTTCCATGATGTATCGACTCACTGAATTCGCGGTCGGCCTGCTGTTTGGCCTGGGCCTGATCCTGGCGGGCATGACCGACCCCGGCAAGGTCATCGGCTTTCTGGACCTGGCGGGCACCTGGGACCCCTCGCTGGCCCTGGTCATGGGCGGCGCCATCGCCGTGGGCGTGGGCGCTTTTGCCGTGGCTCGCCAGCGCACCGTCGCATTTCTGGGCGGTGCCATGCACCTGCCCACGGCCAGCGCCATCGACCGGCGCCTGGTGATCGGCAGCCTGGTCTTCGGCGCTGGCTGGGGTCTGGCGGGTTTTTGCCCCGGTCCGGCCATCGTCTCGGCGGGCGCGGGCCAGTGGCAGGCCTGGGTGTTCACCGTAGCCATGCTGGCAGGCATGTGGGTGCACGAGCTGAGCGCTCAGGGCCCGGCACCGGAGCCGGCGACACCGCAGTGAGCCTGCTGACAACCCTGCTACCGCCCTTGCTCGGGGTAGGGGTGGGGGCCGTGCTGGCCCTCACCGGCGCGGGCGGCGCCATCATCGCCGTGCCCTTGCTGGTGTTCGGCTTGCACCTGGAGCTGGTCCAGGCCGCACCCGTGGGCCTGCTGGCCGTGGCCCTTTCCGCCGGTGTGGGCGCGGTGCTGGGCTGGCGGCAGGGGCTGCTTCGCTACAAGGCGGCGGCTTTCATGGCGGGCGCAGGCCTGCTGCTCACGCCGGTGGGCTTGTGGCTGGCCCAGCGCATCCCCAACGCGCCTCTGACCGCGCTGTTCGCGCTCGTGCTGGCCGGGGTGGCGGTGCGCATGCTGCGTCAGGCGAAGCACGCGCTGCGTGAGGGCGAAGAGGACGTACGCAGCGGCGCGCCCTGCCTGCTGGACGAAGGCACAGGCCGCCTGAGTTGGACGCCGCGCTGTGCGGGGCGACTGGCACTGGCGGGTGCGGCGGCGGGCTTCCTCTCGGGCCTGCTGGGTGTGGGTGGTGGCTTCGTGCTGGTGCCGGCCTTGCTGTCGGTCTCCAATCTCCCGGTCGCGGCCGTCGTGGCCACGTCCATGGGGGTGCTGGCCCTGGTCTCCAGCGGCGCGGTGGCGCAAGCCGCGCTGGCCGGTCAGGTGCCCTGGGCGCTGGCGCTGCCCTTCGCGGCGGGCGCGCTGGTGGGCCTACTGGCCGGACGCCTGTTCGCGGCGCGTCTGGCCGGGCCGCGCCTGCAACAGGGCTTTGCCTGGATGGCGCTGGCCATCGCCTTGGGTCTGCTGGTGCGCGCCCTCGGCTGAGCCGCCCGGGGTTTGCGGCTAGCATCTCGGGCATGAGCATCTCCACCCCCGCGGCGGCCTCCAGCCTACGCAGCGACGCCGGCGTGATCGGCCTGGTGAGCCTGGGTCACCTGGTCAGCCATTTCAGCCAGCTGCTGCTCGCGCCGCTGTTTCCTTGGCTCAAGGATGCGTTCTCGGTGAGCTATGCCCAATTGGGCTTCCTGATGACGCTGTTCTTCGTGGTGTCCTGCGCGATGCAGGCGGTCTCGGGATTTCTGGTGGACCGTTATGGCCCGCGCAATATCTTGTTTGCCGGCCTCGGGCTGATCGCCGTGGCCGCCTTCGGCATGTCGGCCGCCACGTCCTATGAATTGCTGGCGTTGTGGGCCGTGGTCGCGGGCGCGGGCAATGCCGTCTTTCACCCGGTGGATTTCACGCTGCTCAATCGCAAGGTGAGTGCGCCGCGTTTGGGCCATGCCTACAGCGTGCACGGCCTCAGCGGCAACCTGGGCTGGGCCTTGGCCCCCGCTTTTCTGGTGCCCTTGACCCTGGCCTTCTCCTGGCGCGTCGCGCTGATGGCCGCGGGGGTGTTTGTGGTGATCGTCATGGCGGTGCTCTGGTGGCGGCGCGACCGCCTGGACCTGCCCGTGCATGCGCCCACGGCGCAGGTCACGCAAGTGGCGGGCTCGCAGGGCAGCTTCGCCTTTCTGCGCATCCCCTCGGTGTGGATGTGCTTCATGTTCTTCCTGCTGTATTCCATTGTCCTGAGCGTGGTGCAGGCTTTCGCGCCCGAGGCGGCGCGCCAGCTCCATGGTGTGCCCCTGGCCTTGGCCGCGGCCTGCGTGACCGTTTACATGGTGGCCAGTGCCTGCGGCATCTTGCTGGGGGGCTTCCTGGTGGCCGACCCACAGCGTTGCGAGCGCATCATGGCGGCGGGCTTGGGTGTAGCTGCCGCGATCGCGCTGGCTATCGGCTTCGCACCCTTGCCGGCCTTGGCCGTGCCCGCCTTGTTCGGGGCGATGGGGCTGGCGACTGGATTGGCCGGTCCCTCGCGCGACCTGATCGTCAAGCGCTCGACCCCCGACCACGCCACCGGCCGCGTCTACGGGGTGGTGTACGCCGGACTGGACATCGGTCAGGCCCTGACGGCGCCGCTGTTCGGTGGCCTGCTCGATCGCCATGAGTACCAGGGCGTATGGCTGGGCCTGTTCATTTTCCAGGGGCTGCTGATCTTCACCGCCGTGAACGTGCGCAAGGTCAGACGCACCGCGCCCGTACCCGCTGCGCACTGAAGCGGCGGCGGGTGCGGGCCCGCTAAGATGAGCGCCGCATGACCTCACCCGCCACCCCCCTCGCCGGTCACCTGCTCGTGGAATGTCTGGTCGCCCAGGGCGTCACCCACGCCTTTGGCGTTCCCGGTGAAAGCTTCCTGGCCGTTCTCGACGGCTTTCACGCCCACAAGGACCAGATCCGCTTCATCGTCAACCGCCAGGAAGGCGGCGCGGCCTTCATGGCCGAGGCGGCGGGCAAGCTCACCGGGCGGCCGGGCGTGTGCTTCGTCACCCGCGGACCTGGCGCCACCAACGCCTCCATCGGCATCCACACCGCCTTTCAGGACTCCACGCCGATGGTGATATTCGTCGGCGACGTGGCCAGCGACCAGCGCGATCGCGAGGCCTTCCAGGAAGTCGAATACCACAGCTTCTTCGGCCCCAGCACCAAGGGCCTGGCCAAGCGGGTCGAGCGCATCGACAGTGCCGAGCGGATTCCTGAGTACGTGGCGCGCGCCTTCGCCACCGCGATGAACGGTCGCCCCGGGCCGGTGGTGGTGGTCTTGCCCGAGGACATGCTCACCCAACCCGTGCAGGCGCGGCCACTGGCGCGCGTTGAAGCCGTGGAGGCCTGGAGTGATCCGGGGTCGCTGCGCCGTCTGCGCGAGATGCTGCTGGCGGCGCGCAAGCCCTTTGTGATCGCCGGTGGCGGTGGCTGGACCCCGCAGGCAGCCCAGGCCCTGCAACGCTTTGCCGAGAACTGGAAGCTGCCCGTAGGCAACGCCTTTCGCTTCCAGGATTGCTTTGACAACCACCATCCGCAGTACGCCGGTGATGTGGGCATCGCGATCAACCCCAAGCTGGCCGCCCGTATCCGCGAGAGCGATCTGGTGATCGCCATCGGACCGCGTCTGGGCGAGATGACGACCGGCGGCTACACCTTGCTGCAAGCGCCCCGCGCGGCGCAGACCCTGGTGCATATCCACGCCAGCGCCGAGGAACTGCATCGCGTCTACCAGGCGGATCTGGCGATACACGCCAGCATGAACGCTGCCGCGCGCTCGCTAGAGGTACTGAGCGCGCCGCCGCAGCTGCCCTGGGCCGACTGGACGGCTGCGGCCCATGCCGATTACCTGTCCAACCTCGAGCCCCAGCCCCTGCCGGGTCCGATCGACATGCCGGCGGTCATCGCCGCCGTGCAAAAGCACCTGCCGCCCGATGCGGTGGTGACCAACGGCGCGGGCAACTTCGCGACCTGGATGCACCGGTTCTTTCGCCACTACGGCCTGGCCCGGGGCTTGAAGACCCAGCTGGCGCCCACCAGCGGCGCGATGGGCTACGGCGTGCCCGCCGGTATCGCCGCCAACCTTCTGACCGGCCGCACCGCCTTCACCATCGCCGGCGACGGCGACTTCCTGATGAACGGACAGGAGCTCGCCACCGCCACGCAGTACGGCGGCAAGTCCATCATCGTCCTGCTCAATAACGGCATGCTGGGCACCATCCGCATGCACCAAGAGCGCGAGTACCCGCAGCATGTGCATGCCACCGCACTGGTCAACCCGGATTTCGTGGCGCTCGCGCGCGCCTATGGGTGGGCCGGTGAGCGCATCGAGCGCACCGCCGAGTTCGAGCCAGCCCTGCGCGCGGCGCTGGCCCGCGAGACCGGCACGCTGATTGAGGTGATGCTCGATCCGGAGGTGATTTCCACCCGCAGCACGCTCAGTGCCATTCGCGAGAACGCGATGCGGCGGTGACGGCGTGTGCATGCGCGTGTCGACACGCGCATGAAAAAAGGGCCGCTTGCGCGGCCCTTTGTGTTTCGCAAGCGCGAGGCTTACTTGACGTGCTTGCCGATCAGGCCAGCCATCTCGAACATCGAGACCTGCGACTTGCCGAAGATGCCCTTGAGCTTGTCGTCGGAGTTGACCATGCGCTTGTTGGCATTGTCTTGCAGCTTGTGCTTCTTGATGTACGTCCACAGCTTCTGGACGATCTCGGTGCGGGGCAGGGGAGCGCTGCCCACCACGGCGGCCAGAGCGGCGCTGGGGGTCAGGGGCTTCATGAACGCGGGGTTCGGGGTGCGCTTCTTGGCAGGCGCTTTTTTCGCTGCGGGCTTTTTGGCGGGAGCGGCTTTTTTGGCCGGGGCCTTCTTGGCAGCGGCTTTCTTGGCCGGAGCAGCTTTCTTCGCCGGCGCCTTCTTCGCGGCGGGCTTCTTGGCAGCGACTTTCTTCGCCGGAGCCTTCTTCGCGGGCGCTTTTTTCGCCGCAGCTTTCTTTGCAGTTGCCATGGTTGAATTTCCTTCTAGAAGTTGGTTGAAAGCCAGAGGGAACCGCAGTTCCCCAGGGCAGTGCGGATGCTAATGGAGAAAAAACACGTTTCCAAGCGAAAAATGGCTTTTTTCATTGGGAAATGTCGTTTTTTTTCTTCGGTCGCGAAGGCGTTTTCGCTGGAGAGCGTCCTCAGCGCATGTCGCTGCGCTCGGTGGGCCGCGTTGCCAGCACCACACCCGCCAGCGAAATCCCCAGCGCCAGCCACTGGATCGGCCCCATGGATTCCCCCAGGGCGAGCACGCCCACGACAGCGGCAGACACCGGCAGCATCACAGTGAACACGCCCGCCTGGCTGGCCGGCACATGGCGCAGACCCGTCATCCAGAGCCATACCGTCCAGACGCTGGCGGCCAGACCGTAAAACAGCAGCAACCCCCACAGACCGGGTGGCACGGCGCCGAAGTCGAACTGCCACGCCGCATAGACGCCAAAAGGCGTGACCAGGGCCAGGCCCCACAGGTTGATCAGCGCCGAGATCCGCCGCGGCCCCATCGCGCCGGTGAGGGTCTTGCCGATCACCGCGTAGGCGGCCTCGCACAGCACTGCACCGAACACCAGCAGATTGCCGAGCCAGGCCAGGTCGGCACCGGTAGGGGCGGTGGGCGATGCGTTGTACGTATCCGCGCCCCGACCCCCTGCCAACAAGGCGATGCCCGCGGCCGCACAGGCGATGGCCAGGGCGGTGCGGCGCGTGATGCGCTCGCCCAGGAAGACGCTACCCATGATCGCCACCACCGCCGGGATGGAGGCCATGATCACGCCCGCGGACACCGCCGAGGTCAGGCTCACCCCGAACAGCATGCACACCGAGAACAGGAAGTTGCCCAGGAAGGATTCGAGAAACAGCAATCGGCGTGTGCGACCGTCCAGCGGCGCTTCGTCGGCGGGGCGCGGCAACCAGTGCGCCATGGCCAGCGCGCCGATGCCAAAGCGCAGCCAGGCCAGCAGCATCACCGGAAACACCGCCACCAGGGGCTTGGACAAGGCCACGTAGCTGCCCACGAGCGACATGCTCAGGGCGAGGCAGGCGTAGGCGGTGATGCGGGCGGGGACCAAGGTCAGTGGGCGCGTGCAGGGGGCGTGGCGTGAAGCGTCGCGGCCGATGATGCCCGATACGCCAGGGAGATTTCAGATGTCGGAGGGCGTTTCATATTGCGGGAATTGTGCGTGGTGCGATGCCGCAGAATTTCTCAATATAAGAAGCGTAATTCCATATCGCAAGATGCTAATCGCAAGCCATTGATTTTCAAAGATTAAATTTATATCTTGTATAAGACATAAGAGGTGGAGCGAGTCTTCTAGAAGACTTAAAGTGGGTTCACCGTTACACGTTTCTTCAACTCTCTCGAACCGGAGCCCGCCATGACGAACTGGACCCATCTCACCCGCGAACAGCAAATCGCCCAACTTGAAAAAGACTGGGCCGAGAACCCCCGCTGGAAAGGCATCAAGCGGGGCTACACCGCCGCCGACGTCGTGCGCCTGCGCGGCTCGCTGCAGGTGGAGCACACCCTGGCCAAGCGCGGCGCTGAGAAGCTGTGGAGCCTCATTCACACCGAGCCCTTCGTCAACTCGCTGGGTGCGCTCACGGGCAACCAGGCCATGCAGCAGGTCAAGGCTGGCCTCAAGGCCATCTACCTCTCGGGCTGGCAGGTGGCGGGCGACGCCAACAGCAATGGCGAGATGTACCCCGACCAGTCGCTGTACTCGGTGGACTCGGTGCCCAAGGTCGTCAAGAAGATCAATGCCACTTTCGCCCGCGCCGACCAGATCCAGTGGAGCGAAGGCAAGAGCGCCGGCGATGAGGGCTATATCGACTACTTCGCGCCCATCGTGGCCGATGCCGAAGCCGGTTTCGGTGGCGTGCTCAATGCGTTCGAGTTGATGAAGGCCATGATCGAAGCAGGCGCTGCCGGCGTGCACTTCGAAGACCAACTGGCCGCCGCCAAGAAGTGCGGTCATATGGGCGGCAAGGTGCTGGTGCCCACTCGCGAGGCTGTCTCCAAGCTGGTGGCTGCGCGCTTGGCCGCCGACGTCATGGGCACGCCCACCGTGCTTCTGGCCCGTACCGACGCCGAAGCTGCCGACCTGGTGACCGCCGATGTCGACCCGATCGACCAGCCGTTCTTCACCGGCGAGCGCACCGTCGAGGGCTTCTACCGCAGCCGCAATGGCATCGATCAGGCGATCAGCCGCGGCCTGGCCTACGCCGAGTACGCCGACCTGATCTGGTGCGAGACCGGCACGCCCGACCTGGCCTTCGCCAAGCAGTTCGCCGATGCGATTCATGCCAAGTTCCCCGGCAAGCTGCTCGCGTACAACTGCTCGCCGTCCTTCAACTGGAAGAAGAACCTGGACGACGCCACCATCGCCAAGTTCCAGCGCGAGCTGGGCGCCATGGGCTACAAGTTCCAGTTCATCACGCTGGCGGGTTTCCACAGCCTGAACTACTCGATGTTCAACCTGGCCTATGGCTACGCCCGCAACAACATGACTGCCTTCGTCGAGTTGCAGCAGGCCGAATTCGCCGCTGCAGAAAAGGGCTTCACCGCCGTCAAGCACCAGCGCGAAGTCGGCACCGGCTACTTCGATGCGGTCACCACCACCATCGAAGCCCAGGCCTCGACCGCCGCCCTCAAGGGCTCGACCGAAGACGAACAGTTCTTCGACCACAAGAAGGCCGCCTGATCGGCCTTGCGGGATGCGGGGGTCGGCCGAGGTAAAATCTTGGCCGACCCCTGCTGCATTGGCGGCTCAAAAGCGCGGCTGCAGTCCGCGCTTTTTGTTTTCACCTTTGATACGACCATGATCCAAGTCACCCTCCCTGACGGCTCCAAGCGCGAGTACCCCGGCCCGGTCACCGTGGCCGAAGTGGCTGCGTCCATCGGCGCGGGCCTGGCCAAAGCGGCCCTGGCGGGCAAGGTCGAGGGCCAGGTCGTCGACACCGCCTACCGCATCGAGCGCGATGCGCCGGTGTCCATCGTCACCGCCAAGGACCCCGAGGGCCTGGACGTGATTCGCCACTCCACCGCCCACTTGCTGGCGTACGCCGTCAAGGAGCTGTTCCCCGAGGCGCAGGTCACCATCGGCCCGGTGATCGAGCATGGCTTCTTCTACGATTTCTCCTACAAGCGTCCCTTCACCCCCGAAGATCTGGCCGCCATCGAAAAGCGCATGACCGAGCTGGCCACCAAGGACGAAGCGGTGGTGCGCCGCGTACTCCCGCGCGACGAGGCGGTGGCCCATTTCAAGGCCATGGGCGAGCACTACAAGGCCGAGATCATCGGCAGCATTCCGGCGGGCGAGGACGTGTCGCTCTATCGCGAAGGCGGCTTCGAAGACCTGTGCCGCGGCCCGCACGTGCCTTCCACCGGCAAGCTCAAACACTTCAAGCTGATGAAGGTGGCCGGGGCCTACTGGCGCGGCGACCACCGCAACGAGATGCTGCAACGCATTTACGGCACGGCCTGGGCCAGCAAGGAAGAACTCCAGCAGTACCTCACCCGGCTGGAGGAGGCCGAGAAGCGCGATCACCGCAAGCTCGGTCGCGAGCTCGATCTCTTTCACATCGACGACCACGCTCCCGGCGTCGTGTTCTGGCACCCCAAGGGCTGGACGGTGTGGCAGGAAGTCGAGCAGTACATGCGCCGTGTGTATCGCGACAACGGCTACCAGGAGGTCAAGGGCCCGCAGCTCCTGGACAAGACCCTCTGGGAGAAGACCGGCCACTGGGACAAGTACCGCGAGAACATGTTCACCACCGAATCGGAAAAGCGTGACTACGCGCTCAAGCCGATGAACTGCCCGGGCCACATCCTGATCTTCAAGCAGGGCGTCAAGAGCTACCGCGACCTGCCCCTGCGCTATGGCGAATTCGGCCAGTGCCACCGCAACGAGCCCACCGGTGGCTTGCACGGGATCATGCGGGTGCGCGGATTCACCCAGGACGACGGCCACATCTTCTGCACCGAGGACCAGATCCTGGCCGAGTGCACGGCGTACACCGCCTTACTCCAAAAGGTCTATAAAGACTTCGGCTTCACCGACATCATCTACAAGATCGCCACCCGCCCCGAAAAGCGCATCGGCTCCGACGAGAGCTGGGACCGCGCCGAAAACGCCCTGATGGAAAGCCTGCGCGCCTCCGGCTGCGAATTCGTGATCGCGCCGGGTGACGGCGCCTTCTACGGCCCCAAGGTCGAATACACCCTGAAGGACGCCATCGGCCGCCAGTGGCAGTGCGGCACCATCCAGGTCGATTTCTCGATGCCCGAGCGCCTGGACGCCGAGTTTGTGGGGGAAGACGGGGCACGCCATCGCCCGGTCATGCTCCATCGCGCCATCGTGGGCAGCATGGAGCGTTTCATCGGCATCTTGATCGAGCAGCACGCCGGCGCGCTGCCCGCCTGGCTGGCGCCGGTGCAGGTGGCGGTCCTCAACATCACCGATGCCCAGGCCGATTACGCCCGGGAAGTGGCCAAAACGCTGCAAAATCAAGGGCTTAGGGTCGAGTTGGACCTCCGGAACGAGAAAATTACGTATAAAATCCGTGAGCACTCGCTCCAGAAGCTGCCGTACATCCTGGTCGTAGGCGACAAGGAAAAGGCTGCAGGCGGGGCTGCCGTTCGAGCCCGGGGCAACCAGGACCTCGGCGTGATGTCCGTCGAAGCGTTCATTGCACGCATCCGCGACGACATCGCCAACAAACATTGATACCCAAAGGAAGCAACCATCGCTACTGAATTTCGCGATCGCCGCCAGCGCGAGGAACGCAAGCACCGCCTGAACCGGGAAATCATGGCCCCGGAAGTCCGACTCTCCGGCCCCGAGAACGAGCCTCTTGGCATCGTGAGCCTGCAGGATGCCCTGCGCATGGCGGGCGAGCTGGATGTGGATCTGGTCGAAATTGCCGCTACTGCCGTCCCGCCTGTGTGCCGGCTGATGGATTACGGCAAGTTCAAGTACCAGGAACAGAAGAAGGCGGCCGAAGCGAAAGCCAAGCAGACGGTCATCGAGATCAAGGAAGTCAAATTCCGCCCGGGCACCGACGACGGTGACTACAACATCAAGATGCGCAACATCCGGCGCTTCTTGGGCGATGGTGACAAATGCAAGATCACGCTGCGCTTTCGCGGCCGCGAGATCACGCACCAGGAACTGGGCATGGCCCTCCTGAACCGGATTCGGGACGAACTGGCTGACCTCATCGTGGTCGAGCAGTTCCCGAAACTGGAAGGCCGGCAGATGATCATGATGATCGCGCCGGGCAAGAAGAAGCCGGCGGCACCTGCCAAACCGGCCACCGAGGCGCAAGGCGCTTCGGCCTGACGCGAGAGCGTCAGACACCAGGGGCTGATCGAGAGATCAGCCAAGAATCGGATGCCAGTGGGTCGGTCACCCGCCGGCGTCTTGAAGGACGGCGCTTGCGCTGTCCGAAACAAGTGGCTCGGGGCCAGCAAGTCCGCGGAAGGTTCGCGGCGCCTCACGAGCACAAATGAAGAAGGAGCATGCACATGCCCAAAATGAAGACCAAGAGCAGCGCAAAAAAGCGCTTTCGCGTTCGTCCGGGGGGCACCGTCAAGCGGGGCCAGGCGTTCAAGCGCCACATCCTGACCAAGAAGACCACCAAGAACAAGCGCCACCTGCGTGGTGCTGTCGCGGTGCATGAGACCAATATGGGTCACATGGCACAGATGCTCCCGTTCGCGGGTCTGTGATCAACCGAACGAACAAGAAGGAGTAACACATGCCTCGCGTTAAACGTGGTGTAACGGCTCGCGCCCGCCACAAAAAAGTTCTCGCCCTCGCCAAGGGCTTCCGCGGCCGCCGCGGCAACGTCTTCCGCATCGCCAAAGAAGCGGTGATGAAGGCTGGGCAATATGCCTACCGTGACCGCCGTGCCAAGAAGCGCGTCTTCCGCCAGCTGTGGATTGCGCGTATCAACGCCGCCGCGCGTGAACTGGGCCTGACCTACAGCCAGTTTGCCAACGGCATCCGCAAGGCCGGCATCGAGATCGACCGCAAAGTGCTGGCCGATATCGCCGTGCACGACAAAGCGGCCTTTGCCGGTATCGTGGAGCAGGTCAAGGCCAAACTGGCTGCTGCCTGAGTCCCCCGCGTGCGCTGACGGGTTCAGCGCACGAGGCCAACCACCAGCACAGGGCTAGGGCTTGCAAGGCGCTAGCCCTGTTTCATTTCCTATGAGCCACGATCTCGATTCCATCGTCGATGCCGCCCGGCAGGCCTTCGGCCAAGCCGCCACGCCCGCCCAGCTCGAAGATGCCAAGGCGCTGTACATCGGCAAGTCCGGCCGCATCACCGAGCTGATGAAGGGCCTGGCCACGCTCAGCGTCGAAGAGAAAAAGACGCGCGGTGCCGCCATCAACCAGGCCAAGCAAGCGGTCGAAGAGGCGCTCACGCAGCGCCGTCGCGCGCTGGCCGATGCCGAGCTCGAGCAGCAGCTGCAAGCCGAAGCCCTGGACGTCACCCTGCCCGGGCGCCTGCGCGAACCCGGCGGCCTGCACCCGGTGAGCCTGACCCTGGAGCGCATCGAGCAGATCTTCGCCAGCATGGGCTTTGATGTGGCCGACGGCCCCGAGATCGAAAGCGACTGGCACAGCTTCACGTCCCTGAACAACCCGCCCAATCACCCGGCGCGGTCGATGCAGGACACCTTCTATGTCGACATCCAGGGTGATGACGGCATTGCCTACAACCTGCGCCCGCACACCAGCCCGATGCAGGTGCGCTATGCACATGCCCACATCAAGAAGCATGCAGCGGCCTTGAAGTCGGGCGATTTGCCCGAGATCCGCGTGATTGCGCCGGGTCGCACCTACCGCGTCGACAGCGACGCCACGCACTCGCCGATGTTCCACCAGTGCGAAGGCCTGTGGCTAGGCAAGAACGTGAGCTTCAAGGACCTGAAGGTTGTCTTCACTGATTTTTGTCGCACCTTCTTCGAGAGCGACGATCTGGCACTGCGTTTTCGCCCCAGCTTCTTCCCGTTCACCGAGCCCAGCGCCGAGATCGACATCCAGTTCCAAAGCGGCCCCTTGGCGGGTCGCTGGCTGGAAGTCGCGGGTTCGGGCCAGGTTCACCCGAAGGTGGTGAGCAATATGGGCCTGGACCCCGAGCAGTACATCGGCTTCGCCTTTGGCATGGGCCCGGACCGTCTGACCATGCTGCGTTATGGCGTGAACGACCTGCGTCTCTTCTTCGACGGCGACATCCGCTTCCTGCGCCAATTTCGGTAGACGAACATGCAATTCCCTGAGTCCTGGCTGCGCGAGTTCTGCAATCCGCCTCTGAGCACCCAAGCCCTGGCCGACACCCTCACCATGGGCGGCCTGGAGGTCGAGGAGCTGCGGCCTGTCGCGCCGCCCTTCACCCAGATCGTGGTGGGTGAGATCAAGGAGGCCGTGCAGCATCCCAACGCCGACCGCCTGCGCGTGTGCCAGGTGGATGTCGGGCAGGGCGCCTTGTTGAACATCGTCTGCGGCGCGCCCAATGCGCGCGTGGGCATCCGCGTGCCCTGCGCGCTGGTGGGCGCGCAGTTGCCCCCGGGCGAGGATGGCAAGCCTTTCCAGATCAAACTGGGCAAGCTGCGCGGTGTCGAGAGCCAGGGCATGCTGTGCTCGGCCCGCGAACTGCAATTGAGCGAAGACCACGGCGGTCTGCTCGAGCTGGCGGCCGATGCCCCGGTGGGCACCGATATCCGCCAGGTCCTGGCCCTGGACGACACCCTGTTCACCCTCAAGCTCACGCCCAACCTGGCGCACGCCCTGAGCGTGTACGGCGTGGCGCGCGAGCTGTCGGCCCTGACCGGCGCGCCGCTGAAGGCGCCGACCTTCGAGCCGGTGAAGCCCGCTCACGATGCGCGCCTGCCGGTGAAGATTTCCGCGCCCGATCTGTGCGGACGCTTTTCCGGGCGCGTGGTGCGCAATGTGAATCCGCAGGCGCAGACCCCGCAGTGGATGGTCGATCGCCTGGCGCGTTGCGGCCAGCGCAGCGTGACGGCCCTGGTCGACATCTCCAACTACGTGATGTTCGAGTTCGGCCGCCCAACGCACATCTTCGACCTGGACAAGATCCACGGCGGCCTGGACGTGCGCTGGGGCCGCGCCGGCGAGACGCTCAAGCTGTTGAACGGCAACACCATCACCCTCGACGAACAGGTGGGCGTGATCGCCGATGACGCCCAGGTCGAGTCGCTGGCCGGCATCATGGGCGGCGATGCCACCGCCGTGTCCGACAGTACCCGCAATGTCTATGTCGAGGCCGCCTTCTGGCACCCGCAGGCGATCCAGGGTCGCTCGCGCCGCTACAACTTCTCCACCGATGCCGGCCACCGCTACGAGCGCGGCGTCGATGCGAGCTTGACCGTCCTGCATATCGAGCACATCACCCGCCTGATCCAATCGATCTGCGGGGGTGACGCGGGCCCCATCGACGACCAGACCGTGTCCGTGCCCGAGCGCCAGCCCGTCACCTTGCGCGCCTCGCGCGCGGCGCAGGTGATCGGCATGCCGCTGTCGGCTGACGACTGCCGACAGGCCTTGGCGCGATTGGGTCTGGACGTGAAGGTCGAGGACGATCGCCTGACCGTGCTGCCGCCCCCGCATCGCTTCGACCTCGCGATCGAGGAAGACCTGATCGAGGAGGTGGTGCGCATCATCGGCTACCAGAACCTGCCGACCACGCCGCCGCTGGCGCCCATCGTGGCCCGCCCCATCCCCGAATCGCGCCGCAGCCGCTTTGCCGTGCGACGCCTGCTGGCGGGCCTGGGCTACCAGGAGACCATCAACTTCAGCTTCGTCGAAGAAGCCTGGGAGCGTGACCTGGCTGGCAACACCGATCCGGTGCGCCTGCTCAATCCGATCGCCAGCCCCATGAGCGTGATGCGCTCGTCTCTCATGGGGTCGCTGCTGCAGGTGCTGCGTCACAACCTGGATCGCAAGGCCGAACGCGTGCGCGTGTTCGAGCTCGGACGCGTGTTCCTGCGCGATGCCTCGGTGCTCACCACCGACAGCACCGTGCGCGGCATCCACCAGCCGATGCGGGTGGCCGGTCTGGCCTATGGCGCGGTCGACGGCCTGCAATGGGGCCGCAAAGGCAGTGCCGCTGCGGACTTCTTTGACCTCAAGGGCGATGTGCAGGCGCTGCTGGCACCCCTGCAAGCGCAATTTCGCACGGCGACCCATCCCGCTTTGCACCCGGGGCGTTGCGCCGGCGTGTGGATCGAGGGGCAGCAGGTGGGCGTGCTGGGCGAGTTGCACCCGCGCTGGCGCCAGCAGTGGGAGCTGCCCGGCGCCGCGCCCCTGTTGTTCGAGTTGGACCTCGATGCGGTGCTGGCGCGTCGCGTGGCGGTCTTCGAGCCGGTCCCGCGCGTGCAGCCGTCCGAGCGTGATCTGGCGGTGATCGTGGCCGATACCGTGAGCCACGACGCCCTGATGACCGCCGTCCGCACGGCCGATACCAGCGGCTTGCTCCAAGGCGCTTTGCTGTTCGACTTGTACAAGCCGGCGCAAGCCGTCTCGGGCATGACCGCCCACGAGAAGAGCCTGGCCGTGCGCCTGACCTTGGGTCGTGTCACGGGGACGCTGACCGACGAAGAAATCGAGACGGCGGTCAAGGCCGTCATCGCCCGGATCGCCAGCGACCTGGGTGGACGCCTGCGGGCCTGAGCGATGAACGACGCCACCCCACCCGAGAACGACGGCGCGCGCCTGGACTTCACCGTCGAGAGCCTGGAGACGCCCGCCCTGACCAAGGCGCAACTGGCCGAATTGCTGTTCGAGCAGATCGGCCTGAACAAGCGCGAGTCCAAGGACATGATCGATGCCTTCTTCGATCTGATCTCCGACAGCCTGGTCGACGGACAGGACGTGAAGATCTCCAGCTTTGGCAATTTCCAGATCCGCACCAAGGCGCCGCGCCCCGGGCGCAACCCGCGCACCGGCGAGTCGATCCCGATCAAGGCGCGCCGCGTCGTCACCTTCCATGCCAGTCACAAGCTCAAGGCGTTAATTCAGGGCGACGCCGATCCTTCTGACACTCAGTGAGCGCCTTCGGGCTATTTGCGCCCGCGCCGACTTGGAGTAACCTTGCAGGTTCCTCTCGCACTGGCTTGATTTCATGGAGAAAAATCTCCCTTCCATCCCGGCAAAGCGCTACTTCACCATCGGTGAAGTCAGCGAACTGTGTGGCGTCAAGCCGCACGTGCTGCGGTATTGGGAGCAGGAATTCACCCAGCTGCGCCCCATGAAGCGCCGGGGTAACCGCCGCTACTACCAGCACCACGAGGTGCTCATGATCCGCCGCATCCGTGATCTGCTCTATGACCAGGGCTTCACCATCAGCGGCGCGCGCAACAAGCTGCAAGAGATCGTCCAGGGCGAGCGCGATCGTCGCCGCGCGGGCGAGGTGATGCTCGAGGGCGTCGAGAGCATCGAGGTCGAGCCGCCGCTCGAAGAAGGCGATGACCTGTCGCCGGCGGGCCCGGGGGCCCTGGTGGCCTCGGGCGCCGAGACGGTCATGCAGCGTCTGGTGCAATTGCGCCGCGAACTGTTCGAGATCCGCGACCTGCTGTCCGCCCCGCATTGACCCTGCACGGCGGCCTTTGGGGAGGGCGCTGGCACACGCGCTATAATCACAGGCTTGTCGGCGTGTAGCGCAGCCTGGTAGCGCACTTGCATGGGGTGCAAGGGGTCGCGAGTTCGAATCCCGCCACGCCGACCATTTCTTCCTACGGGCTGGCTCTGAAAAGAGCCAGCCCGTTTTGCTTGGGGTGCCCCCCTGCGCACCCTGCCGCGAATGCCCACCCTGACCGCGGTGACCGAGGCGAAAAGTGGATAATTGCGGGCTCTTCGAAGAAGGTTCTCATGTTCGAATTTGTCCGCACGCACACCAAGGTCCTGCAGTTCATTCTGTTTCTGTTGATCTTCCCGTCGTTCGTGCTGTTTGGTGTCGAAGGCTACAGCCGTATGAATGACCGTGGCGTGGTGGTCGCCCAGGTTGCCGGTCAGGACATACACCAAAGCGAATGGGACGCCGCCCACAAGCTCGAGGCCGACCGCATGCGCGAGCAACTGCCCATGCTCGATGCCAAGTTGCTGGACTCGCCCGAAGCGCGCCAGTCCACGCTCGATCGCCTCATTCGCGACAAGGTCATCGCCGCCGCCGCGCAGCGTGATCGCATGGTGGTCACCGACGAACGCCTGCTTGCCGCCTTGCAGCAGGATCAGGCGCTGGCCGCCTTTCGCCGTCCCGATGGCAGCACCGATGTCGAGGGCCTGAAGCAGGCCTTGGCCCGTCAGGGCATGACCCCGCAGATGTACGACGAGCAGGTGCGAACCAATCTGATTCGTCGCCAGGTTCTCACCGGCATCAGCGGCAGCACGCTGCTGGCGGCTGCGCCCGCCCAGGTGGCGCTGGGGGCCTATTTCGAGAAGCGCGAGGTTCAGGTGGTGCGTTTCAGTGCTGCCGAATTCGCCGCCAAGATCACGCCGACCGACGCCGACATCGAGGCCTATTTCCAGGCCAACCCGCAGCAGTTCCAGGCGCCCGAGCAGGCCAGCATCGAATACCTCGTGCTCGATCTGGAGTCGGTCAAAAAGGGGATCGCCGTTAACGAGGCCGACCTCAAGACCTACTACGAGCAAAACGTCGCCAGCAACGCTGGCAAGGAAGAACGCCGCGCCAGTCACATCCTGATTGCCGCGCCCAAGGACGCGCCTGCAGCCGAACGCGCTGCGGCCAAGGCCCGCGCCGACGAACTGCTCGCCGCTGTGCGCCAGAACCCCGCCAGCTTCGCTGACCTCGCACGCAAGCACTCCAAGGACGGCTCCGCCGCCAAGGGAGGCGACCTCGAATTCTTGGCGCGCGGCGCCACCGTCAAGCCTTTCGATGACGCGCTCTTTGCCCTCAAGAAGGGCGAGACCAGCGGCGTCGTCGAGACTGATTTTGGCTATCACATCATTCGCCTGACCGACATCAAGGTGCCGCGCCAGCGCACTTACGATGAGATGCGCCCCGAGCTGGAGGCGCAGTTGAAGCAGCAGCAGGCCCAGCGCAAGTACGCCGAGAGTGCCGATGCTTTCAGCAACGCCGTCTTCGAACAGTCCGATAGCCTCAAGGGTGTAGCCGAGCGCTTCAAGCTTGAGGTGCGCACGGCCACCGGTGTGCAGCGCAATCCGTCCCCGGGTGGCGCGCCCGCCCTGGCCAACCCGAAGTTTCTCGCCGCGCTGTTCTCAGCGGACAGCCTCGAGAAAAAGCGCAACACCGAGGCCGTGGAGATCGCCCCGGGTCAAATGGTCGCGGGTCGCGTCACCGAGCATGTGCCCGCGCGCACCCTGCCGCTGGAAACCGTGAAGGCCCAGGCGCGCGAGCGCGTGAAGGCCACGCGCGGTGCCGAGCAGGCCAAGAAGGCGGGCGCCGACCAGTTGGCCGCTTGGAAGGCCGATCCGGCTGCTGCCAAGTGGCCCGCATCGGTCGTCGTCTCGCGTGAAGACCCGGCGCGCCAGCCGCGTCCGGCGGTCGAAGCGGCACTGCAAGCGGATCCGACAGCTTTGCCCGCACTGCTCGGTGTCGAGATGGGCGATGCAGGTTACGCGCTGGTGCGCGTGGTCAAATCCATCCCGCGCACGGCACCGCCTGATGCGGTCGCTCGCCAAGAGGGCCAGCAGTACGCCCAGTGGTGGTCGCAGGCCGAAGCGCTGGCCTACTACAACCTGCTCAAGGCCCGTCACAAGGTCAAGGTGATGGCTGCCGCTGCTCCCAAGGACGGCGCTTCGTCCAAGTAAGCCTTCAACTGCGACGCGCTTTTTTCGTTGTCGTTACCCCGCACGGGGCGCGCGGGGCGGGCCCGTGGGCTTCACTGCGGGGGCCCTTCGGGCTCCCCTGCGGTGCTCGGTCGCTGGGGGCACGCGCGACAACTCGCCCTGCGGGCTCAGACACGTCGCGCTTTCCACCCCCATCGCCCTGCGCTCCTCGGCCCCGCACAGGCGCCCCCGAACCCACCCCACGCACCCCGTGCTCCCTGGTTCTCGAACGGCTTCACGCATGAATGACGTCGGACTGCGAGAGATCACGTCTGACGCAAGTCGGGTGGCGTGAGACCTTCGCCCGAGGAAAGCGGTGGGTGTGCGGCGGGGGTTCGGGGGCGCCTGTGCGCAGCTGAGGAGCGCAGTGACAGGCGGAAAAAGAAGCGCGCATGTTTGAGCCGAAGGCGAGTTTGCGCGCTTCCCGCCTGGCGCGAGCACCGCAAGGAAGCCCGAAGGGCCTGCGCAGTGAAGCCCCCGGGCCCCCGCCGCACGCCCGCCGCGTTGTACCGTCAACGAAAACGACGACTTACTTCGCCCACTTCGAAGCAGCATCCGCCACACGCTTGCCAAACTGGCGCGCGGTCTCCAGATCGCCCGGCAGCATCTCGGCCACCGAGGCGTCCGACGGCGACACCGCCATCGCGCCAGCTGCGGAACCGATCCAGTTCACGTCGTTGCGGGTGGCCGCCTTGGCGTTGGACGGCATCATGCCGGTGCCGACCCACAGGCCGCCGTGCTGCATGGCCAGGGTGGTGAAGTAAGCCAGGGTGCTGGCCTTGTCGCCGGTGGTGCTGGCGCTGTTGGTGAAGCCGGCGAACAGCTTGTTCTTCCAGGCTTGGGTGAACCAGGCCTTGGACGAGGCGTCGGCGAATTTCTTGAACTGCCAGCTCGGGCCGCCCATATAGGTCGGCGAGCCAAAGACGATGGCGTCAGCGGCGCCCACGGCCTGCCAGTCGGCGTCGCTCAGGTTGCCCTCGGCATCGATCGCGATCAGGCGGGCGTTGGCGCCTGCGCCTTCAGCGACGGCTTGCGCCTGACGCTGGGTGTGGCCGTAGCCGGAGTGATAAACGATTGCGATGGAAGCCATGGTGTTCTCCAGTGAGTGAAAGTGGAATCGTGAAAATGAAAATCAGACAGGCGCCAGGTCAAACACCAGCACCTCGGCATCGCGTCCCTGGGCCAGTTCGACAGCCGCTTCGCCCTCGAGCTTGGCCGCATCCCCCGCACGCAGCGCAATGCCGTTGACCGAGAGCTCGCCGCGCACCAGGTGCACATAGGCCTTGCGGCCAGCAGCCATTGCGAGTCGAGCGGACTCGCCTGCGTCAAACAAACCGGCATACACGCGGGCATCGGCATGGATCGTCACCGCGCCCTCGGCTGCATCGGGCGCAGCCACCAGACGCAGACGCCCGCGCTTCTCGGCATCGGCAAAGGATTTCTGCTCATAGCTCGGCGCGATTCCGCGCACATTGGGCTCGATCCAGATCTGCAGGAAATGCGTGACCTGCTCGGGCGCGTGATTGAACTCACTGTGCATCACACCTGTGCCCGCACTCATACGCTGTACGTCGCCCGGCGGGATGCCCTTGACATTGCCCATGCTGTCCTTGTGTGCAAGGTTGCCTTGAAGGACGTAGCTGATGATCTCCATGTCGCGGTGACCATGCGTGCCAAAGCCCGTGCCCGGCGCGATGCGGTCTTCGTTGATCACGCGCAGCGGACCAAAGCCCATGTGGTCCGGGTCGTAGTAGCCGGCGAAGGAAAAGCTGTGATGCGAGTCGAGCCAGCCGTGATTGGCATGGCCGCGGTCTTCGGATTTGCGCAGGATCAACATGACGACCTCGGTGCAGGCGTTAAGAGAAGACCTTGAATTTAGGTGCGCAGGCCCATGCCGTGGGGCACTGCCTTTTGATGGCATCATTCAAAAATTCTGAATGATGCCAATCCCTCCCCAAGCGCCCCATGCCCAACGCCCGTGAAGTCCTGACCCCCGAGGCCCTGTCCCTGCTGCAGTCCGTGGCGCGCGCGGGCAGCTTCGCCGCTGCGGCGCGCGCGCTCGGACTGGTGCCCAGCGCCGTCACCTACCGGGTGCGGCAAATTGAGGAGGCCCTGGACGCCCTGCTCTTTGACCGCAGCTCCCGCCAGGCCCGTCTGACCGCCGCCGGCACCGAGTTGCTGCGTGAGGGCGAGCGGCTGCTGGCCGAAGTTGATGCCGTGGCCAATCGCGTGCGCCGCGTGGCCACGGGCTGGGAGTCGCAATTGACGCTGGCAGTGGACACGGTGATGTGCCCGGCGACGGTGATGGAGTTGGCCCAGGCCTTTCTGGAGGTGGCGCCACAGACGCGGCTGCGCCTACGCGATGAAGCCCTATCCGGAACGATCGAGTGCTTGACGTCGGGGCAGGCCGATCTGGCGCTGGGCGTGGCCTTGGAGTCCGGCACCGAATCGGGCATCCGCACCCGCGTGATCGGCGAGCTGGCCTTTGTGTTCGCGGTGGCCCCGCACCATCCGCTGGCGCGCTTGCGCGGCCCCCTGGCCGACGACCTGCTGCAAGGGCATCGCGCGGTGGCTGTGGCCGATTCGGTGCAACGTGGCAACGGGATCACCCTCGGCCTTTTGGCGGGCCAGGACGTCCTGACCGTGCCCACGATGCAGGCCAAACTCGAGGCGCAATTGCGCGGGCTGGGCGTGGGCTTTCTGCCCGAGCCGCTGGCCCGCCCCTACGTGAAAGCCGGTCGCCTGGTGATCAAGCCCACGCAGCGTGCGGGCCGCGTCACACGCGTGCACTACGCCTGGCGCGATGCCGGGGGCCTGGGGCCCGGGCGGGCGCTGGCCTGGTGGTTAGCGCAACTCGAAAGCGAGACCACCCGCACGTCTTTGCTGCAGCGCCGCGTCGGCGCCCTGCTGCCGTAATGCCACAATGGCTCGCACCATGGCACGAACCCCCTCTTCCTCCTCCGCCCGCCCCACCTCTCGTCGCATCGCCGTGATCGGCGCCGGTATCGCCGGCCTGGCCTGCGCGCGCACCCTGATGCAAGCCGGCCACGAAGTGACGCTGATCGAAAAGAGCCGAGGCTACGGGGGCCGCATGTCCTGCCGCAGCACGCCATTCGGCAGCTTCGACCATGGCGCCCAGTACTTCACGGTGCGCGATCCGCGCTTCGAGCGCGTGCTCGCCCTCACCCCCCAGCTATGTCGCCCCTGGAGCGCCAACGCAGTGCGCGTTCTCGATCCGCACGGGCGCGTCGCCGAAGCGGCACTCAGTCGGCGCGAGCCGCACTGGGTGCCGGTGCCCGGCATGAACGCGCTGGCCCGCCACTGGGCGCAGCCCTTGGCCCAGACCGGACGCGTTCATCTGGAGACACGCGTCACCCGCATCGAGCGCGACGCCGTGCAGGCCACACGGTGGCAACTGCGTATCGACGCCCCTGGCGATTCGGTGCAGGTGCTCTTCGGCTTCGACCAGGTGATGCTGGCCATCCCCAGCGTGCAGGCGGTCGAATTGCTGCGAGCCTCGGCCCTGGCCGCCGACTTCATGGAACGCATCGAGCAAGTCCGGGTCGACCCCTGCTGGACGCTGATGATCGCGTTTCCGCAGGCGCAGCAGCCGGGGCTGCCGCATCTGGGTCCGCAGTGGAATGCCGCCCTGAGCACCCACCACCGCATCGCCTGGCTCTCGCGTGAATCGTCCAAGCCTGGGCGCGATCCGATCGAGCGCTGGACGGTGCAGGCCAGCGCCGCCTGGTCCGACGAACACCTGAATGACGATCCGCAACGCGTGACCGCCAAGCTGCTCAAAGGCTTCGCCGAGGTGACGGGCATCCACGCCACACCGACCCACGCGCAGGTGCACCGCTGGCGCTATGCCAAGACCCAGGTGCCGCTCGGTGTGAGCCACCTGTGGGACACCCGCGCCGGTCTGGGCCTGTGCGGCGACTGGTGCATCGGCCACCGGGTCGAAGACGGCTTCGTGTCCGGGCTCGAACTGGCCCTGGCCGCGGCCTGAGCGGATACGCGCGGGAGGGGCCTGACGTGACGCGTCACGCCGGCAGCGGCTACGTCGGCCGCTTCGCCCCTTCGCCTACGGGTCCCCTGCACGCAGGTTCGCTGGTGGCCGCTCTGGCCAGTTGGCTGGACGCGCGGGCCCATGATGGGCGCTGGCTCATAAGGATCGAGGATGTGGATCGCCCCCGCTGTGTGGCGGGCGCGAGTGAACGCATCCTCGCGCAGCTGGCCGACGTAGGTCTGCTGCCCGACGCCCCGCCCCTGTACCAATCGAAGCGCGAGGCGCTGTATCAGGCGGCCCTGGATCGCCTGGTGGCCTCGGGCCAGGCCTATCCCTGCGGCTGTTCGCGCAAGGACATCGAGCATGCCTGGCAGGCCAGTGGCCAGGCCCGAGCGCGTCATGGCGAGCTGATTTACCCCGGCACCTGCCGCAATGGACTGCAAGGCCGCCCCGCACGGGCGTGGCGCCTGCGCACCGTGCATGCGGGCACCGTGCACTGGAGCGATCGCCGTGGCGGGCCGCAGCAGCAAGACGTGGAACGTGAGGTGGGTGATTTCGTGCTGCGACGTGCCGACGGCCTGTGGGCCTATCAATTGGCGGTGGTGGTGGACGATGCCGACCAGGGCATCACCGACGTGGTGCGCGGTGAAGATCTGGCCGACAACACCGCGCGCCAGGTGTTGCTGCAAGGGCCCCTGGGCTTGCCCACGCCGCGATACCTGCACACCCCCCTGGTGCTGGGCGCAAACGGCGAGAAACTGTCCAAGCAAAACGGCGCCGCCCCCCTGGCGACCGAACAGCCCCTGGCCTGTCTGCGAGCGGCGGGCACGGTGCTCGGGCTGCCGGTGGCGGCCACGTCGGCCAGCGACTGGCTGGCGCAGGCCGTACAGGCCTGGCGGGACACCGCTGCCTGAGGCCTGCGCGTGGCCCTACGACAATAGCGGCATGAGCGAGACCCCAAACGAACCCGCGACCCCCGCCATGGGTACCCCCGAGGGCGTGGCGCACCCGCGCACCATCCGCAGCTTCGTGCTGCGCGCCGGCCGCACCACGACCGGCCAGGCCAAGGCCTTCGAAACCCTGGGCCCCCGCTTCCTGCAGCCGTATACCGGCACGCCCCTGGACCTTGCACAGGCCTTCGGCCGCGACGCACCCACGATTCTGGAAATCGGCTTTGGCATGGGTGAGGCCACCGCGCATATCGCCGGCCTGATGCCCGAGAAAAACTTCCTGTGCTGCGAGGTGCACGAACCCGGCGTGGGCGCCCTGCTCAAACGCATCGGCGAGCAGGGTCTGACGAACATTCGCATCGTGCAGCACGACGCGGTCGAAGTGGTGGACCACATGCTCACGCCTGGCGCGCTGGAAGGCATCCACATCTTCTTCCCTGACCCTTGGCACAAGCTGCGCCATCACAAGCGCCGCCTGATCCAGCCGCCGCTGGTGGCCAAGCTCGCCACCCGCCTGGCGCCGGGCGGCTACGTGCATTGCGCCACCGACTGGGAGCCCTACGCGCAGCAGATGCTGCAGGTGCTGTCCGCCGAGCCCCAACTACGCAACTCGGCGGACGGCTTCGCGCCCAAGCCCGACTACCGCCCGCTGACCAAGTTCGAGAACCGTGGCCTCAAGCTGGGACACGGGGTCTGGGACCTGGTGTTCAGGCGTAGTGCATGACCACCTGCTCCGGCTCGGAATCGTCGGTGCTGCTGTTTGCAGACGGTTCACGATTCAAAGGCGGTGACTCGCTAACGGAACCATAGTTCGATATCGGCTCGTTCGGCGCAGCCGCATCCCCAGCCGGACGCGTCTGCCTTACGAGCAACAACATGTCCGCAGCATTCAACAGAGACAGCGTGAAGTTGGACACGCCGATCGCCACCTCGAACAGGGGCTTGTCCAAGCTGCGCGCCAGTCCCCGTATCAGCCCCGAGTGGGGTCCGGTGGTGAGCGCATCGACCGTCAGATTCAAGATCGGCGCATAGCTGGCCATGCGCCCCCGGGCGTCTGCCCCCAGACCGATGCGATGCCCCGCCTGGTCGAGGGCCTGAGACGCTTGCTCCCAGCGCGAGACGGGCGGCGCGGGGGGCGCGTCGATGGCAGGCACGGGAGCCTCGACGATGACGGGTGGCTGCATCTCAATCGGCTCAACGCCCAGTTCCTCCAAAACGCTCACTTGCGCCCGACGTATCGTGGCCCCTTTCAGGGTCTGCGTCAGCGCCATGGCGACGCCGCCCATGGCCACGCGTCCGATCTCGGAGCCACCGATCATGACCGCCACCCCGAGCCCCGCGCGCAGATGGTCCTCGGGGCTGTCCTGCCCGGGGCGAAATCCCGCGGGCGCCCCCAGGGCCTGCTGCACCAAGGGGATCTTGTCCAACATCCAGGCCATGAGGGCCACGTGGGCCAGGATCTGACCGGCGATCAGTGCCTTCTCCGCGGTCGGTCGCAAAGCCTGCGCCTGCACGGATGCAGGATCGATCCGCTCACCTTCTTCATTCAACAACTCGATCGGAAGGATGGCGTGCGGCACGAGCCGGTTGGCCACCCACTCGGCGACCAGCACCGACAGGACCTGTCCGCCCGCATGCGACAGCATGTAGGTCCCCAGAGGCTGGGTTTCTTCGTCCTGCATCGCGCGGTAGGCGCTCCCTAGCATCGCGGTGAGGTAAGCCGCGACCCCCAGGACCTTCATCGAGCCGACGAACCCCGGCGTGAGCGCAGCCCGCTCACGCCCCAGGCTGCGGGCGCCTTCCACCAGCGTGCGCACCCCCGACTGCACCACGACCGTGCTTGCCAAAACGATGCCCGTGCTCACGGCCTTGTTGGCGGTGGACCCGGCCGCCATCATCGCTGCGATGTAGGCCGCCTTGGTCGTCAGGCCGCAGGTTACGGCGGCGCCGATGGCCAGCCCGAACTGCGCGCTGGCGCGGGCCGCAGTCGCGAGGCCAGACAGACGGGCGAGCACGCCCGGGCGCGAAGGGGCTGCGGCTGGCGCCGCTGGCGCGGCATCGGATGGCGCGCGCTGGCGACGCCCGTAGCAACACAAACTGGACAACATGGATGTCATGGCATGGCTCCTTCAAGTGGATTGAAATCTGAATCGCGCGCGTTCATGCGCGCATGGCATGGGCCGGCGTGTGGGTCGTCGCAACGTGACCCGCCGCCTCGGGCAAGCACCGCGTCTCGCGCCATTGCAGGACGGCGTCGGCAATGCCCTCGAGCGCCTGACACAAGGCCAGCGGATCGGCCTGCTCCAGGCTGAACGTGAACTGGTAGGTCACGCGCCCTGTGAGCGGGTGCAGGCTGAACGAGGGCGCACCGCCCTCGAGCATCAGGAAATTCGCCTGGAGCAAGGCCGGATAGACCTCGGCCTGCTCGTGCTCGGGCACGTCACCGAAGTCCACGATCAGCGACACCTGCGGCCTGCGAGACGTACCGGTCTCGGTCAGCACCAGGGCCACCTCGCGGTAGTCGATACTCAAGGCCGCAGGCGCATCGGTGCTCGCCTGAACCTCAGGGGGCGCGAGACCCAGGGCTGCACAAAAACCGCGAGAGAAGGCATCGAAGGACGTAGAGGACATGGCGTATGCACCGTGTTGGCGAATCAAAGATGAATGCCTTCGTGCTACGCAAGACAAGTGCCACGCGAGGGGCTAGCGAGGGTAGGTGTCAGCTAACTGATGGGCACAATCGGCGCATGAACTCGCCTGCCGCCACGACTCCGCGTATCGAACTGGGGGACGGCGTGGCCACCCTCACGCTGAATCGGCCCGCACACCGCAACCGACTCGAAGACGCCGACCTGCGCGCGCTGATGCAGGCCTTCGATCGTTTCAACGCCGACCCGCAGGTGCGCGTGGTGGTGGTCACCGCCAACACCACGGGCCAGCCTCGGCCAGTGTTCTGTGCGGGCTATCACATCGGAGATTTCGACGGGCCCGACCATGACCCGGCGATGTTCGAGCGCGTGGCCGACGCCCTGGCGAACCTGCGCGCGGTGACGGTGTGCGCGCTCAATGGCAGCGTGCATGGCGGGGCCACCGACCTGGCGCTGGCCTGCGATCTGCGCATCGCCCTGGCAGGCATCGAGTTGCGCATGCCGGCCACCGCGCTGGGGCTGCACTACTACCCCAGCGGCCTGCAACGCTATGTGGCACGTCTGGGGATCTCGGGTGCCAAGCGGGCCTTCCTCACGGCGCGACCCTTTAGCGCCCAGCAGCTGATGGCGCTGGGTGCCTTGGAGGAAATCGCGCCCACGCCCGAGGCGCTGCAGGCCAGCGTGCGTCAGCTCACGTCGGAGATCTGCGCGCTGGCGCCGCTGGCGGTGCAGACCACCAAGCAGTCACTCAATGAAATTTCAAGCGGGCGCATGGACCTGGCGGCCATGCGAGGGCGCGAGCAGTTAACAGCCAACAGCCAGGACTTCGCGGAGGGGCGGCGGGCGTTTCAGGAAAAACGCACGCCGCGGTTTCGCGCAGAGTAAGTCGACGATCAGGCGCGCTGCGCCACCCAGTCCTGTACGGATTTGAGCGCTGCGGGCAGCGCGCTGGCGTCGGTGCCGCCCGCCATGGCCATATCGGCTTTGCCGCCGCCCTTGCCGCCCACTTGCTGCGCGACGAAGTTGGCGAGCTCGCCCGCCTTGACCTGTCCCATGCGGTCGGCGGTCACGCCAGCGGCGATCTGCACCTTACCGCCGTCCACCGCCGCCAGCACGATGGCCGCGGACTTGAGCTTGTCCTTGAGCTTGTCCATCGTCTCGCGCAGGGTCTTGGCATCGGCTCCGACCAGCGTGGCGGCCAGCACCTTCATGCCCTTGACGTCCACGGCCTGCGAGACCAGCTCGTCGCCCTGGCTGGAGGCCAGCTTGCCTTTGAGCGCCGCGACTTCTTTTTCCAGGGCGCGCACCTGCTCCATCACCTGGCCAATGCGCGCCTGCAGCTCAAACGCAGGGGCCTTGAGCGTGGCCGCGGCGGCCTGGACCGTGGCCTCGACCTGCTGCAGATACGCCAGCGCATTGGCGCCACTGACGGCCTCGATGCGTCGCACGCCAGCGGCCACACCGGATTCAGCCACCACCTTGAACAGGCCGATGTCGCCGGTGCGCTGCACGTGCGTGCCGCCACACAGCTCGCGGCTGCTGCCGATATCGAGCACGCGCACGGTCTCGCCGTACTTCTCGCCAAACAGCATCATGGCGCCGGTGGCCTTGGCCGCATCAATCGCCATCACCCGCGCCTGCGTGGCGTGGTTCTCGAGAATCTGCGCATTCACGCGGGCCTCGATCTCGCGCACCTGATCGGCCGTAACTGGCGCGTTGTGCGTGAAGTCAAAGCGGGTCTTGTCGGCATCGACCAGCGAGCCTTTTTGCTGCACGTGATCGCCCAGCACCTCGCGCAAGGCCTTGTGCATCAGGTGAGTCACCGAGTGATTGCGCATGGTCGCGGCGCGACGCGCCATGTCGACCTGGGCGGTCACCGCATCGCCCACCGCCAGCGTGCCCTGGGCCACCGTGCCGTGGTGGCCGTAGACGTCGGCCTTGATCTTCTGGGTGTCTTCGACCGCAAAACGGGCCGAACCAGCCACCAGCGCGCCGGCGTCACCGACCTGGCCGCCGCTCTCGGCGTAGAAGGGCGTGGTGTCCAAGACCACGACGCCGATCTGACCCGACTTGATCTGGGCCACTGGCGTGCCATCCACGTACAGGGCCACCACCTTGGCCGGGGCCTCGAGCTTGTCGTAGCCCACAAAGGTGTTGGCAGCGCCGGTGTACTCCAGGGCGCGGTCCATCTTGAACTTGCCAGCGGCGCGGCCTGCGGCCTTTTGCTTGTCCATCGCGGCCTGAAAGCCCGCCTCGTCTACCGACATGCCGCGCTCGCGGCACACATCGGCCGAGAGGTCCAGCGGAAAGCCATAGGTGTCATGCAGCTTGAAGGCCACCTCGCCGGGCAAGACACGGGCGCCGTCCTTGAGGGCCGCGTCCAGGATGTCCATGCCGTTTTCGAGGGTCTCGAAGAAGCGTTCTTCTTCGGCCTTGAGCACCTCGGTGATGCGCGTGGCCTGGGCCTTCAGGCGCGGATACGCGTCGCCCATGAGGGCCACCAGGTCGGGCACCAGCTTGTGGAAGAACGGCGTCTTGCGCCCCAGCTTGTAGCCGTGGCGGATGCCTCGGCGCACGATGCGTCGCTGCACATAGCCGCGGCCCTCGTTAGAGGGGATCACACCGTCGGACACCAGGAAGGCGGTGGCGCGCACATGGTCGGCGATCACACGCAGCGAGGGATTGGCCAGATCGGTGCAGCCGGTCTCGCGCGCGGCGGCGCGGATCAGGGTGTCAAACAGGTCAATCTCGTAGTTGCTATGCACGTGCTGCAAGATGGCGGCCAGGCGCTCCAGGCCCATGCCGGTATCCACGCAGGGTGCGGGCAGCGGACGCAGCGAGCCATCGGGCTGCATGTCGAACTGCATGAACACGTTGTTCCAGATCTCGATGTAGCGGTCGCCGTCTTGCTCGGGGCTGCCCGGGGGGCCGCCGGCCACGTCGGGGCCGTGGTCGTAGAAGATCTCGGAGCAGGGACCGCAGGGGCCGGTGTCGGCCATCATCCAGAAGTTGTCGGAGGCGTACTTGGCGCCCTTGTTATCGCCGATACGCACCACGCGCTCGGGCGGCAGGCCGATTTCCTTCGTCCAGATGTCAAAGGCTTCGTCATCGTCGATGTAGACCGTGGCCCACAGGCGCTCGGCGGGCAGCTTGTAGACCTGCGTCAGCAGCTCCCAGGCCCACTTGAGGCTTTCGCGCTTGAAGTAGTCGCCGAACGACCAGTTCCCCAGCATCTCGAAGAAGGTGTGGTGGCGAGCGGTGTAGCCCACGTTCTCCAGGTCGTTGTGCTTGCCGCCGGCGCGCAGGCAAGCCTGGACAGACGCGGCTCGCACATAGGGGCGCTTGTCGGCGCCGAGGAACACGTCCTTGAACTGCACCATCCCCGAGTTGGTGAACATCAGCGTGGGGTCGTTACCCGGCACCAGCGGGCTGGACTCGACCACGGTGTGACCCTTGGCGGCGAAAAAGTCCAGGAAGGTCTTGCGGATGTCGGCGACGGAGATGGCGGGCGTAGGTTTGGAGGCGCTCATGGTGTGCACGTGTGGGGGCCGGCAATTATAGGTTTGGCCCCCTAGCCGCCCCTGGGGCCCCTGGGCCGCCCCGGGCAGGCAAAATCCACCCCAAACCGCCTCACAGGAGACCCCCATGGACATGAAGACTTCCCCCCTGGCCCTGCTCAAGGACCCCAGCCTGCTCAAGACCGACAGCCTGATCAACGGCCAGTGGGTCAAAGGCACCTCACGCTTTGACGTGCTTGACCCGGCCACCGGCGCCAAGCTGGCCGACGTGGCCAATCTGGGCGCCGCCGAAGCCGAGGCCGCGATTGCCGCCGCCGATGCGGCCTGGCCGGCCTGGCGCACCAAGACCGGCAAGGAGCGCAGCGCGCTTTTGCGCAAATGGTTCGATCTGCTCATGGCCAATCAGGACGACCTGGGCCGCCTCATGACGGCCGAACAGGGCAAGCCCCTGGCCGAGGCCAAGGGCGAGGTGGCGTATGGCGCGAGCTTCGTCGAGTGGTATGCCGAAGAAGCCAAGCGTGTGAACGGCGAGACCCTGCCGCAATTCGACAACAACCGGCGCCTCTTGGTGCTGCGCCAGCCGATCGGCGTGTGCGCCGCGATCACGCCCTGGAACTTCCCGCTGGCCATGATCACCCGCAAGGTCGCCCCCGCCCTGGCCGCTGGCTGCCCGGTGGTGATCAAGCCCGCCGAGCTCACCCCCCTGACCGCGCTAGCGGCGGCCGAACTGGCCGTGCGCGCTGGCATCCCGGCGGGTGTCTTGAACGTGCTCACGGCCGACAGCGCCAACAGCATCGCCGCGGGCAAGGTGTTTTGCGCCAGCGACACGGTGCGCCATATCAGCTTCACCGGCAGCACCGAGGTGGGCCGCATCCTGATGGCGCAAAGCGCGCCGTCGGTGAAGAAGCTGTCGCTGGAACTGGGCGGCAATGCGCCCTTCATCGTGTTCGATGATGCCGATCTCGATTCGGCGGTCGAGGGCGCGATGGCCAGCAAATACCGCAATGCCGGTCAGACCTGCGTGTGCGCCAACCGCATCTATGTGCAAGAGGGCGTGTACGACCGCTTCGTCGAAAAATTCTCGGCCAAGGTCAAGGCGCTCAAGGTGGGCAATGGCTTCGAGGATGGCGTGGTGCAAGGCCCGCTGATCGAGGATGCCGCCGTCGAGAAAGTCGCGCGCCATGTGGCCGATGCCGTGGGCAAGGGCGGCAAGATCACGGTGGGTGGCAAGAAGCTGCAGGGCCAGTTCTTCGAGCCCACGGTGATCGCTGGCGCCACCGCCGACATGCTGTGCGCGCGCGAAGAGACCTTCGGCCCGCTCGCGCCGATCTTCAAGTTCAAGACCGACCAAGAGGCGATCGCCGCCGCCAACAACACCGAGTTCGGCCTGGCCAGCTACTTCTACAGCCGTGACGTGGGCCGCATCTTCCGCGTGGCCGAGGCCCTGGAGTACGGCATGGTCGGCATCAATGCGGGCATCATCGCCACCGAGCATGTGCCCTTTGGTGGCGTCAAGCAGTCGGGCCTGGGCCGCGAGGGCTCGGCTCATGGCATGGACGAATACCTCGAGATGAAGTACCTGTGCCTGGGTGACGTGCTGAAGTAAAGCGCCTGAGACGGCCCGAACGCCGTCCTACACCGGCCGCGCCCCCTCGCCGACGAGGGGGACGCCGCGTCCACCGGAAAGTGGGGAACCTTATTTCCCCGATCGGAGCTTTTCCCATGGAAGACACCGTTTCCGAATGGAGCGTTGCGCTGATGTCCTCGCTGGCCACAGCGATGAGCCTGTTGTTTTCGGCTGTGCCCAAGGTTCTGGGCTTTGCCGTCATCCTCCTGCTTGGCTGGCTGATCGCCTCGCTGGTGGAAAAAGGCGTGGCGGCCCTGCTGCGCACCGTCCGTTTCAACGACCTGTCCGAGCGCTCGGGTCTGGCCGAGTTCGTGCGCAAGATGGGGGCGGACACCGACTCGTCGGGAATGATCGGCGCCGTGGCCAAATGGTTCATCCGCCTGATCGCGCTGGTGGTGGCCTTCGACGCACTGGGGCTGCCGGCGGTGTCCGACGTGCTGCGCCAGCTGCTGCTGTGGCTGCCCAATGTGGTCGTGGCGCTGGTGGTGCTGGTGGTCGGCGGGCTGGCGGCGCGCGCCCTGCGCAATCTGGTGCGCGGCGCGGCGGCCGAGGGCGGACTGGCCCATCCGAAGTTCCTGGCCCAGGTGGCTCACACCTTGGTGTGGGCCTTCGCCATCGTGGTGGCGGTCAATCAGATCGGGATTGCCACCGATCTGGTCAACACCCTGTTCATGGCGGTGGTGGGTGCGGTGGCCCTGGCGCTGGCGCTGGCCTTTGGCCTGGGTGGGCGCGACACGGCCTCACGTATCGTGCATCGCTGGTACAGCCAGAGCCAAGCTTCCAAGCCTGCCACCGAGGCGGCGTCCAGCCGGGTCCACGCCGGGGGGGCGGCCAGTGGCACACCGGCCGCAACCACCCCTGGCGGGAGCGGCGCCTCCATCGGTGGACACGCGGGCGCGGGCGGGGGGTTTCAGCCGTCGCCCGCGAGTCCTGAGCGATTGGAGTGAGCGGCGTCCTGCGCAGCGATTAAGATAGCGCCCGCAGTCTGTCTGATGCGGGCGTCGTTCAGTGGCAGGACTTTTGCTTCCCAAGCAAATAACAAGGGTTCGATTCCCTTCGCCCGCTCCAACTCTTGGCCACGCTCACTGGTCCGCAAACGTGATGCGAATCTCGGTCAGCTTCCAGCTTGCGAAGCCCGAGCGCTCGAAGACAAATCCCACGTCATTGGCCGGGCCGGGCAACGCCCCCTTTTGAGGAATCGCGATCACGCGGTCGACGCCTTCGCGATCGACTCGCCATTGCGGCTTGCCATCCCCCACAGGCTGCGAAGCGGTCGGCGCAGGCGCTGGCTTGTCGGTCTGGACCTGACCCTCTTTCATCATCCGCATGACCATCTCGGGCTGCACGAGTGCGTCCACGATCGGATTGACCATGGCCATGCCGATCATGTTGCCCAGCGCGCTAAACGGGTTGGCAGAAGGATCGCCGATCTTCTTGGCCATCTGCGCCGAGAACTGCCCCTTGAGGCTCTCGCGCACGCGCGGGTAATCGATGGTCTGATTCAGTGCCGCCGCGTCCTTGGCCTTGACCGCCGTCGCCACCTTGTACAGGGTCAGATAGGGCGAGAAGTACCAGTAGGCGGCAACGCCCGAACAGGCCGTGATCAGGGCGAAAGCCGCGATGGAAAGGAGCTTTTTCATTGTTCTCAATCCTTTCATGAAAAACACATTTTGCAGTCAGGGCGCATACGCGCATTCTCGAGGCCTGCGACACCGGGGGTCCAGCAATTTGATCAATGGAAATCCCGGCTGCGTCCCTCCTGTGCCAGCCGCCCCAGCCAGGGCGTGAGGTCCTCGCTGCGTCGAAGCACCAGGTGGCGCACCCGCCCGCCGCTGGTGGCATCGCGCTGCCAAACACCCTCCACCGCCAGCAGGCGCGCGCGTAGCAGCACGTCGCGCTGCGCCTCGGCCAGCGCGGGCCAGACGATCACGTTCACGGTGCCCGTCTCGTCTTCCAACGAGATGAACAACGTGCCCTTGGCGGTGCCGGGGCGCTGGCGCATGGTGACAAGGCCACAGGCGCGCGCGTGCTGACCGTCGACCAGAGCTTGCAGACGCTGCGCACTGCGCCAGCCCTGTGCATCCAGCCGCGCACGCAGCAGGGCCAGCGGATGCCGGCGCAGCGTGAGGCTGGTGGACGCATGGTCGAACACGATGTCTTCGCCCTCGCTGGCCAGAGGCAGTTGCACCGGGTCTTCATGAATCGGCGCCTCGCGCAGCAAGCCCGGCGCACGACGCGTAGCGGTGGCAGCCCACACCTGCTGGCGCCGGTGGCCTGCGAGGGAGGACAAGGCATCAGCCGCCGCGAGGGCCGCCATGTCGCCGCGGTCGAGGCTGGCGCGCAGAGCCAGGTCGTCGACGCTCTCAAAAGGCAGGGCGCGAGCCGCCGCAATACGCCGACCTACCGCCTCGCCCAGCCCCGCCACCTGCCGCAGGCCCAGACGCACCGCAGGCTGCAAGGTGTTGCCCTCGCCCGTGACGGGTTCGTGCGCCTCACGCGCCGCGCCCGCAGGCTCGAGCGTGCAATCCCAATCGCTCACCGTGACGTCCACAGGTCGCACCTCCACGCCCTGGCGCTGCGCGTCTTGCACCAGTTGCCAGGGCGTGTAGAACCCCAGGGGCTGCGAATTGAGCAGGGCCGCCAGAAAGCAGGCGGGCTCGTGACACTTAAACCAGCTGCTGAAATACACGAGCAGCGCGAAGCTCGCGGCATGGCTCTCGGGAAATCCGTATTCGCCAAAGCCCTCGATCTGCCGAAAGATGCCTTCGGCAAATTCCTGCGGATAGCCGCGACGCACCATGCCTTCCACCAGCGGCTGGCGAAACTTGTGTACGCCGCCCTTGCGTGACCAGGCGGCCATCGAACGACGCAGCGCGTCGGCCTGGTCGGCGGTGAAGTGCGCAGCCACCATGGCCAGCTGCATCACCTGCTCCTGAAAAATCGGTACGCCCAGCGTGCGCCCCAGTGGGCCGGCCAGTTCGTCCTTCACATACCGCACCGGCAAACCCTCACGCCGCCGCTGACGCGCCTGCAGATACGGGTGCACCATGCCACCCTGGATCGGCCCGGGGCGCACGATGGCCACCTGCACCACCAGGTCGTAGTAGGTGCGTGGACGCAGGCGCGGCAGCATCGCCATCTGCGCCCGGCTCTCCACCTGGAACACGCCCACGCTCTCAGCGCGACACAGCATGTCGTAGACGCGCGGGTCTTCTTGCGGAATCTGCTGCAGGTGCCAGGCCGCATCGCCACGCCGACCCCGCCATTCGTTGGCCAGCGCCAGGCAGCGGCGCAAGGCGCTGAGCATGCCCAGGGCCAACACATCGACCTTGAGCATTCCCATGGCCTCGAGATCGTCTTTCTCCCACTGGATGATGGAGCGATCGGGCATGGCGGCGTTTTCTACCGGCACCAGGCGCGTGAGCTTGTCTTGCGTGAGCACAAAGCCACCTACGTGCTGGCTCAAATGGCGCGGGACGCCACACAGCTCGCGCGCCATCTGCAGCCACAGGCGCATCCTGCGTGGCAGCGTGCCGTCGTCTTCTGCAGGATCGTCCATCTCGATACCCAAAGCCTGCGCCAGATCTGGCAGGCGCTCCTGCGCAATGTCCCGATCGAAACCATGATGGTCCTTGGCAAAGGCATCGATCAATCGCTCGTCGATGCCCAGCGCCTTGCCCGCATCGCGCAAGGCCATGCGCGGGCGATAGCGCACCACCACCGCAGCGATCGCCGCGCGCTCGCGCCCATATTTGCGGTAGATGTACTGAATCACCTCCTCGCGCCGCTGGTGCTCGAAGTCGACATCGATATCGGGCGCTTCATGCCGCTCCATGCTGATGAAACGCTCGAACAGCATGCTCGATCGCTCGGGCGAGACCTCGGTGATATGCAGGCAATAGCAAACCAGCGAATTCGCCGAGGAACCTCGCCCCTGGCACAAGATGCCCTGGCTGCGTGCGTAGCGCACGATATCTTCCACCGTGAGGAAAAACATCTGATAGCGCTTGGCCGCGATGAGACGCAGCTCCTTGGCGATCTGCGCGCGGTGCGCGGGCTGCAGGCCTTGCGGGTAGCGTCGGCGTGCGCCGCGCAGCGTCAGACGTGTGAGCGCGCCGATCGGCGTCTGTCCGCGCGGCACCGATTCGAGCGGGTAGTTGTACTGGATGGACGGCAGCTCGAAGCGGCAACGCGCCGCCACGGCCAGCGTGGCCTGCAGCAGCTGCGGCGGATACACCTGTGCCAAGCGCGCGCGATAGCGCAGATGGCGCTGCGCGTTCGCTGGCAAGGCGAAGCCGCAGTCAGCGATGGTGCGCCCTTCGCGTACGGCGGTCATGACGTCATGCAGGCGCTGGCGCGAGCGCCGGTGCATCAACACACCGCCCGCCGCCACCAGCGGCACGCCGCACTGCGCACCCACCTCGCGCAGCAGGTCCAGCCAGCACTCGTCGCCCAGTTCGCCGTGCAAGGCCACTCCCAGCCAGAGCCGCGCGCCCACGCGGTCACGCGCCTGGCGCAGCCCCTCACGCAGCACGCCCAGGTCCATGGCCTGGGGCAGGTCACGCCGCGGCACCCACAGACACTCGCAGCCCGCCAGGAGCGACATGTCGCTGGAGGACCCGTCCACCGCATAAGCGCCCTTGGGTGCCTGGCGACGCGCCGCGGTGATGAATTCGCACAGATCGCCCCAACCGAAGGTGTTGCGTGCCAGGGCCACCAGACGCCCCTGCGGAAACTCAAATTCGCTGCCAAAGATCAGACGAAAAGGCCGCACGCGCCGACCTGGCCCTTCACGCTCTAAACGTACCGCCTCCTGCAGGTGTTCCCGCAAAGCGACCTGCGCTTGCACCACGCCGGCGACCGAGCACGCGTCGGTCAGGGCCAGTGCCTCGTAGCCCAGGTTGTAGGCGCGCCGAACCAGCTCGCCCGGATGCGAGGCGCCGCGTTGAAAACTGAAGTGACTCAGGGCATGCAGTTCGGCGTAGCCAGGCAAGGTGGCTGCGCCCTCACCCAGAGCCTCCTGCGCTGGCAGCACGGGCGGCGCATCGTCCTCCTCGATAGGTGGCGGCAGCAGGGGCCGCGCGGGCGCTTCAGGCATACAGGCCTTGCAAATACCAGCGCGCGGGCGCTGCCGCATCAGGCCCATGTTCGCAGTAGACCCACAGCAAGCCCGCGCGTTCGCTGCGCGCGATGCGGTAATCGCGCACCACCGTGCCGCCCGCCTCCCACCAGCCGGTTTCGATGCGTTGGCGGCGTGTGAGCAGGCGCAGCGGTCCTTCGTACCAGGGACGGTGACCGCGCACTGGCAGACGCAAGGGCTGGGGCAGCAGCCAGGGGGGATACAGGCCATGCGCCAGGGGCGCACCCAAGTGAGGCGCGGCGTGTGCGCGGTGCACATCATGCAAGTGATGCACCGCAGGTGCCCAACGCTGCATGCGTTCGGGCCGCCAATCGGCCTGTGGCACCGGCACACAGACCTGGTCCGCGCCCAGGCGGGCTGAGAGGCGTTCGACCAGTTGATGCAGGCGTTCGCCTTCGAAGGAGTCCTCGGGCAGGAAGCCGCGATTCGCGCCGATCCAGGGTTCGGTCTCCAGAGTGCGCAATCGCAGGTGATTCGCTGGCGCGGCCAGCGTGGTGCGCGCCAACTGCTCGCCGGTGAGCCGACGCAGGTGGTCCATCGCCTGCACCGCCTGCGCGGTGCGCACGGTCAAGGTCTGGTGCGTGGGCAAGGCCACGCCGTCCACGCGCCGCAGGTCCAGCGCCCATTGCAGCTCGAAGGCGCGCACGCCCTGGTGTCGCGCACGAAGCCACAGCTGCAGCTGCCCCAGCAGGTGCGAGGCGGCGTCCAGCAAGTCAGGCGCGGTGCTGGCCAGATCGGGCAAGTCCACGCCGATCTCGAACACCTCGGGCAGGGTGAGCCAGGGATAGCGTTCGGGCCGCAGGCCCCAGGCGGCATCGAGCGCATCGAGCAAGGCTGCGCCAAAGCGTCGCACCACCGGCCCGCGTGGCAAGGCACGCAGCGCGCCCCAGGTGTGACAGCCGGTGCGCGCGAGCAGGTCCACATGGGGCGTGGCGGCTGTGAGCAGGGGCAGCGGCAGATCGTCGGGCACACGCGATGGCGGCGCCCGACCCACCGTTTTCAGACGCAGCAGCGCCAGCGCCACGCCCGAGGTGGGACCGCGCGCCCAGTGCGTTGCGGGCAAGGGGGATAGCGGTGGCTCGGGCGTGAGCAGCGTCTGCAGCAAGGCCTCGGGCCCGCCGAACAGACGCCAGCTGGCCGAGACCTCGAGCACCAGCGCCTCGTCCACCCGCGCCACGCGCGGCGTGAAACGCAGGCCTTGCCAGCTCCAGGCCAGGACCGCGTCATCCGACCGGGGTTGCAGCGCGATCCAGTCCATGCGGATCCGGCAATAAGGTGGGGAGCGCGGGCCTGTACGTGGCGCGCAGCGCACGGGCCTGCAGCAACTGGGCCAGCATCGCTGGCTGCTGCGGCAATCGCACCGGTGCGGTCAGAGGGGGACCACGGCGTTTGAGGACATGCACTTCGGGCGCGTCGCCGCTTGGCAGCCACAGACGCAGCCGCGCGGGCGAAGCCTGCGCACGCGCGGCTTCGGGCCGCAGCACAAACAACAGATGCCGATGCCGCTGTGCGGCCAGTTGTAGGCGCCGCAGGTCGGCTGATAAGGCACGTGGTAACCAGGCGAGAACCGCGGCCACCTCGGCGCAGCGCAGGGCCTGTTCGGTGGCCCACAAGCGCGCGGCGGGTGGCTCGGCCCGCACCCACAGCAGGCGCTCGGGCGGCAAGCCACGGGCAGCCAGCGCTGGCGTGAAGACCGGATAAGGCGCGCCCACCAAGACGATCGGACCGGCGTGTTGCTGCAGGGCCTGCGCAAGGGCGGGGGCGAGCAGTTGCCACACCGGCGCCTGCGCACCGGCTTGCAGCACCTCGATCAGCCCACCGACCGGCCAGCCTGCACCCGGCAAGGCGGCATCGAGTGCGGGCAGGCCAGTGGACAGCGTCTGCGTGCCTTCCGAGGCCAGTGCGTCGGCGCGCCAGATCTGGCCGGTGAGTGCTTCTTCAGGGAGGGAAACGAGGGGGGAGGCGGTCATTGAGACTCTTCAAAATACTGGTTATTTATACAGTATTTTGGGGGTTGCTGTTGAGCAATCTGGCGTTTCACTCGGGGCTTGGTTTCGTTGACGTTGCACCGCACGGGGTGCGTGGGGCGGGCCAACGAAAAAGAAAAAGAAAAAGCCAAAAAATAAAGCGTCAGCACACAGTCAGCGCCCCCACAGCTTTCTCACAATCTTTTCACAGATTGACCTCTAAATTCAGCGGCTTTGCATCACTGCCGGAGGTCTCTTGAAGTCCCTGCTCGCCGTCGCCAGCCTCATCGACTGGCTCAATGACCGCCTGGGGGTGTTCGCCAAATGGGCCGTCACCCTGGCCTGCGTCATCAGCGCGGGCAATGCCTTCATCCGCTACGGCCTGGACATCAGCTCCAACGCCTGGCTCGAAATCCAGTGGTACCTGTTTGGCGCATGCGTCATGCTCGGCGCCCCCCAAGTGCTGCGTCTGAACGAACACGTTCGGGTCGATGTCTTCTACGGCAAGCTGTCCAGCCACAAACGGGTCTGGGTCGACCTGCTCGGGCTGATCTTTTTCCTGATGCCCGCGATGGCGGTGCTACTCCATCACAGCTGGCCGCTGTTCCTCAGCATGTACCGCAGCGGGGAGGTGTCGAGCAACGCAGGGGGCCTGATTCGCTGGCCCGCCATGCTGCTACTCCCACTGGGCTTCGTGCTGATGATGCTGCAGGGCCTGTCCGAAATCATCAAGCGCATGGGGTGGCTGACCCACTCCTATGAAATGGATATCCACTACGAGAGGCCCCTGCAATGACGCTGGACCACTTCCCGCCTGTCATGTTTGGCGGGCTGATCCTCATCATGATGATCGGGTTCCCGGTCGCGTTTTCTCTGGCGGCGCTGGGCCTGGGGTGCGGCTTCTACGCCGTGAGCATGGGGTGGTTTCCGGCCCAGTTCATGGCCAACCTGCCCTTGAACGTCTTCGGCATCCTGTCCAACGAGCTGCTGCTGGCCATCCCCTTCTTCACGCTCATGGGCGCCATCCTCGAGAAGTGCGGCCTGGCCGAAGACATGCTCGACTCCATGGGCCAGTTATTCGGCCCGGTCCGCGGGGGTCTGGGTTACTCGGTGATCATCGTCGGCTTCATCCTGGGCGCCATCACCGGCACCGTGGCCGGTCAGGTGATCGCCATGGCCATGATCTCGCTGCCCGTGATGATGCGTTACGGCTACAACATGCGCTATGCCACGGGCGTGCTGGCCGCCTCAGGCACCATCACCCAGCTGGTGCCGCCCTCGCTGGTGCTGGTGGTCATGGCCGACCAGCTCGGTCGCTCGGTGGGCGATATGTACAAGGGCGCCTGGGGTCCCTCGATCTTGCAGGTGTTGCTGTTCGCGCTCTACACCTTCATCCTCACGCGCTTGAAGCCCGAGCATGTACCCGGCGTCCCGCGCGAAGCCCGCACACTCGACGGCTGGTCGCTTTGGAAGAAATGCCTGCGCGGCATCATCCCCTCGGCGGTGCTGATCTTCGCGGTCCTGGGCAGCATGGGCGGCCTACCCGGTATCGACCACGCCATCGCCACCCCCACCGAGGCGGGCGCCATGGGGGCCTTCGGCGCCTTCCTGCTGGCCGCCCTCCATCGCCGCTTGTCCTGGGGCCTGATGCAAGAGGCCATGGCCGGCACCATGCGCATCACCGCCATGGTGGTCTTCATCCTGATCGGCTCACGCGTGTTCTCGCTGGTGTTTCAGGGCGTGGATGGCGCCCGCTGGGTGGAGCACCTGCTGTCGCACCTGCCAGGGGGCCAGGTCGGCTTCCTGCTGGCGGTCAACGTCTTCATCTTCTTCCTGGCGTTCTTCCTCGACTTCTTCGAGATCGCCTTCATCATCCTGCCGCTGCTCGGGCCCGTCGCCGACAAGATGGGGATCGACCTCATTTGGTTCGGGGTGCTTCTGTGCGTGAACATGCAGACCAGCTTCATGCACCCGCCCTTTGGTTTTGCCTTGTTCTACTTGCGCGGGATCTCCGACACCCTGTACAAGAACGGCGCCCTGCCCGCCCCGGTCGAATCCAAAGACATCTACCTGGGCTCCATTCCCTGGATCCTGCTGCAACTGACCCTGGTCGTGACGGTGATCTTCGTGCCCGAGATCGTGACCATGATGCTGGATCAGCCGCTATCCATTGACCCCGACAAGGTCCAGATGGAGATACCGGCCCTGGGTGATACCCCGAGCGATATGCCGTCCACATCAACGCTGGACGCACAAAAAGCCATCGACGATCTGTTCAAGACCCCGCCCGCCGAAGGCGCGCGCCCATGAACGCCGCCGCCCAGGTGATGGTCCTGCAGGGGCCCGCCTTCCCGATCGCGGTACGTCTGCTGGCCAGCGCCCTGGTGGCGAGCCTCATGCACTGGGGCATCCGCAGCCTGGACGAACTCACGGGCGTGCGCTGGAATGGCTGGACAGGCACCGTGGTGGTGGGCGCGATGGTGCTGGTGGTTTGGTGCCTGGTCTGGATGTGGCGCAGCCGCACCGGGGTGGATGCCCAGGGCATCCATCAAAGCTGGATCCGTGACAAGCGGGTGGCCTGGCGCGACATCACCCAAGCGCGCCTGATCGCCATCCCCTACTTCGATGGCCTGATCACGCCGCGTCTGGTGGTGCGCCCGCGCGGTGGCGGTGTGGTGGTGTTCCACAGCGCCGATCCGCGCGTGCTGGGGGCCTTTGCGGCCTACGTCACCACCGGCGTGCCGCCGATCTCAGCGCACGCCTGAAGCACGGACCCGCTCGGGGTCCGGCCCTTCTTAATGCAGCTTGACGCCCGTCTTGGCCTGCAAGGCCTCAAGGGTCACGCCGGGCGCGAGTTCCACGACCTTCAGGCCCTGAGGCGTCACGTCCATCACGGCCAGGTCGGTGATGATGCGGTCCACCACCCCCACGCCCGTCAGCGGCAGCGTGCACTGGGGCAGGATCTTCAGATCTTCGGTGCCGTCTTTTTTCTTGGCGACATGCTCCATCAGGATGATGACGCGCGGCACACCGGCCACCAGGTCCATCGCACCGCCCATGCCCTTGACCATCTTGCCGGGGATCATCCAGTTGGCCAGGTCACCTTTTTCGCTGACCTGCATGGCGCCCAGGATGGACAGATTGATCTTGCCGCCACGGATCATGGCGAAAGACTGATCACTGCCGAAGATGGCCGAGCCTTTGATGGTGGTGACGGTCTGCTTGCCCGCGTTGATCAGGTCGGCATCGACCTCGTCTTCATAGGGGAAGGGGCCGATGCCCAGCATGCCGTTCTCGCTTTGCAGCCACACCTCGATATGGTCGGGAACATGGTTGGCCACCAGCGTCGGGATGCCGATGCCGAGGTTCACATAGAAGCCGTCCTGCAGTTCCTGCGCCGCACGTGCGGCCATTTCGTCTTGGGTCCAGGGCATGAGGGTCTCCTTTACTTGCGGGGCCGGGTGGTGCGCTTCTCGATGCGCTTCTCGGGCGTGGGGTTGTGCACGATGCGGTGCACATAGATCCCCGGCAGGTGGATGTCGTCGGGGGCCAGCTCGCCGGTGGCGACGATGCGCTCGACCTCGACGATGCAGATCTTGCCGGCGGTGGCGGCCGCAGGGTTGAAGTTGCGGGCGGTGAGGTTAAAACGCAGATTGCCCGAGCGATCGGCGATGTCGGCCTTGACCAGCGCGACGTCGGGGAACAGCGCGTGCTCCATGACATAGGTCTCGCCGCCGAATTCACGCAGCTCCTTGCCCTCGGCTACCAGGGTGCCCACACCGGTCTTGGTGAAGAAGGCGGGAATGCCCGCGCCGCCGGCGCGCAGCTTCTCGGCCAGCGTGCCCTGGGGCGTGAACTCCAGCTCGAGCTCGCCGGCCAGGAACTGGCGCTCGAACTCCTTGTTCTCGCCCACATAGCTGGCGATCATCTTGCGAATCTGCCGCGTCTCCAGCAGCTTGCCCAGGCCGAAGCCGTCGACACCCGCGTTGTTGGAAATGGCGGTGAGGTTCTTGACGCCGCTCTCGCGGACGGCCTCAATCAGCGCCTCGGGAATGCCGCACAGGCCGAAGCCGCCAACGGCGATGAGCTGCCCGTCGCGCAGGACGCCTTCGAGCGCCTTCGCAGCAGAAGGAAAAATCTTGTTCACGGAAATGGGTCTCCTCTGGGAAACCCCGGCGCGCCGTGCGCCGGAGAACCGCTACGATACTACTTATTCCTTTACGTAGTTTTCCCTAAAGCCCCACCCTATGGACGTCGACTACCGCACCGCCTTCGACCTGGCGCCCGTGGGGCTGTGCCTGTCGAGAAACCGCGGGATCGTCGACTGCAACCAGGCGCTGTGCGAGATGTTTGCGGCCTCGCGCGAGCAGTTGATCGGGCAGACCTTTCAGGTGCTGTATCCGAGCGCCGACGAATACGAGCGACTGGGTGCGCGCATGGCTCCCATCCTCAATGCCCGCGGCTCGTACGCCGACGACCGCATCATGAAGCGGGCCACCGGCGAGTTGTTTTGGTGCCATGTATCGGGGCGCGCTCTGGTGCCAGGCGCGCCGCACGAGGCAGGCATCTGGTCCTTTGAAGACCTGAGCGCGCAGCGGCCGGTGGGCGCCGAACTCACCCCGCGCGAGCGCGAAGTGGCCGCGCGCCTGCTCGATGGCATGACGTCCAAGGAAATCGGCAAGGCCCTGACGATCAGCCACCGCACCGTGGAAATCTACCGGGCCCGCCTCATGCGCAAATACAAGGCGAACACCACCGCCGATCTGGTCCATAAGTTGATAGCGGGGGCGTGAAGCCCTCACCATCCCCTGCATTCCCACACTCTAGGAGCACCCCATGGCCACACGCTACCCCCAGCCCGATCTGAAGGACCTGCCCGAGGACATCCGCGCGCGCATCCTGGAGGTGCAAGAGAAAAGCGGCTTCGTGCCCAATGTGTTCCTGGCGCTGGCGCGCCGGCCGGCCGAATGGCGTGCGTTCTTTGACTACCACGACGCCCTGATGCTCAAGGAAGGCGGCCACCTGAGCAAGGGCGACCGCGAGATGATCGTCACGACCACCAGCGCCGCCAACGAGTGCCTGTATTGCGTGGTGGCCCACGGCGCCATCTTGCGCATCTACGAGAAGAAACCCCTGGTGGCCGACCAGGTGGCCGTCAACTACCGCAAGGCCGACATCACACCGCGCCAGCACGCCATGCTCGATTTCGCCATGAAGGTGTGCCTGCGTTCACACGAGATCAACGACGCCGACTTCGAGGCGCTGCACGCGCATGGCTTTGACGACGAGGACGCTTGGGACATTGCCGCCATCACCGCGTTTTTCGGCTTGTCCAACCGCATGGCGAGCTTCTCGAACATGATGCCCAACCCCGAGTTCTACCTGCTCGGGCGGGTGCCGCGCGCCAAATAAGCAGCGGCTTATTCGAGATGCGGGCGCAGCCAGTCCGGCAGCGGCGCTGATTTTTGCGCCGGGAAATCTGTCCAGACGGTGGTGGCACCGCCCGCGGCGCAGATCACGTCAGGCTCCGAGGCACGGGCCATGGTGGTCCAGCTCTCGAAGCTGCTGCGTCCTGGGTCGCTCACATACATCCGAACCAGCACATCGGCCGGGTACTCGAACTGCCGGTAGAAATTGCAAAAGGCATTGACGATCACCGGCCCCTGCCCCAGCGGATTGGGCAGGGCATTGATGGCCTTGAACCAGTCGATGCGAATAGTCTCCATGTAGCGAAAGTACAGGGTGTTGTTCACATGGCCCATCGCGTCCATATCGCCCCAGCGAATCGGGAGCGTGAGCGTGTAGACCAGCTTTTTCTTTTCGGGTAGTTCGAGTTTCATGGGTCAGAGGGCAAAGCCGTCGTCGGCGGCGATGACCGCGCCGTTGACGAAGTGGGTTTCATTGCTGGCGAGCATCACGATCAAGGCATCGAGATCTTCGGGGCGGCCCACGCGCTTGCGGGGCATCATCTGCACCAGCTTTTGGCCCTGCTCGGTGGACCAGTGATGGTGATTGATCTCGGTGTCGATGTAGCCGGGGCAGATCGCGTTGACGTTGATGCCAAAGCGTCCCCACTCCAGGGCCATGGCCCGCGTCATGTGGACCACGGTGGCCTTGCTCATGGCGTATACACCAATCTGCGGCAAGACCTTCAGGCCGGCCATCGAGGCGATGTTGATGATGCGCCCGCCGGTGTAGGTGCCGGGGGCGGCGCCCTTGGCGCGGGCCAGCATGCGTTTGGCCACTTCCTGGGCGGTGAAGAAGGCGCCGCGCACATTGGTGTCAAAGAGCCGATCGAAGTCGTCTTCGGCCACGTCCTGCAGACGCTGGGTGGCGGCGATGCCGGCGTTGTTCACGAGAATGTCCAGCGAACCCACCTCGGTTTCGGCATGAGCGACGGCGGCACGGATGCTGGCGACGTCGGTCACGTCCATCTCGGTGATGTGGGCGTCACCGCCCTCGCTCTCGATCTGAGCGCGCAGGTCTTTGAGCTTTTCGGTGCGCCGGGCGGCCAGGACCACGGCGGCTCCGGCGCGCGCCAGGGTGCGGGCAGCCTGGGCCCCCAGGCCACTGGAAGCCCCCGTGACCAGGGCGACACGCCCGGAAAGATCGATGCTGTAGCTCATGGGAGGGCTCCTGGCGAGAGCCGGCGCACACCGGCCACCGCAATAGAATGTGACGATTGAATGGGGCCGCAAGCAATCGAGCGTAAGGCGCGACCCGCAGGCCCATTCCCCGAAATTCATTATCCGCGAGACACGATGACCCACGACGAGATACTGGCGAAGTACGGCCCCCGTGAAGCGATGGAATACGACGTGGTGGTGGTGGGCGCTGGCCCCGCTGGCCTGTCTGCCGCCATACGACTGAAGCAACTGGCCAGCGCGAAAGGCCAGGACATCTCGGTGGTGGTGCTGGAGAAAGGCTCCGAGCCGGGCGCCCACATCCTCTCGGGCGCGATCATGGATCCGCGCGCACTCACCGAGTTGTTCCCCGACTGGAAGGCCCTGGGCGCGCCCCTGAACCAGCCCGTCACCGAAGACGCCTTCCTGTTTCTGACCGAGACCGGGGCGATGCGCACGCCCAACTTCCTGCTGCCAAAAAACTTCCACAACGACGGCAACTACATCATCAGTCTGGCCAACCTCACGCGCTGGCTGGCGCAGCAGGCCGAGACCCTGGGCGTGGAAATCTTCCCCGGCTTTCCGGCGGCCGAAGTTCTGTTCAATGAAAACGGCTCGATCAAGGGCGTGGCCACGGCCAATATGGGCGTGAGCAAGAGTGGGCAACCCACCGAGAACTTCCAGCTCGGGATGGAGCTGCACGCCAAGTACACGCTCTTTGCCGAAGGCGCACGCGGTCACCTGGGCAAGCAGCTGATCGCCAATTTCCGCCTCGATGCCAAGAGCGATCCGCAAAGCTACAGCATCGGCATCAAGGAAGTGTGGGAGATCGATCCGGCACGCCACCAACCGGGGCTGGCGGTGCACACCGCAGGCTGGCCTTTGGACAACGACACCTACGGCGGTTCCTTCCTGTATCACATGGAGAACAACCAGGTGGCCGTGGGCTATGTGGTGGGCCTGGACTACAGCAACCCTTGGCTGTCTCCGTTCGAAGAATTCCAGCGTTTCAAGACACACCCCAACATCCGCTGGTACTTTGACACGCCCGAGGGCGGCAAGCCGACCAAGCGCTTGGCCTATGGCGCACGCGCACTCACGGTGGGCGGCCTCTTGTCGCTGCCCAAGACGGTGTTCCCCGGCGGCGCGCTGGTCGGGTGCGACGCGGGCTACCTCAATGCCTCGCGGATCAAGGGCAGTCACGCCGCGATCAAGACCGGCATGCTGGCCGCCGAAGCGGCCTTCGACGCGCTGCTGGCCGGCCGTCGTCACGACGAACTCTCCGCCTACCCCGCGGCCTTCGAGTCCTCGTGGCTGCACACCGAATTGCACAAGGCGCGCAACTTCAAGCAGTGGTTCAAGAAGGGCCTGCCCCTGGCCACGGTGATGACCGGCGTCGAGCAGTTTCTGCTGCGCGGGCACATCCCCTGGACACTGCACCGCGAAAAGCCCGATCACCTGTATCTCAAGCCCGCCAACCAGTGCACGCCCATCGAATACCCCAAGCCCGATGGCAAGCTGACCTTTGATCGACTGTCGTCGGTGTTCATCTCCAACACCAACCACGCCGAGGACCAGCCGGCCCACCTCACGCTCACCGACCCTTCAGCGCCGGTGGCGATCAACCTCAAGCGCTTTGCGGGGCCCGAGTCGCGCTATTGCCCCGCGGGTGTTTACGAATACGTGAAAGATGCCTCGGGCGGTGATCGCCTCCAGATCAACGCGCAAAACTGCGTGCACTGCAAAACCTGCGACATCAAGGACCCGACCCAGAACATCGTGTGGGTGGTGCCCGAGGGCGGCGGCGGGCCCAATTACGCCAATATGTAGGTCGCAGGACCTACGTCGGGCGCGCGGGGCGGGCGGCTACAATTCGGTGTCGTCAGGAGAGCGCCGCGGCCCCCAAGGGGTCCCGGCCGCCGAAGGCGCAGGCTGAACGCCGAACGCTCAGGCACCCAGGACTGACGACACGCCCCGGCAACGGGGCGTTCCCCTGCTGGAGAGAGGCGCCCCGCTGCATGCGATGGGCGCCCACCGAAGGAGCAACCCCTGATTGGCCATGGCCAGGCGGGGCGAATCTCTCAGGTAAAGCGGACAGCCGGGCTCCCCCATGGCGAAAGCCATGGATTGAAGCCCTGCCTGCGGAGAGTCCATGTCCAGCGCCCTCATCGAATCCCCTGCGTCGCAGCTCCTGCTGCAGACGCCCTTGCACGCCTTGCATCTGGAGTTGGGCGCGCGCATGGTGCCCTTCGCGGGCTATGCGATGCCGGTGCAATACCCCGCCGGCCTGATGGCTGAACACCGCCACACCCGCGGCGCCGCGGGTCTGTTTGACGTCTCGCATATGGGCCAGCTGCGGCTGGTGGGGCCCGATGCAGCAGCCGCCTTCGAGTCGCTGATGCCGGTGGACGTGATCGGCCTGGGCGTGGGCAAGCAGCGCTATGGCCTGCTGCTATCGGATGCGGGCACGATCCTGGACGACCTGATGTTCGTCAATCGCGGCGATGACCTGTTCGTCATCGTCAATGGCGCCTGCAAGGCCGCCGACATCGCCCACATTCAGGCGCGCATCGGCACGCGCTGCACGGTGCAGCCCCTGCCCGAGCAGGCCCTGCTGGCGCTGCAAGGTCCGCAGGCTGTGACGGCCTTGTCGCGGCTGGTGCCGGGTGTGGAGCGGCTGGTGTTCATGACCGGTGCGCGCTTCAACTGGCAAGGCACCGAGTTGTTCCTCACGCGCAGCGGCTACACCGGCGAAGACGGTTTCGAGATCTCGGTGCCCGCGACGGCCGCCTCGGCGCTGGCGCGCGCGCTGCTGGCGCAGCCCGAGGTCAAGCCGATCGGCCTGGGTGCGCGCAACTCGCTGCGCCTGGAAGCGGGTCTGTGCCTGTATGGCAACGACATCGACACCACCACCACACCGGTCGAGGCCGCCCTGGGCTGGGCCATGCAGAAGGTGCGTCGCACGGGCGGTGCGCGCGCAGGAGGCTTCCCGGGGGCGGACCGGGTGCTGGGCCAGCTCGATGGCACGGAACCCCTCACGCGCAAACGCGTGGGCCTGATCGCGCAGGAACGCGTGCCCGTGCGCGAACACACCGAATTGCAAGACCTGGCAGGTCGGCGCGTGGGCGAAGTCACCAGTGGCTTGCTCGGCCCCACCTGCGACCAACCTGTCGCCATGGGCTATGTGGAGACGGCCCTGGCCGCCAGTGGCACCCGCTTGCAAGCCCTGGTGCGCGGCAAGCCCGTGCCCATGGTCGTGGCCGACCTGCCCTTTGTGCCCACACGCTATTACCGCGGCCCCGCCGCCTGAACCCTTTTTTCATTTCTCACCTGGAGACACCATGAGCCTGAAGTACACGCCCGATCACGAATGGATCTTGTCCGAGGGCAATGCCCCGGCGACTGTCGGCATCACCGTGCATGCGCAAGACGCGCTGGGTGATGTGGTCTTCGTGGACCTGCCCGAAGTGGGCCGCACCTATGCCCAAGGCGACGTGGCCGGTGTCGTCGAATCGGTGAAAGCCGCCGCTGATGTCTTCATGCCGGTCAACGGCGAGGTGACCGAGGTGAACGAAGCGCTGCGCGCCGACCCCTCGCTGGCCAATACCGACCCGCTGGGTCAGGGCTGGTTTTTCAAGGTCAAGCTGGCCAATCCCGAGCAGCTCGAGCCGCTGATGGACGAAACCGCCTACGCCGCCTTCTCGCAAAACGGCTGATCCCACCGCCCACCCAAGGAACGACGCCATGCTGATGCAAGCTGCCCGCCCCTTACGCGAACTCGAGGACGCCGACCAGTTCATCGCCCGCCACATCGGCATCGGCGAAGCCGACGAACAGCACATGCTGTCGGTGATCGGCGAGGCCTCGCGCCGCGCACTGATTGACGGCATCGTGCCGCGCGCGATTGCCCGCACCAGTTCGATGAAGCTGCCCGCGCCGGTCACCGAAGCGGCGGCACTGGCCGAACTGAAAGCACTGGCGAGTCAAAACCGCGTGATGCGCAGCTTCATCGGCCAGGGCTACTACGGCACGCACACGCCCACAGTCATCCTGCGCAACATCCTGGAGAACCCCGCCTGGTACACGGCCTACACGCCCTATCAGGCCGAGATCAGCCAAGGGCGCATGGAAGCTTTGGTGAATTTCCAGACCATGGTGTGCGAGCTCACAGGCATGCCGATCGCCAATGCCTCCATGCTCGATGAGGCCACGGCAGCGGCTGAGGCCATGACCCTGGCCAAGCGCAGCGTCAAGAGCGCGAGCGTCCTCTTCATCGTCGCGGGCGACAACCATCCGCAGGTGATCGAGGTCGTACAAACCCGCGCGCAGCCCCTGGGAATCGAGGTGGTGGTGACCGAGTCCGTGCAGCAATGGCAAGACGCACTGGGCCGACCGCACTTTGGCGCGCTGGCGGCCTACCCCACCACCAGCGGCCGCATCGCCGATCTGCGCGCCAACGTCGACCAGACCCACGCGCAGCAAGGCGCCTTTATCGTGGCCGCGGACCTGCTGGCGCTCACCCTGCTCACGCCGCCCGGTGAATGGGGCGCCGACATCGTGGTGGGCACCACGCAACGCCTAGGCATGCCCATGGGCGCAGGCGGCCCGCATGCGGCCTATATGGCCTGCCGCGACGAATTCAAACGTTCGCTGCCCGGGCGACTGGTGGGCGTGAGTATCGACGCCCATGGCAACCCGGCCTACCGCCTGGCCCTGCAAACCCGCGAACAACACATACGCCGCGAGAAAGCCACCTCAAACATCTGCACCGCGCAGGTACTGCCGGCGGTGGTGGCCAGCATGTATGCCGTCTACCACGGGCCACAGGGCCTCAAGCGCATCGCGCAGCGCGTGGCCGCCTACACCGCCGTCCTGGCGGCGGGCCTGCGCCAGCTCGGGTACACGATCGAACATGACAGCGCATTCGACACGCTGGCCGTACGCGTAGGTGCCGACGTCGCAGCCACGCTGGCGGCGCGGTCCCGCGATCGCGGCGCCAATCTGCGCGTGCATGCGGGCCTGTGGGTGTGCGTCTCGCTGGACGAGACGACCACCCGCGACGATCTGACCTTGCTGTGGTCGGTGTTCGCGCACGACGGCCAGGCCCTGCCGGATGTCGCCGCCTTCGACAAAGGCATCGATCCCCTGATCCCGGATAACCTGCGTCGTACCAGCGCCTTCCTCACGCACCCGGTGTTCAACTCGCATCACAGCGAAACCGCGATGCTGCGCTACATCCGCGCGCTGTCGGACAAGGACCTGGCACTCGATCGCAGCATGATCCCCCTGGGCAGCTGCACGATGAAGCTCAATGCCACCAGCGAGATGATCCCCATCACCTGGCCCGAGTTCGCGCAGGTGCATCCCTTCGCACCGGCAGACCAATTGCAAGGCTATGCGCAGCTCGACGCGCAGCTGCGCGAGTGGCTGTGCCAGGCCACCGGCTATGCCGGCATCAGCCTGCAACCCAATGCCGGCTCTCAAGGCGAGTACGCCGGCCTGCTCGTGATCAAGGCCTGGCACGAGAGCCGCGGCGACCATCACCGTGATGTGTGCCTGATCCCCTCCTCCGCCCACGGCACCAACCCGGCCAGCGCGCAGATGGTGGGCATGCAGGTGGTGGTGACAGCCTGCGACGCCAACGGCAACGTCGACATGACCGATCTCGCCGCCAAGTGCGCGCAATACGCCGACCGTCTGGCGGCGGTGATGATCACCTACCCCAGCACCCATGGCGTGTTCGAGACCCAGGTCAAGGACCTGTGCGCGCTGGTTCACCAGCATGGCGGTCGGGTCTATGTGGACGGCGCCAATATGAACGCGCTGGTGGGCGTGGCCGCGCCCGGCGAGTTCGGCGGCGATGTGAGCCACCTGAACCTGCACAAGACCTTCTGCATCCCGCACGGCGGCGGCGGCCCGGGCGTGGGCCCGGTGTGTGTGGTGGAAGACCTGGTGCCTTTCCTGCCTGGCCATGCGACAGGCGAGGCGGCTTCGGGCAAAACTAGCGAAGCGAATCCGCACCGCGTGGGCGCGGTATCCGCTGCGCCCTTGGGCAATGCGGCGGTGCTGCCGATTAGCTGGATGTACTGCCGCATGATGGGCCCCGAAGGCCTGCGCCAAGCCACCGAGGTGGCCATCTTGTCGGCCAACTACATCAGCAAGCGACTGGCCCCGCATTACCCCACGCTGTACGCCAGCGAGAACGGGCGCGTGGCCCATGAGTGCATTCTGGACCTGCGCCCGCTCAAGGACACCAGCGGCGTCACCGCCGAAGACGTCGCCAAGCGCCTGATCGACTACGGTTTTCACGCGCCGACCCTGAGCTTCCCGGTAGCGGGCACGCTGATGGTGGAGCCCACCGAGAGCGAGACGCTGGAGGAACTCGATCGCTTCATCGACGCGATGATCGCGATCCGCGAAGAGATCCGCGCCATCGAGTCGGGCCAGTGGCCGCGCGAGGACAACCCCCTAAAGCACGCTCCGCACACCGCCGCCAGCTTGCTCACCGGCGACTGGCAGCATGCCTACCCGCGTGAGGCGGGTGCGGCGGTTCTCGAGGGTCGTCGTCACGCCAAATACTGGCCGCCAGTGGGTCGGGTGGACAACGTCTGGGGTGATCGCAACCTGTTTTGCGCCTGCGTGCCGATGTCGGCCTACGAGGCGCCGGCCGGCGCTACGTCTTAAGCGGCCTGCGCGGCGATCTGACGCAGGGCCTGCTCGAAGACCTCGGGCGGCTGCCCGCCTTGCACCAGGTGCTGGTCGTTGATGATCACCGAGGGCACGGCGCTGATGCCCGCCTGCGTGTAAAAGCGCTGGCGCTCACGCACCTGCGTCGTGTACTCGTCGCTGGCCAAAATGGCGCGGGCGCGCTCGGCATCCAGGCCTGCGGTCTGCACCGCTTGCACCAGCACGGTGTCGTCTGAGGGGTTCTCGCCGCGTGTGAAATACGCTTGCAACAGCGCCATCTTCAGATCGCGTTGCGGGCCCTCGCCCTGCTCGCCCGCCCAATGCAGCAGGCGGTGTGCCTTGAAGGTGTTCCAGGTGCGGCCGCGCCCCTCGGGTCGGAACTCGAAGCCCACCGCCGCAGCGCGCTGGCACAGAGCCTGCCAATTGGCAGCCTGCTGCGCGGGGGTGGAGCCGTATTTCTCCGTGAGGTGTTCCGCCAGATCCTGACCCTCGGGCCCCATCTGCGGATTGAGCTGAAAAGGTTGGAAGTGCACCTGCGCGTGGATGCCGTCGGCCTGCAGGCGCTGCAGCGCCCGCTCCAAAGAGGCTAAACCCACGGCGCACCAGGGGCAGGCGATGTCGGAGACGAAATCGATCTTCAGCGTAGAGGTCATCTGGCCATGCTAACCCAGGCACGCCTCCCCGCCACTCGGGGCTCGTGCGGCTCAGGCCAGCTGCGGCACCAGGAAGTCTCGGCTGATGCGACCACCCAAGGCATTGACCCGGTCCAGGAACTGGGTGAGGAAGGCATGCAGACCATTGGCCAGAATCTCCTCGATGCTGGCGTACTGAAGCTCGGCGCGCAGTCGACCGGCGTGGCGCAAGGTGTCGGAGGCGTCATCGCCCGCGACCATGCGCAGGTTGGCCACCACCTCGTTCATGCTGGCGTGCAAAGACCGAGGCATGTCCGGGCGCAGGACCAGCAGTTCAGCCACGCGCTCGGGTCGGATCACATCACGATAGACCTTGCGATAGACCTCGAAGCCCGAGACGCTACGCAAGATCGCGCTCCAGTGATAGAAGTCGTACTCTTGGTCCTGCAAGGTGGCAGCGCCAAAGAAGTCGCTTTGTACCGCGTGGAACTTCACATCGACCAGACGGGCCGTGTTGTCGGCGCGCTCCAGAAAAGTACCCAGGCGCATGAAGTGCAGGGCCTCGTCCATCAGCATGGTACCCACCGTCACACCGCGCGAGAGGTGCGAGCGAAACTTCACCCACTCGAAGAACACGCCCGGATCGCGCTCGAACTCGCCGCTGGCCAGCATGCGATTGACTTCCAGCCAAGTCTGGTTTTGCGTCTCCCACACCTCGGTGGTGAGCGTGCCGCGCACAGCCCGCGCGTTCTCGCGCGCGGCGCGCAGGCAGGACACGATGGACGAGGGATTGTTTTCGTCCTTAACCATGAACTCCATCACCGCACGGGGCGTGACATCGCCATGACGGGCGGTGTAGGCGGGCAGCAGCTCGCTGATGGACAGCAGCCCTTGCCAGCCCAGCTCGGCGACTGCGGCCGACTGCGGCAGCAGCGAGGTCTGGTAGTTGACGTCCAGCATGCGCGCAGTGTTTTCCGCGCGCTCGGTGTAGCGAGACATCCAGAACAAATGATCAGCGGTACGAGAGAGCATATGTACGTCCTATTCGTGGGCCAGCGCGGAACCGGCTTTGCCGGGCCGCAGGTGGCGCCCCCTTGAGGGGGAGGCGCCGCAGGCGCTTCGGGGGTGGGCCATCACTCCTCGAGAATCCAGGTGTCCTTGGTGCCGCCGCCCTGCGAGGAGTTGACCACCAAAGAACCTTCCTTAAGCGCTACGCGTGTGAGCCCACCAGGCACCATCTGCACTTGCTTGCCCGAAAGCACGAAGGGCCGCAGGTCGATGTGACGCGGCGCGATGCCCGCCTCCACATACGTGGGGCAGCTCGAAAGACTGAGCGTGGGCTGCGCGATGTAGCCGCCGGGGTTGGCCTGCAGCACGCGGCGGAAGTCCTCGATCTCCTGCTTCGTGGCGGCCGGACCCACCAGCATGCCGTAGCCCCCGGCGCCATGCACCTCTTTGACCACCAGCTCGGGCAGGTGGGCCAGGATGTAGGCGAGGTCCTCGGGCTTGCGGCCCATATAGGTGGGCACGTTGTTCAAGATCGGCTTCTCACCGAGATAAAACTCGATCATCTGCGGCACATACGGGTAGATCGATTTGTCGTCGGCCACGCCGGTGCCGATGGCATTGCAGATGGTGACGTTGCCGGCAGCATAGGCGTCCACCAGGCCGTGGCAGCCCAGGGTGGACGTCGCGCGAAACACCGAGGGGTCAAGGAAGTCGTCGTCGATGCGCCGGTAGATCACGTCGACCCGGCGCGGGCCGCGGGTGGTGCGCATGTAGACATAGCGGTCCTTGACGAACAGATCCTGCCCCTCGACCAGTTCGACACCCATTTGCTGCGCGAGGAAGGCGTGCTCGAAGTAGGCACTGTTGTACATGCCAGGCGTGAGCACCACCACCGTCGGATCGGGCGCGCCGGGCTGGGCGCTGGCGCGCAGGGTCTCGAGCAGCAAGTCGGGGTAGTGCATCACCGGCGCCACGCGATGCTGGCTAAACAGCTCGGGGAACAGCCGCATCATCATGCGGCGGTCTTCCAGCATGTAGCTCACGCCACTGGGTACGCGCAGGTTGTCCTCCAGCACGTAGTACTCGCCCTCGCCCTGGGCGTTGGCCGCACGCACGATGTCCACGCCGGCGATGTGCGAGTAGACGCGGTGCGGGGTGTAGACCCCCATCATCTCCTGGCGAAACTGGGCGTTGCCCAGCACCTGGTCGGCGGGGATCAGGCCGGCCTTGAGGATCTCTTGCTCGTGATAGACGTCGTGCAAAAAGCGGTTCAGGGCGGTGACGCGCTGGACCAGCCCTTTTTCGAGCTGGCGCCATTCGTGTGCGGGGATGATGCGCGGAATCAGATCAAAGGGAATCAGACGCTCGGTACCGGCGCCGTCTTCGTCTTTGGCGCCATAAACCGCGAAGGTAATGCCCACACGGCGAAAGATCATCTCGGCTTCGTCGCGGCGCGCGCGCATGGAGCCGCTGGTCTGTTGCGCCAGCCAACGTGCGTAGGCCGCGTAGTGCGGCCGCACATCGGGGCCTGACCCTCGCTCGAAGCCGATCACGCCCGGTCCGGATACGCGGGCGAGCATTTCGTCAAATTTCTGCATGCAACTGCGCCTCCTGGTGGCGACTCCTCAGCCACAGACTAGCAATATTTGGGCCGAAAACGCAAGGCGCACTCGGAATTCAAGGACTCCGGTGGTGCCAATAACGACGCGCCTGCTCGCGTTCGCAGCGCACCTGGTCGGGCGCGCTCGAAGACCACCCAGCCGCGCCGCAGGTGGGCGAGGTCAACACGGGGATGCCGCGCTGCGCATAGCGCGCCATGACGGGTTCGGCCGGGTGACCATAGCGGTTGCGATAGCCCGCCTGGACCAGCGCCAGCCGAGGCTGCACCGCATCGAGAAAGACGTCGCTGGACGAGGTCTTGCTGCCGTGGTGGGGCACCAGCAGCAGTTCGCAGCGCAAGGTGTCGCCCAGGACGCTGACCATGGCCAATTCCTGCGCGCGCTCGATGTCGCCCGTGAGCAGGGCGCATGCGCCCGCCTCGTGGGCATTGGCTTGTGCAGTGATGCGCAGCACGCAGCTGACCGTGTTGGGCTTGTCGGGGCGCACCGCATAGTCGGCCGCGCGCGGGTGCAGGAACTCGAAGCCCACGCCGTCCCAGGTCCAGCGCTGGCCGGCCAGGCAGCGCGTGTGCCTGTGCAGCACTGCCAGCGGATGCCCGTGCTCGATCGAGGACAGGAGCTCGGCATCCTCGTGCTGGGCGAGTACCGAGGCGGCACCGCCGATGTGATCGTTGTCGCGGTGACTGACCACCACCCGATCCAGGCGATCGCCAAATGCACGCAGCAGGGGCAGCAGCACGCGTTGGCCGGCATCGCTGTCGCTGCCCAGGCGAGGGCCGGTGTCGTACAGCAGGCTGCGGGTAGCGGTGCGCACGATCACCGCGGTGCCCTGACCGATGTCGGCGGCCAGCAGCTCGAACTGACCCGGCAGCGGACGCGGCGCCTGCCAGGCCAGCAGCGGCCACATCAGCGGCAGGCCCAAGGCGCGCAAGGCCGGCGGCAGGCGCATCACCAGCAGCAGCCCACCCACCAAGCCGGCCCACGCCGCCCACACGGGCGCTGCAGCGGCCGACCACACCCCGCCGGGTAACAGCGTGAGGACCTGCAGCACCTGCATCAGGACGGCCACCGCCCAGGCGCCCGCGTCCCACAGCGGCGACCACAGCGCACCCCCCAGCGCCAGCGGCGTGACGATCAAGGTGACCCAGGGAATCGCCACCAGATTGGCCAGCAGCCCCACCAGGGACACCTGCCCGAACAAGGCCAGCGTCAGCGGCGCCAGAGCGACGGTGATCACCGCCTGCTCGCGTAGCAAGGCCCGCAACCGCGCGCCCACCCCGCCCGATCGGGCTTGGGCCTGGCCGTCATCCGTCGCGAACAGAATGCCCACCGCCACGAAACTGAGCCAGAAGCCAGGCTGCAACAGCGCCCAGGGATCGATCAGCGCCAGGACAGCGGCCACCCCACCCCAGACGTACGGCCAGGGCCAGCGCAAGCCCGCCAGCCGCAACAGGCCCACGGTGGCCAGCATCCAGACCGTGCGCTGCGCCGGGATGCCGCCGCCGCTGAAGGCGGCATACAGCGCAGCCAGCGCGATGCCCCCCACCAGCGCCGCATGCGGGGCCGGCCACATCAAGCACAAAGACGCACAGCGCCGCCAGGCCGCGCCCACGACCGCGGCCGCCAGCCAAGCGAACATCGTCACGTGCAGGCCCGAGATGCTCATCAGGTGCGCGACACCCGTGGCGCGAAACACATCCCAGTCGGCCTGCGTGATCGCCTGCTGATCGCCCACCGCCAGCCCCGCGAGCACACCGGCGGGCGCGGTCTCCCTGACCCGCGCGAACAGCGCATCGCGCAAGGACTGACGCGCGCCCTGCAGCGACAAGGCGGGCGCCGGTGACAGCCGCTGCGGCGGCAGCACCCCTGCGCGCACCGAGCCCGTCGCCTGGATGCCGCGCTCCCACAGCCACAGCTCGTAGTCGAAGCCGCGCGGATTGCGCAGACCATGCGGTGCCTTCAGGCGCACCACAAAGCGCCATTGCTCGCCAGCGCGCAGCACCTCGGTGGTGCGCGCTGGCGCAGCGCCTTCATCCGGTGCGGCGGGTCCCTGGTACCAGGAGATCAGCAGGCGCGGCGGCACGCCGGCAACGTCGGCCTGAGTGACCGCCAGCACGAAGCGCGGCCCGAACTCGCCGCGCTGGGGCATGTCGACGATGCGGCCCTCCACCCGGATGTCCCGCCCCTCCACCGCGGGCGGCAAGGCCTGCTGCGCGAAGTGCAGGGCCCGCAGACCCGTGGTGGCGAAGGCCAAGCCACCGATACCGACGGACAGCAGCGCAGCCGAGAGGACCCGCCTCAGGCCTGCGCGGGAGGGCGCACCCCGATTTCTCAGGCCCCAGGCGATGAGACCCAGCACGAGGCCCGCCAGGGCCCAGGCGCCATAAGTGGACGCTAGCGCCAGGCGGGCCTGCTGCAGTTGCAGGGCGCAGCCCAGGACGATGGCCCACAGCACGCCCGCCAACGCCATGTGTAACGCCTCTCTGGGTGATGAATGGCTTCATATACTACTTAAGATCTATTTCGGAGCGCCCCTTGATGCCCGCCCTTTTCTCTGCCCAGCCGCTCGGCGCCTTACTGCGGTGGCGCGCATGAAGCACGGCGACATCCTCCAGGTCATCCTTGCCGGTAGCAGCCCAGGCGATCGGCAATGGATCATCGAGTTGCTAAGAAGCGGCTCACCCTGGCGCTGCGAGTTCACCGAGGCAGACACCGGCGAAGAGGCCCTGCGGCAGGCGCAAGAACCCACCTGCGAGAGCACGCCCATCCTGCTGGCCTGCCCCCTGGCCGACATGGACGCCATGCGCCTGATCGGCCGTCTGGTCGACGCGCAAGGCCTCACGCCGTGCCCGATGGTGGTGATCACGCCAGGCAATGGGCGCGACCTCGGCCCGGTGCTGCTGCGCGCAGGCGCCCAGGACTACATCGGCGAAGACTGGCTCAGCCCCTTCGTACTGGCGCGCGCCGTCGACAACGCACGGGTGCGATGGGCCATGGAGCGCGGCCTGCACGAGCGGGAGGACGCGCGCAAGCAGGCCGAGGAGCAACTGCGCCAGGCCCAGCGCCTGACCCAGACCATCATCGACGGCGCCGGCGCGCTGGTCTTCGCCAAGGACCTGGAGGGTCGTTACTTCCTCACCAACCGGGCCTGGCGCGAGCGCGTGGGCCTGTCCGAGCAGCAAGCCGATGGCGTGACCGACGAAGCGGTCTATGGACCGCTGGTGGCCCAGGACGTGCGCCGCAACGATGAACAAGTCATGACCTCGGGGCGCCTGGTTGTCGCCGAGGAAACCACCTTCCAGCGGGGTCGGGCCGTCTACTACCTGTCCAGCAAATTCCCGCTGCTCGACGAAACGGGGCACGCGTATGCGGTCTGCGGCGTGTCCACCGACGTCACCTCGCTCAAGGAGACCCAGGCCGCCTTGCAGGCGCGCGAACGTGAGCTGCAGACCCTAGCCGACAACACCCCAGACATCCTCGCGCGCTTTGACCGGCAGCTGCGTCATGTCTTCGTGAGTGCAGCGATCGAGCGCATGACCGGTCGTGCCCCGCAGGACTTCATCGGCCGCACCGCGCGCGAGCTGAACATGCCCGCCGACCTGTGCGACTGCTGGGAAAACGCGGTGCAGTCCGCCTTTCGCGAGGCCTGCGCGCAGACGGTGGCCTTCACCTACGAGGCCGCGGGCGGGCTGCGCCACTTCTCGGGACGCTTCGTGCCTGAGTTCGGCAGCGAAGGGGCCATCGATAACGTGCTGGCGGTGCTGCACGACGACACCGAGCAAAAGCGCGCCGAGCAAGACATCAACCGCCTGCTCGAAGAGGAGCGTCACTACGCACGCCTGCTAGCCCGTATGGCGCAGGCCTCACGTCTCGTGCACGCCAGCTTGTCAGCTGACGAGATCGCACAGGTCCTCACCCATCAGGCCCGCGAGATCCTGGGCGCGCGCCGTGCGATCACCGAGCTCACACTGCAAGAGCCGGGCGCGCGCACTATTCAGGCCGTCTCGCTCGCCGCCGACGCGAACCCGAGCGAGCCGCAGCACGGCACAGTGCTGAGCGCGTCTTTGACCGGCAAGGGCGGCGAGCCGCTGGGCCAGGTCCAGCTCACCGGCGGTCCCTATGGCGACTTCACCCACGAAGACCGCACGGTGCTGATGCAGCTGGCCGCCATCGCCTCCACCGGCTTGGAAAACGCGCGCCTGTATGCGTCGCTGCGCGAGGCCGACCATCGCAAAGACGAATTCCTTGCCACCCTGGCCCACGAGCTGCGCAATCCGCTGGCGCCGATCCGCAACGGCCTGGAGATCCTGCGCCGCAGCGGGCAGCTCACGGGCCCAGCGGCGCTCGCGCGCGACATGATGGAACGCCAACTCGCCCACATGGTGCGACTGGTGGACGACCTGCTGGACGTCTCGCGTATCAGCCGGGGCAAGGTCGACCTGCGACTGATGCGTCTGACCTTGCAGTCGGTGTTGGAGAGCGCTCTGGAAAGCGGCCGTCCCGCCATCGAGGCCAGCAACCACCGACTGGTCATGCAGCTGCCCACCGAGCCGGTGTGGATCGATGGCGACCTCACCCGCCTGGCCCAGGTGGTGAGCAACCTTCTGAACAACGCCGCCAAGTACACGCCCGCCGGCGGGCGCATCGAGCTGTCCGCCAAGGTGGAGGGACCGCACGCCGTCATCCGCGTGACGGACAACGGCACCGGCATCAGCGCCGACATGCTGCCGCGGGTGTTTGATCTGTTCGCCCAAGTCGATCACACGCTCGCACGCGCCCAGGGCGGGCTGGGTATCGGCTTGTCTCTGGTCAAGAAACTGGTTGAACTCCATGGCGGCGACATCCACGCCGAGAGTCGGGGACTGGGCCAAGGCAGTCGCTTCACCGTGCGGCTGCCGCTGACCGCACGCACCGCCGACGATGGCCACGTGCCCGCCTCGCCGCCAGCGCGTATCGCGCCCTCGGCCACGCCCTGCCGAGTGCTGGTGTGCGACGACAACGTCGACGGTGCCGAGAGCCTGGCCCTGATGCTGGGCCTGCTCGGGTACGAGGTGCGCACCGTCCACGACGGCCCGGCGGCTCTGGCCACGGTCCGTCACTGGCGACCCGACGCGGTGCTGCTGGACATCGGGCTGCCCGGCATGTCCGGCTATGAGGTGGCGCGCCGGATGCGCAGCGACCCGTACCTGCGGGGCCTCTTGCTGGTCGCGGTCACCGGCTGGGGCACGCAGGACGACCAGCGCCGCAGCGCCGCCGCCGGCTTCGACCAGCACCTGACCAAACCCGTCGAGGCCACTGCCCTGGAATTGGTGCTGGCAAGCCGCCTGGCACGAACAGGCCCTCAGGCCGCAGGCCAGGGGACAGCAGGCTAGGATGCGGGCAGGCGCTCCTGCCACCTCCTGTGCTTTCGATGCCCCTGTACGCTGCCCTGCACCATGTCACCGACTACCGCTACGCCCGGCCCGTGCTGCTGGGGCCGCAGCTCGTGCGGCTGCGGCCAGCACCGCATAGCCGTAGCAGCATCCTGTCGTATGCCCTCCGGGTCGAGCCCGCCAGCACCTTGGTGCACTGGCACCAGGACCCCTACGCCAACTACCAGGCGCGCCTGCTGATCACGCAGCCCACACCGGCCTTGCGGATCACGGTGGATCTGGTCGTCGAGCTGGCGCCTTTCAACCCCTTCGAATTCTTCCTCGAGCCCGAAGCCGCTGACTATCCCATCCACTACGAGCCCGGTCTGGCGCGGGCGCTCGCGCCCTACCTCAGCGTCGACGCGCTCACCCCACGCGTGCAGGCCTGGCTTGACCGGATCGATCGCCGACCGCGGCCCAGCGTCGAATTCGTGGTCATGCTCAATCAGCTGCTGCATGCGCAAGTGCGCTACGTCAAGCGGCCCGAACCCGGCGTGCAAACGCCGGAGCAGACCCTGGCCCAGGGCAGCGGCTCGTGCCGCGACTCGGGCTGGCTGCTGGTCAATCTGATGCGCCATCTGGGGCTGGCAGCGCGCTTTGTCTCGGGCTATCTGATCCAGATCGCGCCCGACTCGCCCACGCGCCCCGGCACGCACGGACTGGACGCCACCGAGCTGCACGCGTGGTGCGAGGTCTACCTGCCCGGGGCCGGCTGGCTCGGGCTGGACCCGACCTCGGGCCTGGTGGCCACCGAGGGCCACATTCCCTTGGCCTGCACCCCCGAGCCGGCCGGCGCCGCGCCGATCGAAGGAAAGCTAGAAGCCACCGAAGTCCAATTCAGCCACCACATGCAGGTCACACGCCTGCACGCACCGCCGCCGGTGGCCGGCTGATCGTCATGCCCGTCCTACGCTGAACCCACTCTGCGTGGGGGAAGCTCGGTGGGAGGTAGCTCCTACAATCGCGCCAAATCCCCCCTTCCCCGACCCTCGCACGCACACCATGTCCATCGCCCAGAAGCTCCAGGAACTGAACATCACCCTGCCCCCGGTGGCCACGCCCGCCGCGGCCTATGTGCCCTTCGTGCGCACTGGCTCGCTGGTCTTTCTCAGTGGCCACATCGCCCGCAAGGACGGCAAGCCCTGGGTGGGCCAATTGGGCAAGGACATGGACACCGCGCAAGGTCAGGCCGCTGCGCGCGCCATCGCGATTGACCTCCTGGGCACGCTGCAAGCCGCCATCGGCGACCTGCAGAAGGTGCGCCGCATCGTCAAGGTGATGAGCCTGGTGAACTCCACACCCACATTCACTGAGCAGCACCTGGTGACCAACGGCTGCAGCGAGCTGCTCGCGCAGATCTTTGGCGAGCGCGGCGCACACGCTCGCAGCGCCTTCGGCGTGGCTCAGATCCCGATGGGCGCCTGCGTCGAGATCGAGCTGATCGCCGAAGTCGACTGAGTCCAGCGCTTATTCAACCCGCTCGATGCCCGTGGGTTTGAAGCCCAGGTCGGCGGCCTTGCCCTTGCGACCGCGCGCGGCGCGTGCGTTGTTCAGGGAACGGATCTCCAAGGTCTCTTCGCGCTCCTTGCCGCCGCGGCCGATGCCGCTGATCTTCACGCTGCGCACATAGGCCGCAGCGCCGGCCAGCGTGTCCTTGGGCTCCAGATCCAGCAGCATCAGACCCCGCCCGCCCTTGGGCTGGTGCTTGAGTTCGCCGATCTCGAAAGTGAGGATACGACCGCCGGTCGAGGCGCAGGCCACATGCGTGGCCGACGCGCCTGGCGCCACCTGCGCCGGCGAGGGTCGGCACACGCTCTCGTCCGCGGCGCAGGTGATGAAGGACTTGCCTGCGCGTTGACGTGAAGTCATGTCTTCGACGCTGGCGATGAAGCCATAGCCGCCCGAGGTGGACAGCAACAACATCGACGTCGCAGCGCCCGCGAAGTAATGCGCCACCTGTGTCCCGGCCTCCAGCTCGATGAAGCTGGTGACGGGCTGACCGTCGCCACGCGCGCCCGGCAGCGTGGAGACCGCCAGCGTGTAGATCCGGCCATTGCTGCCAAAGGCCAGCAGCGTGTCGACCGTGCGGCACTCGAAGGTCGCATACAGACCGTCGCCCGACTTGAAGGCGAAGCTGCCCGCCTCGTGGCCATGGCCTTGGCGCGCGCGCACCCAGCCCTTTTGCGAGACCACCACCGTCACCGGCTCGTCGATCACCTTGACTTCGGCCACGGCCTTCTTCTCGGTCTGGATCAGGGTGCGGCGTGCGTCGGTGAACTGCTTGGCGTCGGCCTCGATCTCCTTGACCATCAGTCGGCGCAGGGCCGCGGGGCTCTCCAGAATCTCTTGGAGCTTTTTCTGTTCCTCGCGCAAGTTGGCGAGCTCCTGCTCGATCTTGATCGCCTCCAGGCGCGCCAATTGGCGCAGACGAATCTCGAGGATGTCTTCGGCCTGGCGCTCACTGAGGGCGAAACGCTCGATCAGCGCCAGCTTGGGCTCGTCGCTGCCACGGATGATGGCAATGACTTCGTCGATATTGAGCAGCACCAGCTGCCGGCCTTCGAGGATGTGGATGCGATCGAGCACCTTGTCCAGGCGATGGCGCGAGCGGCGTTCGACCGTGCGCTGACGAAACGCGATCCACTCGTCCAGCATCAGTCGCAGGGACTTTTGCACCGGCCGACCGTCCAGGCCCACCAGAGTCAGGTTGATCGGCGCCGAGGTCTCCAGGCTGGTGTGCGCCAGCAGCACCTGGATCAATTCAGATTGCTCAATGCGGCTGGTCTTGGGCTCGAACACCAGACGCACCGCTGCGTCCTTGCTGGACTCGTCACGCACGGCATCGAGCACCGACAGCACCGTCTGTTTCAGCTGCAGCTGGTCTTGGGACACGGCCTTCTTGCCGGCCTTGACCTTGGGGTTGGTCAGTTCCTCGATTTCTTCGAGCACGCGCTGGCTGCTCACGCCCGGGGGCAGCTCGTGCACCACCAACTGCCACTGGCCGCGCGCCAGGTCTTCGATCTTCCAGCGCGCGCGCACCTTGAGCGAGCCGCGGCCAGTGCGATAGGCCTCGGCGATGTCGGAGGCCGCGCTGATGATCTGACCGCCGCCCGGATAGTCGGGCCCCGGCATCAGGGCGAACAACTCCTCGTCGGCCAGCTTGGGGTTCTTGATCAGGGCCACACAGGCCTGCGCCACTTCGGCCAGGTTGTGACTGGGGATCTCGGTGGCCAGACCCACCGCGATACCGCTGGCGCCATTGAGCAGCGAGAACGGCAGGCGCGCGGGCAGTTGCACCGGCTCCTCGGCACTGCCGTCGTAATTGGGCCGGAAATCGACCGTGCCTTCATCGATCTCTTCGAGCAGCAGGTTGGTGATCTTGGCCAGTCGCGCCTCGGTGTAGCGCATGGCCGCCGCGCCATCGCCGTCGCGGCTACCGAAATTGCCCTGGCCGTCGATCAGCGGATAGCGCTGCGAAAAATCCTGGGCCATGCGCACCAGGGCGTCATAGGCCGCCTGGTCGCCATGCGGATGAAAGCGACCCAGCACATCGCCCACCACGCGCGCGCTCTTGACCGGCTTGGCCCCGGCTGCGCCCGAGAAGGCCAGGCCCATGCGGGCCATCGAATACAAGATACGGCGCTGCACCGGCTTTTGGCCGTCGGCCACATCGGGCAAGGCGCGGCCCTTGACCACGCTGAGGGCGTATTCAAGGTAGGCGCGCTGCGCGTAGCTGGCCAAATCCAGTTGGGCGTCGTCGTCGCCACCGGCGGCGAGAGAAATGAGGTCCTGCTCCATGGGGTCTTTAGGGGGTCAGTCAGGTCAATCGGGACGGTCGTGTCAGTCGTTCGGGGTCGCAGACGGTGAGGTGAGCGGCGGCGGCATGTTGGCACGCCCGGGCACCTGCCCAGGCAGCTCCATGCGTACGCGTCGCGCCGGCGCCGGCGCAGCCGCCGCAGCGGGGGCCGCGCGTAGGGGCGCTGGGGGCTTGAGCATGGCGTACAGGTGCATCACCGTCTTCACATAGTTCTGGGTTTCGCGATAGGGCGGGATGCGGTTGCCAGCCCGCTGCACCGCGCCCTCGCCCGCGTTGTAGGCGGCCAGGGCCAGATCCAGGCGATCGGGGAACAGCCCGATCAAGTGACGCAAATAGCGGGTGCCGGTGCGCACATTCAGCTGCGGGTCGGCCAGCTTCTTCTCGATGGACAACTTGGCGTCGCCGCGCACGCCCCAGCGTTCGGCGGTGGCGGGCATCACCTGCATCAGACCGATCGCGCCCTTAGGCGACACCGCCTTGGGATCAAAACCGGATTCGGCCACGATCAGCGCCTTGAGCAATTCATAGTCGACGCCTTGGCTGCGCGAGGCATCGCGCAGCAGGGGCTGGGCCTGGCGGTAACCCGCCGAAGTTTCGAAGAACTTGACCAGTTGCGGTGGCAAGGGGGGTGGGACTTCCGGCTGCGGCAACGCCTCGACGGGCGCCTCGCTTCTTGACTCGGCCCTGGATTCGCCGGCCACCTCGCCCACCGAAAACGAGGCCCTGCCGCGCGAGAAGAGTTCATAGCGGTCGTCCAATTTCTCGGCGGCCAGGTGGGCGACACCGCGCGCGTCCACATAACCCCAGATCTCGGCACGCAAAGGCGTGGCCGCGAAAAACAGCAAGGAGGTCAGCGCCAAGCCCAGAGACCACGCCGCACCCGTCGCCGACCGGCAGGTGCCGAGATCCACGCGGCACGCATTCATGCCGGCAACTCCAGCGCGCGCGCGCGGCGATCCGCAAACTCCGGCGCCAGCATGGACATCACGGTCAGCGACTCAAACCCTGCGGCCACGCGCACCGATTCGCGCAGCACGCCCTCGACCACGAAACCTTCGGTGTCGTAGAGGGCACGCGCGCGGGTGTTGTGGGTTTTGACATCGAGCCAGAAACGGTGTGCGCCCAGATCATCAAAGGACACCTTCTTGGCCACGCGCAGCGCGGCGCGGCCCACGCCCTCGCCCTGGTGTTGCACCACCATCCGTTTGAGTTCGAGCGAGCGATGGTGGCTCTTGCAACCAATCAGAATCAGAAAGCCCGCCGCCTCCAGCGCGTCGCCGCTCTCGATGATGAAGTGACGAAAATCCGGAAAGCGGATCGCGGCCTCATGCTGCGTGCGCTCCCACGGCGTGATGAAGGGCAGATTCTGCGGATCCTGCTCGAGGGTCAGCACGTAATCCAGATCGCTTTGCAGCGTGGGCCGCAGGCGCACGCGCGGCGTCACACGGGTGGCAACGGTAGTGGCGCGTGATCCGTTCATCAGATGTCGACGTCGACCGAGTCGCCGTGCAGTTCCATCAGCTCGCGGCGGGCCGCGGCCTCGCCCTTGCCCATGAGCTTGGTGATCAGGGCCTCGGTGCCGGCAAAGTCAAACGCGCCCAGCTGCACCGGCAGCAGACGGCGGGTGTCGGGGTTCAGCGTGGTCTCCCACAGCTGCTCGGCGCTCATCTCGCCCAGGCCCTTGAAGCGGCTGATGGTCCAGGCGCCTTCGCGCACGCCTTCCTTGCGCAGTTTGTCGAGGATGGCGGTGAGCTCGCCTTCGTCCAGCGCGTAGTTTTTGGAGGCGGCTTTCTTGCCCCGCGCGGGCGCATCCACCCGAAACAGCGGCGGGCGCGCCACATACACATGGCCGGCCTCAATCAGCTTGGGGAAGTGCCGGAAAAACAGCGTGAGCAGCAGCACCTGAATGTGCGAGCCGTCGACGTCGGCGTCCGACAGGATGCAGACCTTGCCGTAACGCAGCCCCGACAGATCGGGCGTGTCGTTGGGCCCATGCGGGTCGACGCCAATGGCCACCGAGATGTCGTGGATCTCGGTGTTGGCAAACAGGCGATCGCGCTCGACCTCCCAGGTATTGAGCACCTTGCCCCGCAACGGCAGCACCGCCTGGCATTCCTTGTTGCGGCCCATCTTGGCGCTGCCGCCGGCGGAATCGCCCTCGACCAGAAAGACCTCGTTGTCGCGGGTGTCGCGGCTTTCGCAGTCGGTGAGCTTGCCGGGCAAGACGGCCACGCCCGAGCCCTTGCGCTTTTCCACTTTCTGGCCGGCGCGCTGGCGGGTCTGGGCCGCCTTGATCGCCAACTCGGCCAGCTTCTTGCCGTATTCGACATGCTGGTTCAGCCACAGCTCCAGGGCCGGGCGCACAAAGCTGGAAACCAGGCGCACCGCGTCGCGCGAATTGAGTCGCTCCTTGATCTGCCCCTGAAACTGCGGGTCGAGCACCTTGGCCGACAAGACATAGGAGGCGCGGGCGAACACGTCTTCGGGCATCAGCTTCACGCCCTTAGGCAGCAGCGAGTGCAGATCGATGAAGCTCTTGACCGCGGTGAACAGGCCATCGCGCAGGCCGCTGTCGTGGGTGCCGCCGGCGGTGGTGGGAATCAGGTTGACGTAGCTCTCACGCACCGGCTGGCCGTCTTCGGTGAAGGCCACGCACCACTGCGCGCCCTCGCCTTCGGCAAAGGTCTCGTTGCTGTCGGCAAAGCCCTCGCCGGAGAACAGCGGAATCACCGGGTCGCCGCCCAGGGTCTGCATCAGGTAATCGGCCAGGCCGCCCTTGTACTGCCAGCTCTGGGTCTCGCGGGTTTTCTCGTTCACCAGCGACACCGCCACGCCGGGCATCAGCACCGCCTTGCTTCGCAGCAGGTGGGCCAGTTCGTTCATCGGCAGCTGCGACGACTCGAAATACTTGCCATCGGGCCACACGCGCACGCTGGTGCCCTGGCGACGATCGCCCTCGGCGGCTTTGCGCAGTTGCAGCGGCTCGGTCACATCACCGCCCTCGAACACCAGGCGGGCCACCTGGCCCTCGCGGTGCGAGACGGCCTCCAGGCGCTTGGCCAGCGCGTTGGTGACCGACACGCCCACGCCGTGCAAGCCACCCGAGAAGCTGTAGGCCCCGCCCTGGCCCTTGTCGAACTTGCCGCCCGCGTGCAGGCGAGTGAAGACCAGCTCGATCACCGGTGCGCCCTCTTCGGGGTGCAGGCCGAAGGGAATGCCGCGGCCGTCGTCCTCGACGCTGACCGAGCCGTCGGTGTGCAGGGTGACCTTGATGCGTTTGCCGTGGCCGGCCAGGGCTTCGTCGGCGGCGTTATCGAGCACCTCCTGCACCACGTGCAAGGGGTTGTCGGTGCGGGTGTACATGCCGGGCCGCTGCTTGACGGGCTCCAGGCCCTTGAGCACGCGGATCGAACCTTCGGAGTAGTCGGAGGGAGCTGAGGAGGGTTTGCTTGCCATGAGGGGGCGCCGTGTGGAGGGCGCATTGTAGTGGCGCAGGACTCGGGCGCTGTATAAAACCCCAGCCTCAGCGGGCGCACGCGGGCGACAGCGGTCCGGGCTGACCTTGGGTACAGTCCTCGCCCATGACCCCAACCCCCCGTCTGTCCATGCTGCAGGTGCTCGCCTGTGGCGCCGCCATCGTCACCCTGTCCATGGGCATCCGCCACGGCTTCGGCCTGTGGCTGCAGCCCATCACCCAGGCCCAGGGCTGGACGCGCGAGACCTTTTCCTTCGCGCTGGCGATCCAGAACCTGACCTGGGGCGTCGCCGGCATCTTCGCCGGGATGCTGGCCGACCGCTTCGGGGCCTTCCGCGTACTCTTGGGCGGCGCGGCGCTGTACGGGGCTGGACTGGTCGGCATGGCCCTGGCACCCAACCCCGCAGTGTTCGCACTCACCGCAGGCATCCTGATCGGCATGGCCCAGGCCGGCACCACCTACGCGGTCATCTACGGCGTGATCGGCCGCCAGATCGATCCGGCCAAACGCTCCTGGGCCATGGGCATGGCCGCGGCGGCCGGGTCGTTCGGGCAATTCCTGATGGTGCCGGTCGAAGGCATGCTGATCGCGAACCTGGGCTGGCAGCAGGCGCTGATCGTGCTGGGCGTGGCCGCGCTCTTGATCGCCCCGCTATCCCTGGGCCTGCGCGAACCGGGCTTCAGGGGCGCGACCCCGCCCCCCCGGGACCAGACCATCCTGCAGGCGCTGCGCGAAGCCACCCGCTACCCAAGCTTCCAACTGCTGGTCCTGGGCTACTTCGTGTGCGGCTTCCAGGTGGTGTTCATCGGCGTGCACATGCCCAGCTACCTCAAGGACAAGGGCCTCACGCCCGAGGTGGCGAGCTACTCGCTGGCCCTGATCGGTCTTTTCAATGTGTTTGGCACCTACATCGCGGGTGCGCTGGGGCAGAAGCTGGCCAAGCAAAAGATCCTGGCCTTCATCTACGTCGCGCGCGCAGTGGTCATCGCCGTGTTCCTGATCGTGCCGCTGTCACCGCTGTCGGTGTACATCTTCTCGTCGGTCATGGGCCTGCTGTGGCTGTCCACCGTGCCGCCCACCAACGCGCTGGTGGCCCAGATCTTCGGCGTAGCCCACCTGTCCATGTTGGGGGGCATCGCTTTCTTCAGCCACCAAGTCGGCTCCTTCATGGGCGTGTGGCTCGGCGGCTTCCTGTACGACCGCACCGGCAGCTACGACGTCGTTTGGTACATCGCCATCGCGCTGGGTGGGGTGGCTGCGGCCCTGAACCTGCCGGTGCGCGGCACGCCCATCCCGCGCGCGCCTGCGCCCCAGGCGGCCTGAGATGACACCCCGCGCACGCGCCCTTGTGGCCTACGCCATCGCCCTGACGGTGCTGGCGGGTGTGTTCGCGCTGTACACGCAGCCGCAGTTGCTCGTGACCTTGTCCGAGCAGATCTGGGCCTGTTTCAACTGATGCACGCGAGCACCACACCCAGCGAGTGGGTCCAGCGCTGGGCCCATCTCGTGCCGGCGGGCCAGCCCGTGCTGGACGTGGCCTGCGGCGCGGGTCGTCATCTGGTGGAATTTGCGGGCCGGGGCCATCCGGTCACCGGCGTGGACCGCGACCCGCAGGCGCTGGCCGCTGCGGCCTGGCACCTCGATGGCGCCGGCGAACTCGTGCAGGCCGATATCGAGAACGGCCCCTGGCCCTTTGCGGGCCGGCAGTTCGGCGCCGTGGTGGTGACGAACTACCTGTGGCGGGCCCTGCTGCCCACGCTGGTGGCCAGCGTGGCGCCGGGCGGCGTGCTGCTGTACGAGACCTTCGCCGTCGGCAACGAAACCGTGGGCAAGCCCTCGCGGCCAGACTTCCTGCTGCAGCCGGGGGAGCTGTTGCAGGTGTCTGCGGGCTTGCGGGTGGTGGCTTATGAGGACGGATTCTTGCCCAACCCCGCGCGGTTCATTCAGCGGATCGTTGCCGTGCGCGAGATCCCTGGATCACAGGCACGCCACACGCTCACCTAACCGCGCGCGAGGTCGCCTTCCTCTGTCGTGAACTTCAAGGCCAATTGGCGGAAATGGTCAATTTCGAGGGGCCTTCCTGCATGAACGGCACCCCGGACATGTCGCTGCGCCTCGGGAACCAGTCCCGCTTGGACTATCGCTCCATCAATCTCCTTAAGGTAGATATGCAGCGCCCGCTGATGCTCGATGTACTGGACCGCGTTATCGACGCTTGAATCCTGTCCTGGGGGCAGTCCGAGTTCGCTCCGGATGCTCTGTGCCAACTGCTCCCCCTCCTCATTACCGTTCGCCAATGAATTCAGTGCTTCTTTATTGCTCCTTATTCGGCTGTTGCTCATCTCGAGGAAGCTGATCGCCGTAGTCATCAGGCTGGCGAGCGAGACAGAGTTGCAAAGGCAACTGATGGCAGCATCCCGCGCCGCAATTTTGTCCCTGTCCAAAAATTCGGGGCAGGTCCAAGCGAGCACCGGCCGACTCTTCGTTTCACGCCCAGCTCGAATAGTCGTGCCCGA
>Ga0315902_10000084_pt1 | contig 149869 bp, 143 predicted proteins | sample LakEriMetagenome_9_FD_203523 | JGI IMG/M metagenome (GOLD analysis project Ga0315902, IMG submission 203523) | Freshwater fungal communities from buoy surface, Lake Erie, Ohio, United States - Buoy 12 MA117 | ecosystem: Environmental > Aquatic > Freshwater > Lake > Lake biofilm | place: USA...
CGCTGCCCGAACCTACGACCAGCTCTGGAAGGCGGTCGGCCAAGTCTGCGACCTCTTCACCGAAGAAGAATGCTACAACTTCTTCAAAGCCGCAGGATACGAAACCGAATGAGCGCAACACGCTCTAAGCTGCTGGCTGCACCTGCTGATCGGTTTCGATGTGGTTGAAGCAGACCACGGCGGGCGGTTGACCGCCATGGGCAGTGTGTCCTTGGGTCAGCGCGAGGTCTTCAACTCGGTGATCAGGTCATAGGCATCGCCGCGATACAATGAATGGGTGAATTCTATCGGGCGGCCATCGGGCAGGAATGTCACCCGCTCCATGCCCAGGGCCGCGGCACCTTCGAACACGCCCAACAGCGCGGCATCTGCGCTGGACAGGTTGACGGCCGAGATGCGCTGCAGGGCGCGAACCGGGGCAAGGCCGCGCGCTTCCAGCACTTCGTACAGGGACTGAGCGGTGTCCTCGGGATCCGGGAAATCCCGTTCGGCCAGCGTGGCAAGTTCGATGGCCATGGGCAGGTCGTTGGCCAGACGCAGGCGGCGCAGGCGCACCACGCGATCTTCGGGCGACAGGTTCAGGCGCATCGCCTCGACCGGCGACGGCAGGCTCACTTCCCGCAACAGCCAGTGTGACCCGGCCTTCAGCCCGCGCCGCTGCATGTCTTCGGAAAAGGATGTCAGCCGTGCCAGCGCCTGTTCCACCCTTGGCGGCGCATTGGCGATGTAATTGCCAGACCCGCGCTTTTGGACCACGAGGCCGGACTCGGCCAGACCGCGCAGCGCCTTGCGGACTGTCACACGCGAAAGGCCAAGCCGTTCGGCCATGTCGCGTTCGCTTGGCAGCACATCGCGCGGCCGCAACGCGCCGCTGCGCACAGCCTCGCGGATGTGGCGTTGCAGCAGAAGATACAGCGGGGCCGGATCGTGCTCAGACCAGTTCACCCGGTTGAAGACCATGCGTTGATCGGGCATCGGACCCTTTTGCGGTTGCGATTCGGCTCACTTGCAGCGCCCGACACTAGCCGACCGCCGTCTTGGCGGAAAGTGGTATCTAATTATAACGCCAGTGTCTTGCCGCACCCCTTGGCAAGGACAGTGACAAGCAGAGAAAGCAATTGCGAAATTGCGTTCTTTTTCAGCAGATCGGGCAAATGTTCCCGACAGGAAAGGGCAGATCGCTCCACAAGAGTTGACGAACCGATCCTGATTGGCCTTATATTGGTCTACTGAGGGGTCTTGGGTTCGGCGGCATGACGGCAAGCCCTGGGTCCCCTGATGGCGACGGTTGTGATCGGGGGGTGTCTATGTCGGGGTCACTGTCTGACAGCTATCTTGCCGATCTTGCGGACCGCATTGCCGGCCTGCGCGGCACGGCGGCCATGTCGCTTGACCGCGCAGCCGAAGCGATGACGGCCTGTATCCAGCGCGACGGGCTTATCTACATCTTCGGGTCGGGGCATTCGCACATGCTGGCGGAAGAGGCGCATTTCCGGGCGGGAGGCCTTGCGGCGACGGTGCCGATGCTGGCCGCCGCCACCATGCTGCACGAAGCGGCGAGCGTGGGCACGAAGTTGGAACGGCTTCCGGGGTTGGTGCCGGCACTTCTGGCACGCTATCCGGTCGGGCCCAAGGATGTCATGATCGTGGTATCGACATCAGGCGTAAATGCCGCCCCGGTGGAAGCGGCCATGTTTGGCAGGACGCGGGGCGCAACGGTGATCGCCATCACGTCTGAAAGCTATTCACAGGCCGCTGCGAATGGCCGGCCACGCATTGCCGATCTGGCCGACATCGTGCTTGACAATGGCGCCCCGCCCGGTGACGCGACGCAAGACGCAGGGGCAGACGGGCTGATGGTCGGTCCGGTGTCCACTGTGATCGGGGCGGCGTTGCTGAATGCGGCGCTGGCGGAAACCGCGCGGCGGCTGATCGCGGCAGGCGGACCGGCCCCGATCTATGTCTCGGCCAATATGCCAGGTGCGGCCGACCGCAATGAGGACCTGATCCGGCGCTACCAACCGCGCAACCCCCATCTATGACCCATCGGGCCGCAAGAAGCCCGCACGATCCGACAGAATGACGCAAACCCCCCAACAGAGAGGCCTGCACAGAATGACGTTCAAGACAACATCAAGCCTGACCCTTGCCATCCTGCTGCTTGGCAGCGGCTCGGCCCTTGCACAGACCGAGTTGATGCTCTGGCACATGGAGCAACCGCCGCACCGCGTCGCCCGGGTGCAGGAACTGCTGGATGCTTTCAACGCCGCCCATCCCGATATCGTGGTCAAGCAGGAACCGCAGAACTGGGGCGAGATCTATGCCAAGGCTCCGGCGGCCCTTGCCGCCGGAAATGGCCCGGATCTGCTGTTCGCCATTCCCGACTTCGCGCCGATCCTGAAGGAAATCGGGGCGGTGCAGAATGTCGGGGCCTTCGTCGGCACGCTGGACGCCAAGCACGACCTGCTCGACAGTGCGGTGGCCTCCTATTCCTATGACGGCGGCGTATGGGCCGTGCCTTTGTACAACATGGCGATGAGCCTGTGGTACAACAAAGCTGCTTTTGACGCGGCGGGCGTTTCGGTCCCCAAGACGTGGTCGGAATGGCAGGCGGCCACCGAAAAGCTGACCGCAGACGGCAAGTTCGGCATTGGATTGCCGGCGTCCAAGGGGTTGTACACCGATCAGGTTGTCTACAACTTCATGGTCAACAACAGCGCGAGCGAGATCTACAACGCCGACGGCAGCTTTGCGTTCGACAACCCGAAGACGGTGGAATCCTACGCAATGGCGGCGGCGATGCAGAAGTTTTCGCCTCCCGACAGTGCCGGCTGGTTCTGGGGCGATGCCGAAGCGTGCTTCGCCTCGGGCACCTGCACGTCGATCCTGCAGTTTACCACCATCACCACCTATGACACGCAGGGCGGTGGCGATGCCGCCAATCTTGGGGTCGCGCCGATTCCGCATGCGGATGGCGAAAGCCAGCACAACACCATCGCCTATGCGAATGCGGTGATGCTGCTGTCTGACGACCCGGCAAAGCGTGCGGCGTTCGAGACCTTCATCACATGGCTGCTGGAGCCTGCGAACTATGGACGTTTCCTGAACATGGAACCCGGGCTGTTCCTGCCGGTGACGGCTGACGGTGCCAAGGCAGACAGCTTCTGGACCGATCCGCTGGTGCAGAAGTACAAGCCGCAGATCGAAACCATGATCGCCAATTCGGCGAACGGGATGCTGTTCGGCTTTACCAACGGGCGGACCTTCCCGTCCATCGCGCCGATCTCGGGCCAGAACGTGCTGTCAGAGGTGCTCCAGGCCGTGGTGATCGACGGGACCGATCCGGGAGCCGCTGTGGCTGCGGGGCAAGCACGGATGCAGGACATCGCCCAGTGACGGACCGGGGCACCCCGAGGCCCCCTTTGGCAGGTGCCGCCGACCTTCGGGCCGGCGGCGCACGCCCGCACAAAGCCAGACTGTCAGAGCGCCAGTTGGCGCTTGTCTTTGTTGCCCCGGCCCTTGGGCTTCTGGCCGTGACGCTGCTGTGGCCTTTGGCGCTGGCGGTGGACCTGAGCCTTCGCGACGTGCGCTATATCGGCAAACCCGGAGAGTTCGTGGGCCTTGCCAATTACACCGAGGTATTGACCCAGGCCCGGTTCTGGCAATCGGGTCTGCGCAGCCTGATCTGGGTGGCGGGAAATGCCCTCGTTCAGACCGCGCTGGCGCTTGCTGCGGCCCTGGTCCTGCATCAGAGTTTTCCCGGCGTGCGCATCGCGCGGGTCTGGGTGCTGCTGACCTGGATCGTGCCCACGGTGGTGGTCGTCATCATCTGGCGCTGGCTGCTGTCAAGCTCGGGCGGGATGATCAACCCGCTGCTGGTGCAGACCGGTCTGCTTGAAGCCCCCGTCGGGTTCTTTTCGTCCCGCGAAAGCGCCATGACGACGCTGATCCTGATCAATTCCTGGCGCTGGTTTCCCTTTGTCGCGCTGATGATCCTTGCCGCGCTGACCCGCATTCCCGGTGATCTGGACGAGGCGGCGCGGATGGACGGGGCGGGTGCCTGGAAGCGTTTTTCGCGCATCACATGGCCCCTGTTGCAGCCTACCCTTGCGGTGCTTCTGGTGGTTGGCACCCTTTTGTCGTTCAACGTGTTCGACATCATCTGGCTGATCACGGCGGGCGGGCCTTCGGGCGGCACACAGACCTTGCCGGTGCTGATCTATGAAACTGCCTTCAAGGGCTACGAGTTGTCCCGCGCAGCGGCGATCTCGGTGCTGACCGGGCTGGTGCTGATGGGGTTCGCGATAGCGGCCAGCCGGTCGATGACGCGCGAGGACGCCGCATGAAACAAAGTCTGCCCTTGAACCTGTTGCTTGCGGTGACGATCCTGTTCTTCCTGCTGCTGATCGGCATGCCGTTCTGGTGGGTCGTCAGCGGGTCGTTCAAGCTGCCGCAGGAAATCATCGCACGCGAACCCACCATGATACCGCAAAGCTTCACCTTGCAGCATTATGCCAAGCTGCTGGCGGCTTCGGCCTATCCTGCGTATCTGGTGAACAGCCTGATCGTGGGGGTGGCATCCTCGGTATTGACAGTGGTGCTGGCCGTCCCCGCAGCCTATGCCTTCTTCCGGATGAAGTTCCCATTCCGCGAGGGGCTGTATCGTGCCATCCTGCTGGCCTACGCCTTTCCCGGGGTGATCGTTCTGATCCCGATCTACGGGCTGTTTGCGCAATTCGGGCTGGTCGACAACCTGCTGGCGCTGATCATCGTCAACACGACCTTTGCCCTGCCTTTTTCCATCTGGATGATGCGGTCGTTTCTGGCCGGCATTCCGCAAGATATCGAGGAAGCCGCACGGATGGATGGCGCGCCAACCCCGGTGATCCTGCGGCGGATCCTGGTGCCGCTGATCCTGCCCGGTGTTGCGGCGGTGGGGGTCTTTGCCTTCATCTCGTCCTGGACCGAATACCTGTTCGCGTCGGTGCTGATCCTGTCGGATGCAAACCGCACGGTTCCGGTCGGCTTTGCCGGGATCATTGGACAATACCAGATCGATTGGGGCCTTCTGCTGGCGGGGGCAAGTCTTGCGATCCTGCCTGTGGTTGTCATTTTTTCGCTGATCGGGCGGGCCTTCGTGGCGGGCCTTACCGATGGGGCAGTGAAATGAAACGGAGTTCGCAGTGCCAGACCTGACCTTGCGCGGCGTGACCAAGCGGTTCGGTGCGACGGAAGCGGTGCGCAGCATCGACCTGACGATCGGGTCGGGTGAGATGGTGGTGTTTGTCGGCCCTTCTGGCTGCGGCAAGTCCACCCTTCTGCGGATGATTGCCGGTCTGGAACCGGTGACCGAAGGCCGGATCGAGATCGACGGCCGGGATATCACCCGTGCCGAACCGATCGACCGGGGCCTGGCGATGGTGTTCCAGTCCTACGCGCTGTATCCGCATATGACGGCAGCAGAGAACATGGGTTTTCCACTGGAGATGCAGGGGCTGGCCAGGGACGAGATCGCCAGGCGCGTACGGGCGACTGCGCAGACCCTGCAATTGCAGGACCATCTGGACCGCAAGCCCCGGGCACTTTCCGGCGGGCAGCGCCAGCGCGTGGCCATCGGGCGGGCCATCGTGCGCGATCCGGTGGCCTTTCTGTTCGACGAACCCCTGTCCAACCTTGATGCCGAACTGCGTGTGCAGATGCGGCTGGAAATCGCCCGCCTGCATCGCGAGCTGAAGGCCACGATGATCTATGTCACCCATGATCAGGTCGAGGCGATGACCCTGGCCGACCGGATCGTGGTGCTCCGTGCCGGACAGGTTGAACAGGTTGGGGCTCCGCTGGAGTTGTATGACAACCCGGCAAACGCTTTCGTCGCGGGGTTCATCGGGTCGCCCCGGATGAACCTGATCCCCGCCACCACATGGCGCGACGGCGGCCGGCTCCGGGTTGTCCTGCCGGGCGGGCAGCTGCACCTGCGTCCCTCGGGACAGATGCCACCCGATGGCGCAGAAGTGCATTTGGGAATAAGGCCCGAACACATGTCGGCCACGGATGGCCTGCGCCTTCCCGCCATCTGCGAAACGGTCGAGCGGCTGGGAGCGGTCAATTACCTCTATGCCCGTCTTGCCGACAGGACCGCAGTCACGGCGCAGGTCGGTCAAGGCCTTGCCGCAACGGCAGCAGGTGCGCCTGTCGACCTTGCGGTGGATGCGACGCGGGCCTTCCTGTTCGATGCCGGGGGCCATCGCATCGCCTGATCCGCAAGCGAGGAGGGAATGGTGGGGCTGACACTGGGGCTGGACATCGGATCATCGGTTGCCAAGGCCGCGCTTTTCGACGCCGACATGGCCGAAATCGCCACCGCCTCGACGCCCATCGTCCAGGACCGCAGCAGGGTGGGTCTGGTAGAATTCGATGCCTACGCCGTACAGGCCAGCGTGGCGGCGCTGATTCAGCACGTGGCTGCCCGTGCCGGGTCTTCGCCCGCCGCAATTTCGGCGGTGGGCATTTCGGCAGCGATGGTGGGTGGCGTGCTGGTGGATGCCGGCAACCGCCCCCTTCGCCCCGGCATCAACTGGGAGGACGCCCGTGCCCAGGGGCTGATCGACGCTATCGAGGCGCGAGACCCCGGAGCGCGGTCGCGGATCTTCCGGTCGTCAGGTTGTGTTCTGCAGCAAGGCTGCACCCTGCCCGTGCTGGCCGCTCTTGCCATGACCGAGCCGCAGGTTGTGGCGCAGGCCCATGCCTTCGTGTCGCTGAAGGATCATTTGCGGGCCTGGTTGACCGGTCGCATCGGCGCGGACCGGACCGAAGCCGCCGTCGGCCCCGGCAGCGCAGCTCTGCGCGATCGCAGCCCTGCCATGCACGATCTTTTCGGCCTTGGCCCGCTGGTCCGGCTGCTTCCACCAGCCGAGGACTCAGAGGCGGTGGGGGGCCATGTCACACCTGAAGCCGCCGCGATCACCGGGCTGCGCGTGGGCACGCCTGTGGCAGTGGGCGCAGGCGATGTGCCCTGTTCGGTGCTTGGCGCAGGGGGCTGGAACAGCGGGCGGGCCACGATGATCCTTGGCACCACCGCAATGGTCGGACAATCGTTCGCGCAGCCCGTGTTCGATCCTCCTGACCTCGGGCTGCTGTTCACCCTGCCCGGCCGGCGCTGGTTTCGTGCAATGGTCAATGTGGCTGGCACGCTGAACCTTGACTGGGCGCTGTCCACGCTGGCCCCCGACCTGGCCACGACAGCTGATCCCTTTGCCGGGCTTGAAGCGCGGACAGCACGGTCGCCTATCGGGGCGGGCGGGGTCAGTTATCTGCCCTATCTGAGCGACAGCGGAATCATCGCACCGGTGATTGATCCTGAAGCGCGGGCGGGATTTTCGGGCCTGGCACCCCGGCACGGCCTGCATGACATGCTGCGGGCAGTCTACGAAGGGGTTGCATTCTCGCTTGTTGACCTTCTGGAACTGACCGGATTTCCGGGTGACCGGATCGCATTGGTTGGCGGAGGAGCGCGCAGCGCCCTCTGGCCTGCCATGATTGCCGACATCACCGGAAAGTCGGTCGATCTGTTCTCGGGACAGGAGTTTGGTGCCCGCGGGGCAGCCCTTCTCGCGCGGGTCGCAGCGGGTGACCTGCCCGACGTCTCTGCCGCCGCCGCCCTTGTTCCGCCGCTGCGCCGCAGTGTCGCGCCGGACCAATCGCGTCACCTGGCCTATTCTCTGGCGCGCGACAACTTTTGCCGGCACCGGCAAAGGATGTTTCCCTGAGTGTCCAAACCTGACCGATGGGGTGGACGCCCCCCGGCGGCGTCGGTGGACCAAGGGGGAGGGCGATGAAGCGGTGCAATGAAGAGAAGCGCCACAGGAAAGTTCAGCATCATCCGCCCGGATTGGCCACGAACGTGTTTCGGGCGCATGGCACTGATGTTCATGGGGCGGTGGTCTTCCGCCGCGAGCTTTCGCGCGCGCACGTGCCAGAGCCTGTTGACGTTTGAGGAGTCCCAAATCGGGATCGAAGTGAGTCAAGGTTGCCAAATGGGAGGCAGCCTTGATCCGCATGACATTGACCGACACCCGGTGGGCGATCATCGCCCCGTACTGCCTTGGCCGGGAGTGTGACCGCCACGCGTTCCCCGGGACGAGGGGCCGAGAAGTAGACCGCGGTCAGGATCGAGACCATCGAGGCGGACAAGGCCTGATGGCCACCGGTCTTGATGGCATCGACTTCTGGTCGGATGTGGTTGGCGTGGTGGATCATCCAGTGCGACAGCCAAAACAGGCGCTGTTCCACGGTCTTGAGATCGGTCATGTCGAGTGATCCTGTTGCCTTGGCCGCAGCATATGGCCAGTCATGCACCGTTTTGCGGCTGTTTCTGGCACCCGGATGGGCATAATTGGGGGCTGTCGCCACCAAAGCGGGAAATGGCGCCCATGTCCGCCAATCTGGATCGCTTCGATGCCGATATCCCGTGTGCCCTGCACAAGGATGGCCGGCGGACGATCAACGAGCTTGCAGGCAGGATCGGTCTTGGCCCCTCGCCCACCGCCCGCCGCCTGCGGCGGCTGGAGGAGGCGGGGATCATCAGCGGCCATGCCGCACTGTTCGACGAAGATGCCCTCGGCTTCGCGGTGACGGTCTTCGTCTCGGTCCAGCTGGACAAGCAGGTGGACGAGGCGCTGGCCCATTTCGAGGCGGCAGTCTCCACCTTCCCCGAGGTCGTGGATTGCCGGCTGATGACCGGCAACCGCGATTACCACTTGCGCGTGGTCACCAGCGGGTTGGGCGAGTTCAAGAGGTTTCTGGCCGGTCGCCTGACCAAGGCGCGTTGGGTCGCGTCCATAGCATCCTCAATCCCCTTGCGCCCGGTCAAGGGCGGGCTGGCCCGTATCCTTCAGCGGGCCGGGTCAGGCCTTCTTGCCGTCGATGATCTCTCGGATTTCGGCCTCAACCAAGTCGATGATGCGATAAAGAGCGACTTCGGCGGCGTCCGGGTCGCCGGCCACGATGGCATCGGCCAGGTCGCGGTGCGGCGGGAAGGACGCAAGGCCAAAGCCGGGCACCGAGAAGGGGGATTCGACCGACCGCTCGAAAGCTTCGTCCATGCGCCGCAGGATCTGGCCGAACATCGGGTTGCCGGTGGAATCGCAGATCGCCGCATGAAAGGCCGTGTCAGCAGCGCGGTAGGGCTGGCCCGCATCGACGATCCGCAAAAGCTGGGTGCAAAGCGTGTCTATCTCGGCCCGCTGGGAGGCGGTCGCGTTGGTGGCCGCGCGGCGCACGGTGCCGCTTTCTATCACGCGGCGCACCTCCAGCAGACGCAGGATCGCCTCGCCCTCAAGCTGCACTGTCGTCGGCAGCGGCCCGTGCGAGGCATGCACCTTCGCCGTCAGATAGGTGCCATCGCCCTGACGGCGGCGGATCAGGCCCATGCCCTCCCAACGGTTCAGCGCCTCGCGGATGGTAGAGCGGCCAACGCCAAGGGCAGCCGCAATGGCCACTTCCGGGGGCAGGCGGTCACCAACCTGAAGCCCCGCCTTCTCGATCATCTCGGCCATCGCGTCCAGCACGGCGGCCCCGCGGGACGGAGTCTCGATCGGCTCCAGCAGATGCAGCGCGCCACGCTTCATGGTGTTACTCCGATAAGGCGTGGCGGGGGCCGCGCCGGTCAGGCCTGGGCAGAAAGCTTGGGCAGAAGGTCTGACAGGGCCGCCACCAGATGGTCCATCTGCTGGGCAGTGTTATAGCCCTGGGCCGAGATCCGGACAATGGTGTGCGCCTTCCAGGTAAAGCAGGGGATTTCTATTCCGTAGTGCTCCATCAGGCTGCGCTGAAGCACCAGTGGGTCGCAGCCCGGGACGGGCATCGACACCATCTGCGGGGCGCAGAACTCGGGGGACGAGAAGGAAGGCAGGCCTGTCAGAGCGGCGACACGCATGGCAGTGTGCTGAACCAGCGCCTGGCAGTCGCGGGCCACGGTGTCCCAGTCATGCTGCCGGGTGAAGGCAAGGGCGGCAGGCACGGTCAGCCAGGCCGAAGGGTCGCGGGTGCCCTGCATCTCCAGCATGTCGATGAAGGAGCTGTTGCCAAACGGGCCCTGCGCTCCGGGCTGGTTTCCATCCCCGGTCCAGCCATGACTGATGACGAGGGGGTTCAGCATCGGCTGCAACGCGCGCCGGACATGAAGGAAGCCCGCACCCTTGGGCGACATCATCCACTTGTGGCAATTGCCCGCGTAGAAATCCGCCCCGAGCGCATTCAGGTCCAGCGGGATATGGCCGGGCGTATGGGCCCCGTCGATGACCGTCCAGATGCCGCAGGCACGGGCCTTGGCCACGATGCGCCCGATCGGGAAGACCAGCGCGGTGGCCGAAGTGATGTGGCTGAGGAAGACGGCGCGCGTGCGGTCCGTCAGGCCGGTAAAGAGGGCGTCGGTGAACTGCTCTTCCCGCGTCAGCGGCAGGGGGATAGAGACGACCTTCACTTGCGCGCCGGTGCGGCGGCAGACGTAGGCCCAGGTCTTTTCCAGCGCGGCATATTCGTGGTCAGTCGTCAGGATCTCGTCGCCGGGCCGCAGGTCAAGCGACTGCGCGACGATGTTCAGTGCGGCGGTGGCGTTGGTCTGGCCGACGATGTCGTTGGGGTCGGCACCGACCACTTCGGCCAGGGCTTCGCGCGCCTCGCGCATCCAGCCGGAGAGGCCCCGGTTGGGGTCGAGGAAGGCCACGGGCTGGCGCTCCAGCTTCAGCTGCCAGCGCTGGTATTCCTCGAACACGGGGCGCGGGCAGGCCCCGAAGGAGCCGTGGTTAAGGAAGGTGACTTCGGGGTCCAGGAGGAACTGGGCTGCCAGATTCTGGCCCATTTCAGCGGCCTTTCATGGTCGGGTCAAGCGCATCGCGCAGGCCGTCGCCGAGGAGGGTGGTGGCAAGGACAGTGACGGCCAGCGCCACCGTGGGGAAGACGGCAAGGTGCCAGTAGAAGTACATGAAGTTCATTCCGACGTTGATCATCTGGCCCCAGCTGGGCACCGGGGGCGGGACGCCGATGCCAAGGAAGCTGAGAGAGGCTTCCAGCATCATTGCCAGGGGGATTGCCAGGACGAAGCCCACGATGATCGGCGAGATCGAGTTGGGGATCAGGTGGCGGCGGATGATGTAGCCGGGGCTGGCCCCCAAAGCCTGCGCCGCGCGGACGAATTCCTTCTCGCGGAAGGCTTTCACCTGCGCCCGGACGAGAAGGCAGACCTGCACCCAGCCGAAAAGGGCGGCGATGAGGACGATGGTGAGAAAGCCGCCATTGGTCAGCGCACCAAGAAGCATCGCGGCAAGAAGGGGCGGGACGACCGAGAAGAGCTCGATCAGGCGCATGACGAACCAGTCGGCCCAGCCGCCGTAGAAGCCCGCGATCGCCCCAAGCGGAATTCCGATCAGGACCGCGAAGAGCGCGGCCGAGAAGCCGATGGACAGCGAGACCCGCGCGCCATGGACGATCCGGGTGAAGAAGTCGCGGCCAAGGTCGTCGATCCCCATCCAGTGCTGGCCAGAGGGGAAGGCCAGCGCCTCGGTCAGGTAATCCTGGTCGGCATAGCCGGTGGGCGTGATCAGCGGCGCGAAAATCGCCATCAGCAAGATGACCCCCAGGATGAACCCCGAGACGACAGCAGCCTTGTTGTCGGCAAAGCGCCGCAGGGCGAAGTAAAGCGGGCTGCGCTGCCGGGTCACGATTTGCCCCCGAACCGGATGCGCGGGTTCAAAAGCGCGTAGACGATGTCCGAGATGAGGTAGGCCACGCAGAACATCATGGTGATCATCAGGATCAGCGACATCTCGAGCGGGTAGTCGCGCAGTTCGATTGACGAGACGAAATAGGCCCCAAGGCCCGGCACGCGGAACATGGCCTCGACAAAGATCGAGCCGGTGGCGGTGCCGATGAACATCGGCAGGAAGACGGTGACCAGCGGCAGGGCGGCATTCCGGAGAACGTGCTGGAAGATAATCCGCCGCTCACTGAGCCCCTTGGCGCGCAGGACGGTGACGAAGGGCTTGTTCATGACGTCCAGCATTGCGGAGCGGGTATATCGGGCATAGGTGGCCATCGGGATGGCGGCATAGGCGGTGATGGGCAGTATCCAGCTGTTGGGCTTGTCCCAGCCAGCCGAGGGCAGCCAGCCCAGCCAGACCGAGAAGACCATGATCAGCATCATCGAAATGACGAAGACCGGAATTGTAAGCCCCAGCGTCGAGACGGCCGAGACGAGATAGTCGAACCAGGTGTTGCGGCGGAGAGCTGCGGCCATGCCCAGAAGGATGCCCAGCGGTGCGCCGATCAGCACGCCCGAGCCGCCGAGGATGAGGCTGGGTGGCCAGGCGCGGGCCAGAAGTTGGGTCACGGTTTCGCCGGGGCTTTGGAACGGCACTCCGAAGTCGAAGTGCAGAACCCCCCACATGTAGCGCTGGTATTGTTCGTAGAGCGGCTTGTCCAACCCGAGGCTGGCGTTGAGCTTTGCCTTCACGGCATCCGAGACCGGCATGTCGTTGCCGTCAAAGGGCCCGCCGGGGACGGAATGCATCATCAGGAAGACGATGACCGAGACCAGGAAGAAGGTCAGCAGGATCGAAAGCAGCCGTCCGACAGTATAGCGCAGCATCCTTGGCCTCCTATCCTGCGACGGCTTCGACAAGGTGGCCCGGTGCCAGCTGGACCAATCCCGGCACCGCCCCGGCACCCGGCAGGCGGGGGATGCCACGCTCGATCTCTTCCGCCGTCAGGAATTGGCGCGTGCGGCGGTCGCGCGGGTTGAGTACCGGGATCGCCGACAGAAGCCCCTGCGTGTAGGGGTGGCGGGCATCGCTGAAGATGGTCTCGGTTGCTGCCGTTTCGACGATGCGGCCATTGAACATTACGGCGACGCGGTCGGTCAGGGACCGCACCACCGACAGGTCATGGCTGATGAACAGGATCGACAGGCCCATCTCCTGCTGCAGGTCGAGAAGCAGGTTGATGATCTGTGCCTTGACCGAGACATCCAGCGCCGAGGTCGGCTCATCGGCTATCAGAACCTGCGGGCGGAGGATCAGCGCGCGGGCGATGGCGACGCGTTGGCGCTGGCCGCCAGACAGTTCATGCGGGTAGCGCTGGCCGTAGCTGCGGTGCAGCCCGACGCGGTCCAGCATTGAAAGTGCCTGCACGGTCTGCTCGTCGGCGGTGCCGATGGCATGGATGTGCAGGGGTTCCGCGATGATGCGGGCAAGGGTCATCATCGGGTCCAGCGCGGAATAGCTGTCCTGGAAGACGATCTGCATCTGGCGGCGATAGGGCTTCAGCTCCGCCGCGGTCAGGGCGGTAATGTCGGCCCCGTCGATCAGTATCTGGCCCGAGGTCGGCTCGATCAGGCGCATGGTCATCAGGCCGGTGGTCGATTTGCCAGAGCCGGATTCGCCTACCAGCCCCAGGATCGTGTTGCGCGGTAGCGTCAGGCTGACGTCGCGGACGGCGGGGTGGTCGATGTGGCCTGCGAACCAGCCACCCGCGCGGGGCAGCCGGAAGGTCTTGCTGAGGCTGCGGAGTTCAAGAACGGGGACGGTCATTGCAGCCCCCAGCAGGCGGCCACCCGTCCCGGACCGATCGGACGCGTGGCGGGGACTTTGGACGCGCATTCCGGCAAAGCGAAAGTGCAGCGCGGGTGGAAGGGGCAGCCGGTGGGCGGGTTCACCGGGTTGGGTGACTGGCCCGCAATCTCGGTCAGGCGCTGCTTGCCGGGGGTGCGGCCGGGGATCGAGTTAAGGAGAGCACGGGTATAGGGGTGGCGGGGGTCGTCGAAGATGGCCTGCACGGGGCCTTCCTCCATCACGCGGCCGCCGTACATGACGACCACGCGGTCGACCGTTTCGGCCACGACGCCGAGGTCATGCGTGACCATCACAAGGCCCATACCAAGCTCAGCCTGCAACTCCTTGATCAACTCCAGGATCTGGGCCTGGATCGTCACATCCAGCGCAGTCGTGGGCTCATCGGCGAACAGGATCTTCGGGCGGCAAGACAGAGCCATCGCTATCATCGACCGTTGCAGCATGCCGCCTGAAAGCTGATGCGGGTAGCTGTTCAGGATCGACACCGGCGTCTTGATGCGCACGCGCTCCAACAGCGCGACAGCCTGTTCATTGGCAGTTGCCAAGCTTGAATCGGTGTGGGCCCGGATCGTCTCGACAATCTGGTGGCCTATGGTGAAAACGGGATCAAAGGCCGACATCGGGTCCTGAAACACCATCGAAGCCACCTTTCCGCGAATGCGCTCCAAATCGCGGCGCGAAGCGTTCAGCATGTCGACACCGTCCAGCATCAGACCGTCGGCTGTTATGCGGCTGGGCGGCTGTCTCAAGAGCCGAAGGGCGGCCATGCAGGTTACAGACTTGCCCGAACCACTTTCGCCTACGATGCCAACGCTTTCACCAGCTTCGACGGCAAGCGAGATCCCGCGGACGGCATGCACAAGCCCTTCGTGCTGGGGGAAGCTGACGTGCAGATTCTGAATGTGGACGAGCGGCATGTTTGTTTGGTCAGGCTGTCATGAGGGCCTCTTCCGGGCGCGCCGGAAGAGGCGGTCTTGCAAGAGCGGCTACTTCGTCACATGCGTGTAGAAATACAACGCAAGCTGGCGCAGGGGCGAGAAGCCCATTTTGTTGGGCACAGTGGCATCCCCCTTAAGGTCGGTGCTGACAACCGCATTTGTAATCGGGTGAACCAAAGGCACGAACGAGGCGTTGTCGATCAGCACTTGCTCGGCGGCGATGTACAGTTTCAGACGCTCGTCCCAGTTGGGGTTGCTGTCGGCCTGGGCCACAAGATCGTCGTAAGCCTTGACCATGTGGTGATGGCGACCGCCATTGAAGAAGATGCCAAAGAAGTTCGACGGATCCAGATAGTCGTACTCATAGGGTGCCAGGAACAGGTTGTTCTTCCTCTCAAGCATCCCGGCCATCCAGTCCTTCTGCGGCAGAACCTTGATGTTCATGGTGATGCCAAGCTGATCCTTGAACTGGGCCTGCAGGTACTGAAGCATCGGCGCGGTGATCGCCCCATTGTAGCCGCCCTGGTCGCGATACCAGATCTCGACCTCGGGGAAGCCCTCACCGTTCGGATAGCCCGCATCGGCCAAGAACTGACGGGCCTTGTCGGGGTCATAGACGGCTTGGGCGGTGATGGTCTCGTTGTATCCAGGATAGCTGGGCGGCAGCAGCGATTTGCCGGGAATCGCCAGGTCCTTCAAAACCGTCGCCGTCATCTCGTCGCGGTTGATCGCGTAAAGAAGCGCCTTGCGCACGTTGATGTTGTCGAACGGTGGGCTTTCCATGTCGAACGACAGGTAGGACGTGGCGAAGACCGCGTTCTTGGCCAGCTGGCCCGGGAAGCGCTGCTCGACAAAGGGGATCTGCCCCGTGTTGAGGTACGAGAAGTCCGACTCACCCGCCATGAAGGCCGGAAGCCCGACTTCGGGCGCGCCGAGCGAGGGGTCGATCACCAGCCGGTCAGCCTGCGGCTGCCAGGGGCCGGTGTACTTCGGGTTCTTGACGAAGGTCATCTTGTTGTTCGACTTCTCCCAGCTTTCCAGAAGGAAGGGGCCGGACGAAACCATCGTCTCGACGTTGGCGGCATAGTCGTCGCCGTGCTTGTCCCAGACATGCTTCGGCACCGGGTACCACAGCGACACCACGCCCGGCAGATAGGGCTTGGGGGCCGAGGTGGTGACGGTGATCGTCAGGTCATCGGGCGCGGCGATACCCAGGGTCGAGACATCGGCCTCACCCTTGGTGACGGCATCCCAATTGGCGATGCCGCCGGCATAGCCCCAATACCAGGCGAAGTCATAGCCGGTTGTGGCGGCGCGCTGCAGAGCGAAGATGTAATCGCTGGCCTTCAGGGGCTGGCCATCGCTCCAGGTCAGTCCTGCCTGCAACTTGAAGGTCCAGGTCAGCCCGTCCTCGGACTGCGACCAGCTTTCGGCTGCCATCGGGTGCAGGTCAAAGTTGTTGTCGAAGCTGGTCAGCGGAAGCTGCACGATCTCGGGGTTGCCGGCGCGTGCGTAGACGGTCTTCATGTAATCCATGTAAGATCCGCTGGTGCTGTCACCTGCGCTGTTGATCGTGATCTCGGCCGCCAAGTGGGTGGTGGCAAGCAGCGTCGCAGCCGCCGCAATACCCACCAGTCGTCTCAATAGTGTCATCGGTACCTCCACCGTGTCGCATTCTTGTTGGCACGTGCCCCCACGATGACCGGGTTGCCGGGAGCGGGAGCCTCACTGGTCTGCGGCGTAGAGCTGTCAGGCCAATGTCAGATGTCTGACAAATTGTTGCAAGCCATGCAAGGGTATCTTGCGCTGCGGGTCGAATACAGTTCTGACGCCCTCTGCATGGCTCTGTTGCACACATCCGGTGAGGGATTCATCTCGTGAATCCAGCGTGGCAGCTGAAGGGCATGAGCAGGCCCACACCCCCCGCCTGCAAGACCGGGAACCGGCCCGCAGATACCGCAGCGCTCAGGCACCGCGTGTGGCGCAGGAGTCACATCGGGATTGACGGGCAAACGCCGGAAATCCGGGCGGCCGGGTTGACCACCCGCGACGTTGGTGATGCGCCCGTGCTGCCCGGACTGCCCGACCGGATCCCGCCCGGCCAGGACATCGCCAGCCTGACCGCTGATGGCGCCTTCGACACGCGCAGGTGCCACGGTGCCATCGCCGCCCGTGGTGCCCCTGCAATCATCCCGCCCCGCAAGAACGCCAGGCCCTGAAAGCCTGATACTGCCGGGGCGATCGCACGCAACGAGGCCCTGCGCGCATCACGCCGCTTCGGCCGAACCATCTGGCGACAATGGAGCGGCTGCCACCGCCGAAGCCGCGTCGAACCGAAGATGCATTGCGGGAAACTGCCGGGACAGCGCCTCATGGCGCGGGATTCCGACCGTCAGGTGTCAGCGTTCCAGGTCCGTGTCGCCGTCCTGAACCGCTTCACCGCGCCCGGCATTCCTGTCACTGAAACCGCAGGATGAGTCCGTCCGGGGAAAGGGGAAGTCCGCTCAGACGTGGAATTGTGCAACAGAGCCGCCCCGCCGCGCCCGGTTGCCGCGCCCCGGCGGATCGGTTAGCCTGCCGCCGGTTTCAAGCACGGAGCGTTCATGTCCACCATCGTCAAACTGCCGCCGCTGTCCTCTGTCACCCCCTCTGACGCCACGCTGGACGGCTGGGTCGTGACCGAAGGCAGCCCCACCATGAAGACCTGGGTCCTGCACACCGCCTCGGACGGCACCATGATGTCGGGCTATTGGGAGGCCACGCCGGGCAGCTATCACGCCACCTATTCGGCCTATGAATTCGTTCACCTGATCGAAGGCCGCATCGTGATCACCCCCGATGGTGGCACCCCGGTAACGGTCGTGGCGGGCGATGCCTTTGTGGTGGAAAAGGATTTCAGGGGCACCTGGAAGATCGAAGAGAAGGTGCGCAAGCACTTCGATTTCCGCCTGCGGTAACGCAAAAGGGCGCGCCCTGCGGCGCGCCCCCAAAGTCCGGAAGAACCGGCGTTACTGGACGGTCGGGGTCTGGTCCGACGTGACCGCCTTCGCCTGAACATCCGTGGCGCGGGCAATCTCGATCCGGCGGGGCTTCAGCGCCTCGGGCGTTTCGCGCACCAGGTCGATGTGCAGCATCCCCAGTTCGTGCGAGGCCCCCGTCACGCGGACATGATCGGCCAGCGCGAAGCGCCGCTCGAAGGCCCGCGTCGCGATGCCCCGGTGCAGATAGCTGCGCCCGGTCTCGTCGGGGTTCTTGCGGGCGGCCACATGCAGGGTGCCGTCCTTCACCTCGACACTCAGCTCGTCCGAGGTCAAGCCGGCGACAGCGACCGAGATGCGATAGGCATTCTCGTCGGTCTTTTCGATGTTGTAGGGCGGATAGGTGGGCTGGGCCACATCGTTTGCCAGCACGCGGTCCATCAGGTCTGCGACCCGGTCAAAACCAACGGTGGCACGGTACAGGGGGGCAAGATCAAAGCTGCGCATGGTCATCCTCATCAAGCGATGTATGGAACCCTCCCTTGCGGGACGGGCGGTTCTGTCCGGGCCCGTGATGGCACCCGGACAACATGCATCTGGGAAAACACCTGCCGCGTTTCAAGGGGGCGGGGTTTCAGGAAACGCGCCCCGAAATCGCGTGATCCGTCTGCCTGCCCGATGCGGCGGCGGGGGATTTCCGGCGTTGCCGGCCTTGTCACAGCCCCCGCCCCCGCGCGGGGCAGGGCTGCTTTCTGCCTGGTGCCAGGACAGGGGCGATGGCCCCTGCCGGCATCTGCCGGGCGCGCGCAGGCGCATGGGTTTGCCGCCTTGCGGTCCGCCGGCCCAAGCAACGCCACGCTGTCGTACCCCTGTCAGGCCCCTGTCGACGCAAGGGCGCGCGGCTGTGGGCCACCGGTTGCCCAGTCCAGCAATTCCACCGTATGGACCACGGGAATCCCGGTGCCCGACCCGATCTGCATCATGCAGCCGATGTTGCCCGCCGCGATGACCTGAGGGGCCCTGGCTTCCAGCGTCCTGACCTTGCGAAGCTTCAGTTCGGCCGAGATTTCGGGCTGCAGCAGGTTGTAGGTGCCGGCCGATCCGCAGCACAGATGGCTGTCGGCGGGTTCGACCACCTCAAACCCCGCGCGCCTGAGCAGGTCTTTCGGCGCGGTCTTGACCTGCTGGCCATGCTGGAGCGAACAGGCGGCGTGATAGGCCACGCGCAGCCCTTTCGGCGCGCCCTGCGGCAGGCCCAGGCGCGCCAGAAGTTCCGACACATCCACCGCCAGACCGGCCACGGTCGCGGCATCGGCCGCAATCGGATCGGCGCGGAACATGTGGCCATAATCCTTGATCGTCGTGCCGCAGCCCGAGGTGTTGATGACCACGGCATCCAGCCCCCCTGCCCGAACCTCGGCCATGAAGGCGGCGATGCTGCGCGCCGCCGTGGCATGGGCTTCGGCGGTTCTTCCCATGTGATGGGTCAGCGCCCCGCAGCAACCCTGCCCGCGGGCGATCACCACCTCGCAGCCCAGCCGGCGCAGAAGGCGGATGGTGGCATCGTTGATGTCGGTGTTCAGCGCCTTCTGCGCACAGCCCGTCATCAGGGCCACGCGCAGGCGGCGCTGCCCCTCGGCGGCAAAGACCTGCGGATCGTCGTTGCGGCTGACCGGGGGAAGCCGGCGCGGCGCCATGGCCAGCATGGCCCTGATCCGCCGGTCCGTGATCAGAAAGGCAAAGGGCCGCCCGATCCTAGCACCCAGCAGGGCCAGTCGAAAGCGCATCGGATGGGGCAGGATCTGCGCCAGGGTCCAGCGCAGGACACGGTCCGACAGCGGTCGCCGATAGGTCTGTTCGATATACTCCCGCGCATGATCCACCAGATGCCGGTAATGCACGCCCGAGGGGCAGGTTGTCATGCAGGCCAGGCAGGACAGGCAGCGGTCGATATGCCGGACCGTGCGCGCGTCGGCGGGGCGGCCCTGTTCCAGCATGTCCTTGATCAGGTATATGCGCCCGCGCGGACTGTCCAGTTCGTCGCCCAGCACCTGGTAGGTCGGGCAGGTGGCGGTACACAAGCCGCAGTGGACGCAGGACCGCAGAATCGCGTTCGACCGCGCCATGGCGGGGTCTTTCAGCTGATCGGCCGTGAATGTTGTCTGCATCGCCAGGTCTTTCGGTATCAGCCCATCAGGCCGGGGTTCAGGATGCCGCGCGGATCGAACTTCCGGCGCAGGGCGGCGGCCAGTGCGGCCAGCGGGGCGGGCTGCGGCTGAAACACCGGCGTCACCGGCGCATCGGCCCGGATCAGCGTCGCGTGGCCCTCAAAGGCCCCCAGACGGGCGCGCAGGTCTGTCCCCGGCGCGGCCCGCACCCAGACAAGGCCCCCGCCCCAGTCGTAGAGCACGGCATCAGCCGCAAGACGCGCCACCAGCCCCGGCGCGTCCGACGGTTTGACCGACAGCCGCCAGACATCGCCCGGCCGCCCGTGGAAGGGGGCCACGTCGCGGATCGCCTGCCACCGCCGCGCGGTGTCTTCGCCGTCCAGCATATCGGCGGAACCGAAGGGGGCCAGCAGCCGGGCAAGTCGGCCGCCGCGATAGACGACCGATTCCGCGAAGCCCTCGATCCGGAGGAACGTGCCCTCGCCGGGCCAATGCGCGGCCCCCGTCACCTCGAAGGGCGATCCAAGGGCGGTGGCCATCGCCTGCACGGCTGACGCATCGTCCAGCCCGCGCAGCACCAGCGTGGCAGAAGCACCGGGCACCGGCAGCAGCTTGAAGCTGACTTCGGTCAGCACACCCAGCGTGCCATGACTGCCCGCCAGCAGCTTGACCAGATCATAGCCGGTGACGTTCTTCATCACCCGCCCGCCGGTCTTCACCGCCATTCCGGTGCCATCGACAAAGCGCAGGCCAATCAGGCTGTCGCGGCAGGCCCCCGCCTGCAGGCGGCGCGGGCCGGATGCATTCGCGGCCACCACACCGCCCAGGGTCGAGACGCCGGCGGTCCCCAGCAGCCCGCGCAGGTCGGGCACCTCGAAGGGCAGGCGCTGGCCTTCGGCGGCCAGGACCCGCTCCACCCCGGCCAGCGGCGTGCCGGCCCCCGCCACCAGCGTCAGCGCGCCGGGCTCGTACAGGGTGATGCCCGACAGGGCGGTGCAATCCAGCAGATCTGCCGCCCCGCCGAACCAAAGCACGCGGGTTGCGCCGCCGATGACGCGCAAAGGCTCTGTGCGGTCCCGCAAGAGGGCGGAAAGTCCGGCTTCGCCGCCGGGGCGCAGTGTCATCATGATCTGTTCACAAACATCTGTTCACAAACACCCCCAGGGGGAAATGAGCAATCACAAACCCTCTGGCAAAGGGTGGGCGCGAAGACCGCCCGGACCCTGGCCGGGCCAGGGGGCAGACAGCCCCCGGTGCAGCTCAGGCCGCACGGCGGGCGGATGTCACATCCAGCGGAAAGACCTTGGCCGGGTTCAGCAGCCACTGCGGATCGAACACATCCTTGACGCGCAACTGCGCCTCCATGTCATCGGGCGTGAACTGCACCGGCATCAGATCGCGCTTTTCGACGCCCACGCCATGTTCGCCGGTCAGGCAGCCGCCGACCTCGACACAAAGCTTCAGGATATCGGCACCCAGCGCCTCGCACCGGTCAAGATCGCCCGGCTTGTTGGCGTCAAACAGGATCAGCGGGTGCATGTTGCCGTCGCCCGCGTGAAACACATTGGCCACATCCAGGCCGTAGCTGCGGCTCATCTCGCCGATGCGGCGCAGCACCAAGGGCAATGCCGAGACGGGGATCGTGCCGTCCAGGCACATGTAGTCGTTGATCTGGCCCAACGCCCCGAAGGCGGATTTGCGGCCCAGCCAGATGCGCTTCGATTCCTCCTCGCTGCGGCTTTCGCGCAATTCGACCGGATCGTGGCGCAGGGCGATGGCGCGGATCAGGGCAAGCTGTTCGTCGATCTCGGCATCTGAACCTTCCACCTCGACGATCAGCAGCGCCTCGCAATCGGGGTAGCCCGCCTTGGCGAAGGCTTCGCAGGCGCGGATGCAGGGGCGGTCCATGAATTCGATCGCAACCGGCAGGACGCCTGCCTTGATGATGTCAGAGACGCAAGTGCCCGCCACCTCGTTCGAGGAGAACCCGATCAGCACGGGGCGCGCGCCTTCGGGCTTTGGCAGGATGCGCAGGGTGGCTTCGGTGACGACTCCAAGCTGGCCCTCCGACCCGCAGATCACACCCAGCAGGTCCAGCCCGCCGGGGTCCAGGTGCGCGCCGCCGATCTGAAGCACAGAACCGTCCATCAGCACGATGGTCACGCCCAGCAGGTTGTTGGTGGTCACCCCGTATTTCAGGCAATGCGCCCCGCCCGAGTTCATGGCGATATTGCCGCCGATGGCGCAGGCCAACTGGCTGGAAGGATCGGGGGCATAGAAAAAACCGTCGGCTTCAACCGCGCCGGTGACGCTGAGGTTGGTGCGGCCCGCCTGCACGCGGATGAACCGGTTGGCGTAATCGGTTTCCAGCACCCCGTTCATCCGGGCGACGCCCAGGATCACGCAATCCGCCGTCGGCAGCGCCCCCCCGGCCAGCGAGGTGCCAGAGCCGCGCGGCACCACCGGTACGCCTTCCCCGTGGCACAGCCGCAATATGGCACTGACCTCGGCCGTGGTGCGCGGCAAGACCGCAGCCAGCGGCGGGCAGCGGTAGGCCGTCAGCGCATCGCAGTCATAGGCCCGCGTTTCAGCCGGCGCATCGATCACCGCATCATGGGGCAGGATGGCCCGCAATCGATCCACAATCCGCGCCTTGCGCGACAGGATCGACGGGTCTGGCAGCGGCATATCCATGAGAACCCCCTATTGGTCAGGAAATATAACCAATTCGCCGCGCTGGCAAGCCATACCCTGAAAGGGTGCGATGCGGGGCATGACATGGCACCTTCCCCGCGTCGCTTGATCTGCCGGCACTTGCGGTGCTGGCCGTTCCCGGTGATCCGGCCAATCCGCCGGCCTGTCACTGCGCCGCCCGGGCGGCAAAGGTCAACATCACCGCCGCGCGCAGCCTCAACCTTGGGCGGCGATCTGTCTTTTTCGCGCTGGTGGCGCCCGTCCGGCTCTTTGGGGCTGTTCCCCTGATGGCGGCGACGGCGCGGTGCCTGGCCGTGCTGATCCGGCGCGAATTCGCCCCGCCGTCGCGGGCGGTCCTTTCGCGCAGACCCTTTGGGTCAGCGCCGCCCTTCGCGCAGCCATGCGGCCAGCGTCAGGACCGAGGCGATCAGCAGCCATGCCCAGGCCGGCAGCAGCGGGGCGATGCTGACATCCCGGGTGACAAAGGCATTGCGCGGCGTGATCCCGATCCAGCCGCGCCCTGCGGCGACGCGCCCCTCGCGCACGGCACGGATATCGGGGGTGCCATCGGCCAGCCGAAGGATGCCACCCCGGCCAGCCCCGGCCACAGGGGCCAGAACCGAGTCGCTGGCCAGGGTCTGCTCGAATTCGCGCGGCGCCGACGGGCCTATGGCGACGACGGCGGTCAGATCGCCCTGCGCCAGACGGTACAGGCCCATGTCGGGGGCCTGCCAGACCAGCTCATGCCGTCCCGGTGCGGTTTGCGGCATCGGCAGGGTCGTTTCGGTGCCGTCAGGGGCGGTGATCGTCAGATCGCCCGCAGGGTCGCCGATGGTGCGGCGCGTGACGGTCAGGGTCTGGCCCTGCGCGGTCGCGGTCAGCGCCTCTTCCTCCAGCTCGGGTTCCTTCAGCATCCAGTGGGCCAGGCGCCGCAGCAGTTCAAGCTGCGGCCCGCCGCCTTCGTAACCCCGGCCCCAAAGCCAGGCGTGATCCGAGGCCAGCATCGCCACGCGGCCCTCGCCGACCCGGTCCAGCACCAGCAGGGGGCGGCCGCCCGCACCCTCCATCACCACCTGACCGCGCGTCGCCCTGACATCGACCATGCGGAACCAGCGGCCCCAGGCAGGGCCTTCTGCGGCATCGCCCGCTGCGGCCGCAAGCGCCGCCGCATCCGCCTTGTCCGGCACAAACCCATCCAGCCCGGCGGTCACCGGGTGGCGGCGGCCAAGCTCGGTCATCGTCGGGACAAAGCCCTGTTCGATCACCCGCCCCGACGGCACAACGGGCAGGATATCGGCCAGGGGCGACCGGTACAGGCTGTCGGCCGTGCCGAATTCGGGCCCCGCCGCCATAAGCACGGTGCCGCCCCTGCGCACATAGTCAGCCACGTTTTCCAGGTAAGAGGTGGGCAGGATGCCACGCTGGCGATAGCGGTCGAAGATGATCAGGTCGAATTCGTTGATCTTCTCGACAAACAACTCGCGGGTGGGAAAGGCGATCAGCGACAATTCGGTAACCGGCACACCATCCTGTTTTTCCGGCGGGCGCAGGATGGTGAAATGCACCAGATCGACCGAGGCATCGGATTTCAGCAGGTTGCGCCAGACGCGTTCGCCTGCATGCGGCTCGCCCGACACCAGCAGCACGCGCAGCCGGTCGCGCACACCGTTGATCTGCACGACGGCGGCATTGTTGCGGTCGGTCAGTTCGCTGTCCACCGTGGCCACCTGGAATTGCAGCACGTTCATCCCGCCATGCGGCAGACGCAGCGGCACCTGCAGATCTTCGCCCGTGGGCACGCTGAACTGCTGCGGCGGCGCGCCGCCGATGGAAATCGTCAGCTCTGCGGTATCTCCCAGATCGGCCGGCAGGGCACCCTCATCGTCGATCCGCAGGGTCAGCATCACATCTTCGCCCAGAATGGCAAAGGCCGGGGCATTGCGGATCGTCAGCCTGCGGTCCCAGTCGCTGTCCTGTCCGGTCAGCAGCACATGAACCGGGGCGGGCATGGCGGGGGCGGCGGGCAGATCATGGGCCTGCCCGTCGGTGATCAGGATAGCCCCTGCAACGCGGGCGCGCGGTTCTTCGGCCAGGGCCTGGGCCAGCGCCGTCATCAGCAGCGTGCCTTCGTCGCCGGGCGCGTCGCCCAGGCGGATGATGCGCAACTCGGTGTTGGGCAGGGCCGCGACCTTTGCCTCGACCGCCGCCAGCGCCGCCGCCGTCTGGGCAGGGCGGTCGCCGATGCGCTGGCTGGCGCTGGCATCGACCACCGCCAGAACGATGTCCGGCAACGGTGTGCGGTCTTCCCGCTGCAACGACGGGTTGGCGATGGCCAGAAGCAGCACCGCCGCCGTCAATCCGCGCAGCCACCAGCCCGCCAGCCCGCGCCACAGCGCAACCGCAATGCCCAGCGCGCAAAGGCCCAGCGCCGCGTAAAGCACCGGCCAGGGCAGCAGCGGGTCGAAGACAAGCGTTCCGGTCACTGTCCCAGCCTTTCCAGAAGCGCAGGCACATGGACCTGGTCGGATTTGTAGTTGCCGGTCAGCACATGCATGATCAGGTTCACGCCGAAGCGGTAGGCGATCTCGCGCTGGCGTTCCCCGGCAAAGCCGCGGCCCACCGGGTAAAGCGGCGCGCCCGCGTCATCAACCGCCCAGGCCGAAGCCCAGTCATTGCCGCCGATGACCACCGGCGTCACCCCGTCATTAAGGTTGCGGAACGGCATGCCTTCGACCTGTTCGGCATCCGGGGCCGATGCCTCGACCCAGATCGACCGGCCCGGGTGGCGGCCGGGAAAATCCTGCAGCAGGTAAAAGGTGCGGGTCAGGACATGGTCCGCAGGAATGGGTTCCAGCGGCGGCACGTCCAGCTGCGCGGCCAGTTCCTGCAACCGTCGCCCTTCGGGCGTTGTCCCGCCGAACCCCGCCACATCCGCATCGCGCGTGTCAAACAGGATCATCCCGCCGGTGCGCAGATAGCGGTTCAGCGCCGCATAGGCCTCGGCCGAGGGCAGCGGCTGCGTGGCCGTGACCGGCCAGTACAGGAAGGGAAAGAACGCCAGTTCGTCGCGGTCCAGATCAACACCGATCGGGGCCGCAGGTTCGATCGACGTGCGCTCGGACAGCTTCCGGCCAAGGCCGCGCAAACCGGCCTCGGCCAGGGCGTCAACCTGGGGATCACCCGTCAGAACATGGGCCAGAACCACCGCCGTCGTCGCCTGCAGCGCAAGCGCGTCGTCCTGTGCCCCGGCCTGCTGCGCCTGCGCGGGGGGAGGTGCCGCAAGCAGGCACAGCGCCAGCATGGCAACGGTCCCCCCGGCCGCGCGCAGCCGGCCCGTCAGCCAGAGCGACGCCAGAATATCCACCAGCAAAAGCGCCAGCGCCCCGCCAAGGAAGGCACCCTTCAGCGCCTGCTCACGGTCCGCCGCCAGACCTTCGACCGGAATGCGGTCCGGCCAGACTGCCGGCGCAAGGACCGTCTGCGGGCCGATCACGTTCAGCGCAACGCGCCGGTCTGCCCCGGCGTAAAGCCCCGGCGGAAGTCCGTCACGCGGGCCGGTGGCGATGCCCTGGGCCAGAACCTCGCCCGCGACGCCGGCAACATCGCCTGCCTGCGCAACGGTGCCATAGGCGTCCAGCACGGCTGCGGGCACCCAGGTCTGCCCGGCAAGGTCGCCCGCCCCGGGTGTGGCGGGGCGGGTGGACACCGCCAGCCGTTCCAGCATCTGCACAAAAAGGCCGGACAGCGGCAGGGTGGACCATTCGGCATTGGCCGTCACATGCACCAGCACCACCTGCCCCTGCCCCACCGGCTTGCGGGTGACCAGCGGCGTGCCATCGGCCAGGACGGCGATGGTCCGGCCCGCAAGATCGGGATCGGGCTGGGCCAGCACCTGCGACCTGACCGTCACATCCGCCGGAACCGCAAGCCCGTGGAAGGGCGAGTTTTCGGGAAAGGGGGCAAGCGCCTTCGGCTCTCCCCAGCTCATCGCGCCGCCCACCGACCGTCCGCCTTCGCGCAGACGCACCGGCATCAGCGGGTCTTCCGCATCGCGGCTGACATCGCTGGCGGCAAGGCGCGGCCCGGCAAAGCGCAGCAGCAGGCCGCCCCTTTCCAGCCAGTCCAGCAGCCCGTCAGCTTCCGACACCGACAACCGCCCGACATCGGCCAGAATGATGACATCGGGCGAGGCCAGCAGCACATCATCAAGCGTGCCGTCGATCAGATGCGCCACCGGCTCCAGCGCCTGTTGCAGGTAATGGATGGGCGACAGCAGCTGCAACCCTTCGCGGGTGCCGCCGCCGGCGATCAGGGCAACCTTGCGGCGCTTGAGGCTGTCATCGGTCAGGCTGACGGCCCCGGCGGACCGCAGGCCGACAATCTCGAACCGGGTCAGGCGGTTGCGCAACTCGGGCGGAAGCGACAGGTCTGTGACCGCTTCCGTCTCGCCCGCCCTGAACATCACCGCGACACGGGCCAGTTCCCGCTCTGCCCCTGACGGATCGGGGCCAAGGGCCGAAACCTCGACTTCCGCGTCCCCCCCGGCTGCCGGACGCAGGGCGCGCACCTTGACCACGCCCTCCTCGAAAATCGCAGGCCGCAGGGTGACAACCGGGCGCGGGCTTTCAAACACGGTGACGGCCCCGCGCGTTTCCAGCGCGGCAAGCAGGTCTGCCCGCCCCGGATGATCCAGCCCGTCGGACAGCCAGAAGCTGTCAAACCCGTCCTGCGGCAGGACCGCCGCCCATTGGCCAAGGTCCGCAGGTGCCCAGGGCTGCGGGCCCAGCGCGCCGATGCGGCCTGTCCAGGCATTTGCCGCCTGAAACACAGGTGCCTGCGGCGCATCTGTCAGGCGCAGAACGGCCACGGGGCGTCCCGCCCGGCCCGCATCCTCGACCAGGGCCGACGCGCGGTCGATCCGGCGCGGCCAGTCGCGCGCATCGGCCCAGCCGCCGTCCAGCAGGATCAGCAGCGGCCCCGTCCCCGGCTGGCGGTCCTGCGGGTTCAGAACCGGCCCGGCAAAGGCAATGATCGCCGCCGCAACAGCCAGCATCCGCAGCACCAGCAGCCACCACGGGGTCTTGTCGGTCTCGGCCTTGTCATCGGTCAGGCCCAGCAGCAGGGCCACGCCGGGAAAGCGCCGCCGGAACGGGGCCGGAGGAACGGCGCGCAGCACCAGCCACAGGACGGGCAGCGCGGCCAGGGCCAGCAGCAGCCAGGGCGCGGTAAAGCCAAGCGGGCCAAGCACCAGCATCAGCGCCCCCGTTCCAGGGCAGCGTACAGCCAAAGCAGGGCCGCCTGCGCCGACTCGCCGGTGTGGTGGGTCAGGAAATGCCAGCCCGAGGCGCGGCCAAGGGCCGCAAGGCGGTCTTTGCGTTCGGCCAGCCGCGCCAGATAGCGCGCCTTCAGATCGCCCGCGCGCAGCGTCTCATGGCGCAGCGTGCCACCCATCGATTCAAATATCGTGCGGCCGTCGAAGGGAAAGCTTTCCTCGGCAGGGTCCAGAACCTGCACCAGCGCACCGCGCACCCCCTTGTCCGAGGCGCGGGCCACCGCATCTTCAATGCCCGCCATCTGCCCCAGAAAATCCGACAGAAAGACAGCCCGGCCATGCGCAACCATGCCGGACACGACCGGTGCGCCGTAATCCGCAGGCCCGTCGCCTGCCAGCGCCAGTGCCAGACGGTCCACCTGCGCCCGTCCGGACCGGGGCGGGGCGGCATCGCCCGCAAGGCCCACCCGCTCGCCGCCGCGCAGCAGCAGAACGGCAAGCGCCAGCGCCAGCAGCCGCGCGCGGTCAGCCTTTGGCGGGCGCGCCCTGTCGCCGGTGAAGGCCATCGAGCGCGAGGTGTCGACCCAAAGCGTCACCGATTGCGCCGCCTGCCATTCGCGTTCCCGCACGAAATGCGAATCGGCCCGGGCAGACCGGCGCCAGTCGATCATCCGCGCGGAATCGCCCGCATCTGCCGGGCGGTACTGCCAGAATTCATCGCCCATCCCGGCACGCCGCCGCCCGTGGCCGCCCAGGATCACCGTTGCCGAAAGATGCTCTGCCGCAGCCAGCAGCGGCGGCAGGGCCTGACCAAGCGTTTCGGCCCGCGCCCGCAGGAACAGGTCTTGCGTCACGCAGCGGCCTCAAGGGCCGTGAGCCGGGCAACGACACCGTCGATCACCGCGCCAAGGCTTTCGCCCCGCGCCCGCGCGGCAAAGCTCAGCGCCATGCGGTGGATCATCACCGGGCGCGCCAGGGCGCGCACGTCACCGGCATCGGGCACAAGCCGCCCGTCCAGCAGCGCCCGTGCCCGCACCGTCAGCATCAGCGCCTGTGCCGCGCGCGGGCCGGGCCCCCAGCTGAGAACATCGGCCAGCGCCGCGCCTTCGGGTTCCTGCGGGCGGCAGGCGCGCACAAGATCAAGAATCATCCCGACCACCCGGTCGCCTACCGGCATCCGGCGCAGCACGGCCTGCGCGGCCAGCAGGTCTTCGGCGGTGAAGACCTGGTGAACCTGCGCCTCTTCCGCCCCTGTCGTTGCAATCAGGATGTCCCGCTCGGTCGCGCGGTCGGGGTAGCCGACATCGACCTGCACCAGAAAACGGTCAAGCTGCGCCTCTGGCAGGGGATAGGTGCCTTCCTGTTCGATCGGGTTCTGGGTGGCCAGAACATGGAAGGGCCGGCCCAGCGGGCGGTGCTGGCCCGCAATCGTGACCTCGCGTTCCTGCATGGCTTGCAGCAGCGCTGACTGGGTGCGCGGGCTGGCGCGGTTGATTTCATCGGCCATCAGAAGCTGGCAAAAGACCGGGCCTTCGATGAAGCGGAAGGCGCGGCCGCCATCGGCGGTTGTTTCCAGCACCTCGGACCCCAGGATGTCGGCCGGCATCAGGTCCGGCGTGAACTGGATGCGGCTGCCCTTCAGCCCCATGACGGTTGACAGCGTATCCACAAGGCGGGTCTTGCCCAGGCCCGGCAGGCCGACAAGCAGGGCATGCCCGCCGCACAGCATCGCCGCCAGAACCAGGTCCACCACCTGTTCCTGGCCGATGAAGCGGCGGTTGATGCTGGCCTTCGCCTGCGCCAGCCGCTGGCCCAGAACCTCGATTTCAGCGACCAGGTCTTCAGGCGCGGCCATGACAATCTTCCCTGCAAGGTTATATGCCCATCTGAGCAAACTATCCCTTCGCATACAAATGGCAAAAGGACAAAGCGGACAAATGATTGTGAGACCTTCCGCTGACTCGGTTCTGGCCTCGGCCCAGGCTGCCGCGAAGAAGGGCGCGCCGCCGGTGCATCTGTGGAACCCGCCCTTCTGCGGCGATCTGGACATCCGCATCGCGCGGGACGGCACCTGGTTCTATCTGGGCACGCCCATCGGGCGACCCGGAATGGTGCGGCTGTTCTCATCGATCCTGAAGAAGGAAGACGGGCGCTACTATCTTGTGACGCCGGTGGAAAAGGTGGGCATCCGCGTGGATGACGCCCCCTTTGTCGCGGTGGATTTCGAGGTTGAACGCCCTGGGCGCGATCAGGTCCTGACCTTTGTCACGCAGGTCGGGGACCGGGCGGTTGCGGGCCCCGATCACCCGATCCGGGTCGCGCGCGATGCCTCGGGCGCGCCCGCCCCCTATATCCTGATCCGCAGCAATCTGGAGGCGCTGATCGACCGCAAATCCTTTTACCGGCTGGCCGACCTGGGCTGCCACGGGGACCACGGCAATGAAAGCTGGTTCGGTGTGTGGTCTTCCGGGCAGTTCTTTCCGATGATCCGCTCGGCAGATCTGCCGCAAGACCCGGGATGAGATCGGTTGAAGCGCCCCTTGCCGTTGCGGTGGGGATGACTATCATGCCCTGCACACGCGCAGTCCGCCGCGAAGAAGGTATGCCGATGACCCCTGACGCCCCGGAAACCGAAGTGGTGAACAGCTGGAAAGTGGCCTGCGACGGCGGCGAAGGGGCGCTGGGCCATCCGCGCGTCTGGCTGAGCATTCCCGAAGACAGGGGCTGGGTCGAATGCGGCTATTGCGACAAGCGCTATGTCCATGAAAGCCGGGTTGGTCCGGCGCGATGATCCGCCGCTGGTTCCGGCGTCTTGCGGTTATCCAGGGCCTCTTTGCACTCGCCATGCTGACCTATCTTGCCGCTGCGGCGGCAGGGGGCCTTTTGTCCAACGGTGCGCCGGTTCCGCCGCCGGGGGAAGACACCTATCGCATTGGTCTGTTTCAGGGCTCGCTCCATACCGATCTTCTGATCCCCGTCACGCCGGACGTGCGCGCGCGGTTTGCCTTTGTCCAGGACGCAGGCGTGCCCGTTCTGGACCCGCAGGCGGAATGGCTGTTGGTGGGATGGGGGGCCAGCAGTTTCTTTGCAACCGTCGGAAGCGTGTCCGATATCACCGCCCATACGCTTTGGCGGTCGGCAACCGGCGACTCTTCGGTTCTGCGCATCGACGTGGCCGGGCGGATCGAGGATTTCAGCCGGATCACCCTTATGGCCCTGACGCCGGACCAGTTCAACGCGCTGACCGATGCGATACTGGACAGCTTCGCACGGATGGCTGACGGCGGGCGCATTCCCTTGCCCTATGCGGGGTTCACGCCAACCGACGGCTTTTTTGCCGGTCGCGACCGGTTTCACATGGCCCGCACCTGCAATGTCTGGGTATCAGAGATGTTTGCACGCGCAGGCCTGCGGTTCGGGCGCTGGACACCGACAAACTATGCCGTGCGCTTGGCATTCTGGCGGTTCGTGCCGCAGAATTAGCCGGTCCTGCGGGGCCGGGCCGGGTCCGGCAGCGGCACCACCAGCGGGGCCTGGCTGATCGGGATTTCCTGCCTGCCACAGGGCAGCACCGCCTGGGGCGTATCGCTTTCGCGCCGCAGAAAATCCGCCACATGCAGACCGGACCAGGATTTGACCGCCACGCCCGTATTGGCCACCCCCTGCCCGATGGTCGTTCCGGTATAATGATCCTGATATTCGGTCGTGACGGTCACCGTCATCCCGTCATCACAGGTGATCCTGGCTTCGCCGCGCCCCTGCCCGTTTTCGGATGTCCAAGTGCCCGAACAGCTGACACCATCGCTGACCATCCCGGCAACCGTCCCCGTTCCGCGCCCGAAAGCGCGCCCTTCAAACCAGCGGCCTTCGCTGCCGAAACAGGCAAGGACGCGGCTGCAACTGGTCTGGTCATCGGTCAGGTCACAGCGCGTTTCAGCCCCGGCAGGGATGGCCAGCGGAAAAACAAGCACGGCGACGGGTAGCAGACAGCGCATGAACATGCGAAGACACCACAGGGACACAAGAACGGAAGCAAAGATGGCGCAAAGCTTTGGCAGGGGCAACCACTTGCATCTGATCGATGGATCGGCCTTCATCTTCCGCGCCTATCATGCGCTGCCACCCTTGACGCGCAAGTCGGATGGCCTGCCCATCGGGGCGGTGGCGGGCTTTTGCAACATGCTGTTCCGCTATGTCGAGAACAACCGGAAGGGCGATACCCCCAGCCATGTGGCGGTGATCTTCGACCATTCGTCAAAGACCTTCCGCAATGAGATTTATCCGCTTTACAAGGCCAATCGCCCCGAGCTGCCGGAAGAGCTGCGCCCGCAGTTCCCGCTGACGCGCCAGGCGACGCGCGCCTTCAACGTCGCCTGCATCGAAACCGAAGGCTTCGAGGCGGATGACATCATCGCCACCCTGGCCTGCCGCGCGCGCGATGCGGGCGGGCGGGTGACGATCCTGTCATCGGACAAGGACCTGATGCAGCTTGTCGGCGACGGCGTGGAAATGCTGGACCCGATGAAGAACAAGAGCATCGGCATCGCCGAGGTTGAAGAGAAGTTCGGCGTGCGGCCCGACCGGGTGGTGGATGTGCAGGCGCTGACCGGCGATCCGGTGGACAACGTGCCGGGGGCACCGGGCATCGGCATCAAGACGGCCGCGCTGCTGATCCAGGAATTCGGCGATCTGGAAACGCTGCTGGCCCGCGCAGGCGAGGTCCGGCAGGACAAGCGCCGCCAGACGTTGATCGACAATGCCGACCAGATCCGCCTGTCAAAACAGCTGGTGCAACTGGATTGCAACGCCCCGCTGGATTTCAACCTGGACGCGCTGGAGGTGAAAGAGCCGGAGCCTGACGTGCTGATGGGCTTTCTGGAGGCGATGGAATTCCGCACCCTGACGCGGCGCGTGGCGGAAAGCCTGAAGGTGGCGGTGCCCGCCGCAGCCGTGATCCCGCACGCGCCCGGCGATGCGGCCCCGCTGATCCATATTGCGCCGCAGCCCTTCAACCATGCCGGGTATGAGGCGGTCCGCGACCCTGCCGCGCTGGCCGCCTGGATCGCGCTGATCCGCGAGCGCGGCCATGTGGCGATCGACACCGAAACCACCAGCCTGGACGAGATGCGCGCCGAACTGGTGGGCATCTCGCTCTGCGTCGAGGCGGGCCATGCCTGCTACATCCCGCTGGGTCACCGGCAGGGGGGGGGTGATCTGTTCGGCACGGTCGATCCGGTGGCGGGACAGATGCCGCTGGAAACGGCGCTGGCGATGCTCCGGCCGGTGCTGGAGGACGATTCGATCCTGAAGATCGGGCAGAACATGAAATATGACGCCAGGATTCTGGCGCGGCACGGCATTGCAGTGGCCCCCATCGATGACACGATGCTGATGAGCTATGCCATGCATGCCGGGCTGCACGGGCATGGCATGGATGCGCTGTCCGAACAGTATCTGGGCCATGTGCCTATCCCGATCAAATCGCTGCTGGGGTCCGGCAAGGGCATGGTCACCTTCGACCGGGTACCGGTGGAGGATGCGGTGAAATACGCCGCCGAAGATGCCGATGTGACGCTGCGGCTGTGGAAAACCTTCCGGCCGCAGCTGCACAAGGCGCAGGTGACCACGGTTTATGAAACGCTGGAACGCCCGCTGGTGCCGGTGCTGGCGGCGATGGAAATGGCCGGCGTGCAGGTGGACCGCGATACGCTGTCGCGCCTGTCAAACGCCTTTGCGCAGAAAATGGCGGGGCTGGAGGCAGAGATTCACGCGCTGGCCGGGGAAAGCTTCAACGTGGGCAGCCCCAGGCAACTTGGCGAGATCCTGTTCGACAAGTTCAGCCTGCCCGGCGGGGTCAAGGGCAAGACCGGGGCCTATGCCACCGGGGCCGATGTGCTGGAAGACCTCGCGGCAGAAGGGCACGACCTGCCCGCGCGGGTGCTGGACTGGCGGCAGTTGTCAAAGCTGAAATCGACCTATACCGATGCGCTGCAGGACCATATCAACCCTGTAACCGGGCGCGTGCATACGTCCTATTCCCTTACCGGGGCGGTGACGGGCCGCCTGGCCTCGACCGACCCGAACCTGCAGAACATCCCCGTGCGCAGCGAAGAGGGCAGGCGGATCCGCGAGGCTTTCGTGGCCCCGCCCGGCAAGGTGCTGGTCAGCCTCGATTACAGCCAGATCGAACTGCGCATCCTGGCCCATATCGCCGACATTCCGGCGCTGAAACAGGCGTTCCGCGACGGGCTGGACATTCACGCCATGACCGCGTCCGAAATGTTCAACGTGCCGGTCACGGGGATGGACCCGATGATCCGCCGCCAGGCCAAGGCGATCAACTTTGGCGTGATCTATGGCATCTCGGGCTTTGGCCTTGCGCGCAACCTGCGCATTCCGCGCGCCGATGCCCAAGGCTTTATCGACCGCTATTTCGAACGGTTTCCGGGCATCAAGGAATATATGGAGGCAACCGTCGCCTTTGCGCGCCAGACGGGCTATGTGCAGACGCTGTTCGGACGGCGGATTCACACGCCCGAGATCAACGCCAAGGGGCCGACGGCCGGTTTCGCCCGCCGTGCCGCCATCAACGCGCCGATCCAGGGGACGGCGGCCGATGTGATCCGCCGCGCGATGATCCGGATGCCGCGCGCCATCGCCGGCCTGCCCGCAACGATGCTGCTGCAGGTGCATGACGAATTGCTGTTCGAAGTGGCCGAAGACGCGGTGGACCCGGTGGTGGCGCGGGTGAAAGAGATCATGGAAGGGGCCGCAGCCCCTGCCATACACCTGTCGGTGCCGCTGACGGTAGAGGCCGGATCGGGGGCAACCTGGGCTGCGGCCCATTGAAAGGATGATCCCGGCCACCTGAACAGGATGCGCCGGGGCATCGCAGACCGCAGCACGGCGAAGGATCGCGCCCGGCAAAGGGCTGCGGCACCGGAACGGGGCGGTGCGACCGGATCGGCACGCCCCGCCCCTTGGGGATGAACCGCAGGCAATGACGGCAGGGGGTGATGTCACCGTCGGACAGGGCCACAGCGGGCGGCTTGCGCAGGGATGGGGGTGAACAGGATGGGCATCCCGACCGCTGCCTCTTGCCCGCAGCGTCCGCCGCCTGACCGCTGACAGGGTGCTGAAGACGTGGCGGCCGCAGGGGCTGCCTGATCGAAAAGCGGGAAACTTTTCCGCCCGGCACATCATGGCAGGGGCTATTGCCCCTGCCACAGTGCCAGGCTGATCCTTGGCCCGCCGGGGGACCAAAGCCCCCGGCCAGCACCCGCCCCGCCACCGGCGGGCGCTTCGCCCCCGCCGGGTCGGGCGCTGGCCTTTCGTAGTGCCTGGACCGGACGATCTACAGGGCACCGTCGCGCGCGGGCGGGGGAAACACGGGTCGCGTTTCCTGATCCCGCCCGGAGGGGCGTTCCTGCGCCCTTCGGGATGCCCGGTCTCTCCGGCAGGGGCCATCGCCCCTGCCACAGCGCCACGCTGGCATCAGGACGGGCCGGGGGCCAAAGTCCCCGGCCAGCGCCCGACCCGCCACCGGCTGGCGCTTCGCACCCGCCGGGTCGGGCGCTGGCCTCTGCTGGTCCCGGACCTGCCGATCTACAGGGGACCGTCCCGCGCGGGCGGGGGAAACGCGCTGCGTTTCATGGTCCCGCCCGGAGGGGAGAAAGCAGTTTCACCGCTTCCATGGCAGGGGCCATCGCCCCTGCCACAGCACCACGCCGGGATCAGGACCAGCCGGGGGCCGAAAGCCCCCGACCAGCGCCCACCCCGCCACTGGCGGGCGCTTCCAGGCCGCCTGGTCGTGCGCTGGCCTCTGTCCTTCCCGGACCTGCCGGTCTACAAGGCACCGTCCCGCACGGGCGGGGGAAACGCGGGTCGCGTTTCCTGTTCCCGCCCGGAGAAGCGAAAGGCCGGACCCGAATGCGATGGCAGGGGGCATCGCCCCTGTCCCAGCGCAACCTCGCCCCAAGCCCGCCGCGGGCCGGTCATCCCCGCGCCCGGTCAGGTGCTTTGCAGTTCGGCGATCAGCGCATCAAGGTTGCCGCCCTGCCGGTCCAGCATCGCCCCGATCTCGGTGCGGGCAGAGGCAAGCATGTTCACGCCTTCGATGATGATGTTGAAGAACAGCAGTCTGCCGGACTTGTCCGACACATGGAAGCGCACCTCGAAGGGGGATTCGCCCTGCAGGAAGGCCGTGGTGATGACCTCGTAATAGCTTTTGACCGCACGGGCATCGCCAACCTCGATCCGCCCGCCGATGAACTCGCGGAACCGCCGGCCGTACCTGCGGGAAATGAAGCCCTGGAAGGCCGTGGTGAAGCCGGCAATCTGCGCCGGGCTGGCCTGCCGCCCCGCCGGGCCAAGCACAGACCGCGCAATCACCGGCACATCGGCATAGCGGACGAACAGCGCCTCGAACTGCGTCAGCATCGCCGCTTCGGACTCGCCCGAGCTGATCACCCGGTTGATCTCGGCCACGACATCGCCGATCAGCCCGCGCGCCTGATCCACGTCCAGCGCCCAGGCGGCGCGGGGCAGGCCCGGCGGCAGGCAGATTGCACCACATCCGGCAACACCAAGGCCCAGCACATGCCGGCGGGAAAGTTCATTGGCCATAGGGATCCTCATAAGGGTCAACGAAATCCGCATCATTCTCTACCGTCTGGCCCAGCTGAAACCGCCGGTTCTGCAGGTAAAGCAGCTTCAGCTGCGCATAGCTGTCGGCGCTGTCATACAGGATCGAATCGATCGTATCGGAATAGCGGTAGCGCCGCCCGAGGCCCGCCAGAATCTGGATTGCGGTCGAGGCATTGGCCTCGGCCGATGGCAGGGTAAAGCGCAGCGGATCAAGGAAGATGTCCATCACCAGACCCAGCGCGTCGCGGTCGTTCGACGGGCCGACCAGCGGAATTTCCACATAGTTCCCTTCCGCCATGCCCCAGACGTGCAGCGTCTCGCCATATCCGGTCGGCTCGCTTTCAATGCCCATCGCCGTGGCGGGGTCGAACACACCGCCGATGCCGATCGTGGTGTTCACCGCCAGGCGCACGGTGTTTTCCAGCGCCGCGCCGGGACGGGCCTGAAGCAGGCTGTTCAAGATATCCGACGGAAGCCCAAGGTTCAGCGAGATGTTCTGTATGCCGCTGCGCAGCGGCCCCGGTGCCACACCGCCATAGCCGAATGCCGACGGGCGCACGATTGTCTGATCAAGCGTCTTGTTGAAGCCGTGAACGCTGCGGTTGCGCCCCTCGTAGGGGTCGGGCGTCACGGCAGGCGGCGGCGGTGCCGAACAGCCGGCAACGGCAAGGCACATCAGGCCGACGCTGATCAGGGGTGTCAGGCACCGCCGGACTGCGGATAAGGGAATGTCAGAAAATGCCATGCGATGCGACTGGTTTGCCCGAACCCATATCATAGGCTTCGGAACGCAATGACAAGGCATAAGCGCCAGATTCCGGCGATGCAATTCCTGATCGTGATATCTGTTGCATCGGCAGGGTTGCAGCTTTCCCGGCCTTGCCGTGCTGCAAGACCCCGGCTAGCGTCGCGCCAACCGCAATGGAGATGTGCCATGACCCTGATCGAAGCCCGCCTTGCCGACCTTGGCGTCACCCTGCCCGATGCCCCCGCCCCGGCGGCCAACTATGTGCCCTTCGTCACTGTCGGCCCGGTGGTTTACGTCTCGGGCCAGATCAGCCAGGACGGGAACGGTCTGATCAGGGGCAGGCTGGGCGATGACATGACGGTGGCCGAAGGTGCCGCCGCCGCCCGGCACTGCGCAATCAGCCTGCTGGCCCAGCTGCGCAACGCCTGCGGCGGCGATCTTTCGCGTCTGGTGCGGGTGATCAAGCTGACCGGCTTTGTCAATTCGACCCCCGGCTTCACCGACCAGCCCAAGGTGATCAACGGTGCCTCTGATTTTCTGGTGTCCGTTCTGGGTGATGCGGGCCGCCACGCGCGTTCTGCCGTCTCTGCGGCCAGCCTGCCGCTGGGCGTGGCCGTCGAGATCGAAGCCATGTTCGAGATTCGTCCGTGATCACCCGCGTGCCGCTGCACGGTGCCTTTCTGACGCAGCCGCTGGCGCACCGCGCCCTGCACGACCGTGCGGCGGGCCGCCCCGAAAACTCCCGCGCAGCGGTGCGGGCCGCCGTAGCGGCGGGCTACGGCATCGAGATTGATGTCCAGATGTCAGCAGACGGGCAGGCCATGGTCTTTCACGACGAAGACCTTGACCGGCTGACCACCCGGCACGGCCCGGTCAGGAACCGCACGGCCGCCGACCTGGGCCAAATCCGCCTGCGGGACGCCGAGGATGGCATCCCGACCCTGCCCGAGGTGCTGGCCCTGGTTGCCGGGCGCGCTCCCCTGCTGATCGAAATCAAGGACCAGACGCTGACCATGTCCGAAACCGACGGCAGGCTTGAATCGGCAACCGTCGCCGCCCTGCACCGCTATGACGGCCCGGTCGCCGTCATGTCCTTCAACCCGCACGCGGTCGCCTGGATGGCCCGGCTGGCCCCGCAGCTGCCGCGCGGGCTGACCACATCGGCCTATGACCCCGCAGACTGGGCACCCCTGCCAGAGGCCACCTGCACCCGTCTGCGCGGCATCCCCGACTATGACCGCACCGGTGCCTCCTTTATCTCGCACGAGGCTGCCGATCTGTCCCGCCCGCGCGTGGCCGCCCTGAAGGCACAGGGGGCCGCGATCCTGTGCTGGACGGTCCGGTCCCTCGCAGCCGAAGATCAGGCGCGCCGGGTGGCGCACAATATCACCTTCGAAGGCTACGCCGCCCGCCACCCCGCTTGATCTTGGCCCCGCATGAACCAGTTTCCCGCCAGGGGTCCGTCGCATCATTTTCTGTTCACAAATATCCTCGGGGGGTGCGGGGGGCAGACAGCCCCCCGGCCCGGCCCGCACCCGGTGCTCCGTCGAAAGGTCCACATGCCCGCCGAACCAGAGGTGACAATCCACGGCAGCCTTGCAGAAATCCCGGCGCAGGACTGGGACAGTGTCGCCTGCCCGGAAAGCGCAGACGGCGGCAGGCCGGTTGACCCCTTTACCACCCACCGCTTTCTGCTGGCGCTGGAGCGGTCAGGCTCCACCGGCACGGGCACCGGCTGGCAGCCCTGCCCGCTTGTCGCGCGGCAAGGGGGGCGCATCATCGCGGCGGCACCGCTTTATGCCAAGTCGCACAGCCAGGGCGAATACATCTTCGATCACGCCTGGGCCGATGCCTTGCAGCGCGCGGGCGGACGGTACTATCCCAAGCTCCAGCTTGCCGTGCCCTTCACGCCGGCCACCGGACGGCGCTTTCTGACCCTGCCGGGGTTCGAGGCCGAGGGCACGGCGGCGCTGATCGGGGGGGCCATCGGCCTGGCCGAGGCCAACCGCCTGTCATCGCTGCATGTCACCTTCTGCACCGAAGCCGAGGCAGACCGGGGCGCAGCCCTTGGCCTTCTGCGGCGCTGGACTCAGCAGTTTCACTGGGAAAACGCAGGCTACGCCAGCTATGACGATTTCCTGGGCCAGCTGGCCTCGCGCAAGCGCAAGGCCCTGCGAAAAGAGCGCAGCATCGCCCAGGGCTTTGGCGGCACCATCCGGGCCCTGACCGGAGATGCCATCGAACCGCAGCACTGGGACCATTTCTGGGCCTTTTACCAGGACACGGGGTCGCGCAAATGGGGCACGCCCTATTTGACGCGCCGGGCCTTTGAGGAATTCCATGCGACAATGCGCGATGACATCCTGCTGGTCCTGGCAGAGCGCGCCGGCAGGCCGGTTGCCGGGGCGCTGAATTTCATCGGGCGCGATACGCTGTACGGGCGCTACTGGGGATGTATCGAAGACCATCCCTTCCTGCATTTCGAACTGTGCTACCATCAGGCCATCGACTGGGCGATCGCCCATGGCCTGAAGCGGGTCGAGGCGGGCGCGCAGGGCGAACACAAGCTGGCACGCGGTTATCTGCCGGTGCCGGTGCATTCGCTGCACTGGATCGGCGATCCCGGCTTTTCCGGTGCCGTGGCGCACTATCTGGCGGCGGAACGCGCCGCCGTGGGCGAAGAGATCGAGGTGCTGACAGCTTACGGCCCGTTCCGCCGCTGTGAACCGCCCGAATAGGCCGGGGGGCATCCGCCCCCCGGAACTGACAGCCGCCGCCTTGCCGGACAACGCCCTGATCGAAAAGGATAACTGACCATGCCCGACCTGCTGACAGATGCCGAACGCAGCGCAGAGCTGCCCGCCCTTGGGGCCAGCGGCTGGGGGGCGGTGCCCGGCCGGGACGCCATCCGCAAAGTCTGGAAATTCCGCAGCTTCGTTGATGCCTGGGGCTTCATGTCCCGCGCGGCGCTGGTGGCGGAAAAGCTCAACCACCACCCGGAATGGTCGAATGTCTACAATGTTGTCGATGTTACCCTGTCCACCCATGACTGCCACGGTCTCAGCCGGCTGGACATTGATCTTGCGACCCGGATGGATGCGCTGGCGGGTGCGGCAGAGGTGCAGCCTGACCTGACGCTGCCCGTGGAAAGCCTGTGCCAGGTCCGCGCCCGGCAAACATGAAGGGCGCGCACCACACGGTGCGCGCCCCCGCTGTGGCGGCGCAACCCGATCAGATCGCGGCCAAAAGAGAGTCGCCGCCCGAAATATCGCAGGTGCCCGGATTATCCTCGAGGTGCAGCACCTTGACCACGCCGTCTTCGGCATAAAGCGCAAAGCGCTTCGACCGGCCGATCAGGCCCACGGCGGCGGCGGTAAACTCCATCCCTGCGGCACGGGTGAACTGCCCTTCGGCATCGCCCAGCATGTGGATGCCCGCCTTGTCGGCACCGGTGCTTTCGCCCCAAGCCTTCATCACGAAGGGGTCGTTGACCGACAAGCAGATGATTTCATCCACGCCTTTCGCGGCGAACTTTTCGCGGGTGCGGACGAAGCTGGGCACATGCACCGTGCTGCAGGTGCCGGTAAAGGCACCCGGCACAGCGAAGATCACGATTCTGCGCCCCCTGGCGCGGTCAAGAAGCGAAACCTGCTCCGGACCCTGGTCCCCGATTCGGACCAGTGTCGCATCCGGCAGCGGATCGCCAACAGAAATCGTCATTTCACATCCCTCATGCGTTGCGTTTACGTCCTGCCCGCATATAGGGTCCGCGCCGGTGGCGACCAGAGAAAAGGCGAAGCGATGGCTCATGTGGTGGTGATCGGGGCCGGGCAGGCGGGTGCCACGCTGGTGGCGCGGCTGCGCAGCGGCGGCCATGCGGGGCCGGTCACCCTGATCGGCGCGGAACCGCTGCTGCCCTATCAGCGCCCCCCCCTGTCGAAGGGCTATCTTCTGGGCCAGACCGGCGCCGACCGGCTGACCCTGCGGTCCGCCGATTTCTATGCCGAACACGACATTGCCCTGCGCCTTGGCACGCCCGTGTCAGCGATTGATCCGCAAGCCCGCACAGTGTCGCTGGAAAGCGGAACGATCCGCTATGATGATCTGGTCCTGGCAACCGGTTCGGTTCCGCGCCGTCTGCCTGCGGCCATTGGCGGTGATCTGGCGGGCGTCTACACGCTGCGCAGCGTCGCTGATGTGGATGGGATGCGCGCCGAATTCCGGCCCGGACGCCGCCTTGTCATCGTCGGCGGCGGCTATATCGGGCTGGAGGTGGCGGCGGTGGCGGCCGGGCTGGGGCTGGACGTGACCGTGCTGGAAATGGCCCCGCGCATTCTGCAGCGCGTGGCGGCACCGGAAACCTCCGGTTACTTCCGCGCGCTGCATGTGGCGCATGGCGTGAACATCCTGGAAAGCACCGGGCTGGACCGCCTGTCGGCCAGAGCCGGGCATGTCACCGCCGCCCGCCTGACGGACGGGCGCGAAATTCCGGCCGATTTCGTGATCGCCGGCGTGGGCATCCTGCCCGATACCCGCCTGGCCGAAGCCGCAGGCGTGGTGATCGACAACGGCATCCGCACCGATGCCCATGGCCGCACCTCGGACCCGCAGATCTGGGCGGCAGGCGATTGCGCCAGCTTCCCCTGGCAGGGCGGGCGCCTGCGGCTGGAATCGGTGCAGAACGCCATCGATCAGGCAGAACTTGTGGCCGACAACATTCTGGGCGCGGGCAAGGACTATGTCCCGATGCCGTGGTTCTGGTCGGATCAGTATGACTGCAAGTTGCAGATCGCCGGGCTGAACAGCGGCTACGACCGGATCGTGACGCGCGGGCCCGACGGGGCCGCAGTGTCGTTCTGGTATTTCAGGGGCGACCGGTTGCTGGCCGTCGATGCGATGAACGACAGCCGCGCCTATATGGTGGGCAAGCGCCTTCTGGAAACGGGCCGCAGTGCGGATGCGGCCGCGCTGCGCGACCCGGCGACAAACCTCAAGACCCTGCTGGCGTGATGCGCATCATCGGCGGCGCGCGGCGGGGCCTGAAGCTTGCCGATATCGGCGAGGGTGACGCGGCAGCCCATCTGCGCCCCACATCAGACAGGGTGCGCGAGGCGGTCTTCAACCTGCTGATCAACGGCCGGTACGGCAACCCGGTGCAGGGCGCGCAGGTGCTGGACCTGTTTGCAGGCACCGGGGCGCTGGGGCTGGAGGCGCTGTCAACTGGCGCATCCCGGGCGACCTTCGTCGATGATGGCGCAAAGGCGCTGTCCCTGTTGCGGACGAACATCGCCAGGATGAAGGCCGAAGATGCCGCAGAATGTCTTCGCCGCGATGCGACCGCCCTGGGTCCAAACCCGCATCCCCCCTATACGCTGGTTTTCCTTGATCCGCCCTATGGCAAGGCGATGGGCGAACGCGCCCTGGCCTCGGCCCTTGCAGGCGGCTGGCTTGCCCCCGGCGCGATGATCGTCTGGGAAGAAAGCATCGCGCCCCGGCCCCCCGCCGCCGTCACGCAGCTTGACCAGCGCAGGTATGGCGACACGCTTGTCACGCTGCTGCGGGCACCGCAATGACCCCGCGCGCCGTCATCTTCGATTGCGATGGCGTTCTGGTGGACAGCGAGCCTGCCGCCTTCGATCTTCTGGCGGAAGACCTGGCGGCGCATGGCCTGGTGCTGCGGCGCGCCGAGATGGAACGCATTTTCATCGGCGGCACCATTGCCGGGGTCCATGTCAGGGCGCGCAGCCTGGGGGCCACGCTGCCGGACGGCTGGGTGGCCGAATTCTACGAACGGCTCTATGCGCGGCTGGCCGAAGGCACGCCGCTGGTGCCGGGTGTGCTGGATCTGCTGGATGCGCTGGATGCGGCCGGCATCCCCTGTGCGGTCGGTTCCAACGGATCGGACCGCAAGATGCAGGTGACCCTTGGCCAGCATCCGGGCCTGCTGGACCGCTTTCGGGACCGGCTGTTTTCCGGCCAGACCCTGGGCGCACCGAAACCCGCACCCGATCTGTACCTGCACGCCGCACAGGCTTTGGGTCAGCCCCCGGCGGCCTGTGCGGTGATCGAAGACAGCCCCACGGGTGCCAGGGCCGCAGCAGCGGCGGGCATTCCCTGCTTTGGATTTGCCCCGCATGACGACGGCGCTGCCTTGGCCGCCGAAGGGGCCATCCTTTTTCGGTCGATGGCGGACCTGCCGCGCCTTTTGGGGCTGTAGCGCGGCCCGCCCCGCCCCGGCCTAGGATGCGAACATCGGAAAGGTCACGGCCAGCGCCCAGCCCAGGAACAGGCCAAGTCCCACCCCTGCCGCTGCTGGCCGCCAGGTGGCGCGCCCCACCCAGCCGCCGACGGTGCCAAACAGCAGAAAGAACACCAGGATCACCGGCAGGATGATCAGCAGGAAGAAAAGCCGCTCAAAATTCAGCGCCACCGCCAGCCCAAGCGCGGCAAGCGCCACGCTGCGCACCGCCAGCACCCGCCACAGGGGCGCGCGTCCGCCTTCGGTCAGCACGGCATCGGCCAGAAGAAAGGGCACCGCCCCTGCGGCCATTGCCAGAACCACCGGAATGCGCCCCGCAACCGGCAGGAACGAGGCGACGTAGCGGTCAAGCGCAACGCCGAACAGACAGAGACCAAAGACCGCGACCGGCAGCGCCAGCAGCAGCGCTTTGCCCGCATCATTCCCGCGGCGCAGCCCGCCCAGCGCCCAGACCAGCGCCAGAATGAACAGCCCGTAAACCCCCAGATGCACCGCCAGATAATCGGCCACCAGAACCGGCAGGAAGCGCAGGTCGAACGGGGCCAGCAGCAAGGGTGTCGCCACCGCTGGCAGACCCAGCGCCAGCAGGAAGCGCCCGCGCGACAGCTGCGGCGGCGGGGCCTGTGCCCGGAACCGCTGCAACAGCCCGGCCAGCGGCCAGCCCAGCGCCACCACCGACACCAGCAGCAGCACGATCCAGCCCCCCCGCGCCGGCACCCCGCCGTCACCCGTCCGCGCGAAGGCGGCGTTCAGCCAGTCGCGGGATTCGCGCAGCGTGGCCGGCGCATAAAGCACTCCCACATGTTCCACCCTTGGTGCCAGCACCGCGCGCCGCCCGGTGCCTGCCGCCGGATCGCCCAGGGTTTGCCCCAGCCGCGCCGCAGGGTCGGCCAGTTGCAGCGCGCGTTCCGCCTCGGCGGCAAGCATGGTTTCCCACGCCCCGGCAACGATCAGCAGATTGCGCGGGGCGGTCGCCGTCACCGCTTTGGAAAACATCGATACCGCCACCACCGCGCCGACGCGGGGGTCGCGGATCGCCTGTCTTGCGACAATGTCCGAGGCCATCGAATGGCCCAGCAGCGCCAGCCGCCCATCTGCACCGGGCAGGGCAAGGGCCGCGTCACTGACCCGGCCCAGTTCCTCCATCAGAAGCCGCGTTGTGCCGCCCACCTGCGTCACATCGCCCGACATCGGCACCGGATTGCGCCCGTGCCCTTGCAGATCATAGCTGACGGCAATGTAGCCCGCCCGCGCCAGCACCAGGCCAAAGCCTTCCATCAGCTGGCGCGATCCGGCAAAGCCATGGGCAATGACGGCAACGGGTGCGGGCCCCGTGTCTGGCAGGCGGTAGACCGTGGCGGGGGTGCTGCCGACCTGGAGCGGCGTGATCACAATCCCGGATCGGGCACGTTCAAGCTGCCAGACAGACAGGGCCGCCGCGACCAGCGCAAGGACCAGAACCGCCCGGCGGGCGCGGCTCAATCCGCCCGGCCCTGGGTGGGGTGGAACAGCCCGGCGGGCGACAGGGTGAAAACCTCGCACCCGGTCGCGGTGACGCCCACTGAATGTTCGAACTGCGCCGACAGCGACTTGTCGCGCGTCACCGCTGTCCAGTCATCGGCCAGCACCTTGGTTTCCGGGCGGCCGAGGTTGACCATCGGCTCGATGGTAAAGAACATGCCCTCTTCCAGCACCGCCGCCGTGCCGGGCCGGCCATAGTGCAGCACATTCGGCGGGGCGTGAAACACCCGGCCCAGCCCATGCCCGCAAAAGTCGCGCACAACGCTCATCCGCTGCGCCTCGACATAGGTCTGGATGGCATGGCCGATGTCGCCAAAGGTATTGCCGGGGCGCACCGCCTCGATCCCCTTCATCAGCGCGTCATGGGTCACCTGGATCAGACGCCCGGACTTGCGCGGCAGATCGCCCGCCACATACATCCGGCTGGTGTCGCCGAACCAGCCATCGACGATCACGGTGACGTCGATGTTCAGGATATCGCCGTCCTTGAGCGTCTTCGGTCCGGGAATGCCGTGGCAGACAACGTGGTTCACCGATATGCACGAGGCGTGCCGGTAGCCCTTGTACCCGATGGTCGCCGAAATGACACCGCGCCGCGCCACTTCTTGCGTGATGAAATCGTCCAGCGCCCCGGTTGTGACACCGGGTGAAACGAGCGGGCCGATCAGATCCAGGATTTCCGCCGCAACCCGCCCCGCCGCCGCCATGCCGACAAAATCCGCATCCTCATGGATGCGGATTCCGTCCCGTGTGATGCGTCCGCGCGTTTCGTCCAAAACCGTCCGGTCCCTGGCTTTCGCCTCTAAATAGTGACTGCGGCCCGACTTGGCCAGAGGCCGGGGATCGACAGCCGGGGTTTGAATCCCGGGGCGCGCGCGCCTATACCGGGTCCGTCAGTGGCACAGGGGCATCCGATGACCAATCCAACCGCAGCCATGCTGGTGATCGGCGACGAGATTCTGTCGGGGCGCACCCGCGACGGCAATACCTTTTACCTTGCGGGCGAATTGACGCGCCACGGCATCACGCTGCGCGAAGTCCGCGTCGTGGCCGATGACCATGCGGCGATTGTGGCCGCTGTCAACGCCCTGCGCGCCGCTTGTGACCATGTCTTCACCTCGGGCGGGATCGGCCCCACGCATGATGACATCACTGCCGATGCCATCGCAGCCGCCTTCGGCGTGCCCATCGGCATCCGGGCCGATGCCCGCGCCCTGCTTGAGGCGCATTACCGCCGTGCGGGGCTGGAGTTCAACGCGGCACGCCAGCGCATGGCCCGCATTCCCGAAGGTGCGCGCCTGATCGACAACCCCGTGTCCACCGCCCCCGGATTTACGCTGGGCAATGTCCATGTGATGGCCGGTGTGCCGAACATCTTTCAGGCCATGGTCGCCTCGGTCCTGCCCACACTGACGGGGGGCGAGCCGCTGCTCAGCCAAAGCCTGCGCGTGAACCGGGGAGAGGGCGAGATTGCCGGGCCCTTCGCCGCCCTGGCGGCAGAGTTTCCGGACCTGAGCATGGGAAGCTATCCCTTCGTGCAGAACGGGGTGCTTGGCACCAATCTGGTCATTCGCGGCACGGACAGCGGCAGACTGGCCCTTGCGATGACGCGCCTTGCCGCCCTGTTCCCCGAAAGCCTGGCATGATCCTGCTGTCCGACCTGTTCGCGGCAAACGAGGCGACCTGGCCCGCAGGGCGCCGCCTTGCGGTCGGCGGTTTCACACTCCGCGATGGCGGGGGCGGCGGCAGACGCGTGTCCTGCGCAACCTGCGACGGCGACTGGACAGAAGACCACCTGGATCGGGCGGAAGCCGCGATGGCGGGCCTGGGGCAGCCGCTGCAATTCATGATCCGGCCTGGGGACGAGAGGCTTGATGCAGGTCTGGCACAGCGCGGTTACCGCGTTGTCGACCCGACGGTGATCTATGCGGCCCCGATCACGGCGTTTGAACCCGCGCCCGATCCGATGACAGCCTTTCCCCACTGGCCCCCGCTGGCCATCACCCAGACGCTTTGGGCCGGGGCCGGCATTGGCCCGGCCCGCCTTGCGGTCATGCACCGCGCCCCCGCGCCCCGTGCCGCCGTGCTGGGTCGCAGCGGGGACCGGCCTGCGGGGGTGGCCTTTGTCGCCGTGCATGGCACGACAGCGATGCTGCACGCGCTGGCCGTACCCGAACCGATGCGCCGCACCGGGGTCGGCGCGACCCTTCTGCGCCGCGCCGCCGTCTGGGCGGGTGAAAACGGGGCGCTTGCCCTTGGCGTGGCCGTGACAGAAGCCAACGGGCCGGCCCGCGCGCTCTATGCTTCCCTCGGCATGAAAGCTGTGGGACAGTACCACTACCGCGTGAAGTGAGCCTGAAGAGGCCAAAAGCCGTGCCCATTTGTCCAAGACCCAGCCTGCGTAGTGGCGTACTGGCCGGGGCCGCCTGCCTGCTGCCCTCGATGGCGCTGGCTGTCGCGCTGGAGTTTCCCGTGCCGGCCAGCACAACGGCCACCCGCCGCGAACCGCTCGCCAGCCATGCCTTGCCCGTCGGTCCCTGGCAGGACGGGCAGGTGCCCGGCCGCATCCTTGAAGGCCCGCTGGAACAGACCGCCTGGAGGCTTGCCGCGCCGGGCATGACGACCTTGCAGATTCTTGCCCCGCTGCGCGACCAGCTTGACCGGGCCGGGTTCCGCACCCTGTGGGAATGCGAGACGGATGCCTGCGGCGGCTTTGACTTTCGCTATTCGATCGATGTGCTGCCAGAGCCTGACATGCATGTCGATCTGGGCGATTTCCGCTTTCTTTCGGCGGAACGCACCGGGGGCGACGGGCCGGAAGCTGTCAGTCTGCTGGTCAGCCGGTCTGCCGAAGCGGGCTTTGTCCAGGTGGTGTTGATCGGCGCAGCACCGCCCGCCGCGCCACCGCCGATCCCGGAAAGTCAGAAGGCCCCGGTGGCGGCCATCGTCCTGGAAAGGGCGGATGCGGTTCTGCAACCCTCGGGTCTGGCCACCGCGCTGCAAGCCAATGGCTCTGCCGTGCTGGAAGACCTGGTCTTCGGGTCAGGCTCGGCAGAACTGGGACCCGGTCCCTTCGCAACACTGGCCGCGCTGGCCGCTTTCCTGAAGCAGGATCCGGCGCGCCGCGCGGTGCTGGTGGGCCACACGGATGCCTCTGGCGGGCTGGCGGGAAACACCGCGCTGTCGCGGGCGCGCGCGGCATCGGTGCGCGAACGGCTGATTGCCGAATATGCGGTGCCTGCCACGCAGATCACCGCCGAAGGTGTGGGCTATCTTGCCCCCCGTGCCAGCAACCAGACCGAAGAGGGGCGCGCCAGAAACAGGCGGGTCGAGGTCATCTTGACCTCGACCGGCACTGCCGCACCGATCCCGTAGGGGGGGTCATTTCCGGAATCGGGCGGGGGGGATGACGGCCACAGGCAGGCCCGCCGCCGCCCGCAAGACCGGGAACCGGGATGCCGGCGGACCGGCATGATTGCCCCCTCCGGCAAGCGGCGGGGATGCCTTTTCGGCATCCTGCTACGCCCCGGCCCGCCCTTCCCGGATCAGGCGCAGAATATCCCTTGCCGCTTCGGGGATGTTGGTGCCGGGGCCGAAGATGGCCTTGATGCCGTGGTCGTACAGAAACCGGTAATCCTGCTGCGGGATGACGCCGCCGCAGATCACCAGGATTTCCCCGGCACCGGCATCGTTCAGCGCCTGCACCAGTTTCGGGGCGAGCGTCAGGTGACCGGCGGCCTGGGATGAAATGCCCACGACATGCACGTCATTGTCGATGGCATCCTGCGCGGCCTCTTCGGGCGTCTGGAACAGGGGACCCACATCCACGTCGAACCCGATATCGGCAAAGGCGGTGGCGATGACCTTGGCCCCCCGGTCGTGCCCGTCCTGCCCCATCTTGACGACCAGCATGCGGGGACGGCGACCTTCTTCCCCGGCGAAAGCCTCCACATCCTTCTGGATGGCGGCGAAGGCATCGTCGCCCTCATAGGCAGCGCCGTAAACCCCGGCGAGGGTTTTGACCTCGGCCCGGTGGCGACCGAAGATTTTCTCCATGGCCATGCTGATCTCTCCGACAGTGGCGCGGGCGCGGGCGGCGGTGACGGCGGCCTCCAGCAGATTGCCGCCATGGGCGGCGCGGCGGGTAAGTTCCTCCAGCGCCGCGTCGCAGGCGGCGCTGTCGCGGGTGGCGCGGACTTGAGCCAGGCGGGCGATCTGGGCGTCGCGCACGGCGGCATTGTCGATGCTGCGGAAGTCGATGACGTCTTCAGTTTCCAGGCGGTACTTGTTGACGCCCACGATCACCTCTTCGCCCCGGTCGATGGCGGCCTGGCGGCGGGCGGCGGATTCCTCGATCCGCAGCTTGGGCATGCCAGAGGCGACAGCCCTGGTCATGCCGCCCATCGCCTCGACCTCTTCAATCAGCTTCCAGGCCTCGTCGGCCAGTTGCGCAGTCAGGCTTTCAACATAGTAGCTGCCCGCCAGCGGATCGATGACATGCGCCACGCCGGTTTCTTCCTGCAGGATCAACTGGGTGTTGCGGGCGATGCGGGCGGCGAATTCGGTGGGAAGGGCAATGGCCTCGTCCAGCGCGTTGGTGTGCAGCGACTGGGTGCCGCCCAGCACGGCTGCCATCGCCTCATACGCCGTGCGCACGACGTTGTTGTAGGGGTCCTGTTCCTGCAGGCTGACCCCGCTGGTCTGGCAATGGGTGCGCAGCATCAGGCTGGCGGGTTTCTTCGGCCCGAATTCCGACATGATGCGATGCCACAGCAGGCGGGCCGCGCGCAGCTTTGCCGCCTCCATGAAGAAATTCATGCCGATGGCGAAGAAGAAGGACAGCCGGCCTGCGAAATCATCCACATTCATGCCGCGCGCAAGCGCGGTGCGGACATATTCGCGCCCGTCGGCAAGCGTGAAGGCCAGTTCCTGCACCAGGTTCGCGCCGGCTTCCTGCATGTGGTAGCCGGAGATGGAGATGGAGTTGAACTTCGGCATCTGTGTGGCGGTGTATTCGATGATGTCGGCGACGATCCGCATGGAGGGTTCGGGCGGATAGACATAGGTGTTGCGCACCATGAATTCCTTGAGGATGTCGTTCTGGATGGTGCCGGACAGGTCGGCGCGCGAAACACCCTGTTCTTCGCCTGCGACGATGAAGCTGGCCAGGATCGGGATGACCGCGCCGTTCATGGTCATTGACACGCTGACCTTGTCCAGCGGGATGCCGTCGAACAGAAGCTTCATATCCTCGACCGAGTCGATGGCGACACCGGCCTTGCCGACATCGCCGACCACACGGGGATGGTCGCTGTCATAGCCGCGGTGGGTGGCCAGATCGAAGGCGACAGAGACGCCCTGCTGCCCCGCCGCCAGCGCCTTGCGGAAAAAGGCGTTGGAGTCTTCTGCCGTTGAAAAGCCCGCATATTGCCGGATGGTCCAGGGGCGGCCTGCGTACATCGTGGCTTTCACGCCGCGCGTGAAGGGCGCAAATCCGGGAAGCGGGCCAAGGTGGGGCAGGCCCGCCAGGTCTTCGGCGGTGTAAAGCGGCTTGACCGGAATGCCTTCCAGCGTGTGCCAGATCAGGCTGTCGGGGCTGCTTCCCTTCAGCTCTTTCGCGGCAAGGGCCGCCCATGCCTTCTGCGCATCGGTCATCGCCTGTCCTTCCATCGGCCCGGGGTTCGATTTCCCGGGCAATCCGCTTTGGTTTTGCAAGGTCCCGCCCTATATCGACATGCGAAGGGGACTTGCATGAAACTGCTTCACATCCTTGTTCTGTCTTGCTTTCTGCCGCTGGCTGCCGCCGCGCAGGACACGCCCGCGCCCGTTTTCGGCCCGGTGGATGCGGCAGAGGTGACGCTGGAGCAGTTCCTGTGGCTCAAGCGCCCGATCGTGGTCTTTGCCGACACGCCCAACGACCCCGCTTTCCAGCGCCAGATGCAGCGCATCAACGCCGACCTTGCGCCGCTGGAAGAGCGCGACGTGGTCATCATCACCGACACCGACCCTGCGGCGCGGACCGAGGTGCGCCAAAGGCTGCGCCCGCGCGGCTTCTCATTGGTGCTGATGGACAAGGACGGCGAGGTGAAACGGCGCAACCCCGCGCCCTGGGGCGTGCGCGAGATTACCCATGCCATTGACCGCTTTCCGCTGCGGCGGCAGGAAATGCTGGAACGGCGGCCGGCGGGGCGGTGAGGGATCATTCAAACTCCATGATCACATCATCGACCTTCAGGCTGGCCCCGGCGGCGGCAGTGATCCTGGCGACCACGCCGCGCCGTTCGGCGCGCAGGATGTTCTCCATCTTCATCGCCTCGACCGTGGCAAGGGCCTGACCTTCCTGCACTTCGTCGCCGACCCCGACGTTGATCTTCACGATCAGGCCGGGCATCGGGCACAGCAGGAAGCGCGAGGTGTCGGGTGGTGCCTTTTCCAGCATCAGCAGCGCAAGTTCCGCCGCGCGCGGGGTGCGGACGTGGCACTTCAGATCCGCCCCGCGCAGCCGCAGCCGGAAGCCGGAGGGGATTTTGCCGACCTTCATCACCAGAGGTTCGCCATCGACCATCAGGCGCGCCAGCGGCTGGCCCGGCGTCCAGCCGGATGTCACGCGGTGATGCGATCCGTCGGGGAAATGCACGGTGGAACCATCGCGGTCTGCTTCAATCCGAACGGGGTGGAATTCGCCCTGCAATGTGACCACCCAGTCGTCGCCGACCTTGCGGGTGTGATTGTCCATGGTGCCGGAAATGCGGGTGCGGCGGATTTCGGCCACGCGGTTCATCGCGGCGGCGGCGGCGGCAACGCGGCGGATGGTGTGACCGCCAAGTGTCGCCCCCATGAACCCGTCAGGGTATTCTTCGGCGATGAAGGCGGTGGTGATGGTGCCGGAAACAAAGCGCGGATGGTCCATGACCGCGCCGACGAAGGGCAGGTTGTGGCCGATGCCTTCCACCTCGAAGGTGTCAAGGGCGATGCGCATTTCGCTGATCGCCTCTGCCCGCGTCGGTGCCCAGGTACACAGCTTGGCGATCATCGGATCGTAGAACATGCTGATCTCGCCGCCTTCGAAGACGCCGGTGTCGTTGCGCACGATGCCACCCGTCGGGGTCGGCCCCTCAACCGGCGGGCGGTAGCGGGTAAGCCTGCCGATGGATGGCAGGAAGTTGCGGTAGGGGTCTTCGGCGTAAAGCCGGCTTTCCATGGCCCAGCCGTTGATCTTCAGGTCCGCCTGGGTAAAGGGCAGCGGTTCACCGGCGGCAACGCGGATCATCTGTTCCACCAGATCGATGCCGGTGATCAGCTCGGTCACGGGATGTTCGACCTGCAGGCGGGTGTTCATTTCCAGAAAGTAGAAATTGCGCGACCCGTCGACGATGAATTCAACGGTCCCGGCGCTGGTATAGCCCACCGCTTTCGCCAGCGCGCAGGCCTGCTCGCCCATCGCCTTGCGCGTGGCGGGGTCAAGAAAGGGCGAGGGTGCCTCTTCGATGACCTTCTGGTTGCGGCGCTGGATCGAACATTCGCGTTCGTGCAGATACACGCAATTGCCATGCTTGTCGGCCAGCACCTGAATTTCGATGTGGCGCGGCTGGGTCACGAACTTCTCGATGAAGATGCGGTCATCGCCAAAGCTGGCGGCGGCCTCGTTTCTGGACGATTCGAAGCCTTCGCGCGCCCCGTCATCCTGCCAAGCGATACGCATGCCCTTGCCGCCGCCGCCCGCGCTGGCCTTGATCATCACCGGATAGCCGATCTGGCGGGCGATCCTGACAGCCTCTTGCGCATCGGCGATCAGGCCCATATGGCCCGGCACGGTCGAGACACCGGCGGCCTGCGCCAGTTTCTTCGAGGTGATCTTGTCGCCCATCGCCTCGATCGCCGGGCTGGGCGGGCCGATGAACACCACACCGGCCGCTTCCAGCGCGGCGGCAAAAGCGCGGTTTTCGGACAGAAAGCCATAGCCGGGATGCACGGCTTCGGCCCCGCTGGTGCGGACAGCCTGCATGATCCTGTCGATCACGATATAGCTTTGCGCGGCAGGCGGGGGGCCGATGTGCACCGCCTCATCCGCCATGCGGACATGCAGCGCGTTGCGGTCGGCGTCCGAGTAGACCGCGACGGTCTGAATACCCATCCTGCGCGCCGTCTTGATGACACGGCAGGCGATTTCGCCCCGGTTGGCGATCAGGATTTTCTTGAACATGGCAGTCCTTGCAGTTGGAAGATGCGGCAATGACGCGGCTGGATCAAGGCGCGCCTCCTTTTCTTGCCTGATTTACCGGACGTATGCCTGGGCCAACCCGTCTTGCCCAGCGGCTTGCGCTCTCGGTCGCCGGGCCGGGCCAAGCTGCACCGGGGCGTGGCCCTGGCGGTCCGGGCGCGGGGTATGGCGGTGTTGAAATGGATCGGGAAAATGTCTTCCCGATCCAGATCCCTGCAGGGCAACCGATGCACGAAAGGGAAACTGAACCACCGTTCCAGAATGCCCTTCGTGGTATCGGGCCTGCACAGTGCTTCTGTCGGCCGGATCATTCCCTTCCCCCGTCATCCCGGTCATCCCCGTCTTGATCCGGAGGGGCCGCCCCTTCCGCGAACACCTCGGGAAAGGCGGCGCGGGCGCGCTTCACATCAATTCGCAGCAGCGCGTCATAGCTGGCGGGGTTGAACGGGTCTTCTGCGGGCACAACTTCGCGCCCGAAAAGCCAAGACAGGCGACCGGCATCCAGATTGCCGCGCTCGAAAGCATCCTGGCCGAAATGCGCCCAAAGGGCAGCCATGAACGCACTGTCTGCAAGCCTGTCACCATACTTGCGGTCGCGGTAGCGTTCGCGCGGAACAAGTTTTGCCGGTCCATCCCTGTGGTTGGCATGGCGGATGACGAACTGATGATCCGTGCCCGGAAGGCGGCCCGGAAAGCCCCGGTGTTTCAGCATGACAGCCCCCGGACCGGAGCACGGGCAAAACGGGCGAAGTGCCGGGTGGCACCCCGCCCGCCTAGATCAGTTGTACTTGCCGGACGATGCCGGTTCCGATGTGATCGGCACCGGTTCCACAACAACTTCTTCAACGCTCGGTGCGCAGGCCGCCGCAAAGGCAACAAGGCAAAGGGCAAACAGAGCGCGCGTGCTCGCAGACATTCTAATCTCCTGTGTTCCTGGAGGGCCGGCCCCGGCAACGCATCACCAGAAGACCCCCGACGCGAGGTTATGGCCGCTTGGGATGGGCCACGATAGAATTTAACGCATCCATGATGCGCTGCACACCGGAAAAGTGGCATTTTTCCCCGCTGTGGCGCGAAAGAACCAATGCTTGGCCGACCTGCCCCTTTTGCGCCATGATCCGGGACGTGCATCAGAAAAGCTCCACGGTGCAGTGACCGTCGGTCAGGCTGTAGGCTTCGAAAAACTGGACAGCATCGGGCGCGGCCTCGCCGAAGCGCAGCGGCCGGTCCGACAACGAGATGATGACCTGCGCCGGTTCGGGACCCAGCGCTGACAGGCGCGGCAGCGCATAGAATTGGCAGAGCCAGGCCATGTCACCCGCAGCCGTGTCGAAATCAACCGCGGCACCGGTTTCGGTTTCAGCAATGGCAGGGGCGATGAAGCGGAAGCGCAGCGTCAGGCCCGCAGGTCCCGGCGCGTTCCAGACGACATCCTGCAGGGTCACAACCTGGCCCGAGGGCACCGGTATCTCTTCCGGATCGCCGGACAGCACCTTTGCGCCTTCCGCCTGCACGGGCTGCGCCGGATCGGTCACGCCGCAGCCCCGGCTGCCGGGCGGCGCGCGATGCAATCCACCCCGGCCGCCGCGCCCGGGGCGGGGACGCCGGTCATGGTCCGCACCGGGCAACGGCCCGGCGGAAAGCAGCTTTGGCAGACCTTGCTGAAGGCCCCGGTACTCCGTTCGGATCCGGTCAGACCGCACCGGAAGTAGAGCACATCCGGCCGGTCCGGTCCGATGCCGCCCAGCACGACCGCAGCATTGCCCATGACCCGGCGGGTCTGCGCGGCGGTCCCGCCGGGCGGCGGCGCATCGGGCGTTGCGGGATCGGCCGGCAATGCCCCGCCATCCGCCCCGACCGCGCGGCGGAAGGCAACCACGGGACGCGACCCGCCTGTCGTCATGTGGATTGCCGACACGTCACAGTCCTTTCATCGAAAGCTCAGAGAGGGATGTTATCGTGTTTCTTCCACGGGTTTGTCTGTTTTTTTGTGCGCAGCGCCGCAAAGGCGCGGGCGACGCGGCGGCGGGTGGAATGGGGCATGATCACCTCGTCGATAAAGCCGCGTTCGGCGGCGACGAAGGGGTTGGCGAAGCGGTCTTCATAATCCTTGGTGCGCTGCGCGATCTTTTCGGTATCGCCCAACTCGCTGCGGTACAGAATCTCCACTGCGCCGCGTGCGCCCATCACCGCGACTTCGGCGGTGGGCCAGGCATAGTTGAAATCGCCGCGCAGGTGCTTGGACGACATCACCACATAAGCCCCGCCATAGGTCTTGCGGGTCAGCACCGTGACCTTGGGCACGGTCGCCTCGCCATAGGCAAACAGCAGCTTTGCCCCATGCTTTATGACACCGCCATATTCCTGTCCGACGCCGGGCAGAAAGCCCGGCACATCGACAAAGGTCAGGATCGGAATTTCAAAGGCGTCGCAGAAGCGGACAAAGCGCGCGGCCTTGCGGCTGGCATCGATATCCAGACAGCCCGCCAGCACGATGGGCTGGTTGGCAACAACGCCCACCGACTGGCCTTCGATGCGGATGAAGCCGGTGATGATGTTGGCCGCGAAATCCCGCTGAATCTCGAAAAAGTCACCCTCATCCGCGACCTTCAGGATCAGTTCCTTCATGTCATAGGGCTGGTTCGGGTTGTCGGGAACAAGCGTGTCCAGGCTGGGCTCGATCCGCGCCGGATCATCGAAGAACGGGCGCACGGGGGCCTTTTCGCGGTTGTTCAGGGGCAGGAAATCGATCAGGCGGCGGGTTTCGGCCAGCGCTTCGACGTCATTCTCAAAGGCACCGTCCGCGACGCTGGATTTTCTGGTGTGGGTCGCTGCCCCGCCAAGTTCCTCGGCTGTGACCACCTCATTCGTGACGGTTTTCACCACATCGGGGCCGGTGACGAACATGTAAGAGGAGTCCTTCACCATGAAGATGAAGTCGGTCATGGCGGGGGAATAGACCGCGCCGCCCGCGCAGGGGCCCATGATCAGGCTGATCTGCGGCACAACGCCCGAGGCCGAGATGTTGCGCTGGAACACCTCGCCATAGGCGGCAAGCGAGCCTACGCCTTCCTGGATGCGCGCACCGCCGGAATCGTTGATGCCGATCACCGGCGCACCGTTCTGTACGGCCATGTCCATGATCTTGCAGATTTTCGCCGCATGGGTTTCCGAGACGGAGCCGCCAAGCACCGTGAAATCCTGGCTGAAGACATAGACCATGCGGCCGTTGACGGTGCCCCATCCGGTGACAACGCCATCGCCGGGGTGCTGCATGTCCTGCATGCCGAAGTCGGTGCAGCGGTGGGCGACAAACATGTCGAATTCCTCGAACGAGCCTTCATCAAGCAGAAGGTCGATCCGTTCGCGGGCGCTGAGCTTGCCCTTGGCATGCTGGGCCGCGACGCGGCGTTCGCCGCCGCCGGCGCGGGCGACAGTGCGGCGGTCCTCAAGCTGTTGCAGGATGTCTTTCATCGCCCCCTCCCCGAAGTGTCGCCCAGCATAACGCGATGATGCGGCGGCAGAAAGTGGCGTTGAGAAAAATTGCAAAGCACTGGCGGTTCTGGATTCGCGAAAGGCAACCCTGCGACGTATCTGCATTCCTTTCCCTGCCTGCCAAAAACGGCGGGGTCCGGGCGCAGGTGCGGCCCCGGACAAAGGGGGGGATGCCTGATCGGCGGGGGGCCGCGCGTTTGCCCGGTGGACAAGCCCGATGCACGGCGGTAGCGGAACGGCATGACACAACCGCCCGCAATCCGGTTTCTGGACCGCACCACCCCGCCGCATATTGCCACGCTGATCCTGATGGCGGGGCTTGCGGCGCTGTCGCTGAACATCTTTTTGCCGTCGCTGCCGCTGATGGCGGATCATTTCGGCGTTTCCTATGGCGTGATGCAGCTTTCGGTGTCGCTGTATCTGGCGGCGACGGCGCTGTTGCAGATTGCCGTTGGCCCGGTGTCGGACCGGTTCGGGCGGCGTCCGGTGATGCTGGCGGCAACGGCGGTGTTTACCCTGGCGACCCTTGGCGCGGCGGTGGCCACGGATTTCGGGCTGTTCATGCTGTGCCGCCTGTTTCAGGCGGTGATTGCCAGCGGGTTCGTTCTGTCGCGTGCCGTGGTGCGCGATATGGTGGCGCAGAACGAAGCGGCCTCGATGATCGGCTATGTCACCATGGGCATGTCAGTGGTGCCGATGGTGGGGCCGGTGATCGGCGGGGCGCTGGGCGGGGTGTTCGGATGGCAGGCGCCGTTCCTGCTGCTGGGGGCGGGCGGGCTGGGCCTGTGGGCGCTGGTCTGGGCGGATCAGGGCGAAACCAACAAAACGCGCGCGGGCAGCATGGCCGCACAGCTTGGGTACTATCCGCTGCTGCTGCGGTCGGGCCGGTTCTGGACTTATTGTCTGGCGGCTGCCTTTGCCTCGGGCGCGTTCTTTGCCTATCTGGGGGGTGCGCCCTTTGTCGGGAATGAAGTGTTCCATCTGACCCCTGCGCGGCTGGGCGTGTATTTCGGCGCACCGGCGCTGGGTTACATGATGGGCAATTACCTGTCGGGCCGCTTTTCGGTCCGCGTCGGGGTGAACCGCATGGTGCTGTATGGTACGCTGCTGTCAACGGCGGGGCTGGCGCTGCTGATGCTGCTGACGATGGCCGGACGCGGCGGCCCCGGCGTGTTCTTTGGCCTCGTGATCCTGCTGGGGCTGGGCAATGGCGTGCTGATGCCCAATGCCAATGCCGGAATGCTATCGGTGCGCCCCGATCTGGCCGGTTCGGCGGCCGGGCTGGGCGGGGCCTGCACCGTGGGGGGCGGTGCGCTGTTTTCAGCGCTGGCGGGTGCGCTGCTGCAACCGGGGTCAGGCCCCATGCCGCTGATCCTGCTGATGCTGGGCTGTTCGGTGTTGCCGGTGCTTCCGGTTCTGTGGCTGATGCGGGATGGCCGGGGGGCATCGCCTGCTTGAGCGCGGCCCAGGGTTGCACACACCGGAATGCCGGTGCAGTGTTCGCGGCAGGTTCGGGTTGGCATGGGCGGAAGGGAACATGGGTCAGGACAATGTGCTTTCTTCCCGCACCGTTCTGCTGCCGGTCGATGTTCAGGAGGGGTTCTTCCAGCCGGATGCCCCCCGGTTGGGGACATGGGATTTCGAACCGAAGGGGCTGGCCCTGCTTTCCGCATGGCGCAGGACCGGATGGCCCATAATCCATATCCGGCACGATTCGGTTGAGCCGGAGTCCCGCCTGCGGCCGGACCGGGCGGGAAATCCGTTGCGGCCAGGATTTGCACCGCATGCCGGTGAGCCGCTGATCGCCAAATCCGTCAACTCGGCCTTCCTTGGCACGGACCTTGACCTGCGCCTGAAACGGCTGGGGGCCGACGGGGTTGTTGTCTTTGGCATTTCGACGGATATCTGCGTATCGACCACGGTGCGCACCGGCAACAATCTGGGCTGGCGGATGCTGGTGGCCGCCGATGCCTGCTGCACCTTCGAACAAAACGATATGGATGGCGCAGCACTGGCCCCGGCATCGATCCACCGCTATCACCTTGCCACATTGCGCAACGAATTCGCCACCGTCGCGACAGTGGCCGAACTGCTGTCGGGCATCTGACCGGCCGGAGATACCGCTTGCCCGGCCAGGTTTGCCGGCGTGGCTTTATTGGGGCTTTGGCCCCAGGGCATGGGCGAAAGCCCAGATCGTGCGGCGGCCTGCCCCGGGGCCAGGCCCCGCCGGTTCGCCCACCGGCCTGTGCAGGGTGAAGGCCCCCTCTGCCATCCGGGCGCGCAACCGGGCGGCCCCCCGGATCCCGGGCGGAACATGCCAAACGATCTTGCCGGGGGCGGTGCTGCCCGTGACCCGCCTGTGCTCTGACCGCTTCACGGCACCCGACGCTGCCCTGCCCGGCGCATCCGCCGCCGCCAGCATCAAGCTGCTTCATCACGCGTTCACGACTGTCCATCGACAGGGGTAGCGTCATGACGGCTGGCCCCCACACCCAGCCGCCATCCTGCGGCAGAAATCCCGCCAAAAGGCGATTCCCAACGCGTGCCGCAAACGTCATCCCGCTCTGGCTGCTGCCTTGCAGGGTGTCAGCATGGCGCTGTGGCACAGGCGATGGCCCCTGCCCGTGGCGCGGTTCTGGGCCTGACCCCGCGCCACTCCGGGCGGGACCAGGAAACGCAGCGCGTTTCCCTGCCCGTGCGGGACACTGCCCTGCAGGCCGGCAGGTCCAGGCACCACGAAAGGCCAGCGCCCGACCCGGCGGGGGCGAAGCGCCCGCCGGGGGCTTTGGCCCCCGGCCGGTCCTGATGCCAATGTAGCGTCGTGGCAGGGGCGATGACCCCTGCCATTGCAGCGGTGACAGTGCTTTCGCCTCTCCGGGCGGGACCAGGAAACGCAGCGCGTTTCCCCCGCCCGCGCGGGACGGTGCCCTGTAGACCGGCAGGCCATGGAACAACGCAGGCCAGCGCCCGACCCGGCGGGCGGGAAGCGCCCGCCGTGGGCGGGTCGGGCGCTGGCCGGGGGCTTTGGCCCCCGGCCGGTCCTGATCCCAGCGCGGCGCTGTGGCAGGGGCGATGGCCCCTGCCATTGACGCGGTGACAGTGCTCTCGCTCCTTCGGGCGGGGCCAGGAAACGCGAGCCGCATTTCCCCGCCCGTGCGGAACAGTTCGCTGTAGACCGGCAGGTCCGGGAACAGCAACAGGCCAGCGCCCGCCAGGGGCGGGTCGGGCGCTGGCCGGGGACTTTGGCCCCCGGCCGGTCCGGATCCCAGCGTGGCGCTGTGTCAGGGGCGATGGCCCCTGCCATTGGAACGGTGAAAGTGCCTTCACCTCTCCGGGCGGACCCGCAAACGCACCGCGTTTCCCTTGCCCGCGCGGTCAGCGCTGCGATGTTGCCCAGCGCGGGCTGACCCAGGGTTCCAGATTCTCCGGTGCCAGTGGCGTGCGGCCCAGCAGGTGATCGGCGGCCTTCTCGCCCACCATGATCGAGGGGGCATTGAGGTTGCCGTTGGTCACGCGCGGAAAGATCGAGCTGTCGGCAACCCGCAGCCCGTCAACCCCGATGACACGGCAGCACGGATCCACCACCGCCAGCGGGTCGTCGCGCCGACCCATCCGCGCCGTTCCGCAGGGGTGGTAGGCGCTTTCGGCATGGTCGCGGACAAAGGCATCCAGCTCGTCATCCGATTGCACCGCAGCACCGGGCTGGAGTTCGTGCTTCACGAAGGGCTGCATCGCCGCCTGTCCGAAAATCTCGCGGGTCAGGCGGATGCAGGTGCGGAAATCCTGCCAGTCGCCGGGATGGGACATGTAATTGAAGCGGATCACCGGTGCCGCCGCCGGATCGGCCGACCGCAGCGTCACGCAGCCGCGCGATTTCGACCGCATGGGTCCGACATGGGCCTGAAAGCCGTGCCCCTCGGCCGCTGCCTTGCCGTCATAGCGCACCGCAAGGGGCAGGAAGTGATACTGGATGTCGGGGTAATCCACCCCGGGTCCGGAGCGGATGAAGGCGCAGGCCTCGAACTGGTTCGACGCACCAAGGCCGCGCCCGGTCAGCAGCCACTGCGCGCCGATGCTGGCCTTGCCCCAGAGGTTCCAGTGCCTGTAAAGCGTGACCGGCCGGCTGGCGGCGAATTGCAGATAGACCTCCAGATGATCCTGAAGGTTCGCCCCCACGCCCGGACGGTCGGCAATGACCGGAATGCCATGGTCGGCCAGATGTGCTGCGGGACCGATGCCCGACAGCATCAGAAGCTTCGGCGTGTTGATCGAGGAGGCGGCAAGCACCACCTCGCGCGCGGCGGGGATCACCCGCACGGCCCCGCCCTGTGACACTTCGACCCCGGTGGCCCGCCCGTTTTCCACAATCACCCGCTGCGCCAGCGCGCGGATGACCTGCACCTTGCCGGTCTTCAGTGCGGGGCGCAGATAGGCATTGGCCGCAGACCAGCGCCTGCCTTTCCAGATCGTGGCTTCCATCGGGCCGAAGCCTTCCTGCGCGCGGCCGTTGTAATCATCCGTGACCGGATACCCGGCCTGCCGGCCCGCTTCGATGAAGGCACCGAACAGCGGGTTGTCGCGGGGGCCGCGCGTGACGTGCAGCGGCCCGTCATGGCCGCGCCATTCCGGATCGCCCGCGCCACCATGCCAGTGTTCCATGCGCTTGAAATAGGGCAGCACATCGGCATAGGCCCAGCCTGCGGCGCCCTGATCGGCCCAATGGTCAAAGTCGCGCGCATGGCCGCGCACATAGACCATGCCGTTGATGCTGGACGACCCGCCCAGCACTTTGCCGCGCGGCGTCGCCAGCACGCGGTTGCCCAGGTGCGGCTCGGGTTCTGTGTGCAGGCCCCAGTCATAGCGGGCCATGTTCATTGGATAGGACAGGGCGGCGGGCATCTGGATGAACGGCCCGGCATCGGTGCCGCCATGTTCGATCACCGTCACGTTCAGCCCGGCCATGCCCAGCCGGTAGGCCATGGCACAGCCTGCCGAGCCTGCGCCCACAATCACCACATCCGCCGTCATGTTCACTCCGATCCGACAAGGGCGGTGAAGCGGCCAAGCGCCACATTCCCGCCGGTCGCAATGATGACCACCGTCTTTCCCCGGACCGGGATCTGCCCGTCCAGCACGGCGGCCAGCGCCACCGCGCCCGACGGTTCCAGCACCAGTTTCAGCCGTTCGAAGGCAAAGCGCATGGCATGGGCCACCGGCCCGTCGGCCACCGCCACGCCGCGCACGCCGGCCTTGCGCGCGGCCGCAAGCGGTGCCGTGCCGGGGGCGGTCGCCTGCAGCGCATCCGCGATGGTCGTGGTCGCGCCGGGCACGCGCCGCATCCCGCCTGCCGACAGGGACAGGCCCATGCCGTTGTAGCCTTCGGGCTCTACCGCCCAGGTGGCCGTCGCGGGGCTGACATAATGCAGCGCCAGGGCAAGCCCGCCCAAAAGCCCGCCGCCGCCCACCGGGCAGGCCACGATATCGGCGGCAAGACCCAGGTCCTGCAACTGCTCCAGCATTTCCAGGCCCGCCCCGGCCTGCCCTGCCACAATCAGCGGATCATCGAAGGGATGCAGCAGCACAAGACCCTCGCGCGCGGCGATGTCGCGGGCAAGGGCTGCGGCCACCTCTTCGCGCGGGCGGTCGCCATGGTGCGACAGGATCACGCGCGCGCCGTAGCCTTCGGTTGCCTCGCGCTTGAGCAAAGGGGCATCGGCGGGCATGACGATGGTGACAGGCACGCCCAGGCTGCGGCCCGCCGCCGCCAGGCCTTGCGCGAAATTGCCCGAGGAAAAGGCAACGACCCCGCGCGCGCGGTCTTCGGGGGGCAGGCACCAAAGCCGCCAGCAGGCCCCCCGGATCTTGAAGGAACCGGTGGATTGCAGGCTTTCCGCCTTGACCAGCGCGCGTGCCGCCCCGGTGGCCCGGGCCAGGGCATCGCAGTCCAGCAGCGGGGTGCGCTGGGTCGCTGCCCGCGTCACCGCATAGGCTGCGGCAAGGTCTGCCAGAGAGGGGACAGGGGCGGGATGCATCATTCGCCCCTTGGAAAGCGCTGGCTGGTTTCCAGCACATTCAGGTCCATGTGGTTGCGCATATAGCGTTCGGACGCCTTCTGCAGCGGCTGGAAATCCCACGGGTAATAGACCCCGTTGCGCAGCGCCTGATAGACGATCAGGCGGCGGGCCTGGCTGGCGCGGACATCGGCATCGAACCGCGCCAGGTCCCAGCGCGCCTGCGCCTCGTGCTTCAGTCCGGCAAGGGTGGCGGCATGGGCGGGATCGGCGGCAAGGTTAGTCAGTTCCTGCGGGTCTGCTTCCAGGTCAAACAGCAGATCAGGGTCCAGCAGGCAAAGGATCAGCTTCCAGCGGCCCTTGCGCAGGCCGATCATCGGGGCTTCGCTGGCCTCGGCGGCATATTCCATGGGCACCGCCGGGCGCGCGCCCTGACCTGTCGCCAGCGGCAGCAGCGAGGTGCCGTCGGTCCAGGGACGGATGTCTTCCATCGGAACCCCGGCCAGGCCGCACAGCGTGGGCATCACATCCAGCGTGGACACAGGCTGGCGGATCAGGCCGGGGGGCAGGCCGGGGGCGCAGATCATCAGGGGCACGCGGGCCGAACCTTCGAAAAAGCTCATCTTGAACCACAGGCCCCGTTCGCCCAGCATGTCGCCGTGATCCGAGACAAAGACGATCACCGCTTCCTGCCGCGTCGCCGCCAGCGCTGCCAGAACATCGCCGATCCTGTCATCGATGTAAGAGATATTGGCGAAATAGGCGCGGCGCGAGCGGGCGACCATGTCATCGGTCAGGGTGTAGCTGTGCCAGTCGCTGGCCCGCAGGATGCGCTGCGAATGGGCATCCTGATCGCCGAAGGGAAGGGCCGGAACCTGCGGCATCAGATGCGCGCAGTCTTCATACAGGTTCCAGTATTTCCGGCGCGCGACGTAAGGATCGTGCGGATGGGTGAAGCTGACGGTCATCATCCATGGCCGGGCATCTGCCCCGCGCGCCAGATCATAGACCTTCTGCGTGGCGTGAAAGGCGACCTCGTCGTCATATTCCAGCTGATTGGTGATCTCGGCCACGCCGGCACCGGTGACGGACCCCATGTTGTGATACCACCAGTCGATGCGCTCACCGGGGCGGCGGTAATCGGGCGTCCAGCCGAAATCGGCGGGATAGATATCGGTGGTCAGACGGTCTTCAAACCCGTGCAACTGATCGGGGCCAACGAAATGCATCTTGCCCGACAGCGCGGTGCGGTAACCGGCGCGGCGCAGATGGTGGGCAAAGGTGGGAATGTCGCTGCGAAACTCTGCCGCGTTGTCATAAACGCCGGTGCGCGACGGCAGTTGCCCGGACAGGAAGGCGGCGCGGGCGGGCGCGCACAGCGGCGAGGCCGTGTAGCTATTGGCAAAGCGCACCGAACGCGCGGCAAGCGCCCTGAGGCTGGGCGCATGCAGCCAGTTTGCCGGTCCGTCGGGAAAGAACAGGCCGGACAGCTGATCGACCATGAAGATCAGGATGTTCGGCCCGGTCACGTCCTGGCACCCCGCCCCAGTTCGGCGGCAAGGACAGCCAGCACGGTTTCGACCGCGCCCGCACGGTCGGTCTTGCCGCGCACAAGGACCTGTCGCAGATAGACACCGTCGATCAGGGCGGCCAGCGCCTCGGCAACCGCAGGCGCGCGCGGCCCCACAAGGGGACGCAGGCCATGGCGCAGGTTTGACCGGAGGCGGCGCTGATAGACATCCAGAAGACGCGCTGCCTCGGGCATGGTCTGGGCCATGACGTAGAAGTTAAGCCAGGCCCCGATCACCTCGCGCCGGAAGCTGGCCGGGCTGAACGATGCGCGCACCACCGCCTGCACCCGCGCCTCGGGGCCGCAGGCCACGGCCAGCGCCCCGCGCACCTCGGCCCCGTACAGGGTCAGGACGTGCCGCATCGCGGCCAGAAACATCGCCTCTTTCCCGCGAAAGTAATGATGCGCCAGGGCAGAAGACATGCCGGCGCGCCGGGCAATCTGGCTGACCGTCACATCAAGGCTGCCTGTGCGTCCGATCTCGGCAATCGTGGCGTTGACCAGCGCAGCCTTTCGGATAGGCTCCATTCCCAGCTTGGGCATCGGCGGGTTCCCTGCGATATCGCTTGCCATCCGCTGCCAGCTTGACGTTAATTGACCCGTCAATCAACAAAAAAAGGGAGACTGCCACAATGACCACCTTCCGCAATGCGCTTCTTGCAAGCGCCCTGGTGCTGAGCTCGGCACCGGCCTTTGCAACCTGCGACAAGGTCACGTTTTCCGATGTGGGCTGGACGGATATCACCGCCACCACCGCCGTGACGACGCTGATCCTGGAGGCACTTGGCTATCAGACCGACATCAAGGTGCTGTCGGTGCCGGTGACCTACACCTCGATGGCCGAAGGCGATATCGACGTGTTTCTGGGCAACTGGATGCCGACAATGGAGGGCGACATCGCCCCCTACCGCGATGCAGGGACCGTGGAGGTTGTTCGGACCAACCTGGAAGGCGCCAAATATACGCTGGCCACCAATGCCAAAGGTGCCGAACTGGGCATCAGGGATTTCGCCGATATTGCCGCCCAGGCCGAAGCGCTTGATGGCAAGATCTATGGCATCGAGGCCGGCAATGACGGCAACCGCCTGATCATGGACATGGTCGCCAGGGATGCCTTCGGCCTGAAAGGCTTTGAAGTTGTCGAAAGCAGCGAACAGGGCATGCTGGCGCAGGTCGCCCGCGCGGACGAGCGCGGCGAACCGGTGGTTTTCCTGGGATGGGAACCGCACCCGATGAACGCCAATTTCAGGATGTCCTACCTGACGGGGGGTGATGAGTTTTTCGGCCCGAACCTGGGCGGGGCGACGGTGGCAACCAATACCCGCGCGGGCTATGTCGCCGAATGCCCGAACACGGGCAAACTGCTGCAGAACCTGTCCTTCACGCTGGCCATGGAAAACGAGATCATGGGCGCGATCCTGAATGACGGGATTGATCCGGCAGAGGCGGCGAAGGCGTGGCTTCAGGCGAATCCGGCTGTGGTGACGCCCTGGCTTGAAGGGGTGACGACCAAAGACGGCGGCGATGCCGCCGCAGCGGTGGCCGCTGCGCTGGCCGGGTGAGGATGGGCATTGCCGCGCAAATCCGCCGCCCTGCCGCGATTCTGATTGCGGCAGAGTGGAATTTTGCCGGCCACCTTGCATGTGGCGGATCACCACGTACCCTGGGGTATTGGGTGCCATGACGCATGGGCGAACAAATGCACTGCTTTCGAATACCGCGTCCGGACCGACAAGGTCACGCTCCAGTGGAACGGGGCCCGGTCCGTTGCCCGAAGGCGCAAGCCGCAGGGCAAGGGGGGCTGGTCTTGGGATATGGCTGGTAAATCAGGCCGCGCCTGCCTGGGCGGGCGCGGTAACGCGCCTGCCGGTGGGTGATGAGCGATCAGAAATCGTCCGGTGGACGATTTCCGCGAAGAACGCCGCGCCCGTGGCGCGGCAGGGTGGCAGGCGCGGACTGATTTGACGCGGGTCAAATCAGTCAAGAAGAACGGGAATCGCGCAATGCTGGCCAGCTCAAGGATTCATGGTCATGGTCATGGTCTGAAACACGTCCCGGTCCTGACCCTAACTCGGTTGCCCCGGACAATCCGGTCCAGTGGCCACAGTTGAAGGAATCACTCCGGCATGGATTGGCTGAACATTCCGAAAATCCCGGTCGGCGATACGGCCGAACTGGTGTTCGACTGGCTGAAATCCAACGCACGCTGGTTGTTCGACGGCATGTCGGCGGTGATGGACTGGCTGATCGCCGGCGTGCTTTGGGCGTTGCAGGCACCGCCGCCGCTGGCCATCATCGCCGCTTTCGTGGTACTGACATGGACCCTGCAGCGGTCCTGGAAAACCTGCCTGCTGGTCTTCCTGGGGTTCCTGTTCATCCTGAACCAGGACTATTGGGAAGAAACCACCGAAAGCCTGGCGCTTGTGCTGTCGTCCTGCGTGGTCTGCATGGGCCTGGGGGTGCCCCTTGGCATCTGGCTGGCACACCGGCCCCGCGCCTATGCCGCGATCAGCCCGGTGCTGGACCTGATGCAGACGCTGCCGACCTTCGTCTACCTGATCCCCGCCATCATCTTCTTTGGCCTTGGCATGGTGCCGGGCCTGATCGCCACGGTGATCTTCGTGCTGCCCGCGCCGATCCGGCTGACCTGGCTGGGTGTTTCCACAACGCCGGTGACACTGCTGGAGGCGGCAACAGCCTTTGGTGCCACACCCAGCCAGCGATTGTGGAAGGTGGAGCTTCCCTATGCCTTTCCGCAGATCATGGCAGGGCTGAACCAGACCATCATGCTGTCACTGTCGATGGTGGTGATCGCCGCCTATGTCGGTGCTGACGGGCTGGGCAAACCGGTGGTGCAGGCGTTAAGCCGGGTGGATACATCGCTGGGGTTTGAATCCGGCTTCGTGATTGTCGTGGTCGCCATCGTACTGGACCGGATGCTGAGGGTGACGCGCAAATGACCGGCATGACCCCCGCCGTGGAATTCGACCACGTTTCGATCGTGTTCGGCGACCGCCCCGATGTGGCGTTACCGATGATGGACGAGGGCAAGACCAGGGCCGAGGTGCAGGCGGCCTGCGGGCAGATACTCGGCGTGCATGACTGTTCGCTGACCGTGGGCAAGGGCGAAATCCTGGTGCTGATGGGCCTGTCAGGCTCTGGCAAATCGACGCTGCTGCGCGGGGTGAACGCCTTGAACCCGGTGGTGCGGGGTGAGGTGCGGGTGCTGGACGGCGATCGCATGGTCAGCGTGACCGGGGCCGACCCCGCCACATTGCGCCGCCTGCGGCTGACCCGTATCGCCATGGTGTTCCAGGCCTTCGGCCTGCTGCCCTGGCGCACGGTGCGCGAGAATGTGGGGCTTGGCCTTGAACTGGCGGGGCTTGCGGAAGACCAGCGGCGCGACCGTGTCGATGTGCAGCTGGCGCTGGTGAACCTGACGCAATGGGCCGACCGCAAGGTGGGCGAGCTTTCGGGCGGCATGCAGCAGCGCGTGGGTCTTGCCCGCGCCTTTGCCACCGAGGCCCCGATCCTGCTGATGGACGAGCCGTTCTCGGCGCTGGATCCGCTGATCCGCACCCGGCTGCAGGATGAGCTGCTTGACCTTCAGGCCAGGCTCAGGCGCACGATCATCTTCGTCAGCCATGACCTGGACGAGGCGTTCAAGCTGGGCAACCGCATTGCCCTGATGGACGGCGGCCGGATCGTGCAATGCGGCACCGCGCGCGAGATCATCGCCAGTCCGGCGTCAGATTATGTGCAGGATTTCGTGGCCCACATGAACCCGCTGGGGGTTCTGACCGCATCGGATGTGATGGTTGCCGGACAGGCCGCAGATGCCGCCGCCACGGTTGCCGTCGCGCCATCAACCCCGGTGCGCGTGGTGATGGAGCATCTGCGGGACGGGGCCGGGGCGGTTTCGGTTGCCGAAAGCGGGGCCGTCATCGGCACGATCCGCGCCGAAGGGCTGATCGGCCGGCTGCTGAACCCGCAAGGTCCGGCGGCGCACCTCAGCGGCGCGCGCGGATAACAACCCTGTCCGCCGCATAAAGCTGAAGCGCGCCGTCTGCCGCGATGTCAAAGCGCGAGATGGTGGTAAGGCCGCCCAGAAAGGCCTGTTCCACCGCCATCTGATCCTCGGGGCAGGCCATCATCGTGCCCGCGGCCGCGCCAAAGCTCAGCCCCTCGCCGGTCAGGGTGAAGCCGCCGGCATAGCGGTTGCAGCCGCTTGTTCCAAAGACCTGGCCCGACGCGGGATCGAAGGTGATGTCAACCTCTGCCGTTGCGGGCAAGGCCGCGCCCTCCAGCGCCTCGACCGTCCAGAACCCGGCGATCAGATCGCCGGACTGGCCGCCGCAGCCTGTCAGGGTGCGGCCCGCTTCGGTCACCGTGACAGAGACCGGAAACGGCATGCCCGACATGGTGTCGCGGCACAGGGTCTGGTCCAGGGTGAAGCGGAAGTCGTCGGAAAAGACGAAACCGGCCCCGCCCAGGCTTGGGACGGCTGCGGGCAGCGGGCCTTCAATGCGCCGCGCCCCCATGTCGCCGTCATAGACAAAGCCGGTGTCGCCGACCGTCAGCACCCAGCCCGGTTCGTTCCCGCGCGCAGTAAGCGGAACAAGGGCCGCAGGCAGAACCGGCTGGCATTCGGGCAGATCCCGGCCGCGCAGGGTGACAAAGGCGCGATTGCCCTTGGTCCACACAAGGGTCTCCGGGGTCTTGCCGTCGGAATAGCGCGCGCCCGAAGCCGAGGTCACCGTCATCAGATCAAAGGTTTCGGCCCCTGCCCGAAGGCGTGCTTCGGTACCGGCAAAGCTGAGATCAACCTGCGTGCCGCCGCAGTCCATGCGGCTGGCAAAGCCCAGCGGGGTGAAGCGCCGCAGCACCACCGGCCCCAGGTCCAGCGCGCCGTCGCCGGCCGGCACCGCAACCGGGGCAGACAGCCAGTCGGCCTGACCGCCGGTGAAGATGGCCCCCTGCAGGGTGAACTCGCCGACATCGGGTGCAACAAGGGTGAAGGCCAGCGGCACCTGGCGCCCGGCGGTTTCGATGCGCGCCTCGGCCACCACGGTTCCGCCGGGGCCGCGCAGCTCAACCACAAGCTGCGCCTCCTGGGGCAGCGCGATCCCTTCGCTGTAAGTCATCTGCCCGGTGATGTCGCGGGCCTGAGCCAAGGGGACAAACGCAAGAAGGGCCAGAACGGCGACAAGGCAGCGGGGCATCACATACTCCTGCAATGAACTGCCTCACTATGCGGCAGCGGGGCGGCGCGTCAAACCCGAAATTGCACCGGCACCTTTACCGCGCGCGCAAGCCGGCTATGCTGGCCCCGCCGCCGCAGGCGGCCGCGCGCCCGCGTGGTGGAACGGTAGACACAGGGGACTTAAAATCCCCAGGCCGAAGGGCCGTGACGGTTCGAATCCGTCCGCGGGCACCAGCGCCCGGCATGGTGCCGCGCGGTCACCTCCTGGCCCTTTCCTTCGGCCCCTGCTGCCCTTATACCCCCGCCCCTGAACGGATGGAGCCCCGGATGCAAGGCAGTGCGAACCTGAACCTGATGATCAAGGCGGCCCGCAAGGCGGGGCGCAGCCTTGTCAAGGATTTCCGCGAGGTGGAAAACCTTCAGGTCTCTTCCAAGGGTCCGGGTGATTTCGTGACCAGGGCCGACCGCGAGGCAGAGCACATCATCAAGCAGGAGCTGATGACGGGCCGCCCGACCTATGGCTGGCTGGGCGAGGAAACCGGCGAGACCCAAGGCGCGGACCCGACACGGCGCTGGATTGTCGATCCGCTGGACGGGACCACCAACTTCCTGCATGGCCTGCCCCACTGGGCCGTCTCCATCGGGCTGGAACACAAGGGTGAAATCGTGTCCGGCGTGATCTTTGATGCGGCCAAGGACGAAATCTACTGGGCCGAAAAGGGCACCGGCGCCTGGCTGAACGAAAGCCGCCTGCGGGTGTCGGGCCGCCGCGCGATGAGCGATGCGGTCTTTGCCACCGGCATCCCCTTTGCCGGGCGGGGTGCCCTGCCCGCCACGCTGCAGGATCTGGCCCGGCTGATGCCCGTCTGTGCCGGCGTGCGGCGCTGGGGGGCGGCGGCGCTGGACCTGGCCTATGTCGCGGCAGGCCGGTTCGATGGCTACTGGGAACGCGGCATCCAGCCCTGGGACATGGCGGCGGGCATCATTCTGGTCCGCGAAGCGGGCGGCTTTGTCAGCGCCATCCGCGAGGGGGACGATCCGGTGCAACACGGGTCGATCATCGCGGGCAACAGCGCGCTGTTCGAAGACTTCCGCAAGGTGATCCGGGGCGCATGATCACCGCCTGCGGGCTGGGCGCTGTCCCTGCCCCGGCTTCGGTGCCATGCTGACCGGGCGTGGCCCCCGAGGGGGCCGGGGTTGCGGTCATTTCATGCGCCTTACGCTTGGAATCCGCGATCTTGAGACCGGATAGGTCGCCTCGGGGTGGGGCGGCCTGCCATGTGTGCGGCCCCAGAAAGCCGGGCCGCCCCGGATCAGCCACAGCGGAAAGGCCAGCACCAGACCGGCCGCGAAACCGCCGGCATGCGCCCAATGGGCCACGCCGCCGTCCTCGGACCGGATCATCACCCCGCTGGCCACCTGCAGGGCGAACCAGATGCCAAGCATGATCCAGGCCGGAACCGGAAAGACGCGGAAGAAAACGATGAAAAAGAAAAAGACATCGACGCGGGCCTTGGGAAACAGCAACAGATAGGCCCCCATCACCCCGGCGATGGCCCCCGAAGCCCCAACCATCGGCACCGGCGAATAGGGGTCGGACGCGACCTGCAGGGCAGCTGCGGCGATTCCGCTGAGAAGGTAGAACAGCAGATAGGGCAGATGCCCCATCTCATCTTCCAGATTGTCCCCGAAAATCCACAGGAACAGCATGTTGCCCAGAAGGTGCATCCAGCCGCCGTGCAGGAACATCGAGGTGACAAAGCCGTGGATCTGGCCGCGCTGGGTAAAGTCGAAAGGGACCAGCCCCCAAAGCTCGTAGAACCTTGCCAGAGCGCGGTCTGACGGCAGCGTGTGCCAATAGGCCAGAAAGACCGCGATGTTCACCGCGATCAGCACATAAGTCACATAGGGCGTGCGCCCCGAAGGGTTGTGGTCGCGGATCGGGAACATGACACCAAGGTTTCCGATCTGGGGCCTTGCGTCAAGCCTGCGACGGTGCCGCCCGGTCGGCGGGATGGTTTACACCATCGGCCCAGGGCACGACGCCAAGGTCTCTTGGGGTAACACCTTCAAGAATCCCCAGGTTAACTCCGTATTCCTGCGGGTTCGACCGGCGTTGATGATGCGTGTAGATGCCGCAGGTGGCGCAGAACCAGTGCTTTGCGGTGTTCGTGCCCCATTGGTACAGCGTCAGGTGGTCCGCCCCTTTCGCAACCCGCAGGTCCTGTAGCAGGGCCGACACGACGATGGCCCCCCGGCGGCGGCAAAAGGAACAATCACAGCGGCGGGCGGTGGCGAAGCCGTCTTTCAGCGTGACCTCAATGTGCACCGCGCCGCAATGGCAGGTTCCGCGCATGGCTTCCTTCTCGCTTTTGGGGTATGTCTTTGGCATCACGCCTGCCATGTCAAGCATTTGCGAAGGAGTTGATCCTTTGGGGCTGCCTCCGGTTCAGGCCGGTCGGCGGGTCGTTGACGTGATCCGCCAAGGGGACGATGCTTGGGGCGCCTGGGTTCACTGCCCTGCCGCCGGGGCCCCTTCGCCCGTCGTCTTCATCGCAGACGCAGCAGCAACGGCAGCTTTGCGGATCAACTCTGCGCGATCCGGCATGTTCGGGGCAACGGTCGTAGATTGACCATCCGCCAAGCCATCTAAACTCAATTCGTACCATGCCAACGCAAGATCGGGGCGCTTCATCACGCCGCCACTGCCGCTGACCAGCATATACCCGATCAACTCTGAATAGCTTCGATCGCCCAGCGCTGTCAGCAAAAGCGCGGCGCTCAAAGCAACGTCGTCCTCGTTTCTTGCGAAGCCCTCGCCGAGGCATACTTTTGCGGTAGTTTTGAGTTCACCGGGTGCTATGCTGGATTGTTGCACGTAGGCCGATACACTTTGCAGCACCACGTCGCGCGGCTTCAGCGAAACCGATTTGATTTGCTCCTTCATCTGCAGCACTAAATTCGAACATTGCTGCGCCATGGCGTAGGCTCTGGATGCGCAAAACTGCTCCAACAAGGTAGTATCCGGATCGGCTGCGTTTGCGTCGTCGCCCTTGCTTGCCTCTGTCGTGAGCCCGCCTTCGGCTGAAGTTAGAATGATTCTTCTACATCTTTCGGAAAGCAATTTCGCATCATTTTTTGCCGCGATTACTGCCGCGATCATGCCAATGCTAGCGCCCTCAAGCAATGCGGCGTTATCGGAGCCATCCAAGGTAATGGAACTTTCTTGTGCCGGGCATCCGGCACCGGGACATTCAGCGTGAACCGGGACTGCCATCGTAGCGGCAACTAGAATAGCGATCCTGCATCTACCGAATGTCATTTTTCAGCATCCCGATCAGTTGACCTTCCCATCTGCGCCAGTCGTCCAGCGGTGGCAGGTCTGACAGTGGCATCGCCGACTGCTGTTCGTCCCACGCCATGAACCGTACCAACTCGCTGCAAACCTCTTGTGAAGAATACAGTCGGCATACGCGAAGACAGTCAAAAAGATCATCCCGCCGTCCGTTTCGTTCGGCGACAAAACCGCGTTTCCGATCCGCTTCCTCGGGCGTCAGCGCCCTCTGGCGCTCCAGTTCAGAGATTTGGCGAAGCCGCCGCCACGACACAATATAGCGTCCAAAGGCTTTCGCCGTTCCCTCGCAAAGCTCCGTCTTCTTGTCGAGCTTCATCTGATAGCGCTGATACCGCCGCTGGATGCCGGGCACGACGATACTTGCCACAAAACCACCCAAGATAACGGTGACGAACGCTGGAACCCATGCGTTCAGCACAATGTAAAGCAGGCTTTGATCTTGGACGGGCGGGTTCAGCAAATGCGTTCCCTCAATTTTTGCCAAGGGTTCACACTCTGGAATGATAGTGGAAATGTCAAGATCATGGCAAGTGCCGCGACCGAAGCGGACTTCGGTATCGCAACAGCCGCGCCTTGCAATCCATGCATGCCGCCCCCTTTGTCTTCTGTGGAAAGGGTTTCGCATCCCTTCCGCGGCGTCAAGCCTGTGCCGCCTGCACCAGAAGCTGGGCATTGCCGCCGGACGCGGTGGTGTCGATGCAGATGTGGCGTTCAAGCCGCACATGGGCCCTGTCCGGCTGCCCGGTGATCAGGGGCAGGATCGGGCCCTGGCGCTGCGCCAGTGCGCGGGCATAGGGCCGCGCCAGGTCAGGCGGCCCCCAGTACAGCGCACCGGAAAAGCTGGTGAGCGTAGCCAGCGCATCTGCCGGAAGGCCCGGAGCCTCTACCGCCTCTCCCCCCAGGCTGCGCACCGATTCGGCCTGCGCCAGGGCGGTGGCCACCCCCGGACCAAGGCACAGAAGCGGCGCGCGGGCGACCGACACCAGCCGGTTCGATTCGCCCGTCGGGCCGGGAAGGATCAGGGCCGGGGTCGGCGCGTCGGGCAGGGCAGAGGTCAGCAGGGCGGTCTGCACCAGTTCGGCGGTGGTTTGGCTTTGGTCGGCCTGCCCCTGCGGCGCGGGGTGGGCGGTAAAGCGCGGCAGATAGTGCGGCCCGCCCGCCTTTGGCCCGGTGCCCGACAGCCCTTCACCCCCGAAGGGCTGGCTGCCCACGACCGCGCCGATCTGGTTGCGGTTGACATAAATGTTGCCGACCTTCAGGCGGTCGACGATGCGCTGCACCCGGTCATCAATGCGGCTGTGCAGGCCGAAGGTCAGCCCATAGCCGGTGGCATTGACCGCGTCGATGACAGCATCGATGTCATTGGCGCGGAAGGTGGCGATGTGCAGCACCGGGCCGAAGATTTCGCGCGGCATCTGCGCGATGCCGGATACGCGCAGCACGGTGGGCGCAATGAAGGTGCCGGGCGGGGCCGCGAGTTCCTTCAGCACGCGGCCTTCGGCCCGTGCTTTGGCGATATAGGCGGCGATGGATGCCTGTGCTTCGGCGTCGATCACCGGGCCGACATCGGTCGCAAGCTGCCAGGGGTCGCCCAGGGCAAGGTCATCCATCGCACCGAACAGCATCTCGGTCACGGTTTCGGCCACGTCTTCCTGCACATAAAGGCAGCGCAGGGCAGAACAGCGCTGTCCGGCGGACTGGAAGGCAGAGGCGAGGATGTCACGCACCGCCTGTTCCGGCAGGGCGGTTGAATCCACCAGCATCGCGTTCAGCCCGCCGGTTTCGGCGATCAGCGGCGCGCCGGGGTGCAGATGTTCGGCCATCGCGGCGCGGATGTTCAGCGCCGTTTCGGTGGAACCGGTGAAGGCCACGCCTGCCACGCGGGAATCGGCGGTCAGCGCCGCGCCAACCGTGCCATCACCCGGCAGCAGTTGCAGCGCGGTGGCGGGGACGCCCGCCTTCAGCAGCAGGTCCACGGCCAGCGTGGCGATCAGCGGGGTTTGCTCGGCCGGTTTGGCCAGCACCGCGTTCCCGGCGGCCAAAGCGGCGGCAATCTGGCCGGTGAAGATCGCCAGCGGAAAGTTCCAGGGCGAAATGCAGGCGAAGATGCCGCGCGCCGGGGCGGTCAGCGCGGGGGCCTGCCCGGCATAGTAGCGCAGGAAATCCACCGCCTCGCGCAGTTCGCTGACCGCATCGGCCAGCGTCTTGCCCGCCTCGCGCGCCAGCAGGGCAAAGATCGGGCCAAAGTCAGCCTCATACAGGTCTGCGGCACGGTTCAGGATTTCGGCGCGTTCGGCTGGCGCGGCATCCCAGGGCCGGGCCGTCTGAAGGGCCGATTGAACATCCGGGGCGGCCGCAGGCAGGACATGGCCCGCAATCGCCCCGGTCGCCGGATTCTGCACGGCCCGGCGCAGCCCGCCCGCCACCGGTCCCGCAAGGCGCGGGCGGGCGTCGAACAGGCGGTCGCGGTGCGGCGCGCGGGCCTGTCCGATCAGGGCAAGATCAGCGGCATCGGTCAGATCAAAGCCGCGTGAATTGCGGCGCGGATCAAACAGCGCGGGCCCGGCCGGAAGTGCGGGTGAGGCAACCGGATCGATGCGTTCCATCGCCGTCAGCGGGCAGGCCGCGACCTGTTCCGGGGTCACGTCTTCATTCACGATCTGGTTGACGAAGCTGGAATTGGCACCGTTTTCCAGCAGGCGGCGCACCAGATAGGCCAGCAGATCGCGGTGCGCGCCGACGGGGGCATAGATGCGGCAGCGCGTGCCATGGTCTGCCAGCACGATGTCATGCAGCCGCTCGCCCATGCCATGCAGGCGCTGGAACTCGAAGCCGTCGGGATCGCCTGCCATATCCAGAATCGCGGCAACGGTATGGGCATTGTGCGTGGCGAATTGCGGATAGATCCGGTCGGTCATGCCCAGCAGCTTGCGGGCATTGGCGATGTAGCTGACATCGGTGGCCTGCTTGCGGGTAAAGACCGGAAAGCCGGCAAGGCCCAGCACCTGGGCGCGCTTCACCTCGGCGTCCCAATAGGCCCCCTTGACCAGCCGCACCATGATCCGGCGGTCCAGCCTGACCGCCAGCGCATGCAGCCAGTCGATCACCGCGCCCGCACGGCGGCCATAGGCCTGCACCACCACGCCAAAGCCGTCCCATCCGGCCAGCGGGGGGTCGGACAGGACCGCCTCGATCACCTCCAGCGACAGGGCCAGACGATCCGCCTCTTCCGCGTCGATGTTGAAGCCAAGGCCGGCGGCGCGCGCCAGCCCGGCCAGCGCGCGGACGCGCGGTACCAGTTCAGCCATCACCCGGTCGCGCTTTGCCACCTCATAGCGCGGGTGCAGCGCCGAAAGCTTCACCGAAATGCCGGGATTGCGGCGGGTGTCGGGGCCGGTGCAGGCCCCGGCGATGGCGGTGATCGCCCGCGAATAGGCAAGGTGATAGCGCCGCGCATCGGCCTCTGTCCGGGCGGCTTCGCCCAGCATGTCGTAGCTGTAAGTATATCCCTTTGCTTCCAGTTCGGTCGCGCGCCTCATGGCGCTGTCGATCGTTTCGCCCAGCACGAACTGGCGGCCCATTTCCTTCATCGCGCGGGCGACGGCGGTGCGGATCACCGGCTCGCCCAGCCGTTTCACCGCCGCCCGCAGATGGCCGGCAACCCCCGGCTCGCGATCGTCCAGCACCTTGCCGGTCAGCATCAGCGCCCAGGTCGAGGCATTGACGAGGGATGAGGATGACCTGCCAAGGTGGCGGCCCCAGTCGGACGGCGCGATCTTGTCTTCGATCAGCGCATCCATCGTTTCGGCATCGGGCACGCGCAGCAGCGCCTCGGCGAGGCACATCAGCGCGATGCCCTCATCGGTGGACAGGCCGTATTCGGCCAGGAAGACCTCCATCAGGCCGGGCCGGACGGAGGACCGGATGCGACGGACAAGGTCCGCCCCGGCGGCGCTGATCCGGGCGCGGTCCCCGGCGCCGAGCGCCGCCCCGGCGACAAGCCGGGCCACCAGAGGTGCCTCGGGCGCAAGGCTGTGCGATTCGATCACGGTCCAGGGGGTGTCGTGGCTGTCGCGGGGCATGGGCAGGCTCCTGTCTTTGTGGCAGGATACACCCGAAAGAGCGGTGGTATTTCCCGTTTTTGCGCAGTGGCAGGCAGATCGCCTGAAGATACGGGATTTTGCAATACAGTCTGACTTTGACTTGGACGATTTCGACCATGCCATTCTGCGCCAGGTCGCAACCGAAGGACGGATTGCCGTGGTGGAACTGGCACGCCGCATAGGGCTGTCGAAATCGCCCACTCAGGTCCGGCTGCGGCGGCTGGAAGAGCTTGGGGTGATCACCGGCTACCGTGCGGTGCTGGACCCGATCCGCATCGGGCGGGCCCATGTCGCCTTTGTCGAGGTGCGGTTGAGCGATACGCGCGAGGCGGCCCTGCAGGCGTTCAACCGCGCGGTGCTGACCATCCCCGAGGTCGAGGAATGCCATATGATCGCCAGCCGCTTTGACTATCTGCTGAAGGTGCGCACCCGCGACATCCAGGCCTATCGCCGGGTGCTGGCAGAACGGCTGTCCGCCCTGCCGCATGTGGCCTCCACCTCCACCTATTTCGAGATGGAGGCGGTGAAGGACGCAGGTCTTGCCTGACGCAGTGCCGGACAAGGGCGGCTAACGGCGTTGCAGCTTCACCGGCTCGGTCCGGCCCAGGCGCAGGACGTGGGCCATGTAGGGTTTGGCCACATCTTCGCTGCGCGTCGCGGCATAAAGCCGCTTGGTGATCACCCCCGGCCCCAGCGGGCGGGTGATGTAATCGGCGTTGCTTTTCACATCGCGCAGCACCCAGTCGGGCAGCACCGACACGCCCCGGTTGGCCGCCACCAGCATCAGGATGACAGCCGTCAGTTCCACCTGCCGCTGGCCGCGCGGCTCGACCCGGGCGGGGGTCAGAAGCTCGGTAAACACATCCAGGCGGTCGCGGGCCACGGGATAGGTGATCAGCATCTGGTCGCGGAAGTCTTCGGCCAGGATCATATCCTTGGCCGCCAGCGGGTTCTGGGCTGCGGCCACGAACACCGGGTGATAATCGAACAGCGGGTTGAAGGTGATCCCGTCCATCTTCACGGGGTCGGACGAGATCACAAGATCAACCTCTTCGCGGTTCAGGGCCGGAAGTGCTTCAAAGGCAAGGCCCGCGCGGATATCGACATCAACCTCGGGCCAGGCGTGGCGGAACAGTTCCAGCACCGGGAACAGCCATTCAAAACAGGCATGGCATTCAATGGCGATGTGCAGCCGCCCGGTCTTGCCGGATTTCAGGGCCGCGAATTCGTCCTGCAAGGCGTCGATTTCCGGCAGGATGCGTTCGGCAAGCTTCAGCATCCGCAGGCCCGCCGCCGAAAGCCGCATGGGCCTTGACCGCCGCACGAACAATTCGATCCCCGCCTGATCCTCCAACCCCTTGACCTGATGGCTCAGCGCGGATTGCGTCATGTTCAGCATGTCGGCAGCCCGGGCCAGGCCGCCGGCCTGATGGATGGCACGGATGGTGCGCAGATGCCGGAATTCCAGATACATCCTGCGGTGAACCTCATGTTGATCATGCGTATTATGAAATTGTCTCACATCACCGGATTTGCGACAAGGGCATAACAGCAGGAGCCGCCCATGCCCGTCACCCCCCGCCTTTCGTTCGAGTTCTTCCCGCCGCAAACGCTTGATGCCGCATTCCGGCTGTGGGAAACGGTGCAGGTGCTGGCCCCGCTGCGCCCCGATTTCGTATCGGTCACCTATGGCGCGGGGGGCACCACCCGCAGGCTGACGCATGAAGCGGTGGGGGCGATCGGGCGCAATTACGGGCTGAACGTCGCGGCGCACCTGACCTGCGTTGATTCGACCCGGACCGAGACGCTGGAAATTGCAGCCGCCTATGCCGAAGCAGGCGTGACGGAAATCGTCGCCCTGCGCGGCGATGCGCCCAAGGGCAATGCCCGGTTCACGCCACATCCGGACGGTTTTGCAAGCTCTGTCGATCTGGTGGCGGCCCTGGCGGCGACCGGCAAGTTCAATATCCGCGTCGGGGCCTACCCCGAACGGCACCCCGATGCCGCCGACAGCCGCGCCGATGTGCTTTGGCTCAAGCGCAAGATCGACGCCGGGGCCACAAGTGCGATCACCCAGTTCTTCTTCGAGGCAGAGACCTTTCTGCGGTTCCGCGATGCCTGCGCGGCGCAGGGAATCACCGCCCCAATCATCCCCGGCATCCTGCCCATCATCAGCTGGGACCGTGCCAAACGCTTTGCCGCCCGCTGCGGCGCGCGGATACCGCCGCGCCTGAACGACGCTTTCGAGACCGCGCGGCGCGATGGCCGCGAAGAGTTGCTGGCGCTGACACAGTGCACGGCGCTGTGTTCGCGGCTGATCGGCGAAGGCGTGGAGCATCTGCATTTCTACACGCTGAACCGGCCGCACCTGACGCGGGATGTCTGCCATGCGCTGGGCGTAACAGCCCCGGCCGCACTGGAGAAGGTGGCCTGACACAGACGCTTGTTCACCCCGAAGGATCGTCTATCGTCGGCACAGCCAAGATCAAAGGATGCGCCGCGTGCCGAAACCGATCTACATCCTGAACGGCCCCAACCTGAACCTGCTGGGGCTGCGCCAGCCCGAGGTTTACGGCAAGGCCACCCTGGAAGAGGTGGCGGAAGGCTGCGCGTCCCTTGCCGCAGAGCTTGGCCTGACGATCCGCTTTCACCAGTCAAACTACGAGGGGCAGATCATCGACTGGATTCAGCAGGCGCGGTCCGACGGGGCTGGAATCGTCATCAACCCGGCTGCCTATACCCATACCTCGATTGCCATCCTGGATGCGCTGAACGCCTTTGACGGGCCGGTGCTGGAGGTTCACATTTCGAACATCCACCGGCGCGAGGCGTTCCGGCATCAGTCCTATGTGTCCCGGCGCGCCGACGGGGTCATCGCCGGCTTCGGCACGGACGGCTACCTGCTTGCCCTGCGCCGCATGGCGACCCTTTTGGGGCACGGGTGATGGAGCTTCCCGTCAACCGCTTCAAACAGGCACTGAAGGATGGTCGCCAGCAGATCGGGCTGTGGAATTCCATCCCCGGCCCGCTGGTGGCCGAGGCGCTGGCAGGGTGCGGCTTTGACTGGGTGGTGATCGACACCGAACATGCCCCCACAGACGTGCCCGATGTGCTGGCGATGCTGCAGGCGATGGCCCCCTATCCGGTCTCTGCCGTGGTGCGTCCGGCGGCCAATGACCCGGTGCTGATCAAGCGCCTGCTGGATTTCGGGGCGCAGACCCTGATCCTGCCCTATATCCAATCGGTGGCCGAGGCGCGCTCGGCGGTGACCGCCGTGCGCTATGCCCCGCGCGGGATGCGCGGCGTGGCCGGGCTGACGCGCGCCAGCCGCTTTGGGGCTGTGGCCGATTATACGCGGCGCGCCGAGGCAGAGATCTGCCTTGTCTTGCAGGTGGAAACCGCCCTGGCCCTGACCCGGATCGAAGAGATTGCCGCAGTCGACGGGGTGGATGGGCTGTTCATCGGCCCGGCCGATCTTGCCGCCAGCATGGGATACCCCGGCCAGCTTGCGCATCCCGATGTGATGGCGGCAATCGAAGATGCGATCCGCCGGATCACCGCAACCGGGAAACCTGCGGGCATCCTGACATCCGACCCGGCCTTTGCACGGGCCTGCATGGGCTGGGGCACCCGGTTTACGGCCGTGGGCATCGATCTTGGCCTGATGCTGCACGCCGCGCGGGCGCTTGCGGCGGGTTTTCACGACGCATGAACGCTGCGGCCGGAACCGGCAAGCCTGCCGCGCCGGACCTGTTCCGGCGGCATCCGCAGGCACGCATTTGCGGGCCGGACGGGGCCGGGATGCAGGATGGTCCTGCGCTGGCCTGCATCCCCGAACGCCCGCCGGCGCGGGCGCTGGCAAGCGTCTTTGCCGCCGCCGGGACCGGGCTTGCCTTTCGTGTGGGCGAAACAGCGGCAGGGCCCGCGCAGGAGGCAGGCAGTTTCGAGACGCTGACGTCGGGGTCTTCCGGCCTGCCGCGCCGCATCCGGCGCAGCCAGGCCTCGTGGGTCGCCAGCTTTGCCGTGAACGCCGCCCGCTTCGGCATCGGGCCAGGGGTGCGCGTGGCGGTTCCGGGACGCCTGACGCAATCGCTGGCACTTTACGGCGCGACCGAGGCGGTCCATCTGGGCGCCGAGGCGCATCTGCTGGACGGGCTGCGCCCGGACCGGCAGGTGACGGCGCTGCGGATGCGGCAGATCGATGTCCTCTATGCCGCACCTGCGCACCTGCGCCTTATGCTCGAGGCGCAGGCCGGCCCGGTTGGCGGCCTGCGCCTGATCGTCACCGGGGGATCAAAGCTTGATCCGGCAACGCGGGCGGGGCTGGCCCTGCAGTTTCCGGCGGCAGAAATCTGCGAATTCTACGGGGCGGCAGAGACCAGCTTCATCACCCTGTCGGATGCCGCGACCCCCGAAGGCAGCGTTGGGCGCGCCTATCCGGGGGCCGAGATCGATCTGCGCGGCCCGGCCGGGGCGCAGGAGGTCTGGGTCCGCTCCCCCTATCTTTTTGACGGTTATGCCGGGGCGGCGGGCGATGCGCGCTGGCACGACGGCTGGCTGAGCGTGGGCGAAATCGGCGCGATGCGCGACGGGTTCCTGATGCTGTCCGGGCGGCGGGGCCGGATGGTCACCGTGGCGGATCAGAACGTGTTCCCCGAAGAGATCGAGGCGTTTCTTCTGGGTCAACCCGGTGTCACCCGGGCCGCTGTTCTTCCCCGCGCCGATCCCCGGCGCGGTCAGGTGTTGGATGCCGTTGTCATGGGGGGCGACCCGGCCGCGCTGCTGGCCGCCTGCCGTCGGCGGCTGGGGCCGCTGAAAGCCCCGCGCCGCATACACCTTGTGGCGGACTGGCCGCTGCTGGCCTCCGGCAAGACCGATCTTGCGGCCTTGCAGGGGGTTGTCGGGTGACCGCCTTTGTCGTTGCCGCCTTCCGCACCCCCGTCATGCCGCGCGGCGGCGCCTTTGCCGGTCTGTCGCTGCAGGAGCTTGCCGCCCCTCTGGTGACGGCCTGCCTGACGGCGGGCGGAGTTGCGCCCGACGAGGTTGCGGAGTTGATCCTGTCCAATGCGCTGGGGGCGGGGGGCAATCCGGCCCGCGTGGTGGCGCTGGCAGCCGGCCTGCCGCAACGGGTGGCGGGGCTGACCATCGACCGGCAATGCGCGGGCGGGCTGGACGCGCTGCTGCTGGCGCAGGCCCTGATCGAGGCGGGCCAGGCTGAGGCGGTGCTGGCGGGCGGGGTGGAAAGCTGTTCGCGCCGTCCGATCCGGCTGCGCACCGATCCGGGCGGCGGACCGGCGGTGCCCTATGACCAGCCCCCCTTCACCCCCTGGCCCGACCGTGATCCCGATATGGCCGAGGCGGCGGCACGTCTTGCGCGCTCGCTTGGCATCGGGCGCGACCGGCAGGATGCCTGGGCGCTGCGCAGCCATGCGGCGGCCCTTGCGGCAGCCGGCCGGATGCAGGGCGAAATCGTGCCGCTGCCGGGCATCGGCGCCGATGGCTTCACCCGGCATCTGACAGCGGCGGTGGCTGCCCGCGCCCCGGTGATCAGCGGCACGATAACCGCTGCCAATGCGGCCGTGGCCGCCGACGGGGCCGCGCTGTGCCTTGTCGTGTCTGACCGGCTGGCGCGCCGGTCAAGGCGCGCCCTGCGCATTCTGGGGGGGGCGACCCTGGGCGGGCGGCCCGAAGAGCCGGGCCTGGCACCCGTTGCCGCGATTGTCCGCGTGCTGGGCCGGGCCGGCATCCGCGCTGCGGACCTGAGCCTGGCAGAGGTGATGGAGGCTTACGCAGTGCAGGCGATTGCCTGTGTTGAAGGCACGGGGCTGGACCCTGCGCAGGTCAATGTCGGCGGCGGGGCGCTGGCGCGCGGACACCCGATTGGCGCATCGGGGGCTATTCTGGCGGTGCGGCTGTTTCATGATCTGCGCAGCGGCACCGGCCTGGCTGCGATTGCGGCGGCCGGCGGGCTGGGGACTGCGCTGTTGCTTGGGGCCTGACAGGCTGCTGAAAACGTGCCAGCCGCATCGGCTGTCGGCCGGATGGCAGGACCCTCTTCCGACCGCGCCTCACGCGGTCTGGCCGGGGCAATCGCCCCGGCCCTGCGCCCGGCCCGCCCCCGGCGGGCGCTGGCCTTTCGTGGTGCCTGAACCTGCCGGTCTACAGGGCACCGTGCCGCGCGGGCAGGGGAAACGCGGGTCGCGTTTCCTGCTCCCGTCCGGGGCGGCGCTCCTGTGCATTCCGGGATGACCGGTCCCTTTGGCAGGGGCCATCGCCCCTGCCACAGCGCTGCGCTGGCCCTTGTCCAGCCGGGGGCCACAGCCCCCGGCCAGCGCCCGACCCGCCCCCGGCGGGCGCTTCCCGCCCGCCGGGTCGGGCGCTGGCCTTTCGTGATGCCTGGACGTGCCGATCTACAGGGCACCGTCCCGCGCGGGCGGGGGAAACGCGCTGCGTTTCCTGTTCCCGCCCGGAAAGGTGAAGGCACTTTCACCGCTGCAATGGCAGGGGCCATCGCCCCTGCCACAGCGCTGCGCTGATCCTTGGCCCGCCGGGGGCCAAAGCCCCCGGCCAGCGCCCGACCCGCCCACGGCGGGCGCTTCGCACCCGCCGGGTCGGGCGATGGCCTTTCGTAGTGCCTGAACCCGCCGGTCTACTGGGCACCGTCCCGCGCGGGCGGGGAAACGCGGGTCGCGTTTCCGGATCCCGCCCAATGGGGCAATCCCCTTCCCCGGATCGGGAAGAGTCTCCCGGCAGGCAGGCGGTCGGATTGCTGTTTCAGCACCCTGTCAGGGCAGCAAAGGTGACCACGCGGGGTCGGACGCCGGACCTTCAGAGGTGACCTTGCGCAGGTTCCGCCCCGAAATGTCGACCGAATACAGGGCCGGCTCGCCGCTGGCCCCGGCGCCCTGGCGCGTGAACATGATGACCCGGCCGTTGGGGGCCCAGGTCGGGCCTTCGTCCAGGAAGCTTGCGGTCAGCAGCCGCTCTTCCGACCCGTCGGTGCGCATCACGCCGATGTGGAAGCGGCCCTGATGCTGCTTGGTGAAGGCGATGTAATCGCCGCGCGGCGACCAGACCGGCGTGCCGTAGCGGCCCGGCCCGAAGCTGATCCGCACCGGCTCGCCGCCGCCTGCGGACATGATGTAAAGCTGCTGCGTGCCCGACCGGTCGCTTTCAAACACGATCTGGCTGCCATCGGGCGAATAGCTGGGCGCGGTTTCGATCGAGGGTGCCGATGTCAGCCGCGCCGGGGTGCCGGACTGACCATCCATCGCGTAGATGTCGGTATTGCCGCCCTGTTCCAGGGAAAACACCACCGTCCGGCCATCCGGCGCATAGCGGGGCGCAAAGGTCATGGTGCCGGGCTGTTCTTCCAGGGCGCGGGACTGCACGCTGCCGATGTCCATCTCGTAGATGCGGGGAAAGCCGCTTTGGAACGAGGTATACAGGATGCGCCCGCCATCGGGCGAAAAGCGCGGGGCGATGACGATGGTGGAACTGTCCGTCAGATACTGCACATTCGCACCGTCATAATCCATGATCGCAAGGCGCTTGGCGCGGGCGTCCTTCGGGCCGGATTCCGAAACGTAAACGACGCGGCTGTCGAAATAGCCGCTCTCTCCGGTGATGCGGCTGTAAACCTGATCGGCCACCTTGTGGGCCATCCGCCGCCAGCCCTGGGCCGAGCCCGCGAATTGCAGCCCCTCGCCCAGCGGCTGGCCGGAGAAGACGTCAAACACCCGGAACTTGACGGAAACGCGGTCGCCGCTGGCGCTGACGGCACCGGTGATCAGTGCCTGGGCGTTGATCGCCTTCCAGTCGGCATAGGACACGGCGGCATCAAAGCTGGACACCCGGCTGATATGGGCTTCGGCCGGAATTTCGCGGAACAGGCCCGTGCCTTCCAGATCGGCGGCAACAACCCGCGCGATATTGCGGGCCAGCTCTTCGGCCCCGGCATTCTCGGCGACAAAGTCCGGCACGGCAAAGGGCAGGGGTTCGATCACGCCTTCCTTGAACTCAAGCCGCAAGGTCGGGCGTTCTTGTGCCAGCGCAGAGGGTGCATTTCCGATCAACGCCATAATGACCAGCACAAGTGCAGGGGCGAGGCTTTTGAAGATGGTCATCTGATCCTCATTCTCTCTGGGTTGAATGTCATTTCGATGTTTCGCCACTGCTCGTGTTTTTCCGGTGGCAGCGGAAAGCCTTTGGCGCCACAGCGGATGATTGCGCGTCGTGCGGCCTCATAGGCCTGACGCGCAGAGGCTTCGGTTCCGCCTTCAAAGCCAATCATACGGATCGAAGCGGTATCGGGAACACCGTTCAAGGCTACTGTCACGCCGACCGTAATGCTGGTCTTCAGGGCATCGCTGGACAGCGTCCCAACATTCCAGCAGGCCTGCACGGCCACCCGCAGCGCGTCCTTTTCGCCATCCGTCATCGGTGGCCCGGCGTTTTCCACTGTCCCGTCGGTGCCGGCGGGCGCGGCTTCGGCCTCGGACAGGGCGGCGGCCACGGCATCGGCGATGCTGTCGTCCTGCGGCTCGGGCGCGGCTTCGGCCACGGCGGTGGCGGCGGGTGCTTCCGCCTTTGGGGTTTCCGCCGTGCGCGCCGGTGGTTTTGTGCGGGGCCGGGCGCTGGATGCCGGGGCCAGCACAGGCTTGTCTTCGGTTTCCACAGCCTCGGTGACGATCCGGGTCGTTGCAGCCTCGGGGGCCGCTTTGGGCTTGTCCTCTTCCACCACCTGCGCGTCCGGGGCGGCATCCGGGCTGACCGCAGGCGTGGGCATCTCTGCCACTTCGGCATCCAGATCCGGCGTCTCGGCCGGAACCGGGGCAACGCGGGGCGCATCCTGGGGCTTTGCCTCGGTGGTGTCGGGAACCAGCAGCGGCCGGTCGGCATCGGTAACCGGGGCAGGCGGTGCAGGCGCCACCACCTCTTCGGGGACGGGAAGCGGTTCGATCTGGCTGACGTCCGGCGCGCTTTCCTGCGGCGGCCCAGGCTGCGCCTCGGGGTCCGGTTCCGCCTTCGGCTTTGCCTCGGGCCGTGGCGAAACGGCCGGATCAAGCACCGGGTCGGCAGGTTTCGGCTGATCCACAACCGCCGCCACGTCCGGCTTGCCTGCGGCGGCTGCGGCCAGTTCTTCATATTGTCTGGCCGACAGCAGGGAAACCGATGTCACGGCCACCTCGGGCACATCGCGGGGCGGCTGAAAGAACCCTCCCACCGCGACCCACAGGATCAGGCCCGCGTGACCTGCGCCCGAGATGATCTGCCCCGTGTTCATGCCCGCCCGGCCTCAGCCGCCATCCGCGCCGAAGTCCGGCCCGTCGGCATCCATCACCATGCCGATATCGCGAAAACCGCCCGCGTTCAGCGCGCCCATGACCTGGGCCACCCGCTCGTAAGGGACCGCCCCGTCGGCGCGCAGGAAAACCTTGGTGCTGGTGCGCTCTGCCGCGATGGCGCGCAGTTTTGGAATAAGCTCGCCGTCGGGGGTCTCGGTGGTCTGGATCATCAGCCGGCCATCCGCCGTGATGGTGATGGTCAGCGGTTCTTCCTGCTCGGTCGGCAGGGCGGTGGCTGCGGTTTGCGGCAGTTGCACAGGCACGCCCACGGTCAGCATCGGGGCCGCAACCATGAAGATGACCAAAAGCACCAGCATGACATCGACAAAGGGTGTGACGTTGATTTCCGACATCGCAGGGCTTTTGCCGCGCCTGCGCCGCCTGCGCCGCCCGCCCCCCGATGCCGCCTTTACGACCCCTGCCACCATGTCAGGCGTCCAGCTGGCGCGACAGGATGGTGGCGAATTCGTCGGCGAACGCCTCGTACCCGCCGATGATCCGTTCGGCATCGGCGTTCAGCTTGTTGTAAAACACCACTGCCGGGATGGCGGCAATCAGGCCCACCGCGGTTGCCAGCAGCGCCTCGGCGATGCCGGGGGCCACGACGGCAAGGTTGGTGTTCTGCGATACCGCGATCTGCTCGAAGCTGTGCTTGATCCCCCAGACCGTTCCGAACAGGCCGATGAACGGGGCGGTGGACCCCACGGTTGCCAGAAAACTCAGCCCCGAGTTCAGGGTCTCGCTTTGCTTGGCGATGGCGACATCCATCGACCGGTCGATGCGGGCCTGTGCCCCGGCAATCAGCCCGCCGTCCTGGCGGTGGCTGCGCCGCCATTCCAGCATGCCGGCGGCGAAAATCTTCCCGCTTGCCCCGTCCGGTGCGGGGCCGATCCGTTCGAAAAGATCGTCCAGCGGCTCTCCCGACCAGAAGGCGCCGTCGAAGACGCCGGCCTCGGCCCGCGCCTTGCGGAACTGGATGTGCTTCTGAACTATGATCGCCCAGGACCAGAAGGACGAAACAAAAAGCATGATCATCACGACCTTGACGGTAAAGGTCGCGCGCAGAAAAAGGGCAACCAGCGAGAAATCAATCTCCTGCGCTGCCGCGAGGGTCTGGGTATCCATCAAGTCTGCCCGTTTGCCGTGCCGCATCTGACCGTGCGGCTTCTAAAGGCGGACTCTACCCGGAAACCAGAGGGAATGCCAACACATCTGCGTCACACCCGGCGGATCATCCCTGTGACAGGCGCTGCCGAAGGTCAGCAGGCAGGCGCACCGCACGCCCGTCGGCACCCATCGGCACCAATGTCACCCGTGCCGCAAACAGGACCACGCCGTCGCGCAGCACCGCCTGATCCAGCACGATCCGCGCGCCCGTCACCGGCAGGACAGCGGTCGTGACGGTCAGCCAGTCATCAAAGACCGCAGGGCGAAGATAGTCGGCCTCCAGATGCCGCACGGCGAACACGATGCCCGCATCCCGGCGCAGCGCCGCCTGATCCATGCCCAGCGCCCGCACCCATTCGCTGCGGCCGCGTTCGATGAACTTCAGGTAATTGGCATAATAGACGATCCCGGCAAGGTCGGTATCCTCGTAGTACACGCGCAAGGACAGGCTGTGGGGCATCGGGCATCGCCTTGAAACACCGGCCCTGCCTATCGTGACGGCGCGGTCCGGGCAAGGCAGCCTGCGCTGCGGCCGGGCGTCGTGCCGCCCGCCTCAGGCGGCATCGACAAGACCGCGCCCGCGCAGCAGCGCCTCCACCCCCGGCATCCGCCCCCGGAAGGCGGTGTACAGCGCCTCTGCCTCCTGCGAGCCGCCCGCCGACAGGATGTGGGTTTCCAGCCGGGCGGCGACGGCGGGATCAAAGGGATTGCCCGTCTCTTCGAAGGCCTCAAAGGCATCGGCATCCATCACCTCTGACCACATGTAGCTGTAATAGCCGGAGGAATATCCGTCCCCCGCGAAGACATGGGCGAAATGGGGGGTGGCGTGGCGCATGCGGATGGCGCGGGGCATGGCGATCTCTGCCAGCACTTCGGCCTCGCGCGCCACCGGGTCGGCGCTGGCCGCACCTTCGTGAAAGGCCAGATCGACAAGGGCCGAGGCAACATATTCCACCGTCGCAAACCCCTGATCATAGGTCCCGGCGGCCAGCAGACGGTCCAGCATATCGCGCGGCATCGGTTCTGCGGTGGTGACGTGACGGGCGTGTTTCACCAGCACCTCCGGCACCGTCAGCCAGTGTTCGTAAAGCTGGCTGGGCAGTTCCACGAAATCCCGCGCGACCGAGGTGCCCGAGATGAAGCCATAGGTCACATCCGACAGCATCTGGTGCAGGGCATGGCCAAACTCATGAAACAGCGTGCGCGCATCATCATAAGACAGCAGCGCCGGGTCGCCCTTGGCAAAGTTGCAGACGTTCACCACCACCGGCTGCACAGCGCCGCCCAGCTTGCGCTGGCTGCGGATCGCCGAACACCAGGCCCCCGACCGCTTGGATCCGCGCGCGAAATAGTCGCCGATGAAGACCGCAACATGGCGTCCGTTCCGCGTCACGTCCCAAGCCCGGGCATCGGGATGATACAGCGGCACGTCCAGCGGCGTGAAGGCGAGCCCGAACAGGCGGTTCGCACAGTCAAACGCCGCAGCGATCATCGCGTCCAACGACAGATACGGCTTCAGCGCCGCCTCATCCAGGTCATGTTCCGCCTTGCGCCGCTTTTCGGCGTAGTAACGCCAGTCCCACGGTTCCAGCGCGTCGTTGATGCCATCGGCCTGCATCATGGCCTGCAACACCGCCGCATCCGCCAGCGCGCGGGCGCGGGCCGGTTCCCAGACGCGCAAAAGCAAGTCGCGCACGGCCTGCGGTGTGCGGGCCATTTCGGTTTCCAGCTTGAAGGTGGCGAAATCCGGATAGCCCAGCAGCGCGGCGCGTTCCTGCCGCAGCGCCAGCGTTTCGGCGGCGATGGCGCGGTTGTCATGGGCATTGCCGTTGGCCCCGCGCGCCATCCAGGCCAGACAGGCGCGCTGGCGCAAATCGCGCCGGGGCGAGAATTGCAGGAATGGCACGATCAGCGACCGGTTCAGGGTAACGATATGCCCCGGCAGGCCGCGCTCTGCCGCCGCCGCGCGGGCGGCTTCCACCACGAAATCCGGCAGGCCGTCCAGATCGGCCCCGGTCAGTTCCATGTACCAGGCGCGTTCATCGGCCAGCAGGTTCTGCGTGAACGCGGTGCCCAGCACCGCCAGCCGGGATTTGACAGCTGTCATCCGCGCCGCCCGGTCCCCGTCAAGCTGTGCCCCCGCCCGGACAAACATGCGCCGGTACAGCATCAGCACCCGCTGCTGTTCGTCCGTCAGGGACAGCGCATCGCGCGCCTGCCACAGCGCCTCGATCCGGCCGAACAGGGCGCGGTTATTGGTGATCTCGGACGAAAAGGCAGACAGCTTTGGTGCCAGATCGCGTTGCAGCGCCTCGCGGGCGGGGGTGCTGTCTGACCCCGCGATGTTGAAGAAGACGCCCCCCACCCGGTCCAGCGTGGCTTCGGCAAGCTCCAGCGCCTCGATCGTATTGGCAAAGGTCGCCGGTTCGGGGTTGTCTGCAATCGCCGCGATGGCCCCGCGCGCCTCGGCCAGCCCCGCATCGAAGGCGGGGGCGAAATCTTCGTCCCGGATGGCGTCGAAGGGGGGAAATCCGAACGGCGCGGTCCAGGGGGCAAGCAGCGGGTTGGTCATCGGCGCGTCTCCTTTGCGCGCACCCTAGGGGCCACCCCGGCAAAGGTCCACCCGCCTGCGGTCCGTCCCGGTTCACATGGCCGTGCTGCCCTATCGCTGCTCTGGCCCGCGCATCCGCCGTTCCAGCCGCCGCAGGGCCAGCGACAGGGTGATCGTCATGATCAGATAGACAAGCGCCACCACGTTGTAGGTCTCGAAGTAGCGGAAATTGCCCGCCGCCGTGACCTTGCCAAGCTGGGTGATGTCACTGACCCCCAGCACCGAGACAAGGCTGGAATCCTTGACCATCGCCACGAAGTCGTTCCCGTAGGGCGGAAGAATCGTGCGAAATGCCTGGGGAAAAACGATGTGGCGGAACCGCTGCCAGCCGTTCAGGCCCAGTGCAAACGCCGCCTCAATCTGGCCCTTGTCCACCGATTGCAGGCCCGCACGGAAGATCTCGGCCAGGAAAGACGCATAGGCAAGCGTCAGCGCAATGATCGCGCGCCAGATCAGCGGAAAGTCCCGCGTCCGCCAGGGATCGATGCCAAGGGAAGAGGTCAGCCAGTTCCAGGCCGCGACCATGGCGGGGGCCAGCACGAAGGCCACGTACAGCAACAGAACGATGATCGGGATACCCCGGATCACTTCGACATAGGTGCGTGCGATCTGGCGCAGCACGAGGCTGCGCGACAGGGCGGCAAGGGCCAGGCCCAGCCCAAGCGCCGAGGCCAGCGTGAAACTGACCACGGTGACGAAAAGAGTGATGCCGATGCCCTTGACCAGCGTGCGCAGCACCTGGGCGTAAAGCTCGTTCGCCACGACAAGCCAGAACAGATACAGCCCCACCCCCGCAAGGAGGAGGAGCCAGTACGGAAAATCGCTGTCCTGATCAGGGGGGCGGTTCATTGCAGCGGCCCCGGTTCAGGCCCGGGGCCTGCCAGCTTTCATTCGCCCATCTTGAAATCAAGGAACCATTTGGTGTTCAGCGCATCGATCGTGCCGTCGGCCTTCATCGCGGCGATGCCCGCATTGATCGGGGCCACAAGGTCAGACCCCTTGGGGAAGATGAAGCCGAAATCCTCGGTCCCCAGCTTTTCGCCGATGATCTTCAGCCCGCCGTCCGAGGCCGCGACATAGCCCGCACCTGCCGTGCCGTCGGTCAGCACCAGATCAACGTCGCCCGCGCGCAGGGCCTGCACGGTGGCGCCGAAGGTTTCGAACAGCTTGATGCGCGGGTTCGCCTCGTTCCCGTCCAGCACCTCATAGACGCCGACATAGAAGGGCGTGGTGCCGGGCTGGGCCGCCATCAGCAAGTCCGGGTTTGCGGCAAAGCCGGCCTTGTCGGAAAAGCGCGTCTCGTCGCCGCGCACCATCATCACCATTTCAGACCGCATGTAGGCGTCCGAGAAATCGACCTTCTCCTTGCGGTCATCGCGGATGGTGATGCCGGTCATGCCGATGTCGAACTGCCCTTCCGACACGGCAGGGATCATCGCATCCCAACTGATGTTTTCATACCTGACCGTGAAGTTCAGCCGCTTTGCCAGATCCGCCATCGCATCATATTCCCACCCGATCGCAGCGCCGCTGGCCGGATCGACGAACTGCAGGGGCGGATAGGCGTTTTCGGTCACAACGACCACCTCGCGCCCGCCAAGGTCCGGCAGGTCCTGTGCGGTGGCAACGGTGGCGGCAAGGGCCAGGCCAAGGCTGGCAAGGGCGGCGGTAAATTTCATCTGGTTCTCCCGGTTCAAGATCATGCGGTGCAGATTACGGTGTGCTCACAGGCGCTGTCCAGTCGGTGGCGCGGGCCTGCCCGCAGACCGGGCAATCCGCCCGCCTGTGCAGCGTGACAGACCGGTTTTCGCCATGCAGCCCGTCGAACAGCAACAGCCGCCCGCGCAGGCTGTCCCCGGCGCCGGTCAGGAACTTTACCGCTTCCAGCGCCATCATGCTGCCCAGCACGCCCGGCAGGGGGGCCGCAACCCCCGCTTCGGCGCAGGACGGCACCATCCCCGGCGCGGGCCGCAGGGGAAAGACACATTCATAACATGGCCCGCCGCCTGCGGGATGATACAGGCTGATCTGCCCTTCCCATTGCGTGATGGCCGCCGCGATCAGCGGCTTTGCCAGGGCAACCGCCGTGCGGTTCGCCAGATAGCGGGTGTCGAAATTGTCGGACCCGTCCAGGATCAGGTCATAGTCGGAAAACAGGTCTGCCGCGAGTGCTGCATCCAGCCTGCGCTGATAGGGGCGCACCTCGATGAACGGGTTGAGGGCGCGCATCGCATCGCTGGCCGACTGCACCTTTGGCAGGCCGATCCGGGCATCGGTGTGGATCACCTGGCGTTGCAGGTTGGAGGTTTCGACCAGGTCATCGTCGATGACACCGATGGTGCCTGCGCCGGATGCGGCCAGGTACAACAGCGCCGGTGCCCCCAGCCCGCCCGCCCCGATCACCAGCACCCTGGCATCCTTCAGCCGCCGCTGTCCCGGCCCGCCGATTTCGCGCAGCAGGATATGGCGCGCATAACGGTCCAGCTCGGCCGGGCGGAAGGCCTGTGTCGCCGGGACAACCGGCTTGGGCAGCGCGCGCTGCCGAAGCCGGCCCAGCCCGGCCCGGTAGGCGGCAATCACCGCCGCAACCAGGCCAAGCGACAGCCAGACCTGCGCCGACCCGCCGGTTGCCAGCCGCAGCGGATGCCCTGCGGGCAGCACCAGATGTTCAATCACCACCAGCGCCCACAGCACCGCGATCAGGATCAGACGCTGGCGGCGCGGCACCTTCATCAGCACGCCGATGCCCCAGATCACGGCGGCAAGGCCCAGAACGAACAGCATCAGCCCCGCCCGGTAGAGCCAAAGCCGCCGTCGCCGCGCGCCGTCGCGGTCAGCCCGGCCACCGCTTCGAACCGGGCCTGAACCACCGGGGCGACGATCAGCTGCGCAATGCGGTCGCCATGGCGGATTGTATAGGGTTCGTCCCCCAGATTGATCAGCAGCACACCCAAGGGACCGCGATAGTCACTGTCGATGGTGCCGGGCGTGTTGGGCAGCGTGATGCCGTGTTTCAGGGCAAGACCGGATCGGGGGCGGATCTGCACCTCGAAGCCCGCAGGAACCTCCATCCGCAGCCCGGTCGGGACAATGGCCCGGTGCATGGGATCCAGGATGAACCCCGCCCGGCGGTCCTGGGGCCTGAGGTTGGCCCGGATGTCCGCCCCTGCGGCCCCCGCCGTTTCATAAGACGGCAGGCCAAGGCCGGCATCTGCCCAGGGTTCCCACAGAAGGCGCAGGATCGGCCCGGTCCCGCTCATGCCAGCGCCTTGGATATCATGTCGGCCAGCCTGCGCGCGACGGCGTCCTTGGTCATGCGCGGCCAGGTTTCGGTGCCGGCGGCGGAGATCAGCGTCACCTCAGTGTCGGTTCCGCCCATGATGCCCGTCTCGGGGCGCACATCATTGGCGATGATCCAGTCGCAGCCCTTGCGTGCCCGCTTCTGCGCCGCATGGGCGATGACATCATCGGTTTCGGCGGCGAACCCCACGACAAGATGCGGCCGGGGCTTGCCTTGCGAAACGGTTGCCAGAATGTCGGGGTTCTCTGCAAGGCGCAGCGCGGGCGGCGCGCCTGCGGCGATCTTCTTCATCTTGTGGCCGCTGGCGTTTTCCACCCGCCAGTCTGCCACCGCTGCGGCGAAAACGGCCGCGTCGGCAGGCAGGGCTGCCGTGACGGCTGCCAGCATCTCCTGCGCCGTCTGCACCGGAACGACCGTGACCCCGCCGGGCGGCGGAACGCTGGCCGGGCCGGTGATGAAGGTGACGCGCGCGCCCTGCGCCGCCAGCGCCCGCGCTATCGCCGTGCCCTGTGCCCCCGACGAGCGGTTGGCAATGTAGCGGACCGGATCAATCGGCTCGTGCGTGGGGCCAGAGGTGACCAGAACATGTTTTCCGCGCAGCGGCCCGTCGGCCAGCGCCGCCTCGATCGCCGCAATGATCTGTGGCGGTTCGGCCATGCGGCCCGGCCCGGATTCACCGCAGGCCATGTCGCCCGTGCCGGGGCCTGTGGTCAGCACGCCATCCCCGGCCAGCGTCGCCAGATTGCGCTGGGTCGCCGGATGGGTCCACATGCGCACATTCATCGCCGGCGCGATCAGAACCCGCGTGTCGGTTGCCAGCAGCAGGGTTGATGCCAGATCATCTGCCCGGCCTTGCGCCATTTTCGCCATCAGGTCCGCCGTTGCCGGCGCAACCACGATCAGGTCCGCGCTTCGCGACAGCTGGATGTGCCCCATCCCGGCCTCGTCCGTCAGGTCGAAAAGCTCGGTGTACACCCTGGCCCCGGCCAGCGCGGCGACAGACAGGGGGGTGACGAATTCGGTGCCTGCGCGTGTCAGAACCGGCGTCACCGCTGCGCCCCGCTCTTTGATCCGGCGGATCAGGTCAAGCGCCCTGTAGGCGGCAATGCCGCCGCCGATGATCAGAAGAATGCGCTTGCCCGCCAGCATGAAACGCCCTTTGGCCCACGACCCCTGCCTTGGTGTAGGGGCCATGGGCGCAGAACTCAACCACCCTGCGGCGGATCGGCGGCAAAGGCGGCGCAGGGATCGTCGCGCGGGATGGCCTTTGTCACGATCCAGAGATCATAGGGTTGTTCAGCGGCGGCAGGGCCTTCGATCTGGCCGATCGACAGGACGCGCGCCTGCGGGGCCACGCGCGCCAGAACGGCGGGGACGCCCCGGTCCACCCGCGCGTGGCCGGACCCGGTGATGACCGCAACCGGGCCGCCCGTCTCGTCCAGCGCCTCGACCACGGCGCGGGCCAGCGCCGCATCGCGCAGCCGCTGGGCCTCGACCATGCCTGACAGCAGGTTTTCGGGCAGGGCATTGCAATGTGCATCCCGCTGTTCGGCCTCGCGCAGGGACTGATCTTCGGGCGAAAGCGGGGTTGTCAGACCATAGCGCGGCGCATCGGCGCCAAAGACCGGTGCGGCGCCCTCGCTGACCGCGCGCCGCGCGTCGCCGGGCGGCAGATCACCGCCATAGATGCGCGCCTGCGGCGCGGCGGCAAAGATCGGGTGGTACATCGCAAAGTCCGGCCAGCCGGACGTCTGCCATCCGAAGGCCCGCGCCAGTGCGGCGGCATCGCCCCGGTCCGGCGGTGTCTGCAGGGCCTTCTGCGGCGTCAGCATTTCAAACACCAGCGCGCGGGGGTTTAACGCGGCAACGGCAATGGCCTGAATGCGGTGATGTTCGGGGTTGTCGTGAATCTCACCCAGAATCACCACATCTGCGGGCAAAAGCCGCCCAAGGGCATCGGCGGAAATTTCCATGGCAACCGCCGGGCTTGCAGCCAGCGCAAACCCGGACAGGCAGATGCCGCGCAGCAGGGGGCGCGGATCAGCCAAGGAAATGGCGCACTTCCCTTGACTGCGATTCAAGGCTGCGGCGCATCTTGGCATAGGCGGCTGCTTCCAGCTGGCGGACCCGCTCTTTGGACAATCCCAGCTCTTCGCCCAGCGATTCAAGTGTGCGTGCCGTGTCACGCAGCTTGCGTTCGGTGACGATGAAACGTTCGCGCTCGTTCAGCTCCTGCATCGCCTTTATCAGCCAGGTCCGAAGATGGGCGGCATCATGCGCCTCTTCCACACGCTCGGCCGCCTGGTCGTTCTCGTCCTCCAGCGCGTCGATCCATTCGCGCCCTTCCTCTTCAGAGGACTGGGTGGCATTCAGCGAATAGTCGGACCCGGACAGGCGCCCTTCCATCATCTCGACATCCGCAAGCGGGACACCGACCTCGCGCGCGATCAACTCGCGCAGCTGATGGCTGTCAAGGGATTCGCCGCGCTGCGCCGCCTCACGCTCCAGCTTGGCCTGCACGCGGCGCAGGTTGAAGAACAGCGATTTCTGCGACGAGGTCGACCCGGTGCGCACCATCGACCAGTTGCGCATCACATAATCCTGGATGCTCGCCTTGATCCACCACACCGCATAGGTGGAAAATCGCACCCCCCGGTCGGGGTCAAACTTGTCTGCGGCCTTCATCAGGCCAAGGCCTGCTTCCTGGATCAGATCGTTCATCGGCGCGCCATAGCGGCGGAACTTTGCGGCCATCGAGATCGCAAGGCGCATGTAGGCCGTGATCAGCCGGTGCAGCGCCTGCTCGTCGCGTTGGTCGCGCCAGGCGTAGGCAAGGCGCAATTCGGTTTCCGCATCCAGCAATTCTGCCTTCATTGCTTGGCGCGACATGGATTGGTCGGTATATCCGTCGAATGCCAACTTTCACCTCCGTACAATCCCGTGTTCCCTGTGCGTGTTACGGGGCCAGGCCATGACCGGATCAAATGTTTCGCCGCAGATGTGGAAAAATGCCTGCGTCATCGGCGGTGCCCGATCAGGGAAATCCGCCTTCGCTGAAAATCTGATCACCGCGACCGGGCGGCGGCGCATCTACATCGCAACGGCAGAAGCCTGGGATGACGAAATGCGCGACCGGATTGCGCGCCACAGGCAGGACCGTGGCGACGGGTGGGAAACCGTGGATGCCCCGCTTGATCTGTCAGGTGCCCTGGCCGCCATTCCCGCCGATGCCGCCGTTCTGGTGGATTGCGCAACCCTGTGGCTGTCCAACCACATGCTGGCCGGGCATGATCTGGCCGCAGAGACGGGCCAACTGCTGGCGTCGCTTGCCGCCTGCGCCGCCCCGGTCGTGGTGGTGTCAAACGAGGTCGGCTGGGGCATCGTGCCGGACAATGCGCTTGCCCGGCGGTTCCGCGATGCCCAAGGCCGGCTGAACCAGCAGATGGCAGCCCGGGCAGACCTGGTGGTGGGGGTCATGGCCGGGCTGCCCTTTGCCCTCAAGGGCCGCCTGCCGGGGGCACCCGCATGACCCGGCTGTGGTGGGTGCGCCACGGACCGACCCATGCCCGCGAGATGATCGGATGGACCGACCGCGCGGCGGACCTTTCGGACCATGCGGCGATCATGCGGCTGCGCGACCATCTGCCCGAGGCCCCCGTGGTGTCATCCGACCTGAGCCGCGCGACCGAGACCGCCGCCGCGATCTGCCGGGGCCAGCCCCTGCCGCCGCTGCCGGCGCTGCGGGAAATCCACTTCGGCGCCTGGGAAGGCCTGCGCTTTGCCGAGGCCGAGGCGCGCGACCCCGCCCTGATCCGGCGCTTCTGGGAAGAGCCGGGCGATGTCGCGGCCCCCGGTGGCGAAAGCTGGAACGGCCTGTCCGCGCGCGTCAACGCGGCGGCCAATGCGCTGATTGCAGACCATGAGGGCGACCTTGTGATCGTGGCGCATTTCGGTGCCATCCTGACCCAGGTCGAACGCGCGCTGGGCATTTCAACCGTCCAGGCCTTTGCGCAGAAGATCGATCCCCTGTCCGTCACCTGTATCGAGGTGCAGTCCGGCATCTGGCACCTGCGCAGCGTCAATGTCACAGTGTGACCGCTGCGGGTGACGGGAATTGCCGTGACCCGTCGTTTTGCAGACCGCGCCAGCCCCGCCGGGCCGGGCCTGCCGGAAGGAGACCGCCCTTGACCTATGACCTTGCCATTGCGGACCGCGCCTATTCCAGCTGGTCGCTGCGCGGCTGGCTTTTGTTCGATGTCTTCGGCCTGCCGGTCAGGACCCGCACCGCCCGGCTTTACACCGACGAGGTGGCACAGCTGCTGGCGGGGTTCTTTCCGGCGCGCACCGTGCCGGTGATGCGCACGCCCGAGGGTACCGTGGTGTGCGAAAGCCTTGCCATCGCCGAAGAACTGGCCAGCCGCCACCCGGACGCGGGCCTTTGGCCCGCAGACCCCGCCGCCCGCGCGGTGGCCCGCGCCCTTGCAGCGGAGATGCACGCAGGATTCGCCGCATTGCGCAGCCATTGCCCGATGAACCTGCGTGTCAGCTACACCGATTGCGCCCCGCCCGAGGCCGTGCAGGCCGATCTGGCGCGGCTGGAAACCATCTGGTCCTGGGCACGGCGCGAAACCGCCGCGCAGGGGCCGTGGCTGTGCGGGGCCTACTCGGCGGCCGATGCCTTTTTCGCGCCGGTGGCGGGCCGCATTGCCGGTTACAACCTGCCTGTCGGGGCCGGGGCTGCCGCCTATGTCGCCGCCCATCTGGCGCATCCGTCATTCCGGCGCTGGCGCGCCATGGGCCATGCCGACGGGGCCGATCAGGACGTTTACCGGCGCGCCTATCCGCGCAGGCCCTGGCCCGGCCCGGCCCCGCTGGCCGCGCGCGCTGTGGACATCGGCCCTTCGGTCAACACCGCCTGCCCCTATTCCGCCAAGCCCGTCACCCATTTCCTCGAAACCGGCGGGCGCATCTATGGCTTCTGCAATGCCTTCTGCCGCGACAAGACGGTGGCGGATTTGGAAGCCTGGCCAAAGTTCATGGCCATTCACCAATCGTAAACCATTTGGCAGCTAATCGTTAACCCTGTGGCAGGGTAAGGCTTGGGCAAATGGTCGCGCGGTCGCATACGGTGGCCTTTGAAGGGGTCGAGGCGCGACCTGTGGAGGTGCAATGCGCCGTCTCGCCCGGCCTGCCGGGCTTCACCATTGTCGGCCTGCCGGACAAGGCGGTGTCCGAAGCGCGCGAGCGGGTGCGGGCGGCGCTGTCGGCCATGTCCATCGCCCTGCCGTCAAAACGCATCACCATCAACCTGTCGCCTGCGGACCTGCCCAAGGAAGGCTCGCATTTCGACCTTCCCATCGCCATTGCCTTGCTGGCGGCGCTGGACATTCTGCCAAAGGATGCCGTCGACGGCACCCTCGCGCTGGGCGAACTGTCGCTGGATGGCACGCTGGTGGCGGTTATCGGCGCGCTGCCCGCCGCCATGGCGGCCGCCGAAGAAGACCGCATCCTGCTCTGTCCGCGCGCCTGCGGCCCCGAGGCGGCCTGGGTCGGCGCGACCCAGGTCATCGCGGCAGGATCATTGAACGATGTGGTGCGCCACTATACCGGGCAGACCCCGATCGCCGCCGCCGAGGCGGGCGAGGTGCTGGCCGCACCGCAGGGACGCGACCTGCGCGACGTCAAGGGCCAGGAACGGGCCAAGCGGGCGCTGGAAATCGCGGCGGCAGGGCGGCACCATGTGCTGATGGTGGGCAGCCCGGGATCGGGAAAATCCATGCTGGCCGCGCGCCTGCCCGGTATTCTTCCCGATCTGTCCGCCGCCGAGGCGCTGGAAACCTCGATGGTGCATTCGCTGGCCGGCCTTCTGTCCGAAGGCGGCATTTCGCGAAGCCGCCCCTTCCGCGAGCCGCATCATACGGCGTCGATGGCAGCGATCGTCGGCGGCGGCAAGGGGGCGAAGCCGGGAGAGATCAGCCTGGCGCACAATGGCGTGCTGTTCATGGACGAATTCCCGGAGTTTCCGCGCAATGTGCTGGAAACGCTGCGCCAGCCCATCGAGACCGGCGAGGTCGTGGTCTCGCGCGCCAATGCCCATGTGCGCTATCCCTGCCGGTTCCTGCTGATAGCGGCGGCGAACCCCTGCAAATGCGGTTATCTGGCCGATCCGTCGCGCGCCTGCGCCAGGGTGCCCGTTTGCGGCGAAGATTACCTGGGCCGCATTTCCGGGCCGCTGATGGACCGCTTCGATCTGCGCGTCGAAGTGCCGCCGGTGGCCTATACCGATCTTGACCTGCCCGCGACCGGGGACACTTCGGAACAGGTCGCGGCGCGCGTCGCGCGGGCGCGGCAGCGGCAGGCGCAGCGCTTTGCCGGTGCGCCCGGCGTGCGGGTGAATGCCGATGCCGAAGGCGCGCTGCTGGAAGACATCGCCACGCCCGACGCCGATGGGCGTGCCCTGCTGTCGCGCGTGGCCGACCGGTTCGGCCTGTCGGCGCGCGGCTATCACCGCATCCTGCGGGTCGCCCGCACCATCGCTGACCTTGACGGCGAAAACATCGTGCAAAAGCCCCACATCGCCGAAGCGGTGGGTTACCGCCTGGCGGTCGGCACCAAATCCTGAGGCGGGTCAGGCGGCGCGCCTGGCTTCGATCACCTCCCAGATGCGGGCGGCGCCATTGGTGCCGTCGAACCGCTCCATCTCCTGCAGACCGGTTGGCGAGGTCACGTTGATCTCGGTCAGCCAGTCGCCGATCACGTCGATCCCGACAAAGACCTGGCCCTTTGCCTTCAGCTCCGGTCCGATGGCCGCGCAGATCTCGAGGTCGCGTGCCGTCAGCCCGGTCTTTTCCGGCCGCCCGCCCGCATGCATGTTGGACCGCGTCTCACCGGCCTGCGGCACGCGGTTGATCGCGCCGACAGGCTCGCCGTCAACCAGGATGATGCGCTTGTCGCCCCTGGCGACATCGGGCAGGAATTTCTGCACGATCAGCGGCTCGCGGCTCATGCCCGTGAACAGCTCGTGCAGCGAGGCCAGGTTGCGGTCGTTCGGGTCCAGCCGGAACACGCCGGCCCCGCCGTTTCCGTAAAGCGGCTTCAGGATGACATCGCCATGCCGCGCCTTGAAGGCGCGGATGGTCGCCAGGTCGCGGGCGATCATGGTGGGCGGGGTCAGGTGCGGATAATTCAGCACCAGCAGCTTTTCCGGCGAATTGCGCACCCAGAACGGATCGTTCACCACCAGGGTGCCCGGATGGATGCGCTCCAGGATATGGGTGGTGGTGATATATCCCATGTCAAAAGGCGGGTCCTGGCGCAGCCAGACGACGTCAAAGGTTGCAAGGTCCACCTCGGCCTCCGGGCCAAAGGTCACATGGTTGCCCTTTTCGCGGCGCAGATCAATCGGCCAGCCGCGTGCGGTCACGCGGCCTTCGTTGAAGGCCAGCCTGTCGGGCGTGTAGAAGAAAAGCGTATGCCCGCGGGCCTGCGCCTCCAGCGCGATGCGGAACGTGCTGTCCGCGTCGATGTTGACAGACCCGATCGGGTCCATTTGCAGTGCAACCTTCAGGCCCATGCTGTCCTCCGCCATGACGCCCCTACATGGCGCAGCGCGGTTCAGGTTGCAATCATGCGGGGTCAGGCGGCAAAGGCATTCTCGATGATTTCGATGCGGCCCGCGTCATCCACCAGCGCCACGTCGAACCGCGCCGCCGTATCCTGCCCCGCCGGCTCCTGCCCCAGAAAGACTGCAGCCGAGGCATAGATGCGCGCCATCTGCCGGCCCGTCAGATGCAGGGCCGCTTCGGCATGGCTGCGGCTTTGCTTGACTTCGATGAAGATCACTTCGGCACCGTTGCGGGCGATCAGATCAATCTCGCCGGCTGCGGAACGCCAGCGGCGCGCGGCGATGGGTGTGCCGCCGGTTTCATAAAGCCGTGCAACCGCCGCTTCCGCCGCGATCCCGGCATGGTAAGACACTGCCCCGCTCATTCCCGTTCCGCCAGTTGCAACGCCATCCGGTAGACATCCTTGCGCGGCAGGTTGAGCGCTGCCGCCACCTCTGCCGCCGCATCCCTGACAGAGCCGTGCCCAAGCGCGTCGCGCAAAGCCGCCCTGATGCTTGCCGCATCCACCACGCGGTCGCCCGGACGGTCGACCAGAACAACGATTTCCCCCTTGACCGCCCGGCCTGCGAAAGCTTCGGCAAGCTCCCCAAGGGTTCCGCGCGATACATCCTCGAATCGCTTGGTGAGTTCGCGGCACACCGCAGCCAGGCGGTCCTTTCCGAAAGTGTCCGCCATTTCGGTTAACAGCCGGTTAATGCGCTTTGGCGATTCATACAAAATCAACGTGGCAGGCACCTGTCCGAGTTCTGCCAGAAAACGCGCCCGGTCCCCCGCCCCCGCCGGCGGAAAGCCGGCGAAAAGAAAGCGGTCGCTGGGCAGGCCTGAAACCGTCAGGGCCGCCAGCACCGCAGAAGGCCCCGGCGCGGCCAGAACGGCAAGACCTTCGGCAATCGCGGCGCGGGCCAGCTGAAAGCCGGGATCGGCGATCAGCGGCGTTCCCGCTTCCGGGGCATAGACCACCGACCTGCCCTCTTTCAGGGCGCGCAACAGGCGCGGGCGCACCACCTGGCCGTTATGGTCGTGATAGGCAATCAGCGGACGGCCGTTCAGGGCGATGCCGTGGATTTCCATCAGATGGCGCAGGGTGCGCGTATCTTCGGCGGCAAGCACATCGGCACCGGCCAGAACATCAAGCGCGCGCAGGGTGATGTCGCGTGCGGCCCCGATCGGGGTTGCCAGCAGATGAAGGCCCGGCGGCACGGGCCGCAGCAGCGGCTTGGGGGTGCCGGTGGTCACAAAGAATGCTCCCTTCGAAAGTTGCCTTCCCTGAGCGAAGCGCATAGGCTTTGCGCCACAGCTGTGATCGCCCTGACGAGAAGGAATACCGCATGTTGTCCGTTCTGTCGTGGGCCCGCAAGGCCCCGGGTGCGCGCAAGGTTCTGGCATGGGCATCGCTTGGCCTTGCCTCGGTCGGCCTTGCGGCCTGCGACCCCATCGCAACCGGGCCCTCGCTGACCGGTGGCGAGGCGGTTCAGGTTGCGCTTCTGGTGCCGTCAGGCTCGGGCCAGGCCAGCGACGAATACCTGGCGCGCAGTCTTGAAAACGCGGCGCGGCTGGCGATGGCCGATCTGGGCGGCGTCAGGGTTGACCTGCGGGTCTACCCGACCGCTGGGCAGGCCTCGCAGGCGGCGTCTGCTGCCGCGCAGGCGGTCAGCGACGGGGCGAGGATCATTCTGGGACCGGTCTTTGCACAGGAAGCCAATGCGGCGGGCAATGCCGTTGCGTCTTCCGGGGTCAGCATCCTGTCTTTCTCGAACAACCCGGCGATCGCGGGGGGCAATGTCTTTGTGCTGGGCACCACATTTCCGAACATCGCCAACCGTCTGTCGCGCTATGCGGTGCGGCAGGGCAAGGGCAACATCATGATCCTGCATGACCGCACCCCCGCAGGCGATGTCGGCCGTGCCGCCATCGAGGCCGGCATTGCCGCCGCAAGCGGATCGGTCGCCGGCGTGATGGGCAATGAGTTTTCGCAGAACGGGATCGTGGAGGCTGCCCCCGCCATGGCCGCAGCGGCCCGCAGCAACGGGGCCAATGCCCTGTTCCTGACGGCCGATACGGCCGGCTCGCTGCCGCTTCTGACCCAGCTGCTGCGCGACAACGGACTGTCGCCTGCCGTCATCCAGTTCGTCGGGCTGACGCGCTGGGATATTCCGCCGGCCACCCTTGCCCTGCCGGGCGTGCAGGGCGGCTGGTTCGCGCTTCCCGATCCGTCGCTGTACGAGCAATATGTCCAGCGATACACCGCAGCCTACGGCACCCCGCCGCACCCCGTCTCGGGGCTGGCCTATGACGGCATTGCCGCCATCGGCGCGCTGGCGCGCAGCGGTGGCGGGCTGTCCGCTGCGGCCCTGACCCAGGGGTCGGGCTTTGCCGGCGTGACAGGGGTGTTCCGCCTGCTTCCGGATGGCTCGAACGAACGCGGCCTGGCCGTGGCAGAGATCCGCAACAATCAGGTCGTCGTCATTGATCCCGCACCGCGAAGCTTCGGCGGTGTCGGCTTCTAGCCCGGCAAAGCCGCCGCCCCTGATCCTTCCGGACAGGCCGGGGGTCCTTCCCGATGCAGGGGAGCTGGTTGCCGCTGTCGCGGCCGGAATCGCGTGCGAAACCGAGGCGCGTCAGGCGCGTGCCGTCGCGGTGCGGCACCTTTCGGATGCGCGTGCGCGCTGCAATGCGGCCCTGGCGGCCGGCTTTGCCGGTCATCCGCGCGACGCGCGGGCGCTGGTGCGCGCCCAGTCAGACCTGACCGACGTCCTGGTGACGGCCACGTTGCAGATTGCCATGCATCATCTGCACCCCCTTGCCAACCCGACCGAGGCAGAGCGTGTTGCCGTGCTGGCTGTCGGCGGATACGGCCGGGCAGAGATGGCCCCGCATTCCGATGTCGATCTGCTGTTTCTGACGCCGTGGAAGATCACGCCCTGGGCGGAATCGGTGATCGAAAGCATGCTTTACATGCTGTGGGACCTGCGGCTGAAGGTGGGGCACGCCAGCCGCACGGTGAAGGACTGCCTGCGTCTGGGCCGGGAAGACATCACGATCCGGACCGCCCTGCTGGAGCATCGCTTTGTCGCCGGTCACGCCCCGCTGGCAGAGGAGCTGGGCGAGCGGCTGTGGAACGATCTGTTCCGCAACACCGGCCCCGAATTCATCGAGGCCAAGCTGGCCGAGCGGGCCGAGCGGCACCGCCGCCAGGGCGGCCAGCGCTATGTGCTGGAGCCCAATGTCAAAGAGGGCAAGGGTGGGCTGCGCGACCTGCAAACCCTGTACTGGATCGGCAAGTATCTGCACCGGGTCCCCTCGTCCGAAGGCCTGGTGGCGGCCGGCCTGTTCACGCAGGACGAATACCAGACCTTCGCGCGGGCCGAGAATTTCCTGTGGGCAGTCCGCTGCCAGATGCATTACGCGACCAGACGCGCCACCGATCAGCTGACCTTTGACCTGCAGGTCGAGGTGGCACAGCGCATGGGCTATTGCGATGCGGGCGGGCGCCGGGCTGTCGAACATTTCATGCAGGATTACTTCCGGCACGCCACCCGGGTGGGCGAGCTGACGCGCATCTTCCTGACCCAGCTTGAAGCGCGCCATGCCAAGCCGGAGGCGGCGATCAGCGGGCTGTTCCGCCGCAAGAAAAGGCTCCGCCCCGGACTGAAGCTGGTGCAGGGCCGGATCGACGTTGAGACGCCGTCAGCTTTTGTTGCCGACAAGCTGAACCTGCTGCGCATCTTCGAGGAATCCCTGCGGACCGGCTATCTTCTGCATCCCGGTGCCATGCGGCTGATCGCGGCCAATCTGGACCTGATCGATGACGACATGCGGTCAGACCCCGAGGCTGTGCATATCTTTCTGGACCTGCTTCTGAAGCACGGCAATCCGGAACGGTCCCTGCGCTGGATGAACGAACTGGGCGTGCTCGGCGCTTTCATCCCCGAATTTGAACCGATCGTCGCGATGATGCAATTCAATGTCTACCATCACTACACGGTCGACGAACACACGATCCAATGCATCAGCACGCTGGCCCAGATCGAACGTGGCGAATTGATTGAAGAGCTTCCCGTCGCCAGCCGTATCCTGACCGAGGGCGTGAACCGCCGGGTCCTGTACATGGCCCTGCTGATGCATGACATGGGCAAGGGCCGACCCGAGGATCATTCCATCCTTGGCGCGCAGATCGCCCGGCGCCTGGCACCCAGGCTTGGCCTGTCGCCCGAGGAATCGGAAACGGTCGAATGGCTGGTGCGCTGCCATCTGCTGATGTCCGACATCGCCCAGAAGCGCGATCTCAGCGATCCGCGCACGGTGCGCGATTTCGCCAAGGCGGTGAAGGCCAGGGAACGGCTGGATTTGCTGACGGTGCTGACCGTCTGCGACATTCGCGGCGTGGGGCCGGGCACCTGGAACAACTGGAAGGCCATGCTGCTGCGCCAGCTGTACCGCGACACAGCCACGGCCCTGGAGGGCGGCCTCGAATCCCTGAACCGGGCCCGGCGCGAGGACGAGGCCAGGCGCGCCCTGCGCGATGCCCTGCCGGACTGGGACGCAAAGGACCTGCGCGCCGAGACCGCCCGCCACTACCCCCCCTACTGGCAGGGCCTGACAACCGAGACGCAGGCCGTCTTTGCCAGGCTGCTGCGCGGCCTGGGGGATGACGAAATCCGGATCGACCTGCACCCGGAGGTGGCCCGCGATGCCACGCGGGCCTGCTTTGCCCTGGCTGACCATCCGGGCATCTTCTCGCGGCTGGCGGGGGCGCTGGCGCTGGTGGGCGCGAATGTGGTCGATGCGCGCACCTACACCTCAAAGGACGGCTATGCGACGGCGGTGTTCTGGATTCAGGATGTCGAAGGCAAGCCCTATGAGGTGGCCAGGCTGCCGCGCCTGCGCGGCATGATCGACAAGACGCTGAACGGTGAAATCAAGGCCCGCGAGGCGCTGAAGGACCGCGACAGGGTCCGCAAGCGCGAAAGCCAGTTCCACTTTCCCACACATATCGTTTTCGACAACGAAGGCTCCGAGATTTACACCATCATTGAGGTGGATACCCGCGACCGCCCGGGCCTGCTTTATGACCTGACGCGCACGCTGGCGGTGAGCCACATCTACATTGCCTCTGCCGTGATCGCGACCTACGGTGCGCAGGTTGTCGATACCTTTTATGTCAAGGACATGTTCGGCTTGAAACTGCACACCAAATCGCGCCAGGACGCGCTGGAACGCAAGCTGCGGCAGGCCATCACCGAAGGCGCGGAACGGGCGCTGAGTTGACGCGCGGGTCCCACATCTGCGGCATCAGACGGTACGGGCCGCCCCGTTGCCGCCGCCTGCCGGACCGGGTGTAACATGCAGCCCATCCGCCTGATGCGGGGCTTTCTGACCGTGGGCAGCTGGACCTTTGTCAGCCGGCTGGTCGGGTTTCTGCGCGATGTGATGATGGCGGCCTATCTTGGCGCCGGGCCGGTTGCCGAGGCCTTTCTTGTGGCCTTTTCGCTGCCCAACATGTTCCGCCGGTTCTTTGCGGAAGGCGCCTTCAACATGGCCTTCGTGCCGATGTTCAGCAAGAAGCTGGAAGCGGGCGAGGATGCGCAGACCTTTGCCCGCGATGCGTTCAACGGGCTTGCGGGCGTGCTGATTGTATTCACGATCATCGGGACCCTGGCCATGCCTGCGCTGGTCTGGGCCATGGCCAGCGGTTTTGTGGGCGACGCGCGCTTCGATCTGGCCGTGCTGTTCGGTCGGATCGCATTCTCCTATATCCTGTTCATCTCGCTGGTTGCGATGCTGTCGGGTGTGCTCAATGCCTTCGGGCGGTTCACCGAAGCCAGCTTTGTGCCGGTGCTGATGAACCTGATGTTCATCGCCGCCATGCTGATGGCGGCGCGGTTGGGCTGGGACATGGGGCTGACTTTGGCCTGGACGGTGCCCATCACGGGCATCGCGCAGCTTGCCTTTACCTGGGTGTCGGCACACCGCGCGGGCCTGCGGTTTGCCCCCGGCTGGCCCCGGATCACGCCAGACCTCAGGCGGCTGGCCTATATCGCCGGTCCGGCCCTGCTGGCGGGCGGTGTCGTGCAAGTGAACCTGCTGGTGGGCCGTCAGGTTGCGTCCCATGCTGCCGAAGGGGCCATAGCCTGGCTGTCCTATGCAGACCGGCTGTATCAGCTGCCCCTTGGCGTGGTCGGCATCGCCATCGGCACCGTGCTGCTGCCTGACCTGTCGCGCCGCCTGCGGGCAGGCGACCTGCAGGGCGGGCGTGACAGCCTGAACCGGGGGGCGGAATTTGCCCTGGCGCTGACTGTGCCCGCCGCCGTGGCCCTTGTGGTCATTGCCCTGCCGCTGACCACCGTGCTGTTTCAGCGCGGTGCCTTCGGCGCGGACGATGCGGCCAACACCGCGCTGGCGCTGGCCGCCTATGGCATCGGCCTGCCCGCCTTTGTGTTGCACAAGGTGCTGCAACCGCTGTTCTATGCCCGCGAAGATACCCGCCGCCCGTTCCGCTATGCCGTGATGTCCATGCTTGTCAACGCGGGCTTCGCGGTGGGGTTCATGCCTGTCATGGGCTTCATGTCGGCGGCTTTGGCCACGACTGTCGCAGGCTGGGTCATGGTCTGGCAGCTTTGGGCCGGCTCCCGCGCCATGGGCGAGGCGGCGCAGACCGATGCCCGGCTGCGCCGCCGGCTTCCCCGGATGATTGCGGCCTCTGCCCTGATGGGCTGCTGCCTTTGGGCGGGTGCGATCTTGCTTGGCCCTGCCCTGGGCACGCCGGGGCTGCGCTATGTGGCCGTTGGCGGACTCGTGGCCACGGGTGTCGTCAGCTACTTCGGCTTCGGCACGCTTCTCGGGGCGTTCCGCCTTGCCGATTTCAGGGCGGCGCTGCGCCGTCAGCGCTGACGCAGCTTGTCGCGGACCCGCCCCCACCCGCCGGGAGAGACGACGAAGGACAACAGAAACCCGGCCAGGAAACCGGCAAGGTCGGCCACCCATACCCAGCCGCCGCCAAAGATCATGCCGAACAGAAGCTGAAAGCCCAAAAGAAAGCCGATCAGCGTAAAGGCGCGGTACTTGTTGGCCCCCACCGCCGCAAGATTGACCCACAGCAGAAAGGTGAACCCCCCGATCAGCCCGTAGACCGGCGGATAGCCCCCGATCAGCGGGGCCTGAAGGCCGGGGATCAGCGTAATGGCCAGCGCGCCTGCGATTGCCGCGCCGAAGAAGACCACCAGAACCGCCCACCAGCGAAAGACCTCGCCCACCATCTTGCCGATGGCCAGCAGGATGACGATCACGAACAGGGCATGGGTAAAGCTGGAATGGATGACGGGATAGGTGACGATCCGCATCAGCTGATCCGGCGGAAATGCCCATTGATCGATCATCTGCCGCATCAGGTCCGGCGAAAAGGCAAAGCGCTGCACGGCGTCCAGCCGCCAGCCCACCGCGCCGGGGCCACCCGCCAGGCCGCGTGCGCCCAGGGTCACGACCACCTCCATCGCGATGATCGGCAGGGCCAGCGCCCAGACCACGGGCGGCAGCGGGTTCAGGGGCGGGGCGTTGGTGTCACGCTGCATTCTTGGGCCTTTCGGTATCATCGCGCGGGCCTGTGCCCGACCTTTGACGGTAACGGGCGTCGTTGACGCCCCCTCGCCCCAGCGATAAGCCCAAGGCATAACTTTTTCCAGACGGAGTCCTTCATGGCCGGGCCGGTCAGAACGCCTCAGGCAGCGTCCGCGCGCATCTTCTCGGGCATTCAGCCGTCGGGCGGATTGACGCTGGGCAATTACCTTGGCGCGCTCAAGCGCTTTGTCGAAAAGCAGGACGAGGGGATCGAGACGATCTATTGCCTTGTCGACATGCACGCGATCACCGTCTGGCAGGATCCGGCAAAGCTGCGTCACGCCACCCGCGAAGCCGCCGCCGGTTTCATCGCGGCGGGCATCGACCCGGCACGGTCCATCCTGTTCAACCAAAGCCAGGTCAGCGCCCATGTGGAACTGGGCTGGATCTTCACCTGCGTCGCGCGCATGGGCTGGATGAGCCGGATGACCCAGTTCAAGGACAAGGCGGGCAAGAACAGCGAAAACGTGTCGCTGGGCCTGTTTGCCTATCCGGCGCTGATGGCCGCCGATATCCTGGCCTACAAGGCCACCCATGTACCGGTGGGCGAGGATCAGAAGCAGCATCTGGAACTGTGCCGCGACATCGCGATCAAGTTCAACAACGACTATGGGGTGGATTTCTTTCCCGTGGTGGAACCGGTGATCGAAGGGGCCGCGACCCGCGTCATGAGCCTGCGCGACGGCACGAAGAAAATGTCGAAATCCGATCCCTCCGACCAAAGCCGCATCAACCTGACCGATGATGCCGATGCGATTGCCATGAAAATCCGCAAGGCCAAGACCGATGCCGACCCCCTGCCAGAGACGCTGGACGGGCTGAAGGACCGGCCCGAGGCGCGCAACCTGGTCAACATCTATGCCGCCCTTGCCGGACATACACCCGAGCAGGTCGTCACCGATTTCGCCGGCGCGCAGTTTGGCACCTTCAAGCCGGCTCTGGCCGACCTTGCCGTGGCCAGGCTGGCACCGATCACTGCGGAAATGGTGCGGCTGATGCGGGACCCCGGCGAGATCGACCGCATCCTGGGCGAAGGGGCCGACCGCGCCGATGCCATCGCCCGCCCGATCCTGAGTGATGTCTATGCGATCACCGGCATGATCCGGTCCCCCGGGCGCAGGTGACATGCTGCGGCCTGTGGCAAAGGCCTGTCTGACGCTTTGCCTGATGCTGTCGCTTGTCACCACGGGGCTGGCGGGGCTGCGCATTGCACGCGACCCGCTGGTCGCCCCCCTGATCGACCGCAGCGGTCAGCAGATTGTCGCGGCAACAGACCGCCTGATGGCCGACTATGCCACGGCAGACCGGGTTGCCGAACTGATCGCCGGAAGGCTTGGCGAAACCCCGCGCAACTGGGTGGCGATCGGGGCGCTGGAAGAGGTGGCCGCCGAACGCGGCCTTGCCCTGCCGCCCGGTCTGACTGCCGCGCGAAACGCGGCCTGGGAAGAGGATTCGGACTGGCTGACAGGCATCGGCGAATGCGCCCGCTGCGCCTATGACCCCGCCGCCTGCACCCTGTCGAATGTGCTGTTGTGCCAGGTTCCGGTTGCCCTGACGCCGCTGGGCGACATCGCGGGTATTGCGCGTGCGGGCAGCGCAGCCGCCACCGGCGGCGATGTGGACGAGATCGACCTGGGCCTGTCGATTATCGGACTGGGGGCGACGGCGCTTGTGCTGGCCTCCGGCGGGTCGTCGGCCCTGGTCAAGATCGGGGCCTCTACCGCCCGGCTGGCCCGGCGGATGAACCTTCTGTCCCCCCGCCTGACGGCCGAGGGCCTGGCGGCGCTGCGCCGCGGCGTGGACTGGGCCGCCCTGCCGGCCGTGCGCAGCAGCGACGATCTGGCCCGCGTGGTCCGCATGGACGCGCTGGCCCCGGTTATCGCCGTCGTCGGCGACATGGGCCGCATTCAGGGTGCGGTCGGCACCACCCGTGCGCTGCACCTGCTGGCTTATGTCGATGATGGCGCTGACGCCCGCCGCATGGCGCGCGCAACCGAGGCGCTGGGCGCAAGGTCAGTGGGACGGATCGAGGTTCTGGGCAAGGCACGGTTCCTGCGTGCCACTGTCCGCTGGTCAGACGCCGCGCGCACGGTCATGGCGGGCATACTGGGCCTGTTCGCGTCGATTGCGGCACTGCTGACGGGCGTGCTGCAAGGCGCGGGACTGCGCCTGTTGCGGCGTTTTGCGCGCTGATGGCGGTTGCGCCCCGCCGATTGTCACGGAATCGAGTCAAACGCGTGCAAACATCCGGTTCAGGCGCACCCCTGCGCCTGTGCCGGGCGGACCTGTCCCCCCGTCCGTCTGTCGCGACCGGGCTTTCCCCGGCCTGTCGCCTCTGCCCGGCATTCCCCCGGACCGTTTGCGGTCCGGGGGCTTCTTATTGGCCTGCGCCCCTGCAACGCCGCTGGACCCTGCCGCAGCGCGGTGATTAACTCTGCCGTGGTCTTGCGGGAAAGAACGATGGCATTCGGCACACAGATCCGCACCTGGTTCGAAGGGCGCTGGCATGACGGTGATCTGCCTGTCATGCGCGCGGCTGACCACGGCATGTGGCAGGGCTCCAGCGTCTTTGACGGGGCGCGCTGGTTCGACGGGGTCTGTCCCGATCTTGCGGCGCATTGCGCCCGCGTGAACCGGTCTGCCGAGGCGCTGATGATCACGCCGACCCTGACCGCCGCAGAGATAGAACAGATCGCCCGCGACGGCCTGCGCGGCTATGACAGCACCACGGCGGTCTATGTGCGGCCCATGTACTGGGCGCTGCACGGATCGGACCTGGGCGTGGCGCCCCGGCCCGGTGCCACCGGTTTTGCCCTGTCGCTGGAAGCGGTGCCGATGCCGCCCGCCGGGGCCAGCACCACGCTGACCCGCACCCGGTTCCGCCGGCCGGTGCTGGAGGACAGCGTCTGCAACGCCAAGGCAGGCTGCCTTTATCCCAACAACGCAAGGATGCTGGTCGAGGCGCAGTCCAAAGGCTTTGGCAATGCCCTTGCCGCAGATGCGATGGGCAATGTGGCCGAAAGCGCCACGGCCAATGTCTTTATCGTGCGGGACGGGGTGGTGATGACCCCGATCGCCAACGGAACCTTTCTGGCCGGCATCACGCGGTCGCGTCACATCGAAAACCTGCGCGCCGACGGGATCGAGGTGCGCGAAGTGGTGATGAGCTTTGACGATGTGACAGCCGCCGACGAAGTCTTCCTGTCGGGCAACTTCAGCAAGGTGATGCCCGTGACGGCCTTCGAAGACCGCCAGTACCATGTCGGCCCGGTCACGCAGCGCGTGCGGCACCTGTACTGGGATTGGGCGAGGAGCACCGCATGAGGTATGAAGCGGGATCAGACGGGAAGGGTCGGTGATGCGGAAGTTCCTTGTGGTGCTGGACGAATCCCGCGAATGCCTGAACGCCATGCGCTTTGCCGCCCTTCGGGCTGCGCATACCGGCGGCGGCGTTCAGATTCTGTCGGTCATCCCGCCCGAGGAGTTTGGAACCTGGATCGGCGTGGCCGATCTGATGCGCGAAGAGGCGCGCGAACGCATCGTGGCCCATTTCGAGGTGTTTGCGAAATGGATGCGTGACAAGCAGGGGGTGGACCCGGAACTTGTGATCCGCGAGGGCGATCCGGTGGCGGAGATTCTGGCGCAGGTCCGCGAAGACCCGGCCATCGGCGTGCTTGTTCTTGGGGCAAGCCAGGAAAAGTCGGGGCCGGGCCCGCTGGTGACACAGCTGTCAAAGAACTCGGGCAACCTGCCGGTTCCGATCACCATCGTTCCGGGGGATATGTCCAAGGAACGCCTGGAAGAAATCACCTGATCCCGCGCGGCGCGGCGCGGTCGACATCGCGGCACCGCATATCCGAAGCGGGAAGAAAAGCGCGGAACGGTCACGGTCTTTCCGGTCACGGCTTGCGCCGGCAAGGGCCGGCCGCAAAAGGATAAGGACCTTCGGCAAACCGGGACCGGGCGTTCGCAGGCCGCACAAGGGGTGTCCGGACATCCGGCGGCAATTTCAGGAACGGTTCCGGGCGGGCAAGAAGGTGGGCGAAAGCGCGCGGCCAACGGCGATGATCTTGTCGGCTGATCCGCCCCCGCCGGAAGGGGTCCTGCGGCCATCCGCGCTCAGCCGCTGCCGGAAGACGCGCAAGCGCGCGGGGCCGTGGCCGACCGTCATCCCTGGAATCGTTCCAATTCTTGACATGCCGCCCCCCAGGGCACATATCGGAACAGAACCGTCGGAGATCACAATGTTCATCCAGACCGAATCCACCCCGAATCCCGCCACGCTCAAATTCCTTCCCGGACAGACGGTGCTGGATCTGGGCACCGCCGATTTCCCCAGTGCGGAGGCTGCCCAGACGTCCCCGCTGGCAAGGCGGATTTTTGCGGCGGGCGGCGTGACGGGCGTGTTTTTCGGGACCGATTTCGTTACCGTGACAAAAGCCGAGGCAACCGCCTGGGACCATGTGAAGCCCGCGATCCTTGGGGCGATCATGGAACATTACCAGTCAGGCGCACCGGTTCTGGAAGGCGAACAGGCGGCATCGGGGCATAAAGGCCATGACGGCCCCGATGGCGACATCGTGCGCCAGATCAAGGAATTGCTCGATACCCGCGTGCGGCCCGCCGTGGCGCAGGACGGCGGCGACATCACCTTTCACGGCTTTGACCGGGGCGTGGTGTATCTGCACATGCAAGGGGCCTGTGCAGGTTGCCCGTCTTCGACGCTGACACTCAAGATGGGCATCGAGAACCTGCTGCGCCATTACATCCCCGAGGTACTGGAGGTGCGGCCCGTTGCCGCCTGAGCCTGTTGTTCTGGCTTTCGATACATCGGCCGCGCATTGCGCGGCCGCTGTCGTTTCCGGCACCCGCATTCTGGCCCAGCGCGCCGAACTGATGGAAAAGGGTCAGGCCGAACGCCTGATGCCCCTTCTGGCCGGGGTTCTGGCCGAAGCGCAGGTCGGTTACGCTGGGCTGTCGGCCATCGGCGTCGGTACCGGTCCCGGCAATTTCACCGGCGTGCGGATTTCGGTGGCGGCGGCGCGCGGCCTGGCCCTGGGCCTTGGCATTCCCGCCATCGGCATCAGCGGGTTCGAGGCGCTGGCGGCCGGATTGCCCGACGATGTGGTGGCGCTGCTGGACGCCCGGCGCGGGGCCTTGTGGCTGGCGGGCAGGGGGATTGACCCGCAGCTGGTGGAACCGCCCGACCTGCCGGACGAGATCAGGGTAAGGCCCCTTGTGGGGTACCGCGCCGAAGACCTAGCCTTGCACACCGGCGGTGCCGTGTACCGGCAGCCCGTCCCCATGGCCGTGGCGATTGCCCGGCTGGCGGCGGTGCGCCTTGGCACGCCGCACCCCCGCCCGGCCCCCATGTATCTTCGTGCGGCCGATGCCGCCCTGCCCGCCGAACCGCCGCCGGTCATTCTGCCATGACCCCGGAAGGTCTGGCAGGGCTGCACGCGCGATGCTTTGCCGTTCCCCGCCCCTGGTCGGTGTCCGAGTTCGGGACCCTTCTTGCAGCCCCGGCAACCGTGCTGACATCACAGCCGGGCGGCTTTGCGTTGGGTCAGGTGGTGGCCGGCGAGGCCGAGTTGCTGACCATCGCCGTTGCGCCCGCCGAACGGCGGCAGGGTTTGGGGCGCCGCCTGCTGGACCTGTTTCTGGCGGAATGCGCAGCGCGCGGCGCATCGGCGGTGTTTCTGGAGGTTGACGCGGGAAACGCCGCCGCACTGGCGCTGTACCGGTCGGCAGGATTCAGCCCGGCGGGTCGGCGGCGGGCCTACTACCGTGCCCCGGATGGCACCGCGACGGATGCCCTGATCCTGCGGCGGGCAACCGGCCCGGCCCTGCCCTGACAGGGTGCTGAAAAAGCAATCCGACCGCCTGCCTGCCGGGAAGGTCTTTTCGTCCCGGGGACAGGGATTGCCCCTTTGGGCGGGAACAGGAAACGCGACCCGCGTTTCCCCGCCCGCGCGCGACGGTGCCCTGCAGACCGGCAGGTCCGGGAGGGACAGAGGCCAGCGCCCGACCTGGCGGGCGAGAAGCGCCCGCCAGGGGCGGGTCGGGCGCTGGCCGGGGGCTTTGGCCCCCGGCCGGTCCTGATCCCGGCGCTTCGCTGTGGCAGGGGCGATGGCCGCTGCCATTGAAGCGGTGAAACTGCTTTCGTCAGTTCGGGCGGGACCAGGAAACGCGACCCGCGTTTCCCCCGCCCGCGCGGAACGGTCCCCTGCAGACCGGCAGGTCCGGGAGGGACAGAGGCCAGCGCCCGACCCGGCGGGGGCGAAGCGCCCGCCAGGGGCGGGTCGGGCGCTGGCCGGGGGCTTTGGCCCCCGGCTGGTCAAGGATCAGCGCGGTGCCGTGGCAGGGGCGATGGCCCCTGCCAGGATTTGCAAGGCGCGCGCAGGCGCAAGAGGTTCCCGCTTTCCGGTCAGGCAGCCCATGCGGCCGGCGCTTTTCAGCACCCTGATAAAGGTGACCGGGCGGCCCCTGCCCGACCGGCACGTGGCGGGGCCGCGCAGAATCGGACTTGACCGGCCTTCACGTTCCGGCCCTAAATCGTGGGCAATCCGCCGGGGTCGCCCGGCGGCAGCCAAACACAACAACCGGGAGGGTTCGATGACCTACATGAAATCACTGCTTGGCGCAGCGGCAACGCTTGCGATGACGGCCGGCATATCCCTGGCCGACCCCGCGATCATCTTTGACCTTGGCGGCAAATTTGACAAATCCTTCAACGAAGCGGCCTTCAACGGGGCCAAGAAGTGGGCCGCCGAAACCGGCGGCACGTTCAAGGAACTGGAAATGCAGTCGGAAGCGCAGCGTGAACAGGCCCTGCGCCGCCTGGCAGAATCGGGTGCCAACCCCATTGTCATGACCGGCTTTGCCTTTGGCGATGTGCTGAACCAGGTCGCCCCCGACTATCCCGATACCCGGTTCGCCATTGTCGACATGGTTGTCGAACAGCCGAACGTGAAATCCATCGTCTTCACCGAACAGGAAGGCTCTTACCTTGTGGGGATGCTGGCCGCCATGGCCTCCAAGACCGGGACGGTGGGCTTCATCGGCGGGATGGACATTCCGCTGATCCGCCGCTTCGGCTGCGGCTATGCCCAGGGCGTCAAGGCGGTGAACCCGGATGCCAGGATCATCCAGAACATGACCGGCACCACCCCGGCCGCCTGGAATGACCCGGTCAAGGGTGCGGAACTGACCGCCGCCCAGATCAGCCAGGGCGCAGATGTGATCTTTGCCGCAGCCGGCGGCACCGGCGTTGGCGTTCTGCAGGCCGCAGCCGACGGGGGCATCCTGTCGATCGGCGTTGACAGCAACCAGAACCACCTGCACCCCGGCAAGGTCCTGACCTCGATGCTCAAGCGCGTGGACAACGCGGTGTATGAGGCGTTCAGGGAAGGTGAAAACCTGGCCGCAGGCGTATCGGTCATGGACCTGAAGGCAGACGGCGTCGGCTATGCGCTGGACGAAAACAACGCAGCCCTGCTGACGCAGGACATGCAGGACACGGTCAATGCCGCTGCCGGAAAGATCAAGGCTGGCGAAATCACCGTGCATGACTTCATGTCGGACAACACCTGCCCGGTCGAATAAGGGTCTGTGATGACCGGCAACACCATGTCGGGGCGGCAGGCAACTGCCGCCCCCTTGCCACCCGCCATTGAACTGCGCGGCATTTCAAAGGCCTTCGGCACGGTGCAGGCCAACAAGGACATCTCGATTCTGGTGCGCCCCGGCACCATTCACGGCATCATCGGCGAAAACGGTGCCGGAAAGTCAACGCTGATGTCGATCCTTTACGGGTTCTACAAGGCGGACTCGGGCGAGATATTCATCAACGGCACACCCACCCTGATTCCCGACAGCCAAAGTGCGATCCGCGCCGGCATCGGCATGGTGTTCCAGCATTTCAAGCTGGTGCAGAATTTCACCGTCCTTGAAAACGTCGTGCTGGGTGCCGAAGATGGCCGTCTGTTGCGCCCCTCGCTGGCCAAGGCCCGCCGCGTGCTGGAAGATCTCAGCCGCGAATACGAGCTTGACGTCGATCCCGATGCGCTGATCGAGGATCTTTCGGTCGGGCTTCAGCAGCGGGTGGAAATCCTCAAGGCCCTGTACCGCCAGGCAGAAATTCTGATCCTGGATGAACCGACGGGCGTGCTGACCCCGGATGAGGCTGACCATCTGTTCCGCATCCTGGGCGGGCTGCGCGACCAGGGCAAGACGGTGATCCTGATCACCCACAAGCTGCGCGAGATCATGCGGATCACCGATACCGTCAGCGTCATGCGGCGCGGCGAGATGGTGGCAACCGTCCAGACTGCGGGGACCAGCCCCGAACAGCTTGCCGAACTTATGGTGGGCCGCAAGGTTCTGCTGCATGTCGAAAAGCGCCCCGCCACCCCCGGCAAGACCGTGCTCGAGGTGGAAAACCTCTCGGTGAAGGATGAGGACGGCATCGAACGGCTCAAGGGCATCAGCCTGCACATCCGGGCGGGCGAAATCCTTGGAATCGCCGGCGTCGCCGGGAACGGCCAGTCGGAACTGCTGGCAGTGTTGGGCGGCATTGCCAGCGGCAGCGGCAGCGTGCGCCTGAACGGACAGGCGCTGGACCTGACGGGGCGGCATTCCGACGGGCAGTCGCGGCGGCGTCAGGGCATAGCCCATGTGCCCGAAGACCGCCAGCGTCTGGGCCTGATCATGGATTTCACCGCCTGGGAAAACATGGCCTTCGGCTATCACCATGCGCCGGAATACCAGAAGAACGCCCTGTTCATGGACAATGACGCCGTGCGCGCCGATACCGCCCGCAAGATGGAACGCTTTGACGTGCGCCCGCCGATCCCGACGCTTGCCGCGAAAAGCTTCAGCGGCGGCAATCAGCAGAAGATCGTCGTCGCGCGCGAGATCGAACGCAACCCCGACCTGCTTCTGGTCGGTCAGCCGACCCGTGGCGTCGATATCGGTGCCATCGAATTCATCCACAAACAGATCGTGGCGCTGCGCGATGCGGGCAAGGCGATTCTTCTGGTCAGCGTCGAACTGGATGAAATCATGAGCCTGTCCGACCGGATCGCGGTGATGTTCGACGGGCGCATCATGGGCGAACGCGATCCGGCCACGACGAACGAACGCGAACTGGGCCTGCTGATGGCCGGGATCGCCGGGCCCGACCCGGTGAAAGGGGCGGCCTGATGGACAAGCTTCCCGGATGGGCAGATGTGGTGCTGGTGCCGCTGATCAGCCTGCTGTGCGCCGCCATCCTGTCGGCGCTGGTCATTCTGGCCATCGGACAGGACCCGGTCGAGGCGCTGAACGTCATGGTCACGGGCGCGCTTGGTTCTCCCTACGGCTGGGGCTACACGCTGTATTACGCAACCAGCTTCATCTTCACCGGTCTTGCCGTGACCATCGCCTTTCATGCCAGCCTGTTCAACATCGGCGGCGAAGGGCAGGCGCAGCTGGGCGGCCTTGGCGTGGCGCTGGTCTGCCTGGCCCTGCCCTGGCCGCACTGGACCCTGGCCCTGCTGGCGGCAAGCCTGGGGGCGGCGCTGTTCGGCGCGGCCTGGGCGGCGATACCGGCCTATCTGCAGGCGCGGCGCGGCAGCCATATCGTGATCACGACGATCATGTTCAACTACATCGCCTCGGCGCTGATTGTCTTCATGCTGGTCGATGTTCTGCGCCCGGTTGGGCAGATGGACCCGGCGACGGCGCGCTTTCCGCCCGGCACCAACCTGCCGACGCTGGACCAGATTCCGGGCTTCAGCCTGATCTTCACCAGGACGGTGCCAGCCAATGTCACCTTCCTTGTCGCCCTGGCCGCCTGCTTGCTGGTCTGGGCACTGCTGTGGCGCACCCGGCTGGGTTATGAGATTCGCGCCTTTGGCCGGTCGGAACCGGCGGCCCGCTATGCCGGGATCAACCCGTTCCGCATCATCATGATCACCATGCTGCTGTCAGGCGCGCTTGCCGGGCTTATGTCGATCAACAACGTGATGGGCGAAAGCGAACGCCTGGTGCAGAATTCCACCGAAGGGGCCGGGTTCATCGGCATCGCCGTGGCGCTGATGGGGCGCAACCACCCCTTCGGTGTCCTGCTGGCAGCACTTCTGTTCGGCTTCCTTTACCAGGGCGGGGCCGAACTTGGCCTGTGGACATCGATCCCGATCGAATTGCGCATCGTTGTGCAGGGTCTGGTGATCCTGTTCACCGGCGCGCTGGACCAGATGGTGCGGATGCTTCTCGGCTGGCTGTTCCGCTTCCGCAGCCCGAAGGCCGCATGATGGATTTCGCAACCCTGATCCAGATCCTCGACTCCACCCTGCGGCTGGCAACCCCGCTGCTGCTGGCCTGTCTGGCGGGCCTCTTTTCCGAACGCGCGGGCATTTTCGACATCGGGCTGGAAGGCAAGATGCTGATGGCCGCCATGGCCTCGGGCGCGGTGGCGGCGCTGACGGGGTCGGTCTGGCTGGGGCTGGGGGCGGGGATCGTGGCCTCGATGCTGCTGGCGGCACTTCACGGGGTCGCCTCGATCACCTTCCGGGGGAATCAGCTGATTTCGGGCGTGGCGCTGAACTTCCTGGCGTCGGGGATCACCGTCCTTGTGGCGCAGCGGCTGTTCGGCCAGGGCGGGCGCACGCCCCCGCTGGACGGTGCCGCGCGCTTCCAACACCTGACCCTGCCCTTCGCCGATGCGGTCAGGGACGTGCCCATCCTTGGGCCGATCTATGCTGACCTGCTGTCGGGCCATACGATCCTGACCTATATCGCGCTGCTTGCGGTTCCGGCGACGGCCTGGGTCCTGTATCGCACGCGCTTTGGCTTGCGTCTGAGGGCCGTGGGCGAGAATCCGGCAGCGGTGGATACGGCGGGCATTTCGGTGGTTGGCCTGCGCTATGCCGCCGTGGCGATCACCGGCATCCTGTGCGGATTGGCGGGGGCCTATATGGCGACGGCCCTGCAGGCCGGGTTCGGGCGCGAGATGACGGCCGGGCGCGGCTATATCGCGCTTGCGGCCCTGATCTTTGCGAAATGGCGGCCCTGGGGGGCGCTGTGGGCGACGCTGCTGTTCGGCTTTTTCCAGGCGCTGGCGCTGCGCCCCGATGTTGTCGAAGGCGTGGCGGGGGTGAAGGTCCCGGTGTCGCTGCTGGATGCGCTGCCCTATATCCTGACGGTGCTGGTGCTGGCGGGCTTTGTCGGCAAGGCGATCCCGCCCCGTGCGGGGGGCGAGCCCTATGTCAAAGAGCGCTGAGCTTGCCGCCCTGATCCGGGCGCGCGCAGGTGCGGCACCGGTGCGTCTGGGGCTGATCCTTGGCTCGGGCCTTGGCCATCTGGCGGGTGCCGTGCAGGGCGTGGCCATCGATTACGCCGACCTGCCCGGCTTTCCGCATGCCGCCGTCTCGGGCCATGATCCGAAACTGGTTGTGGGCGATCTGGAAGGGGTCCGGGTGGCCGTCTTCGGCGGGCGCGCCCATTACTATGAAACCGGCAACCCGGCGGTGATGCGCCTGCCGCTGGAAGTGCTGAAGGCGCTGGGGGCCGAAGCGGTGATTGCCACCAATGCCGCCGGATCGATGCACGCGGGTATCCGGCCCGGTGATCTGATGCTTCTGTCCGATCACATCAATGTCTCGGGCCTCAACCCGCTGATCGGCGAGCCGACCGATGCGCGCTTCGTGCCGATGACGGACGCGCATGATCCCGCCCTGCGCGCCCGACTGCGCGCCGCAGCAGATGCCGAAGGCGTGGCGCTGCCCGAAGGCGTCTATGCCTGGTATTCCGGCCCCTCGTTTGAAACCCCTGCAGAGATCCGGGCGATCCGCCTGCTGGGCGGCGATGCCGTTGGCATGTCGACGGTTCCCGAAGTGATCCTTGCCCGGTTCCTGGGCCTGCGGGTTGCTGCGATCTCGACCATAACCAACATGGCAGCCGGGCTGAGCGACGAGAAAATCAGCCACCAACACACCAAGGCGATGGCCCCGCTGGGCGCGGTGAAGCTGGAAAAGGTCCTGCGCCGCATGTTGCGCGGGCTTGGCAGCGACCCGATCTGAGTCCGCCGTGCAAGGGTGCCGGGGCAATCCGCGCGCGCGATGCGGTTGAGGTTTGACAGTGCTGCCCCGGCGGGCGAAGGCTTTGTCACAAGCCCCTGTCCCGCATGGCCGCAATGCAACTGTACCTGCCAATTGCCGAGGTTTCGGTAAACATCTTCGTCCTTCTGGGGCTGGGCGGCATCGTGGGCTTTCTGTCCGGCATGTTCGGCGTGGGTGGCGGATTCCTGATCACGCCGCTTCTTTTCTTCATCGGCATTCCGCCGGCCATTGCGGTGGCCACCGGTGCCAACCAGGTTGTCGCCTCGTCGGTTTCGGGGGTGCTGGCGCATCTGCGGCGGCGGACGGTGGATTTCCGCATGGGGCTGGTGCTGCTGGCGGGCGGTCTTGTCGGCTCCACTCTGGGCATCGCCGTCTTCGCGCGGCTCAGCGCGGCGGGTCAGGTCGATCTGCTGATCCAGCTGTCCTATGTGCTGTTTCTGGGCCTGATCGGGGCCTTGATGCTGCAGGAAAGCCTGCGCGCGCTGCGCCGCACCACCCGGCCCGGGGCAAAGCTGCGCCGCCGTCATGAACACCTGCTGGTGCACCGCCTGCCGCTGAAAATGAAGTTCCGGACCTCGGGGCTGTATATCAGTGTCATTCCCCCGGTCTGTGTCGGGGCACTGGTCGGCTTTCTGGCGGCGATCATGGGGGTGGGCGGCGGCTTCATCATGGTGCCGGCGATGATCTATCTGTTGGGGATGCCGACAAAGGTTGTGGTCGGGACCTCGCTGTTCCAGATCATCTTCATCACCGGCTTCACCACGGTCATGCATGCCACCACCAGCTTTTCGGTGGACATGGCGCTGGCCCTGCTTCTGATCATCGGCGGGGTGATCGGCGCGCAGATCGGCGCGCAGGCGGGGCTGAAACTGAAGGCGGAACAGCTGCGCATCCTGCTGGCGCTGCTGGTGCTGGCGGTTGCGGCCAAGATCGCGCTTGACCTGCTGCTGCAACCGGCAGAGCTGTATTCGCTGACCCCGATGCGCCTGCCATGATCCGGCTGTTCGCCTTCCTGATGATGATCGCACCGGCTTTTGCGCAGGAAACGGTGGTGGCCGGCCTGAGCCAGACCCGGGTTTCGATCACCGCCCAGTTCGAGGGATCGGAAATCCTGATCTATGGCGCGGTCAAGCGCAACGCGCCCGAGCCGGAAGGGCCGCCGCTGCACGTGATCATCACCGCCGAAGGCCCTGCCATGCCGGTCATGGTGCGCAGCAAGGATCGCCGCTTCGGGCTGTGGGTGAACACCAGCGCCGTCCAGATCGACCAGGCCCCCAGCTTCTACGCCATCGCAACCACCGCGCCGCTGGCACAGATCCTGACCGGGACCGAAGATCTGCGGCACCGCATCTCCATCCCGCGCGCCATCCGCGCCGTGGGCGTCGCCGCCGAGAACCTGGATGCGCCCGCCTTTACCGAGGCGCTGATCCGCATCCGCGAAGCCTCCGGTTCCTACGGGCTGCGTGAGGGGGCCGTGACCCTGTCGCAGGGCACGCTGTTCCGGGCCGATGTGGCGCTGCCGGCCAACCTGACCGAGGGTGATTACCGGGTCCGCATCTTTCTGACGCGCGGCGGGGTGGTGATCGATTCGCTGGAAAGCACGATCAACGTCCGCAAAGAGGGGCTGGAACGCTGGCTCACCAATCTTGCCCGTCAGCGGCCGCTGATCTACGGGCTGCTGTCGCTGCTGATCGCCGTCGTGGCGGGCTGGGCCGCCTCGGCCGGCTTCCGCCTCTGGCGCGCCTGACGGCGTCTTGCTGGCGAAGGTGCGCAAGGCACCGCCACCGCGCGTGCCCACCGATGCCTTATTGATCTGTCGTACATGCGCCTGTCCCACCTATGCCGCCCTCGCGCGGGCATTCCTTGTCGGCCGACATGTCTGGCGTTGAACAAGCGACGAGCATGAGAAGGGCGACGAAAGCAATTGCCTTACGGATCATCCTGCTTCTCCTTTGTATCCACATCGTCGAAAAAGTATCCACCTGCGCGGAAACGATATGGCCCGTCTTCCGCCGCTGGCATGGCTCGGGCCATCGTATCCAGTTCATTGAGCGTTTGGCTCATCCGGGTTCGGAACTGTGTCTCCAGGTCCTTGATCGCCTTGGCAGAGAGGCCCCTGTAGTGAACACCCATGTCGTAATTTCGTGCCCCGTCCACAACGTTCGAAACCGCGCTCGCAAGGTGATCCCCAACGTTATCCGCGAGATAGGCCAATTGATCATCTGATCCAGCAAGCGGCTGATAGCTTCGCGTGTTCAGAATGACCCTGCCGTCGATTTCAGTGACCGCACCGTTTTCTATCAGAACGTCCAGGAAGGTACGAGGATGCACGTCCTTCCGAATACCGCGTGCAAGGGTTGCAAAGCTCGCGCCGTCACCATTTACGGGGATTCCCTTAGGGTCATGGTCCGGATCATTCGACCATCTTGCAATGATTTCAGCCAATGGCTGACGCTGGTTCTGTGAAGGCGCGGTTTCGCGGCGCAATCGGGCGATGTCGCGGCGCTGCAACCCTGTCACGATGCTGACCTTGCTGTCCGTCGCCGCCCCACCGCAAAGGGCAACTGCGGCCTCAATGCAGGCGTGTCGCAATCGATGCTCCAATACCGGAAACAACCATCCTTTCCGGACGGCAAGCCAGGCAAGGCGGCGAAGAATCGGGTCAAGCCAGAAGCGGAAGGCTCGACGGGCGTAGCGGTGTCGTGACCGGAGGGCTATCCGGGATAGATCATTCAGGACTCGAGGGCCAAATGGCTGATTTCAATCTCGAGGCGACGTCGCTCAAGGAATTGCGGCAATTGCAGAAGGACCTCGCCAAGGCGATTGCCACGTATGAAGACCGGCACAAGGCCGAAGCCCGCGCCAAGCCGGAAGTCATCGCCAGGGAGATGGGCTACTCCCTTGCCGATCTGATCGGCGTCGAGGTGAAGGCCACCCGTGCGCCAGCCGTGGCAAAAAACCGTCACCCTGAGAATGCGGCTCTCACCTGGTCTGGCCGCAGTCGGGAACCGAACTGGTTCGTCGAAGCACTTCAGGCGGGCAAGACCCCGGGAGAACCAGCGATCGGTTGAGCGGGTGCGGCGACGCAACCGGCCCATAGCGGACCTTCGTGCTGCAACAGCGTTGATCGTGTATTCTGCCATCCAGGAAGAAGGCAGACTACTTGCGGCCGAAACGTGATCGATTCAGCCAAGATGCAGGTTCCGCCCGTCCAGAAACACGCACAAACGATCTGTCGGCACAGAGATTGATACAGCCTCGCCCATGCGCGCGGGGCTCGTGCCGCTGACGCGCACCTTCACGCGATTAGCGTCTTGATCGATCCCCAGGACCTCATCCGGCCCTTCGAACCAGATCCGTGCAACCTTGCCTTCCAGATTGCCGCCCGATGAGCCGAGCATCGCGTGTTCCGGGCGGAAGCCGATTTTCAGATCGCCCTGCGGCAGCGTTGCGGGGGCGGCGACGGACAAAGTGGTGCCCGGAACGATGATCCTGTCCCCTTCACGCAAAGCGGGCAGGAAGTTCATTGCAGGTGATCCGATGAACCAGCCGACATGCTCGGTCGCGGGGCGCTCGAAGAGCTCGATCGGGCTGCCCATCTGCACCACCTCGCCGTGGTTCATCACCACGATCTCTTCGGCGAAGGTCAGCGCTTCGGTCTGGTCATGGGTGACCAAGACCATCGTCACGCGGAATTCCTCGTTGATTTCCTTGAGGATACGGCGCAGGTCGAACTTCATCTGCGGGTCGATCACCGTCAGCGGCTCGTCAAGCAGGATCGCCGCCACATCCTCGCGCACCAGACCGCGGCCCAGCGACACAAGCTGTTTCATGTCGGCGGTCAGCGCGTTGGCGGGCTTTGACAGCCACTGCGCAAGACCCAACCGCTCTGCCACCGTTTCCACCCGCGCCTTGATGTTTGGCGCGGGCGCGCCGCGGCAGACCAGCGGAAAGCCAAGGTTTTCGCCCACCGTCATCGATTTGTAGATGACCGGCACTTGGAACACCTGCGCGATGTTGCGCTTGCCGGCATCGAGGCCGGTCACGTCACGCCCGTCGAACAACACCCGCCCCCCAGACGGTTGCAAAAGCCCCGAGATGATGTTGAGCATGGTGGATTTGCCGCAGCCCGATGGGCCGAGCAGCGCATAAGTGCCGCCGTTGCGCCATGTCAGCTGAAGGGGTTTCAGCGCATAGGGCGCGCCCGGCGCATAGGCATGGGCGAGGCTTTCCAGCACGATCTCAGCCATGGACCGGCTCCTTCTCGATCAGGCGGCCTTGGGGGTCGAAGATTAGCGCTTCGTCCAGATGCAAAGCCAGATGCAGGGTGCTGCCGATGGCATGGTCCGTCACGGTGCGTTCCAGCATCACCAGCGCCTGCCCTGCGGCTTGCAGATGCGTTACGGTTTCCGACCCCGACACCTCGGTCAGGGCGACGCGGGCCGGGATGGTCCCGCCCTGAAGCAGGGAATGGGCGCGCAGGCCCAGCGTGTAGCGGCCCGGGGGCAGATCGCGCCCGAGGGCCGCGCGCGGCAGGTCGGCCAGCCGGTCAAGGCGAAGGGCGTCGCCTGTCATCTCCAGCCCGATCAGGTTGATCGGCGGGTCGCTGACCACCCCGGCGGCGCGGGTGGTTGCGGGGTGGGCATAGACGGTCTGGGGGGATCCTGACTGGATCGCGCGACCCTGGGCCATCAGGATGATGTCATCGCCCATCTGCAGCGCCTCACGCGGATCGGTCGAGGCGTAAATCACGATGGTGTCCCGCCCGGCCTGCAACAGATCGACCAGTTCCTCGCGCAGGCCTTCGCGCAGCTTGTAGTCGAGGTTGACGAAGGGTTCATCGAGCAGCACCACAGGGGCCTTCTTGACCAACGCGCGGGCGATGGCGACGCGCTGCTGCTGGCCGCCCGACAGCTGGCTGGGGCGGCGGTCCACCATCGCGGCAAGGCCCACGCGGCCCAGCATGTCGCGGGCGGCCTCGCGGGCGCGGTCTTGCGGCACCTGTCGGCGCATCAGCGGGAATGCTACGTTATCCAGCACCGAAAGATGCGGATAGTTGATGAACTGCTGCGTCACCATGGCGACCGGGCGCTGCCAGGGCGCGAGCCGTGACCAGTCGGCCCCGTCGAGCCGCACCTGCCCTCCATCGGGCAGCGCCAGCCCTGCGATGGTGCGCATCAGTGCGGTCTTTCCCGCGCCGGTGCGGCCCAGCAGCGTGGTCAGCCGCCCCTTGGCAAAGCACACCGACACATCGGCCAGATGCGGCACTCGGCCTTCGGTCAGGGAGATTGCGGAAAGCTCCAACATCAGCGCACCGCCCCAGCCAAACCGCCGCGCGACAGGAACCGCTCCACCACAAAGGCCACCACGGCGAGGGGGGTGACCGAGACGATAGCAGCCGCCGACAACGACCACCACGGCGTGACCGACGAGTTCAGCGCCACGATCGACACGGGCAGCAGCTGCACCTCGGTAAAGGTCATGGTGAAGGCGAAGAAGAAGTCGTTCCAGCCAAAGATCACGCAGAACATCGCCGCTACCACCAGCCCCGGCACCGCATTGGGCAGGATCACCCGCAGAAAGGTGGTCACCGGCGTGCAGCCATCCATCCAAGCCATCTCGTCCAGCCCGCGCGGCACCGAGTTGAAGAAATCGACCATCACCCAGACCGCAATAGGCATCAGCATGGCCACATAGATCAGGATCAGCCCGGGCAGTGTGTCGAGCAGCCCGAGGAAGCGCAGCATCAGAAAGAACGGGATCGCCAGCACGATGGGCGGCATGATCCGCTGGCTTATGAAGAAGAAGGTGATGTCGCTATTGCCGAGCGGCCCCGCCTTGAAGGTAAAGCGCGAGAGCCCATAGGCCGCGAGCGTGCCCAGCACCAGCGCAATGGCAGACCCCGACACGGTGACGATGCCCGAGTTAAGGTAGGGCTTCACGATGTTGATTCCCCCTACCCCGCCAAACAGCGACTGCCAGCCGGCCAGCGACGGTTCGAACTGCACCCAAGGCAGCCATTTCGCGCCCGCCGTCACCGCATACGCGGTCTTGAAGCTGGTCGACAGCATCCACAGAAAGGGAAAGATCACGAAGGCCGACCACAGAACGACGGCGAGGTATTTGAGGGTCAGGTAGAAGGTTTTCATGTCCTGTCCTTCACCAAGAGGCGGATCAGCGCCTTGGCGATCAGAGTGAGGGCCACGCTCATGACGATCAGGTAGGTGAGCGAGAGCGAGGCCGAATAGCCGATCTGAAAGTCGCGCATCCCGCGGATGTAGATGAAATAGCTGGTGGTTTCGGTCGATGTCCCTGGCCCGCCCGAGGTAAGCACATAGACCGTTTCCATCAGCTTTGACGCCTCGATCAGACGGATCAGGATGGCCCCGACCGAGATCGCGCCCATCATCGGAAAGGTCACTGACAGAAAGGTGCGGATCGGCCCCGCGCCGTCGATCCTTGCGGCCAGAAACGGCTCGTTCGGCAGCGACAGAAGGCCGGCGAGCAGCAGCAGGAACATGAAGGGCGTCCACTGCCATATCTCGACGATCATCACCGCGGCCAGCGCGTGACCGGCCTGGCTGAGCCACGGCTGCGCGCCGATGCCGATGGCTTCGAGGATCGGGTTCAGGGGGCCGAGGCTTTCGTGAAAGATCGTGCGCCAGATGACCGACATCACGACGGGCGTCGTCATCATCGGCACCAGAAACAGCACGCGAAAGAACCGCCGCGCTGCGATGTCGCGCCAGACCAGCAGCGCCAGCGCAAAGCCCAGCGTGTATTGCAGCGTCACCGTGGCAACCGTCAGAAAGGTCAGCCGGGTCAGCGCCTCCCAGTAGCGGCTGTCCTCCCAAAGGCGGGCGTAATTCCCGCCGCCGATCCAGTTGAGGCCGGGGTTATAGACATCCCATGACGAAAAGCTGACGCGGATCGTGAATAGAAGCGGAAAGAGGATGATCGCCACAAGGACCAGAAGGCCCGGCAGCAGGAAGATGTATTTCTGGCGATACATGGGGCACCCCAAAGGAAAGGGGGCCGCGTGATCGCAGCCCCCCCGACGCATTCAGGATCAGTTGTCTTCGAGAGCGACCACGTTGGCATAAGCCTCTCGCACCCGGTCCACGCCGATACGCCCGACAATCGCCTTCCACTCGGCGGCGACCCCATCGAGTGCCTCTTGCGCCGAGGCCTCGCCTGACTGGGCGCGCGCCACACCGGCGGCAAGCGACGACATGAACTCACCCACACCGGGCACACGCAGGTCAAAGACCTGGTTCTGGCCGCCGTCGATAGCTTTCAGCGTGTCGGTGTAGGTCTGCGCCACATTCGCATCCCAGCCAAGATCATTCTGGTAGAAGGCCGGGTCGAACTGCGCCTCGCGGTAAGGATTCACGCCGAAACGTCCGATCTGCAAGTCGGCCAGCGTATTCGCCTCGTTCGCGAAGAAGCACAGGAAGTCAAACGCCATGTCTTGGTTTTCTGACGCGGCGGCGACAGCGGAAGACCAGCCCCAGGTCACATAGGGCGCGGTATTCGGCGTTTCGAACGTATCCCACTGGCCGGTCTGGCGGTTCCAGACCTCGCGCGCGCCGGGCAAGGGGGCGGCGGCAACCTTGTTGCGGATCGGGCTGTCGGACTGCATCGCCTGGATGAACGCGTCATCCCAGCTGTAAGACATCAGCGTCTGCCCGCCACCGAACGAGAAGATCTCGTCGCCCAGACCAAAAGACGTGCCGCCCGGCGGCATCGAGGCCTGTGCGGCGACGAAAAGTTCCAGCCCACGCACCCAGCCGGGGGTGTTGACCAGCGGTTCCATCGTCGCAAGGTCAAAAAAGAAGCCACCCTTCACGTCCGGATGCTTGGCATAGGGTGCCGCCCGGCTGATGAAGGCCGAGAACATCAGGTCGTCGCGTTTCGTTACCTCGGCGGTGCCGAAGTTTGGCGCGCCGTCGCCATCCCAGTCCATGTTGTTGAATACAGCGGCGACCTCGTTGTATTCCTCCCACGTTGCGGGAACGGTCAGGTCGCGCCCGGTCCTGTCCTTGAACAGCGCCTGCATCTCGGGGGTGTCGAACACGTCCGGGCGGAACTTCAGATAGTGGCGGTCGCCGTCCATCGTGTAGTTCAGCATTTTGCCATTCCAGGTGGCGACGCCCTTGTAGGTGGGGGTCACCGACTGCATGCCCGACACCTCCTGATAGGCCTGCGGCACCTCGGCAAGGTAGGCGTTGAAATCGCCAAGCCAGAGCGAGGCGAAGAACAGCACGTCATAGGCCTGCTGCCCGGTCTGGAACGGGATCATGATGCGCTGGAACAGATCGCCAAACGGCACATGCACCACGTTGACCGTGGCCCCGGTCAGTTCCTGAAACTGCTGGGCGTGCAGCGCGGTCGGCTCGCCGATCACCGGGATCGCATGGGTGATGATGTTCAGCGTGCGGCCCGAATAGTCCTTCGCGTCGATCGAGGCGAAGGAGCAGGCACCGGGGACGTCTTCCTTGATGCCGAACCTTGTGTAGTCTTCGGCCGTCGCGACGCCTGCCGAGACGAACAGCGCGGAGGTGGCCAGCATGGCCCCCCGAAGGGTGGTCTTGGTCTTCATTCTCTCTCCTCCAGTGATTTCTGTCAGGGAACCGTCCTCAGGGAACAAGGACGGCACGCCCCTTGATCAGGCCGTTGTGCAGGTCCTTGAGCGCCTGGTTGGCGTCGGACAGCGCGTAATGCTTGGTGTGCAGTTCCACGAGGCCGCGGTCGGCCAGCGCCATCAGCTCGGTCAGCTCGGCCCATGTGCCGACGAGGTTGCCGATGATGTTCTTTTCGGTGATCACCATATCGACGGTGGGTACCTGAATGTCTTCGCCGTAGCCGATGACATAGTAGCTGCCGGCCGAGCGGGTCATTTCGATGCCCTTTTTCGTGGTGCCCTTTTCGCCCACGAAATCCAGCACCGCCTCGGCCCCCTTGCCGCCGGTCAGTGCCTTTACCGCCTCGACCTCGCCGCCATCTGCCTTGACCAGGTGATCGGCCCCGCCCTTTGCCGCCAGTTCCAGCGCCTTGTCCGAGATATCGACCACGATGATGCGCGCGGCACACATCGCCCGCAGGACCTGAATGCCGATATGGCCAAGGCCACCCGCGCCGATCACCACCGCCGATTGGTCAGGAAGCAGCTGCCGGGCGGCCTTTTTCGCCGCGCGGTAGGCGGTAAGGCCCGCGTCGGCATAGGGTGCCACATCCTTGGGTGCCAGCGTCTTTGGCAGCGCGATCAGGTTGCGCGACGCGGTGTGCAGGTATTCGGCATAGCCGCCATGCGAGTCGAGCCCCGGAAACTTGCCCTCGCCATGCATGTCATGGCCGCGGCGGCAGGCAATGCAGGTGCCGCCCGTCACCTTGGGGTGCACGATCACTGGATCGCCTTTCTTGAAGCCTTCGACCTCGGGGCCGACTTGCTCGATCCAGCCGGCGTTTTCATGCCCCATGATCAGCGGCAAAAGTGCCGTGCCGGTCGGGTCGGTGTGCGGCCGCCAGATGCCTTCGATGATGTGCAGATCTGTGCGGCACACGCCCGCGCCGCCGATCCGCACGATCACGTCGGTCGATTTGTGGATTTCCGGATCGGCCACATCCTGCATCGTCACCCAGGTCGGTGCGATCAGGGCGGGATCGTAATGGTGAAGAACCTGTGCTTTCATCGTCATGCGCCTTGGAAAGACCGCCGCGAAACCGGCGGCACAGCGGCTGGTATGGCGCGGGCCGCGCCGATCGCAAACGCCGCGCCGCAGCATGGGCGGCGCGCGCACAGTCGCTGGACAGGGGGCCGCCCGGGCTGTTCAGAAAGCGGACAGCCGCGCCGTGCGGGGCCTGTCGCGCCCGGCTGTGCGGCCCATCTGTCCAGTTTCTGAACAGATTGCCTGCGAATCAGCCGCCGCATTGACTTTGGCGCGCGATCCTCCACCCTCCGCTGCACAGCCGAGGATCGGGGAGGTGACCTGGCATGGAACTCCGCACAACCGCGCTGATGCGCGCGCGTCACATGCTGGAAAGCCAGGGCCGGTTTCCCGGCGGAGCGCTGCCGGGCGACATTTCCGACAGCTGGCTGCGCAGCCTGTCGCACGGGCTGGATCCGTTGGCCCGTCACGAGGCGCTGACGCTGACCGACACCGAGTTCCGCCTGTCGCAAGACCGGCATGCCGACCTGATACGATTCGCGCGACCGGAGCTTGAGCTTTTGTTCGACCAGATCGCCGGGTCCAATTTCATGATCGCGCTCGGCTCGCCCGAGGGGGTGGTGCTGGAGACGCTGGTCGACACGCAATTTGCCGAAAGCGATGCGGGCAAAGCGGTCATTCCCGCCTCGGTCTGGACCGAGGAGCTGCGCGGGACCAATGCGCTGGGCCTGTGCATCTCGACCCACCGCCCGGCGCAGGTCTATGGCGGCGAGCATTTCCTGCGCGCGCATTCCGACGTGTCCTGCATCAGCGCGCCGATCTTTGACGGGCGGGGCGGGCTGGCGGGGGTGCTGGATGCCTCGTCCCGGTCAACCGTACGCCAGCAGCACACGGCGGCGCTGGTGCAGATGTCGGCCGGCAATATCGAGAACTGCCTGATCCGGTCGGCGCATGACCGGCGCATCGTGCTGCAATTCCACCCGCGCCCCGAATACCTGGGAACCCTGTCGGTCGGCATGCTGGTGCTGGAGGAGGACGGCGCGGTGCATGCGGTGAACCGCAAGGGCGAGATGTTTCTGGCCGGTATCCGCAACCTGATCGGTGCCAGCTTCAATTCGATCTTCGAGCAGCGGTTCGAGGATTTGGCGCTGCGCCTCGCCCAGGGTGAGACGTTGCGGGTCCGTGACCGGATGGGGTCGGCGGTGTCGATGCGCTGCGTGGCGAACCGCGCCAGTTTCGCGCTGGCGGTGCGGCTGTTTTCGGCGGCCAACCTGCCGCAGGCCCGCCCGAACCTGGCTCCTGGCGCCGAGGCGCGGAACCTGTTTCGCGACGTGGTGATTGAGGATGAAGAGCTGGTCCGCCGTCTGCGCCCGCTGCCCAAGGTCGCAACAGCCGGCACGCCGATCTTCATCCAGGGCGAGACCGGCACCGGCAAAGAGATCACGGCGCGGCTTGCCCATGCGGCTGCGGGGCGCGCCGGTCCGTTTGTGGCGGTTGATGCCCGCACTTTGGGGGCAGGGGCCGATGCCGCGCTGCTCGGCCGCACGGATGGCGGGCCGGGGCTGTTGGAGCAGGCCGCAAACGGCACGCTTTGCATAGACGAGGTGTCGTGGCTGCCGCACCCTGCTCAGGCCACGCTGTTGCAGGTGCTGGATCACGGGACCTTCCGCCACCCCGGCCGTGGACGCGACATCCGCTGCCCACTGTTTTTCGTCAGCACCTCGGCCGCCAGCCTGTGCGATGCGGTGGCCTCAGGGCGGCTGCTTCCGGCGCTGCGCTTTCGGATTGAGGGCTTCTCGATCCACCTGCCACCCTTGCGCGACCGGAGCGATCTGGACGCGCTGGCGCGACGGTTTGTACGGGCGCAGGAAGAGCGCGGAGATATTTCGGTCGATGCGCTCGAGCTGCTGTCTCGGCATGACTGGCCCGGCAACCTGCACGAGCTGCGGTCGGTCATTGCGCAGGCGGCCCTTCGGGCCGACAGGCTCTGTCTGGCAGTTGAGGATTTCTTGGGTCTGGTTCCGGTCACGGCCGAACACCGCCCTGCCGGTGAGGCCTGCCCTCAATGCGCGGGCGTCCCGTGGAAAGAAAGCCATTGCCGCTCCATCCGCGACACGGTCCGCCATAGCGGCGGTATCGCGCAGGCCGCCCGCGCACTGGGCATTTCTCGGACGACGATCTACAAGCACCTTCTGGCGCAGGCTTGACCAAGAACCAGACGGTCACTCATCGAGGACAGCGCACGGAATCACCGCTTTCCGCGAGAACGCGAATAAATCACGATCAGCGCCGGGTCGCAGACCGGCGCGCGACGCAACCGCATCTCCGGTCAATCGGCCGGCGACAGGCCCGGAGGCACACCGGCGCCGCGCCTTGGCCCGCGGGAAGTGAGGCCGAAGCCTCACCCGAAGGGATCGTATTCCGAGACGATCACGACCTCGTCGCCGTCGATCTCATCGGCGGGGACGGCGCCGAAGGTTCCATCCCCGGCCTGGAAGACGACAATCGAGACCATGAGCGTGGCGGCGAGGGGTCGACGCATGCCGTCGACGCGAAGGCGTGGGCATCTTTGCGGGACATCGGTTTGGCTCCTGTATGGGAGGCGGGGGACCATCCCCCGCGCGACAGGACCCCGCAGGCCAGAGGCCTGGCTGACATCACCGGGTGAGCTCGGCCCCCTCTTCAAACGGGGCCGATTCCACCCGGCGGCACGGGCCTGCCCCCCAGGTTCGACAGCAAATCGGCTAAGTAACTGAAATGATTTGTAGCAATTTCCGGAATTGCCACAACATCTGGCGGTTCATACAGGCTTTGAGACGTTCAGGGCTTCGAAGAGGGACAGTTGCTCCGGCTTGGTCCGGGTGGTTCCGGTGAACGGCTTCCCGCCGATACAGGCGGTGAATCGTTGGACCTTTGCAAGGCTCTCCAGGGCAGTCTTCGGGCTTGCGCTGTGCCCTTTGGCTTTCAGGCGCATGCGCATGACGCGGTAGAGGGTCAGGGCCAGAAAGCAGATCAGCGCATGGGCGCGGATGCGGTCCGGCAGGCGATGGTGAACCGGGGCGATCCCGATGTCGGCGAGCGCCTTGTAGCGCTGGACGGCCTCAGCGGGGCCGATATCGGCGGTGTTGGTGATCAGCGCAAGCGTGCCGTCGAAGACCTGCGCCTCTGCCACGGTGTCTTCATCCACCGACCAGGAGAAGCGATCGGCGGTCAGGCCGGCTTTGAGGAAGCGCGTCATCTCGGCCTCGGCAACAGCACGGTTGAAGCGGCTATAGGCCCCCCGGTCGGAGGCACGGCGTCCCTGCGCGGTCGCTCCGGCGTCTTGGGCGTCCAGCCTGCCGACCATCTTCTCTGCCATGGCCTCGAGTTCAGCGATGCGGGCGCGGCGGGCATCGCCCTGCTCGGCCGCGCGCAGGGGATCATGGGCAACGATCAGGCGATGGCCTGCAAAGGTCGCCTCGGCCAGACCCTCGGCATCGAAGGCGAGGTTGCGGAAGGTGTCCACCAACGCGCCATAGCGCCGCGCGGGCACGGCGAGGATGAACTCCAGCGTGCGCCCGCCTTCCTGAGCCAGCGCCGTCAGGGCACCGATGTTGTCGAGGCTGAGCAGCCCGCGATCGGCGACCAGAATGACGCGCTCGATGGGGAAGCGCTGCAGCACGGTTGCCAGCATCGCTTGCAGGGTCCTGGTCTCCGCGACATTGCCCGGGTGGACGGTGTGCATGAGCGGCAGGCCCTCAGCTGTCTGCACCACGCCCATGACGAACTGCCGCGCGATGCCGCCGGTCTCCTTGTTCATTCCGTAAGCGCGCAGGTCCTCCTCAACCTCGCCTTCGCCATGGATGCGCACTGTCGTCAGATCGTAGAAGACGACGGTGAGGTTGCGGTCCACCAGTGGTCTGATCTGCTTGGCCAGTTCGCTTTCCACCCCGTCGACATCGTCCATGAGCGTATCCATGGCGCGCAGGAGATGGTGGTGTTCGACCTTCCCGGGCATGGCCGGCATCGCGACACTATCCAACCAGCGCAGCGCCCCCAACTTGCTTTCAGGGGCGCAGAGCCGGTTGAAGACCATGGCCCGCGCGGGGGCCTCGACATCGATCTGCCGCTTGCCCGAGCGCAGCGACCTGCGCAAAGCGCGGTCAAAGCCGAGGTCCTTCCAGATCTCGTGGAGTGCGAAAACGTCGCCACAGGAAAGGGCGCTATCGGCCTCGACGGCACCCGTCTGGACATCAGCGCGTCCGACCGCCCTGTTCAAGCCGCTGATCAAGGCATCCAGCGCTCCGTCTTGCAGATCGTCGATCCGCCCGATGGTTCCAATCGTGCACTGGCGGGCCTTACCGTCCTGGGCGCGATAGCCCTCGACGAGTTGCAGGAAGCGGCGACCGCCGGATGATGTGATCTTGGCATACATGCCACAATCCTGTCAGGCCCAAGCTTCATTCATTAACAGCTCTTGCAGGCTTGACGTGCCACAACACGATACTCGAAGAACCAGCTTCGAGCACAACCTGACCCGTTGAAATGGCGAAGCCAGGCCAAACACACCCAGCCCAGAATCCCAATTTGCTGCCGAACTTGGGGGGGTCCGGGTGACGGGACATGTCCGTTTCGTGGCCGTTGCCGGGTGCGCGCGGGGCCTGACCGGGTCCGGCGCGTCAGGAACAGCGGCGGGTCACGCGGCTGCGGGCGGCAACAGGCCCGGCCGGTTTACCCGCCACCCATGCCGTCAGCGAAGGCTTTGCTTGAGCAGCCGCGACTTTTCGCGGTCCCAGTCGCGCTTTGCCTCGGTGGCGCGCTTGTCTGCCAGCTTCTTTCCCCTGGCCACGCCCAACTTCAGCTTCACGATGCCACGGTCGTTGAAATACATCGCGATCGGCACAATGGTCATGCCCTCGCGGGCGGTCGCGTTCCACAGACGGCTCAGTTCCTTGCGGCTGACCAGCAGCTTGCGCCTGCGCCGTTCATCATGGCCCCAGGTCCTGGCCTGCAGATAGGGGGCGATGTAGCCGTTGATCAGCCAAAGTTCGCCCCCTTCGACGCTGGCATAGCTTTCGGCAATGTTTGCCCCGCCCTGACGCAGGGACTTCACTTCGGACCCCTGCAGGAGGATGCCCGCCTCGATATCGCTTTCGATGGCATAGTCGAACCGCGCGCGGCGGTTCTCGGCGATGAGTTTTGAGTTGGGGTCGGATTTGGTGGCCATGATCGCCCCGAGATAGGCGAGGGGGGGGCGGGAGTCCAGCGGGGTACCGATGTCATTCCTGGCTGGGTGCTGAAGAGGTGGCCACCGCAGGGGCCGCCTGACCGCAAGGCTGCAAACACTTCTGGCTGCGCGCACGAGGCACATTCCGGCGGGGGCCATCGCCCCTGTCCCGGCGCAAGGCTGATCCTTGGCCCACCCCGACCCTGCGGGCGCTGGCCTCTGCGTCTCGCGGACCTGCCGGTCTCTACAGGGCACCGCCCGGCGCGGGCGGGGGAAACGCGATGCGTTTCCTGGTCCCGCCCGGACGGACGATTGCACCATCTCCGCTTGACTGGCAGGGGCCATCGCCCCTGCCACAGCGCCACGCTGGCATCAGGACCAGCCGGGGGCCAAAGCCCCCAGCCAGCGCCCGCCCCGCCCTCGGCGGGCGCTTCTCGCCCGCCGGGTCGGGCGCTGGCCTCTGTCTCTCCCGGACCTGCCGGTCTACGAGGCACCATTGCGCGCGGGCGGGGGAAACGCGGGTCGCGTTTACTGATCCCGCCCGGACAGGCGACAGCACTCTCACCGCTTCTCTGGCAGGGGCCATCGCCCCTGCCACAGCGCTCCATCTCCTCTTGTCGCGCCGGGGGCAAAAAGCGCCCGCCCGTGCGGCCGGAGCGCTGTTTCACCACCCTGACAGGGGTGTGCAGCTTGCGGCGTTGTCATGGCGGGAACGCCGTGGGTCGCCGACGATTCGGCTGGCCTTGGGTATGCCTTTCAAATGGCGCATATTGAAGCCAAGACGTTGTGCGCGCAGACTTGGAGATGCCAATGCTTGCCCAGATTGCCATCGGAACGGTCCTGCTGATTGTCAATATCACCTTTGCCGCCATGGCGGCCATGGTGCTGGAGGTGATATTCCAAAAGGCCCATCCTTGGCTGATGCGTGAACCGCACCGGCCGAAACTGGTTCTGCTGGTCGCCGGCGTCTCTCTTTGGCTGCTGGGGGTGATCACCTTGGGTGTCTGGATCTGGGCAGCGGCCTATCTTTGGCTCGGGGCCTTTGCCACGCCGGAAGAAGCCGTGTATTTCTCGATCGTGGCCTATACCACGCTTGGGCTGGGCGATGTGGTGCTGCCGCGCGAATGGCGCATTCTGGCCGGGATGGAAGCGGCAAATGGCTTCATCAACTTCGGTCTGCTCTGCGCCCTTTTCATCGAAGCGCTGCGCCAGATCCGCCTTAACCAGTTTGAACGGCGCAGGCGCGGCGGGGATTGAGTTTGCAGCGCAAGGCCGATCATCCCGCCCGCGCCCGAAGATCATCACGACCCGGCCCACGGGCAGGCTGGCGACGGCGGATTTGGCAAACACGTCCCCGACAGGAAAGCCCGCCACGGCAGCCATAATCCAAAGGCTGCCGCGCGGATTGTCCGTCATGGCGCGCCTTGCGGCGCGGGGTCAGGCAAGGGAAGGGGTCAGTTCAGCAACCCCGCGTGCCGCATGGCGGCGTCGATCTTGGCCTTTGTGCCCTCGGTCAGGCCGACCAGCGGCAGGCGCACCTCTTCGCTGCACAGGCCAAGGCGCGACAGGCCGTACTTCGCCCCGGCAAGGCCCGGTTCCAGAAAGATCGCCTCGTGCAGCGGCATCAGACGGTCCTGATAGGACAGCGCCCTGGCATAGTCGCCCGCCAGCGTTGCCGCCTGAAACTCGGCGCAAAGCCTTGGGGCCACATTGGCGGTCACGCTGATGCAGCCTACCCCGCCATGGGCATTGAAGCCCAGCGCCGTGGCATCTTCGCCCGACAGCTGGATGAAACCGGCCCCGCAGGTGATGCGCTGCTGGCTGACGCGTTCGATCCTGCCGGTGGCATCCTTGACACCGATGATGCGCGGCAGTTTTGCAAGGGTACCCATCGTTTCGGGCGACATGTCCACCACAGACCGGCCGGGGATGTTGTAGATGATGATCGGCAGCGTGCAGCAGTCGTGCAGCGCGGTATAATGCGCGATCAGACCGGCCTGGGTCGGCCTGTTGTAATAGGGCGTCACCACCAGCGCCGCATCGGCCCCGACGCGTTCAGCATGGCGGATCAGGCGGATGCCTTCGACCGTGTTGTTGGACCCCGCCCCGGCGATGACCGGCACGCGCCCGGCAGCCGCCCGCACCACCTCTTCGACAACAGTCTCATGTTCCTCATGCGACAGGGTCGGGCTTTCGCCTGTGGTGCCCACCGGAACCAGCCCGGTCGATCCCTGGCCGATATGCCATTCGACAAGCGATTTCAGCGTGTCGAGATCCAGCGCACCGTTCCTGAACGGCGTCACCAGGGCTGGAATGGACCCCTTGATCATCGCACGCATCTCCCCTTCCTGGGGCGCAGACTCGCCCCGTTGCAGATGGCGTCTTCCTAGCGGGCGCGGCCGGTCTTGCCAACCATCCGCCGCGCGATTGCGCATTTGTGTGTTGCGGGGCGCGGGAACGCAGGGCAGAAGACGGGCATGTCACCGCTTTGGCCTGCCCGTCTTCGCCATGGCCTGCGCCTTGTCGCGCTGGGTCTGTTTCTGGCCGCCCCCTGGCCCGTGCAGGGCGGCGAGGTTGCCGGTCTGCGCACGGCACTGGCCGCTGCCGGGGCAGAAGACTGGGCGGCGGCCATGGCGGCGGCCGAAGGCCAGGTGTCCGACGACATCGTCGAATGGCTGCGCCTGCGGTCGGGCGAGGGGCTGCTGGACGAATACGAGGCGTTCCTGAAGCGTCGCCCGGACTGGCCCGGCCTTGGCCTTTTGCGCGAAAAGGGCGAAGCGGCGGTGGCCCGGTCCACCTCGGCGGAGCGGGTGCTGGCCTGGTTCGACGGCAGGCAGCCCGAGACGGTGGAAGGGTCTTTCGCGCTGATCCGCGCCTATACCGCCCTTGGCCAGACCGATGCCGCCCTGACCGAAGCGGTGCGGGCCTGGATTGAGTTGCCCTTCACCGCTGAACAGGAGACGGCCCTGCTGGAGGCCTATCCAAAGGCCCTGGCGCAGGTGAACGAAGCCCGGCTGGACCGGCTTTTGTGGGAGGGTGAGGTCACCGAAGCCGCGCGGATGCTGCCGCGGGTCGGTGCTGGCTGGCGCAAGCTGGCCGAAGCCCGCATCGCCCTGCGCAAGGATGCGCCCGGCGTGGATGGCAAGCTCAAGGCGGTGCCCGCCGCCCTGTCCGATGATCCCGGACTTGTCTACGAGCGGTTCATCTGGCGCATGCGCAAAGAGCGCTACGAAGATGCCGCCACCCTGATCGTGGACAGCAGCAGCAGCGCCGAAACGCTGGGCCGGCCGGAAGACTGGGCCGAACGCCGCGCCCTGCTGGCCCGTCGCCTGCTGCGCGACGGCGATCCGCGCATGGCCTACCGCGTTGCCGCTTCGCACCATCTGGCGGGGGGCAGCGATTACGCCGATCTGGAATTCATCGCGGGCTTTGTCGCCTTGCGGCATCTGGGGGATGCTCCGGCGGCCCTGGACCATTTCCGCAGGCTCAGCGCCGCCGTCGGCACGCCGATCAGCCTGGCGCGCGGTGCCTATTGGGAAGGCCGCGCGCTGGAAACGCTGGGTCAGACCGAAGCGGCACAGGCGGCCTTTGCGCAGGCGGCGCAGAATCAGACGGCCTATTACGGGCTTCTGGCTGCGGAACGTCAGGGCATTCCGCTTGATCCGGCGATTCTGGGCGGGCAGCAATACCCGGATTGGCGGACGGCCTCTTTCGCGGAGTCGTCGGTGTTGCAGGCGGCAATCCTGTTGCAGCAGGCCGGGGACCGGGCTTTGGCGAAACGGTTCCTTCTGCATCTGGCGGGCGGTCTGACTGCGCAGGAACTGGGCCAGCTGGGCGATATGGCGCTGTCCCTGGACGAGCCGCATTTCGCGGTGCTGATCGGCAAGCAGGCGGCAGAGCGCGGCATCATCCTGCCGCGTGTCCATTTCCCGGTGACCGATCTTGTGCCGGATGGCCTGGCGGTCAGCCGGGCGCTGGCCCTGTCGATCGCGCGGCGGGAAAGCGAATTTGATCCGGGTGTCATCAGCCCGGCGGGCGCGCGCGGGCTGATGCAGGTGATGCCGGAAACCGCCCGCATGATGGCGGACAGGCTGGGAAAGGGCTTTGACCGGGCGCGTCTGACCAGCGATCCGGCCTATAATGCGGCCCTGGGGTCTGAATACCTCAAGGTGCTGCTGGACGAATTCGGACCATCGATCGCGCTGATTGCCGCAGGCTACAACGCCGGGCCAGGCCGGCCGCGCGCCTGGGTCGAAAAATTCGGCGACCCCCGGCGCGCGGATGTGGATGTGGTGGATTGGGTTGAAATGATCCCCTTCAGTGAAACCCGCACCTATGTGATGCGCGTGGCGGAATCGGTGGTGATCTATCGCGCCAGGCTCAGCGGTGAAGCCGGGCCGGTTGACATCACGGGCGAGCTGAAGGGCTGAAGCCGCGGGGGCGTTGCCCCCCGGCCCGGCCACAGGCCGGGCCTTCTTCGCGCAACCCCCCCACCGGGGGGGTCTGACCGTTCATCTCACCGGGATCCTTGTGAACAGATCATCGGGCAGGACGGGGCCGGTTCAGGGCCTGGTCCTGACCCTTTGGCGCCACAGGGTGAACAGCCCGGCGCAGACAACCACGGCGGCCCCGATGGCCACGTTCAGGTGCAGCGCCTCGCCAAAGACGAAGATCCCGATGGCCGAGGCGAAGACCAGTTGCAGATAGGCAAAGGGTTGCACCGCGCTGGCTTCGGCCACCTCATAGGCGCGGATCAGCAGCCAGTGGGCGAAGGCCGCCGTACAGCACAACAGGCCCATCCAGCCCCAGTCGGCCCGCGTCATCGGCTCCCACGCCCAGAGGCCGGGCGGGGTCATTGCCACCGCCCCGGCGATGCCTGTCCAGAAAAAACTGACCGATGCCGGATCGCGGCGCGAGACGTAGCGCGTCAGCAGGCCATAAAGCGCAAACAGGAAGGCCGACAACAGCGGAACCAGCGCTGCGGGCGAAAACACCCGCACCCCCGGTTGAAGGATGATCAGGACACCGACAAAGCCTGTTGCGATGGCGGTCCAGCGCCGCCAGCCCACCCTTTCGCCCAGAACGGGGCCGGACAGGGCGGCGACCAGCAGCGGGTAACAGGTGAACACGGCATGGCTTTCGACCAGTCCCAGCGTGACGAAGGCCAGAACCATGACGCAAACCTCTGCCGCCAGCAGCACGCCGCGCGTGATCTGCAACACCGGATGGTGGCTGCGGACCGCGTTGCGCAGCCCGCCCGCCTTGCGCGCCGCCACGGCGGTGACGAAGATGGCAAAGAACCAGAAGCGGATCATCACCACCATGAAGACGCTGTATTCGCCCGCCAGATGCCGCGAGATGCCGTCCTGCAGGGCAAAGACCAGGGTGGTGGCGATCATGAGCCAGATGCCCAGACGGGTGTTCTGTTCGGTCATGCTGAAAGACTGCCCGCCGTCATGTGGCGCTTGTGGCCGAAACCGGGGCGACGCTCAACCGCAAAACCGGCCAGGGCCAGGGCGCGGCGCACGGAGCCTGCGGCAGTATAGGTGGCGAAGGTGCCGCCTGCGCCGGTATGCGCGGCAACCTGCGCCATCAGCGCATCTGTCCAAAGCTCCGGGTTCCTGGCGGGCGAGAAGCCGTCCAGAAACCAGGCATCGGCGCAGCCCGGCCAGGGGCCAAGCGTCTGTGCCGCATCGCCGGTGATGATGTCGGCCTCCAGCCCTGGCAGGCAAATCTGCCGACACCCGGCGGCCCATTGCGCCAGAAAGTCTGCTGCCACCTCTGCCACTTGCGGAAAGGCCGAAAGCGCGCGGGCGATATCGGCGGGGGCCATTGGGCAGACCTCGAAAGACGTGTAGCGCAGCGGCCCGCAGGCACCGCTTTCGCGCCAGGCGATCAGGCTGGCCAGCATGTTCAGGCCGGTGCCGAACCCCAGTTCGGCAATGTGAAAGCCCGGCCGGAACCGCCCCGGCAGGCCATTGCCGGCCAGAAATACATGGCGCGTTTCACTCAGCCCGCCGCCCAGCGAGAAATAGGGGTCGCCAAAGCGGGTCGAAACCGGCACGCAGCCTTCGGCCCAGTCAAGCTCTGCCGTCTGGTTCCCCGCCGCCATTTGCCCTACACCCCGGATCGTTGCGGACATAGGGTAAGGGTGCCGGGCATGGCAAGGCCGGATCTGACCGTCAGGGGGGCCGGAATTTTCGGTCTGTCGATCGCCTGGGAAGCGGCGCGGCGCGGCGCACGCGTGCGCGTGATCGAGACGGTGCAGATCGGGGCCGGTTCCAGCGGCGGCCTTGTCGGCGCGCTGGCCCCGCATGTTCCCGGGCAATGGAACGACAAGAAGGCCTTCCAGCTGGACAGCCTGCTGATGGCAGAGGCTTTCTGGACCGCCGTGGATGCCGGGTCCGGCCTTGCGGCGGGCTACGCCCGGACGGGGCGGCTGCAACCGCTGGCGGATGCGCGGGCCGTTGCCGCCGCGCGCGCTCGCGGGGCCGAGGCTGACGCCCTGTGGCAGGGGCGGGCGGTCTGGCAGGTCATACCCGCCACCGGGGGCTGGCAGCCGCACAGCCCCACGGGCTGGCTGGTGCATGATACGCTGAGCGCGCGCATCAACCCGCGCGCCGCCCTTGCCTCGCTTGCGGGGGCGATCCGCGCGCGGGGCGGCGACATCGGTCCGGATGACGGGAACGTCAGGGGGCCTGTCATCTGGGCAACCGGAACCGCCGGGCTGGAGGCGCTAACGGCCGATCAGGGCCGTCCGGCGGGGGGCGGGGTCAAGGGGCAGGCCGCACGTCTGGCGCATGACGCCTCTGGGCTGCCGCAGCTTCTGATCGACGGGCTGCATATTGTTCCGCATGGCGACGGAACGGTTGCCATCGGGTCGACCAGCGAACGGACATGGTCCGATCCGGCCACCACCGATGACCAGCTGGAGGCCCTGATCCGGCGCGCCAGGGCGGCCTGTCCGGCGCTGGCAGGGGCTGCGGTGCTGGACCGCTGGGCCGGTCTGCGCCCGCGCGCCGCCACCCGCGCACCGATGCTGGGCGCATGGCCGGGGCGCGAGGGGCAGTTCATTGCGAATGGCGGCTTCAAGATCGGGTTCGGCATGGCCCCGAAGGTGGCCCGGGTGATGGCCGATCTGGTGCTGGACCGGACAGACAGGATTCCGCCGGCCTTCCGGGTGGAGGCAAGCCTTTAGCGGGGGGTTGAAGACGCATTCCGGCCGCCTGCAAGGCGGGAAGATTCTTCCGATCCTGCCGGAAAGGGGCTGCCATTCCGGGCGGGCAAGGAAACGCAGCGCGTTTCCCGCCCGGCAGAAGACCACGGCCCCACGGGACCGCCCCCGGTGGCGCAACGAAAGGCCGGTGCCCGCCACGGGCGGGCCGGGCGCTGGCCGGGGGCTTTGGCCCCCAGCTGGTCCTGATGTCAGCGTGGCGACATGGCAGGGGCGATGGCCCCTGCCAGAGAGATCGGGCATCCCGGAGAACGCCCCTCCGGGCGGGAAGACGAAACGCACCGCGTTTCCCCGCCCGCGCGGGACGGTGCCCTGTAGACCGGCAGGTTCAGGCACCACGAAAGGCCAGCGCCCGACCCGGCGGGCGGGAAGCGCCCGCCGGGTCGGGCGCTGGCCGGGGGCTTTGGCCCCCGGCTGGTCCTGATCCCGGCGCAGCACTGTGGCAGGGGCAATGGCCCCTGCCATCGAAGCGGTGAAACTGCTTTCGTCAGTACGGGCGGGAACAGGAAACGCAGCGCATTTCCCCCGCCCGCGCGGGACGCTGCCCTGTGGACCGGCAGGTCCGGGAAGAACGCAGGCCAGCGCCCGGCCCGGCGGGGGCGAAGCGCCCGCCATGGGCGGGCCGGGCGCTGGCCGGGGGCGGGGTGGGCGCTGGCCGGGGGCTTTGGCCCCCGGCTGGTCCTGATGCCAATGTAGCGCTGTGGCAGGGGCGATGGGCCCTGCCAATTGAACGGTGAAAGTGCGTTCATCTCTCCGGGCGGGACCAGGAAACGCGACCCGCGGTTCCCCCGCCCGCGCGCGACGGTGCCCTGTAGATCGGTCGGTCCAGGCACCACGAAAGGCCAGCGCCCGACCCGGCGGGCGGGAAGCGCCCGCCGGGGGCGGGTCGGGCGCTGGCCGGGGGCTTTGGCCCCCGGTTGGTCCTGATGCAAGCGCAGCGCGGTTGCAGGGGCGATAGCCCCTGCCAGTGAGGCGGGGGCTGGCGAAACGCCGCAAGGCCTTCCTCTCTGTGTCCGGGCGGGCGGGTGGCGCGCGCAGCGCGTGGCCGGGGCGATGGCCCCGGCAAGACAGCGCGGGGCGCGCGCAGGCGGAAGATCTGGCTGCTTTGCGGTCAGGCCGCCCATGCGGCCGGCACTTTCTCAGCACCCGGTCAGGACGCGATCCGGCGCACCATCGTGGTGACAGAGTGAAACCCGTAGACGTGGCGCAGCGGACCGATGCGGTCTTCCCCCGCAGCGGAAAAGCCAAGCCGTTCGTACAGGGCTTTTGCCCGCCAGTTCGTGTCGATCACATCGAGGCACACCTCGGCATGGCCGCGTCGGCGGGCCTCGGCACAGACAGCCTCGACAAGGCGGCTGCCGATGCCGCGCCCGCGTGCCCCATATGCCACGCAGACACCGTCCATCAGAAAACGCGCCTCGCCGACGTCGCGCCCCGGAAGGCGCATAAGCACCCCGCGCCACATTGCTCCGGCCCGTCCGTAGACGGCCCGCAGATCGTCCACGGTTCCGCCGACGAAAGACCCCCCGGCGGTCTTGAACCCGGCCAGACCCACCAGGTGGCCATCCTCCAGCGCAACAAAGACGTGGTCTTGCCGCATGACACGCTCCAGATAGGTCAGCGCCGCCTGATCCGGGCCAAGAACCCGGCCCAGCTTGCCGCCAAAGGCCTGCCAGTACAATTCGGCGGCGGCGCGCCTTTGGTGCCCGGGCAGGCCGTGCTGCACTGCCAGGGTCATCGAAGGGCCTGCCGCAGCAGCGCCGCCTGCCCGGCACCCAGGATCCAGCCTTCATCACCGCGCCCCGGCCACTCGGGGACGGCACCGAACAAAAGGCCAAGCCTGCCGGACTGCGACAGCGCAAACAGCGCCTGCGCCAGCAGCCGGACCTGCAGATCGTCCCTGATGCGTCCTGGCAGGGTCTGCGCGCGCACCTCTGCCTCCAGAAGCGACGGGTAGACTTCGGCCAGAACCAGCCTGGCCCCGTCGATCCGGTCAAACGGCCAGACCCTTGCCCCGGCGCGCTGCGACAATCGGTGGATGACCGGAAGCCCCGTCAGGCTTTGCCCGCCCGCCGATCCGGCCGTGTACAGCTTCCACCCCGGCTGTGCGCGCGGCACCGCCGTCTCCTCCACCCGGCGCCGTTCGGCCAGGCCAAGGGCGGAATGGTCGGCCATCCTGCGTTCGGGCAGGCAGGCCAGCGGCAGGCTGCGCGGCCTTCCCCAGAACGGACCGGACCCGCCAAGACTGCGGTTGGCGGCATCCGCCACAAGGAAGCGGTTGTTGCGGTTGTCCTGGCCGTCTTCGATCCTTTCCGCCAGCCAGCGCCAGACGGCGCGGGCACCGGGCGCGCCGGTCAGGCGCGCGGCGAACCCCGCCGGATAGCCGAAGGGAAAGTCGAACCCCGCCAGCACGCGCCGCCCGGCTGCCGCTTCGCTGTCCAGCAGGCCGGTCAGCATCGCTTCGGCATCGGCGCGGGTGCGCAGGTAATGCGCCGTGACGCCGCCCGCCTGCGCGATGCCGATCCAGATGGCATTGGCAGAGGGGCGGGCGGGTGACGGCGTGCCGGAAGATGACCAGTCCACTACGACCACCGTGTCGAACAGGGTGGCGGGATCGGGCAGAAGACCGGTTTCGCGCAACACGAAATCGGCGATGCCGGCCGTGTCGTTCAGGTCCAGCACCGGCACCGCCTGATCCGGCAAGGCGGCGTCGGTTGCTATGGCCCTGACCAGGGGGTCGCCCGGCTGGATCAGGGCCTGTCCGGTTGCTTCACGGAAGACCTCGATCTTCGGGTGGGCATCGCGCTTGTAGCCTTCGACCAGAACCAGATCGACCGGGGCAAGACGCGCCAGAATGGCGGCCAGCTCCGGCTCGGGTCCGCGATGTTCGGTCAGGATCGCATGGCGATGGGCCGAGGCCAGCACCACCTCACGCGCGCCTGCGGCGCGGTGGCGGAAGGTGTCTTTCCCCGGCTGATCCAGATCGACATCGTGATGCACGTGCTTGACGGTGGAAACCGATATGCCGCGCCGGGTGATTTCGGCCACCAGCCGTTCCATCAGGCCGGTCTTGCCCGCATTCTTCCAGCCGATGACACCATAGACCTTCACTGCGTCACCCCTGCCAGCAGGGCTTCGGCGGCGGCAAGATCATCGGGGGTGTTGATGTTGACAAAGGCGCGGTCATCGCTGAACCGGGCCAGCGCCGCCTGGTGCCGCTGCGCGAAGGCCATCACCTTTGCCTCGCCCCGTGCCAGCGCCCCCCGCATATCGTGGCGCAGCGCAACCGGCCACAGCGCAAAGGTCGGGTGCGCCCTGCCGCCGGAGTCCGCCACCGCCGCGCCGGAAGGGGAGCCTTCCGCCGCCAGCAGAAGCTGCGCCACCAGATCACCGGGAAAGAACGGCGTGTCGACCGCCACGCTGACCACCGCCGTCGCCCCCTGCGGTGCGGCCCAGTCAAGTGCGGCCAGCACCCCCGACAAGGGGCCCTGCGGCAGGGCATCCGACAGCACGGGCAGCCGATAGGGCGCAAGGCGCGCCGGATCGCCATTGGCGCTGACCGCAAGCCGGTCAACCTGCGGCCCGATCCGCTCAATGACCCGCGCCAGCAGGGGCTGCGCGCCCAGCAGCAGCGCGGCTTTATCGGCTCCGCCCATCCGGCGGCCGGTTCCGCCTGCAAGGATCACCCCGAAAATCCTCATCATGCCCCCGTTTGCACCTTGTGGGAATTGCCTAAGCGCTTCGCATGGCCCCGTCCAGCAGCCGCCCTGAAAAATCGCCCCTGGCCCCCGCCCCCTGCGGTATGGCGCGCGTTCCGGCGTGGCCCGACCAACGCGATGCCGTTCCTGCGGGGGATCATCCCCTGCGCCCCGCTGTTCGCTGTGGCGGCGACCGGGGCCGGTTTGACCCAGGTCGAAGGCGACGGGCTTTTCGGTGCCGGTCATCGCCGGGGCGGTGACAGCGATCTGCCCGCTTTGGTGCGGGGCCACCTTTGCCGGGGCGGTGCCGGGCAGGGCGATACCGGCGGGGTTCGCGCCGGATGTCGCGGGGCGGATCACCGTTCCGGCGATGATCGCGCCGGCACTGCGGAGGTTGGCGCATGGTGCGGCGGCCGGCCGGTGGCGGCCTGGCCGCCATCGCCACCGGCGCGCTGGTGGAACCTTTGCGGGACAGGTGCCGCGCATGACCCCGGACGGGATCGGCCTTGGACGGCCATCCTGGTGCCGGGTGGCGGCACCTGCCTGATCCGCCTGTCTTTTGCGGGTCTGGTCTGCAACCGCCCGCCGCAGGAACGGTTGCTGCGGCACCTGCGCCGTGCGGCGGCGGCCGGGTGCGGCGTCGGTCACGGTTCTGGCGGGCGGGCTGGCGCGCAGCGGCCTGTTGGCCGTGCTGTGCGGGCGCGCGATGTCTGACGACCGGTGCCGCCTGGCCTGTCTGGCTGATCAGCGCATCATTGCGGCGCCATGCCGGCCTGCACCAGAAGAACGCCGTGATTGTTGTCGGCATCGGTATCGGTGATCGTCCTCTCGATCACGCCAGGGCGTTTGCCGAAGGATTTCATCAGTTTCGCCGGATACCAGGTGCCGGGCGTGTCTTCGAAGCCCGGCACATCTTGCAGGATGCTGGAGACGCTGCGCGTGCACTGCGCCTTGGGAACCGCGCCATAGGCCATGGCCAGGCGGATCGCCGCATCGGCCTGCGCGGGCGTCACATAAAGGGTCTGCTCGACAACCCGGAAAGTCTCGCGCGCATGGTAATCGATGTAGAACGCCACCGCCCTGTCGTTCATGCCGAAATGCACATCGTTGCGTTCCGGCAGGTTCGGATGGTGCCAGGTGCCCGCCGGATCGAAGATCACGCGCTGCGATCCGTTGATCAGCAGGCTGGAATGCGCCCCGTCGTTGCTGCGGTTGCTGAGCACCGTGAACAGCGTGATCGACGGGGGGCCGTCATGAACATAGACCGCGCGCGACACCTCGGCATCGGTCGCCCATTCCGGCTCGGCACCGCAGGCGGCAAGCGACACAAGCAGCGCAAGGCACAGAAAGATACGGTTCACGACGGAACAGGTCAGGCGTTCACAAGCGCCAGAAAGATCAGGATGCCGATCGACAGACCGATGCCCCAGGACACAAAGCGGATGAAGGCGGCAAAGGTCTTTTCCTGGTCCCTGACCGGCATGGTCCCGTGCCTGTGATCGGTGGTGTGGTCGTGCCCGGCCATCGCAGTCTCCGTTCGCGTGGATATGAGCGCCATGTAGCGGATATTGGCGGGCATGTCACGGGGCTTTGGCAGCGGCGGCGGCAAGTGCAAGGGGGCCGCCCTGCGTGAGGTGTCCCACAGTGGGCAGAGGAGACGTGTGTTGATTTTGCCAAGTAATCTGACGCGCATTCAGAAAGAATTAACCGGTGCAGTCGGAAGGTGAAGGCGGCGGCCATCCAGAATACGGACTGACCGGCTGGTTTGGGGGGTGTTGATCAAGGCAGCAATCCGGTGGAGGTGCTGCGCGGCCCTGGGGGCGCAGTTTCATCCCGAACGATGACGCGGGGTCCGGGTGGCACCTGGTTGTGGACCAATCATTGGGGTTTAACCGCACAGTGGCTCGAGTACCGCCATGCCCTCAGTTCGGACCGCTTGCCGATGATTGTCTGGTCAGTCACCGGTTCGGAGCGCAGCGACAGAAGAACCCCCCTTTCACCTGTTCCCTTCGGCATATCGATTGTCACAAGTCGACCCGAATCATCCTTCCAGAGTGCGATTGACGTGCTGCCGTTTGAGCGGGTCCGGTTCGACCGCTCTACCAAGGCGTAGGATGTCAGTGAAAGGACTGAGCTTCCAGGGTCGTCTGCAAGGGCAGAAGCATATTGTCCCGGCCAACGGTTTGGTACCTGAGCGCTGTCCATCAGCAGCGCAAAGACCAGATTTGGGCCAACTGCCCGCAAAATCTCGTGATTCACGTCTGAACGGGCCAATTCCTCACATATCAGCGCAACAAACACCGAATCCTGGCGAAACCGATGAAAATGAAGCTCTCTTTGCCCGATGGGGCTTTTTTCCCACCAATTCGAAACCTTTGGACTCAGGACCGTGCCAAGGCCGTAGGTTTCAATCTGGCTCCGGTTCAATCGCCATCTGTGATGCTTCCTTCGGCTGTTTGTAAGGTAAGAGTTTTCATCATCATCCTCCCAAATCCGGGTCAATACAGTGTTGGCCCGCTTGTCGAGGCAGTTGTCAGATGATCCAGAGACAACAAACCCAAGGGCCTTGTGATGACGCTTCAAACTCTCGCAAAGATCACCGAAGATTCTGTAGTCTAAAGCATACTCCGGAAATACAACGCCATCTATTGCCTTGGCCTCTCGGATGGCAGAGGATACAAGGTTATTACAAAGCTCCATAAAGCTTGCCCGGGCAGCCAACCTTTCGGCTGCCATATCACTATTGTCTTCATCCTTTGTTGCCTTGACTTCGTCGGGTTCCTCCGGCCTGACAACTAATTCATTTTCATCGAATTCACCAAGCCAGCGCTGCCGCACAGCAAAGTTTTCCCAATTGGACTTGCTTTCATCCTTAACCTCGGTTCCGAGATTGTCAGACAACGCAACGAAATCGCGTGCAGACAGTTGAAAGGGTGCGGGAATAAGCAAAAGATTAAGGGTTTGCTCATCTTTGGCAAGCTTTTTCCGGGTCACGTCCCATTGACAGCGCATTTCCCCCTTGCCGGGCAGTAATGCGAGATTGCGGGAAGCATTGCGGACTGTTGTTCCGACCGGTGCAATCCGAAGCTTTGGCATTACGCATACAATTGAGGAATCCGCCATCAAACATAGACTTGCAGGGCCGCGAGGTGCAGGGTGATCCTTTTCAGGATCAGGGCCCAGAGTATCAGAGTCTGCAGCGATTTCACGCTTTCTCGTCGCTCGTTTCGTTCTTTTCAACTCTCTGTCGGCTGCTTTGCGCAGCGTTTCCATATGCAGAGTCATCAGTGTTCCGGCTCGCGATGTTGCAGAAATATCAAATAACCTACCTGCCACCGTATCAGCAACGACCATAAGCGATAAGCCCGCATTCCCCATGTAATCCGCTGATTTCGCTGTTCTGACTTTAATATTTCACATATAAAACATGAGGTTATTGTCTGCGAGGGGCGTGTTTTATGGATCACCCAAAGGGTGCGGGCTCGCAGCG